>Ga0180061_1000027_pt1 | contig 39133 bp, 57 predicted proteins | sample EasRivT27_16_10D_FD_121769 | JGI IMG/M metagenome (GOLD analysis project Ga0180061, IMG submission 121769) | Soil microbial communities from meander-bound floodplain in the East River, Colorado, USA - East River metaG ERMLIBT27_16_10D | ecosystem: Environmental > Terrestrial > Soil > Floodplain ...
GGTGATCACGGTGTAGCTGCCGCTCACGTCCGACTCCAGTGCCAGGGTCCACTCCCCGCCCTCGACAAACTGGGTCGGATCGAGACACTCGACCACCAGCAGGGCATGCTTGAGGGTCCAGACTTTGCCAGACGGGACCGTGTAGACCGTGATGGGCTGATAGCCCAGGCCACTGGCCGGCGCACCGCTGCTCCCAATGATCCGCTCTGTCATGCCGGGATCACCTCCACGATGGCGCTCACGATGCTGAAGTAGGCGGTGTCCGTCGCCGTACGAATGGTCTGCGCCCGCACGCGCTGCCCGGCGGTCAGGGTGAGGGCCAGTGGCCCCTGCCCCTGATACGCCACGCGGTCGCCCGTCTCCAGGCCGGACTCGGCCACCGTGATGTAGCTGCCATCGGCCTCCAGATCGACCTGCAATTGGGCATGCAATTCTCCACCCGCAGGGATGGTCCCAAACCGTTCGGCCAGCACGTTCAGCCCGAGGATGCGCCATGTGACCCCGGGCGGCACCGTCTTGGTGTACCAGGTGGTCAGGTCGACACTGATATTGCCGGCCGCGCCGAAGAACACCCGCTGCGGCCAGACGGTGCCGAAGGGATAGGCGATCCCACTGCCAGCGGCATAGAGCGCCGTGCGCTCGTCCGCCGTCAGGACGCGCTTCCACAGCCCGACCTCGTCAATGGCCCCATCCCAGTACACCGTGCCCGTATTCCCGAAGTCCCCGATGCGGAAGTCGGCAATCGACACCCCCGGCGTGCCCGTCGTGGCGGCACTGTGGACCACCCCGCCATTGACCTGGATGTTGATGGTGTTCGTGGTGGCGTCGTGCCAGCAGCAGACGAAGTACCAGGTACCGACGGCAAGGGGCTCCCCAGTTTGCACCAGGCCGACGATCCCACCACTGGCGTCAAACAGAATGAACCGTGGACCCGTCGCCGCCGCCGCGATATCCAGGCGATAGTCGCGCTGTATGCCATTGTCCTTGGCCCAGAGGGCCGCACTGCCAGCCAGGGTGGTGGCTCGAAACCACCCCGCCAGGGTGAAGTCGATGTCGCCCGTCTGGACCGCCACATGGTCCGGGGTGGTGAGCTTCCCACTGCCCGCCGCACTGAAGGAGGCAGCATCGCCCTGCTTCCCCGCCGCACCCGTCACCCCGCCACTGGTGGTCAGGTCGCAGATCCCCACCCAATCGGCACGGTCGCCGCTGGTCTCATCCAGCCGCCAGTAGGCGGTGAGGCCCGAGAGCAGGCTGTTGAACACATGCGGCGGGAGCACGGGCGGCTCTGGCTCCGTGAGCACCACGGGATCACGCCGCGCCATCACCAGCCAGACCGGGTCCTTGAGCGACATGCGCAGATGGGCGGTGCCGCCGCCAGCCGGAGCCGGGGGGATGACCACCCCGGCCGGGCTGCCCGAGAGGAGGGTGAGGAGTGGCATCACCCACTCCCACGCGCGGTCGGGTACCTGGCAAGGACCGCCATCTGGGGGTTGGTCGGAATGGCGGGGTACTCGAGCGAGAGGGCGTAGTCGCCCCACCAGGGGCCAGCCGCCCAGGCGGTACCGCCGACAATCTCGGGGATGCCGCTGATGTAGAGCATGAAGTAATCCAGGACGGTCGTCCAGTCCGCGGTGGGCGGCACCCCGTACTCGGTGAGAATCCCCTGCTGCCCATGCGCCTGCAACCAGGCGACGAACGGCTGGACCCGCTCGATGCCGATGTAGGGATACGTGCTGTAGGCGGCGGCGTAGGTGCCAGAATGGTCGGGATCGAAATACTGGTGGGCCGCGTAAATGAGGTTGCCCGTCGGGTCCGTTATGGCGAGGTCCTCGTTGTTGTCTCGCCAGAAGGCGGCGGTCGACCAGTCGTCCCCGCCGACAATGATCTTCGTTTTGGTGTCTACAGCTCTGATGGCATTGGTGGCAGCCTGGGCCAGCGTCGGCCAGATCGTGCCATTGGCGAGATCGTGCGGCTCGTTCATGATCTCGTAGCCGTAAACCCCGGGGTGCCACCTGAACTGGGTGGCGAGGCGCGACCAGACATCACTAAATTTGGCAGCATCCCCCGCGACCATGGGCGTCCCGTTGTAGCGCGCATAGTTGTGCAGCTCCAGGATGACCTTGCCCCCGGCCTGGGTGGCGGCGCGCACCATCGCATGCACGCCCGCCAGATCCGGCGCGGAGAGCGCGCCCAGTGCCGTGCGCTGAATGCGCTCCCACAGGAAGGGGATACGGAAGAGCACCTGGCCCTGCGCGACGAAATCGATGTACCGCTGCGGATCGGCCGCGTACGTGTACGTCACGTCGATCGTGCCGGGCAGGGTCCCCTCCGCGAACTCGGCTCCCGCAACGTTCACGCCGAACAGCCCCATCAGGCCTCCACATCCAGCGGCACGATCTGCTGCCAGTCCTGCGAGCCGACGAGCCCACCGACATCCTCGGTCGCCTGGTAGCGGTCCCCGTTGATCACGACCTCGCGCACGATCAGGTAGCCGTAGTCGTCGGGGTGCTGGTACTTGTGGACCATGATCGACTGGAGCACCGCCAGGTTCTGGATCGACTGCGGCCAGCCGACCTCCTCATCCGAGGGTTTGGCGACATTGTCGGGCGTCGACTTGACGCCGTCAGCAGGCGTGACGGTATGGGTGGGGAGGAGTTGGTTGTACCTGCCCTCATTGTTTTTGAACTGGTTCTGGTGGGCAACGATGTTATTCCGCAGACCCGTCTGGTACTCGGCGTCACAGGCGCTCAGAACCTCTTCAACAACCGCCATTCTGCACCTCACGCGAACGTTGGATAGGTGACCCCCGCTCCTCCTGCGTAAAGCTGCGTGCGTTCCGCCGGGGTGAGCACGCGCTTCCAGATGCCGACCTCGTCAATGCGTCCGCTCCAGTACGCGCCAGCATCCCCGAAGGCCCCGATCTCGAACGCAGCCGTCGAGGTACCCGGGATGTCCGTCGTCGCTGCCGAGAATACCGTGCCGTCATTGATCTGAATGCTGATCGTGTTCGCGGCGCTGTCGTGCCACGCCACCACGAAGTACCAGGTACCCGTGGCAAGCGCCGTACCCGTCTCCTTGATCCCAGCCACCCCACCCGAGCTGGTGAAGAGGATGAAGCGTGGTCCCGTCGCAGCCGCATTGATGTCCAGGCGGTAATCCCGATGGGTAGTATCGACATCCTTGCCCCAGAGCGCGACGTTACCCGGGATGGCATCGGCATAAAACCAACCTGCGGTGGTGAAGTCGATGTCGCCCGTACGCAGGGTGGCATTGTCGGCCACCTGGAGCATTTCACTGTTGGCGATGACGAATTGCCGCGCCGTCCCCACCTTCCCAGGATTCGAGGTCACCGTATTGACATCCGTCAGATGGTTCGTGCCATGCGCATCCACCGCATTGCCCGAGGCTTCATCGAGCTTCCAGTACGAGACGAGACTGACGAGCAGCGGCTCCGTCGGAGCGGCTGGCGTGAAGTCCGGGTAGGTGACCCCACTCCCCGAGGCATACAACTGGGTCCGCTCTGCGGGGGTCAGGAGCCGCTTCCACAAGCCCAGCTCGTCAACGCGGCCGTCCCACTCCTGCCCGAACGCCCCCGTCGCCCCGACGCGGAACGCTGTCGCCGCGACCTGGACATCGTAGGGATGGGACGCACTGTTCACCGTGCCATTGTTCACCTGAATATTGACGGTCTGCGCCGTGGCGTCGTGCCACGCGACGATGAAGTACCAGGTGCCCGTGGCCGGGCTGCCGAGCGCGGCCGCATCGACCAGGCCGTAATTGGTTTGCGTGGTGTCGCAGACGATGAAGCGGAAGCGATCGGTGCCGGGATTGTAGAAGAGCAGATACTCGCCGGCGGGAGCCCCCGTCCATTTCCCCACCACCGCCTGGTTCGCACTCTTGCTGTCCAGATAGACCCAGCCAGCGATGGTGAAGTCGATGTCGCCCGTTTGCAGGCTGGCGTTACTGGGGATCGACAGATACTCGCTGTTGGCATAGGTGAACTGCCGACTGGTCCCGACCTTGCCCGGGTTGCCCGTCACGGTATTGACATCGCTCAGGTGATTGGTGCTGTGGGCGTCGGTCGCCGTGCCCGAACTCTCGTCCAGCTTCCAGTACGACTGGAGGCCGACATGCAGCGGGTTCAGCGTGGACACCAGCGTCTGCGGGCCGACGCGCTGGAGCAGGCGCAGCCCCACGGCTAGGTCCGATAGCCGCCCACGAACACGTCGACATCGGCCCCCGTGGTCGCACAGCGGGCGCGAAGCGCGGTGTTCGTGGTGCCGATCAAGAGGGGGGCACCGCTGGCCGACCAGCCGCCCCCGGCTTTCGCCGCAAAACCCTGGAGTTTGACCGTCGCCCCGTCGAGGATCTCGACTTTAGTGTCCACGGTAGCCGAGCCATTCACCACCACAATGCTTGTCACGACGGTGCGCGACGCGGCTTGCGCAGCAATCACATCCGCCGCCGCCGTATCGGTGCGGGTGACCCGCCCATTGACATCCGTCGCGGGCGCTGCGACTGGACTGCCCGTCACCGCGAGGGTGTTGAGTTGCTGCGTGACGAGGCGCAGCTTGGCCGAGATGCTGGCAACCCCGCCCACGCTGGCAGCCGCATCCGAGTTCAGCCCGAACGGGTCGGCTGGCACCGTGAGGACATCGACATCGCCGATGTTCGCCGCCCCTGCTGGGAGCGCACCAGTCTGCACCACGGGCAGGGGCTTCGCCACACTGACCGCGCGGAGCGTGTCGGCCGCGTCCTCCCACATCAGGGCGGTGCCCGTGATGGTGGCGTCCGTTACCCCCTCCTGGTACTCCGTCCCGGCCCCACCACCCCCACCGCCGGCCACGACGTTGACGGGCAGCGGCTTCGCCTCGGAGACGACGCGGAGGGTGTCGGCGGTGTCCTCCCACATGAGGGCCGGGCCCGTGATGGTGGAGTCGGTCGCGCCTTCCTGGTACTCGGTGCCTGCCGTGCCACCGCCACCGCCGGAGACCACCTCGACGGGCACGGGCGCACCGATGGTGTTGCCCACCGTGACGGTGCCCGCCACCTGGACCGCGCCCTGCACGCGGGAAACGTCCACCACGAGGCCATTGGCGATACTGCCCCGCGCCCGGTCCCAGCCGGTGCCGTTGAACAGCATGAGGTGGCCGTTGACCCAGAGGCCCGGTCGGGTGGCGACCGAGGCATCAGCAGGAACCGTCGCCGGGACTGGAACGATGGAGTCGGCGGTCCCGTCGACGAGCTTGATCAGCTCGTAGTTCTTACCGGCAACCACATCGACGGCTACCTGCGGTGTCGTGCTCCCCGTGCCCTGCGCCGGGAGCGTAACCTGCCCGACGGCCACGGCTTAACTCCCCATGAAGCGCAGATGAAACTCGTCGAGCGCCAGGTAGGAACCCGGGACGCTGGTCACGGCGGGGGCGACCCCACTGCGGGCTGCGGGGGCGTCCGCCGAGCTGGTCCGCGCACTGCGCGCGCCCGCTTCCCGACTCGCGGCCGGCGTGCTCGGGGCCGTCGAGGCTTCGCCGGGGACCGAGGCGGCCTCCGCCTCCGCCTCCCCGCCCGTCGGTGGGGGGGGCGGAATCGCGGCGGTGCGCACCGGGGGCGGCGGGTCCAGGGTGAGGCTGCCGTAAAAGTCGATCTCGGTCACGGTGTGATAGACGCCCGGGGTGAAGGCCCGGTCATGGAACTCCACGATGCAGTTGGTGTAGGCGACGACCTCTTCGCCGCCGACCCCGCCCTTGGCCGAGAAGAGCACGCCCTGGAAGCTGGGACGATAGCCCTCCGGGCTGGGGACCAGCGGGGTGCCGGTGGTCACGCCGGTGACGTCGGGCGCGAGGCGCACCGTATGGTGCAGGGAGCCCTCTTTGACGGTGGGCGGCCCGGGGACCGTCACGGTTGGCGCAGGATAAATCATCGTGCCCTCTCCTTATGCGACCACGGCCGCGTCGGTGATGCCGTCGAGGCGGGCCATGCTGATGTTTCTGAGTAAGGCCAGGCCCGGGTACCACTTGATTCGCCATCTGATGGCGTCCTTACCCTCGAGCTGGCCGAGCTTCTTGGTGGAGAGCCCACCGTTCTGCAGGCCGGTGAGATCATTGGACCCGAAGCGCACGGCGAAGATGGAGCCGGTGACGCCACCGGTTTTTGCGCTGTAGGCGCTGGTGGTTATTTGTTCTGTCTGGACGAGGAAGTCGTCGATGTAAATTGGCACCTCGTTGTGACTGAGATACCACATCCCCCACTCGTCCCGATCGGTCGCCACGCTGCCCTGCGTCCGCAAATATTGGGTGAGGCGCCGCCGGATGTTGCGCGTGGTCAAGAGACAATCGGCCTTGCCGTCGCGGACCAGGTCGACGAGCAGATCGAGGTTGGCGATGGAGAGCGGGGCGCCCACGGCAGCGGCGCCCTGGTGCACGTTCTGCGCCGTCATGTCGGCGCCGGCCGCGATCGTGTGCAGCCCGGCGAACGTCTTGAGCGTCCCGGTGCCGTAATAGAAGGTGTCCAGGAACGTGTTGCGGATCCCCTTGGCGCGGGCCTCGATGACCTCGGCTTCCAGATCCGTCTTGTCCGATCTGGTGGCTTTGAGAAACTCATCGATATCGGCGTCGCCGCCGAGAATCTTGAGCGTCGCGGTGAACTGGGTGAACGTCGGGGTGGCCTCGGCCGCCGCCCAGGACTCGTTCGGGTCGAGCCACGTCCCCGCGCCGAGCGTCGCCTCCCGCAAATATTGGAACGCATTCCCGACCACGTCGATAAATGGCAGCTTCGTCAGCACAATGCTGTCGCTGATCAAGGTTTTCAAAACGCCACGTTTCACCATGTTCGTGGTGAACTTCTCTGCCTCGGCGAGCGTTAACGCCATCTGATCCCTCCCGTCCTAGCCGATATGCCCACGGTTGATTCCCAGCTTGATCATCGACTGCCCAGACATCGAGCTGATGAGTCGTGGGTCAATCGACGTCTGCCCGCCGCCCGACTCGGCGCCGTCGGTGCCCTGCTGCACCCGTTTCGCAAAGCTCTGGTCGCGCCGCAATTCCTGCAGCGCCTTCGCCCGCGCCCGCATCCCCTCCACCCCGCTCTCGGCGAGCAAGTCCTTGGCCTCGATCTTGACGTTCGGCAGGCTGAACTCGGCCGCGATGCGGGTGGCCACCTCTTGCCGGGCGGCCGGCAGCAGCGCCATCTGGGCGGCCTCGGTCTGCGCCCGCGCGAGGGCGGCGGTCTGCATGCTCTGCACGATCACCTGGGCGTACTCGGGACTGATCTGGCCCTGGGCCACCTCGCCCGCCATCATCTGCTGGTAGGCGAGCTGCGCCTCCTGGTTGATCTGCGCCGTGCGCTGGGTGAGGAACTGCTGCGCCTGCGCCCCCGGGTCGGGGGTCGTCTCGCGGGTCAGGCGGCTGACCTCGGCCTCGAGCGCCTGGATGCGGGAATCAGCGGCCGGGCCGGGCGGGGCCGGGGTCGGCCGCTCCCCCTCCCGGTCCAGACGCTGTTGTTCGAGGAGCGGCTCCGCCGGCCCAGAGTCCGGGGGCGCCGCTGGGGGGGAGCCGTCCACCGGTTGCAAGCCAAGCTGGGCGGCGAGCTCCGGTTCCATGACGCCTCCATACGCGTAGGTCTATGATTTTGTCCGCAGTATAACCCTCAGCTTATTTCCGCGTGGCGAAGTAGTCCTCGATCGTGCCCGCGCCCCGCCGCTCGGCCTCGTAGTTGAGGTAGTCATCCAGAGCCGGCTGGTTCTTGCGCATGACCTCCTTCCGGCTCTGCACCGCCTTGAGCCAGGCCTCCATGGGCACGCTGCGCAAGAGCCGCTGCTGGGACGGGGTGGCCGCGCCATACTGCTCCAGCATCCGCCCGATGCGATCTTGCTCCGCCGGCGACAGGCGCATGAAGGCGGGGTCGTCGGCCAGGAGCGCGCGCGGGTTGTGGTAGAGGCCGAGCACGTTCCGCAGATCGGTCTCCGCCTTCGTGCTGGCCTGACTGCCGTAGGCGCCGATCAACGGCTCGGCCCCGACCTGGAGCTGATAGAGCTCGCTCTGCAAATTGTTCACGGCCTCGTTCGTCCCGACCTCCAGCAGCCGCTGCGCGGGCGCGGGGATGTTCTCCCCGTACAGGTCATCCAATTGCTCCAGCATCGCCTTCATGACGCGCGGACTCGCCGCCACGCCAGCCTCGCCGCGTTTGATGCGCTCGCGCAATTCCTCGCCGGCGCCGGGGTCGAACTGGACATAGCTGCCACCGGTCTCGGGGGGGCGCCGGGCGCCACGGATGGCCTCCTCTTCGGGGGAGAGCAGGGCCTGCGGCGCCACGGGGCCGCCCAGGAAGCCGACGGTGCTGCGGACCGCCGTCTCCCGCTCGACCTCGCCCTTCGCCTGGTCCCAGATCGGCCCCTTGCGGTTGACTTTGGCCTGCTGGTAGGGGGTGACGGCGGCCAGCTTGTCCCGCGTGGTGTGGCCGGTCTGGCCGACGGCGAGCTCGTCGATGCGCTTCAGGATGGCGCTGTCCTTGAAGTCCACCGGCTCCTGCCCGAAGCCCTGGCGGATGGTGCGCTCGAGCGCCACCCCCGGGGCGTTCAGGTCCACGCCCGTGAGCGCCGCCAGGGGACGGGCCGCGCCGCCGAAGGACAGGCCCTCGGGCGGGGCATTGCCCAGCAGCCCCGACAGGCGCATGCCGAGCTGGATGGCCGGATGGGGGCCCGGCAGGAAGGCCTCCATGATGCCGAGCGGCTTCCCCAGTGGGCCGCCCCCCTCCTCACGCGCCACCGACTGGAGGCTGCGGCCGACATCGGAGAAGGGGACCACGCTGCGCAGCGGGCTGAAGAAGGCTTTGACGTCGCGGCCGAGCAGCGCCCCGAAGAGCAGGTCGCCGGCCCCCAGGGGGACGCTCCCGGTAAAGCGGCCCGTCAGGCCCATGCCCGTGCGCTCCTCCTCGGTCATGTCGTTCAGCTCGCGGATGCCGACCGCCAGCGCGGGCCGTTCGGCCAGCTGCTTCGCAAAGAACGGGTACGCCTTGAGCGCCCAGGTGGAAAACGGCACCACGGTGCGCATGAACTGTTCGAAGTTGTTCAGGTTTTCGTAATCGAAGTTGATCTCGTGGGAGAGCTTGACCCCGGCCTGGGAGGCGTCGTCCAGCTTGCTCTGCCAGGAGTGGCCGAGCTGGCGGGCCTGCTCGAAGGCCATGCCGTTTTTGATGAGCACCGCCTCGAGCGTCGTCGGGCTGACCACGCCACCCTGGCGGTCGAACACCTCACGGAGATCATCGAGGGTCTGTTTGAACTGGGCGGGCGGCGTGCCCTGCGAGGTGACGACGCGCCCGATCCCGCCCGGGCCGGGGGCCAGGGTCGGCCGCTTCTCGGCCAGGGCCTGCACCACCTCACGCCCCAGGTCCTGCTTCGCCACGGCGGTGCGCTCGGCCGCCCCTTTCAGGAAGGCCGCCTCGCGGGCGGCCGACTCCACCGCCGCCGCGATGCCGCGCATGTAGCGGGAGGCTTTCGGGAACCCCGCCCCAAGGACGGCGCCAACCGTTGCGCCTTTGGCGACGTCGCCCAGGTCAGCCCCTTCGTCATCGGTGACGATCTGACCCGTGCCACCCAGGAAGCCGCCCCCGCCAGCCAGCCACTTGCTGCCGATCTTCTCCGAGGCGGTCTTGCGGGCTTTGTCGGCCCAGTCCTGGGTGGCGACGAACTCAGCCTGCATCCCAACATCGGACAGCAGCCCGCCGTGCAACGGCTGCTCGGTCAGATCGAGCCAGTTCTGCACGTCGTGGCCCACCACCGGCTGCGCCTTGCCGGCCAGGGCGGGCTTCAGATGCTCCGGCAGCCGCTTGAGGATGTCCTGCGGTTTCACCCCTTTGAGGGCGCTCATGGCCAGCGTGCCCGACAGGTTGCTAGCCGAGTACGCCCCGGTCGTGAGCATGAACTCTTTGAGCAGCCCGGTGCCGAGGCCCACCCCTTGGCCGATCCCCTGCTGCAGCTGCTGGAGGGCACGGGGCAGGTCGGGGTTCGACGCGCCGAGCCCGACCTCGTCGGCCCGCTGCTTCCGAATGGCCTCGAGCGCCATGCCGTAGAGGTCCGCGTCGGGCCCCAGCTCCTTCGTCCGTTTCTTCCCGGCCAGGCTCTGCACCTCGTCCAGCACGCGCTGGATCAGCTCATCCTGGCCGGCGAAGCGATCCGGGAGGTCGGCCTTCAAGGCCGAGTCCCCCTGCAACAAATAGTCGAGCTGCTTGAAACGCCGGGGCACCAGGGTCGCCAGGTCATCGGGGAGCGGCGCCAGCGCCTTGACCTCGTCGACCACGGCCTGCAGATCGAGCTTCCGTTTCTCGACCAGCGCCAGGCGGCCCTCGACCCCCGCGTCGCGAATCTGCGGGGCATAGCTCGCCACGATGTTTGCCATCTCCCGCTGGGCGCGCTCGAGCTGCGGCATGAGCGTCGGGTCGGCGGCGGCATCGGCGGCGCGCTCGGCCAATTGTTTGGCCCCGAACCGGCCCGCCTGGATCGCCTGGGCGGCGCTGCCGAACGCCTGCTCGAACGCCTGGCCGATCTCTTTGTAGCCGGCGTCGAGGTCCGGGCCCAGCGCGGTGGCGGCCGACAGCACGTCGTCGCCGTAGTCCGTGCGCAGGCCCTCGCGGGTCAGGAAGGCCCGGGTGTAGGCCGCCTCCATCAGCTGATCGACCTGGCCTTTCATCTGCAGGGCGGCGGCGCGGGCGGCGGGATCGGCGATCCCCTGGATCTCCCGGCCGTAGTCCGCTTGCAGCTCCGCCAGTTTGTGCCGCGCCCCCTCCGTGGTCCCTGGGTAATCGGGGATCACCTTGCCGCCGAAGTGGTCCGCGAGGTCGACCTGCCAGGAATGCACCGGCTTGATGTAGTTCGTCAGGTCCTCGAGCCCGCGCATCTCCTGCGCGACGCGCGTCGCCTTCGAGGCGTCCGCCAGAAACTTCACGCCCTCGATGGGGGCTTTGATGGCGCCGGCCACCAGCTTGCCCGGCCCGGTGTCGAGCGTATCGAGCGCCTTGAGGATGGCTTCGGCGCCCTGGGCCGCCGGGTTGGTCACGCCCCGGGCCTTGAGCGCCAGCGCCGCCTTGCCCGCCGTGCCGCCCGGAATCCAGGAGATGGGGTCGCTGGCGATGTCCGCCGCGAGGTCGCCGATCCCGGACTGGAACGGGTTCGCGGCCTGCATGGCCTCGAACTTCTGCTGGCCGGTGGCGCCCGCCGCGATGAGCCCGGCGAGCTCGGCCTGCTGGGCGGGCGGGATAAAGGGCTGGTTCCCCTGGGCGGCGAGCGGCGCGAAGGCGTTGCCGTAGGCGGACTGCACGGCCCCCTGGCCGGCGGCCGACGCTTCGAGCAGGGTGGCCCCCACATCAGCACCCAGCGCGGCCAGCCGATCGAGCGGCCCGGCCTCGGGTGGCAGCTGCGGGGTGGTGTACTCGATCTGGCGTGGCAGGGCGCCCGCCGCCATCTCCCGGAGCCGATCCCACGGGGTCATTCCTGGGCCCCCAGATAGATGGCGCCGTTCGTGCCACGGCCGAGCTGCTGGATCTGGGGCGCCGTCATCCACCTGGCACCCGCCCGGAAGGCGGTCCCGCTCGGTCCCACGTGGTACTGGCCCGTCTGGGGGTTGAAGTCGTCGATCACGAAGTAATGGGCAGGCGTCGAAATGGTGACGGGACTGCCGCCCTGGGCGCTGGCACTGACCTCGCCCCAGTTGACCTGGGGGGTGACGCGGTGCGGCACGCCCATGGTGGTGAGCAGGCGGGCCTGGTTGGCAATACCATTCATGCCACCGGCCTCGGTCCAGCCCGTGGTCTTCGCGATGTTGGTCGCCTCGCGCAGGGTCGGGTTGCGCCCGGTGGCCCGCGCAAACGCCACGGCGGCGGCGGGCCCGCATGCGGCAGCGGCCTCAGATGCCGAGAGCGTCGCGTCCCCGAACTGATTGGGGACGAGATCGCCGGCGGCGCGGTCCCAGGAGCCACCGACGCTGCCGCCGGTGGGGGCAGGCGCGGCTGACTCCCGTGGGGCGCCCGGCGTGGTGGCCTGGGTGACGGTCATGTAGGCGTTGCGATAGTTCTGGTGGGCCGCGCTGTTGGGGTTGTCCCACCCGAGGGGCCGTTCGGCTTCGGCCGCTGTCCAGGCCGCGAGCTGCGGGCCGGTCAGGCCCTGGGCCTTGTACTTCTGGTAGGCGGCGGCGTAGCGCGGCACCATGACGCGGGCCTGCACCTCGGGGTCATACCGCTGGTCGCCAAGGCCGGCGCCGGCCCCGGCCTGGTGCATCTGGAAGAGCCCGACGCTCTTGCCGTTGTCCCCCACCGCGCGCGGGTTAAAGCCCGACTCGGCTTTGGCGCCGGCCGCCACGACCGCCAGGAACTGGGAATCCCCGGCGAGCTGCCCGGCATGGCGGGCGAACACCTCGTCGTAGGGGCTGAACTGGCCGGCGCGGGTGGGCTGCGGCCCGGTGGCCACGTCGGCCGCGATGCCCGTCAGATCCCCGCCCGGGGCCGGGGTGGCCTGGGGGTTGCCAAAGATACGGCGGCCGACCTGGGGCAGCTCCTGCCCGGCGAGGGTGGCCAAGCCACCCATCGGGTTCCCCAGAATCCGCGGCGCGGCGAGGGGCAGCTCCATGCCGGAGCCGATGCCCCGCTGCCCGGCCAGCAGGTTGGGGAACAGGTCCTCGTAGAGGCCGGCCGCGAGCGCCACGGTCTAGCCCCGGATGGTCGGGGACACGCCAGGCTTCAGCTGCAGCCGCTTTCGTTCGCGCTGCTCCTCCGGCGTGAGCATCACCTCGTCCAGGATCTGGCGGTCCTCGTCGGTGATCGTCGGGCCCGCCATCGGCACGAGCGGCCCACCCGGCTGCATCCCCTCCGCGACACTCCCGATCCCGCCCCATGGCAGACGCGGGGTCGGCTCGACGCCGGTGGGCCCCGGTCCGGGCGCGGGCAGGGCAGGAACCCCGGCCGTGGGCCCGGGCATGGGTGCCAGGTCGAAGGGCTTCGGCGCCGGCTTCGCCCCGAAGAGGTAATCGATGATGTCCTGCCCCCGGCCGGCGGCCTCGCCGTAGATATCGCCCATCACCATGGCCCGCCCCTGCTCGGCGAGCTGGGCGTTTTTGGCCGACAGGAACGGGGACTGCAGGGTGCCAAAGAGCTCCATGACGTTCCCCGGGTCGGCCAGCTCGCGGCGCAGCACATTCCGGTAGCTATTCAGCACGGGCGACAGGTCCTCCGGATCCGGGACCCCCTCCGCCCGAATGCCCTTGATGAAGTCGGGGAGCGTCTGCAAGGCGGAGGAGATCAGGTTGCGGCCCTGGCCCAGGCCCTGGGTGAAGAAGTCCATCACCCCGGTGGGGTCGCCCGGCAGCCCGCCCCCCGGGAGGGCCCCGGCCTGGGCCTGCGTCAGGTAATAGGACTGCATCAGGGCCGGGGCCATGCGCATGAGGTACTGGGTCACGGGGTTGGACGGCGAGTAGGCGATGCCCTGCTGCCGCATGACATTGCGCATGACCTGCTCGGGCGGGACCTGGCTGCCGAACAGCCCGGTGCGCTGCACGTCCGCGAAGAGCTCCGGATGCCTCAGGGGATCGATCGACATGGCGTTCTCCCTATCGTGCCGTCTTCGTGAGGTAGTCCATCACATCGGTGCCCCGGCCCGCCGCGCGGGTGGCGGCCGTCTGCAGGCGCCGCTGGGCCGCCTCCAGCTGGCCCTTGTCCCCGGGCAGGCTATAGGTGGCGCCCGCCAGATCGGCCAGGGTCTTGACGGCGTTCTGGCCGGAGACCGCGCCGAGCGCCGCCTCCAGGCGTTTGTCCTGCTTGAAGGCGAGCTGCCCCTCGGGGGTGCCCGCCAGTTGCTCGAGGCGCGCTCTGGCCGCGCCGAGGTTGCGGGTCGCGGTGCTGGCCATCGACCGCGTGTTGCCGCCCCGCGCGATGACGCCGCGCACGAAGTTGGCGTAGTCGATGGAGCGGGCGTTCGGATCGGTGATCGGCCCGGTCCCGGAGAGCACGCTCTGGATCAGGTAGGCCTGGTTGATGGCGTCGGCCGACTCGACCAGGCCGCGCACGGCGGGGATGGGGGAGGCCGGGTCGTAGCCCAGGTCGGCCAGGCCCGCGAGGACGGCCGTCTGCGGGGACTGCACATCGTAGCGCGCGAGCTGCGCCTGCCCGGCAGGGGTCTGGTCCCAGGTGGTGGCGGTCACCTGGGGGACGTTCTCCCGGAAGGGGAGGCCGGCGGTGCTCTTCGCCTCGTTCTCGTAGACCGACGGGTTCGAGGTGCCGGTCTTGATGCCGCCCTTCAAGGGACTCGGCGCGCCCGCTTCAGAGGGCGCCGCCGGCGGCGGGGGCGCGGCGAGCGGCTGGATGGGCGCGGGCCGGCGGGGGGCGGGTGGCGTGGGGATCTGTGTCCCTTTGGTCGGGTTGTAGCTCCCGGGCATGGCCTACCTCCTAGACACCGAACAGCGCCCCGGGCGGGGGGAACCCCGGGATCAGGCCAGTGGTCCCGGGAACTGGCGGCAGACCCCCTGCGCCAGCCCCACCCGAGGCGCCGCCGGTGATTTGCGCGAGGACCGCGTTGAGATCCGCCTCCAGCGGATTCTGGGTGGGCTGGTTCATCTGCAGGTTGCCGGTGCCCAGCATGGGCGGCAGCGCCTGGGACGGGAGCCCCGGCGGCTGCGGGGCCGGGCCGGGCGGCTGGGGGGGCGGGGCCGCGATCTGGGCGAGCTCGGCCTCCCGGAGCGCCTGCTGCTCAATCTCCTGGTCGATGCGGTCCTGTTCCCGTCCGGGGTTCTTCAGGCCGACCCAGTCCTGCCCTCGGGCCGTTTCTCTCGACATGATTCCTTCTCTGACCATCGCAATCGCCAGATTGATCTTCTGGGCCTGCTCGGTGGGGGTCATGTCGACGCGTGACACATCGACATAGACGCCCTGGGCGGCGATCTCCTGGGCGGTGAGCTCCTGCACGGTGGCCGGCAGCGGCGCGCCCGGCAGGGGCCGGACCGGTAAGGGCTGGCCCGGGCCGAAGTCCCGATAGAGCTCGAGCACTTTCCGATACACGGACGCGTCGTGCTGGTTGACGGCCTCGGCAAAGGGGAAGAGCATGTCGCGGCCGGCGGCCAGCAGCGCGCTGGTATTGGCCACGCCGGCCCCCTCGGCCCAGAAGGCGTTCGGGAGGGTGCCCCGCTCCTGCCGCTGGGAGAGGATGTCCCAGAGCAGGTTGTAGTCGGTGGAGCTCGGCCCGATGCGGTGGGCCTCCAGCCGGTCGCGCTGTAACAAAAAGTTCCGGTCGCCGGGCCGCAAGCCGACGCGTCTGACGCGGCCATCGGAGTAGATGGTGACCGGCGGGTTGGCCTCCACGGAGAGGAGGGTGCTGAGCTTGGTGAGGGTCTTGTTCATGTATTTCTGGTTCTCGGTGGTGGCGTCGAGGACGCCCGTGCCGACCAGCTCGGCGTAGGCGGTGTCGTCCCACGGGGTGGCCCGGTAGCTGGCGCCGTTGGCGAGCACGATGGTCCAGGGGCAGTACCCCAATTCGGTCGGCGGCTTGGCCCAGAAGTCACTACCCAGCAGCACGGCGTGCCACCAGGTGCCCTCGACATCCTCCCAGTAGACGGCCGCCACCTTCAGGCGGGTGCGGTCGTCCTGGTCTTCGAAGTCGCGCTCGCCCCGGACGACCTCCCCGAGGAAGGGGTCGCGGCGCAGATCGCCCAATGTGCTGTCGTAGGTGTGCGTCACCCGGGTGATGCGCCCGCCGCTGACCCGGGGATAGACCACGGCGGCATCGAACAACTGATGATCGTAGAGGGAGGCGGCATCGGAGGGGTCCATGACCGCCTGGGCGACGTTGGTGGCGATCTGGTCCTGCGTCTGGCGATGCCGGCCCGCCGGCTGGCGGCCCCCACTGCTCACCGGTGGCCGGAGCATCGTTCTGGTGCAGAGCCAGCCCCGCAGGCACAGATAGAAGGCCTGGTCGTACCGGTAGGGGTTGTTGAGGCCGCTGATCCAGCGCTGGTCGATGGCGCGCTGCCAGGCGTAGAGGTAGTTCTCAATGCGCTGCGCCACGTCCGCGAGCTCGGGCCGCAGGGCGGGCACCTCGATAATCCCCGAGTGGCGGGCGATCAGCCGCGCGAACTTCTGCACGATGACCTTGGGGTCGTTGAGGATCATGACGTCGGAGTCGGAGCGGGTCCAGTCGCTGGTGTCGCCCTTGGAGAGCGCGAAGCTCTCCTGGTCTTTCTGGAAGCGCTCCTGCCTCGTTTGCCAGTGGTTCTGGTCCTCGGAGACCCAGCGGCTGACTTCCTCGGTCACCGGTGCGCTCACGGCCATCATCCGCTCCAGCTTATGAGCTGCGCTCGCTCATATGCCCCGCATTGTATGCTACGCCCATGGTAGCGCAGCCCCGGCTCGGCCCTTCCGCGCTCTGGCGCTTTCTCGGCGAGCGCTCCGGCACGCCCTTCGTGCCCTTCGCCGCCCAGCTCGACCTGTTCGAGGCGATCACCATCCCCTACCCGGGCCACCAGCCCTCGGGCCTGCCGAACCCCAGCATCTTCGCCGTCAACTGCGGCCGCCGCTTCTCGAAAACGACCATTATGGAGAAGCTGCTCTGGACGGGGATGCTGGCGCCGGACGATCGGTTCGGGCCGCCCAACTGCAAGGTGGTCGCCGACACCGAGGAGCACGCCCGCAAAGTCTGGGACCGCTTTTTGGAGCACCTCTACACCACGGCGCTGACCGCGCTGCTGGAGTCCCACTCCCGCGACCGCCACCTGGTCACCTTCAAGACCGGCGCGAAGGCCCAGCTGCTCTCGGCCGACAACCCGGCCGCCCTCGCCGGCGACGGCGTCAGCCTCTGGCTGGTCGACGAGGCCCAGGAGCTGAGTCTCGCCGCCTGGGAATCGCTCTTCCCCTCCGTTGCCGAGCGGGACGGGGTCATCGTGCTGGCCGGGGTGGCCGAGGGCTCGGGCCCCTTCCGCGAGATCTCCTATCGGGGCGAGCACCCGGACACCTACCCCGAGTACCGCACCCTCCGCTACACCACGTACGACAACCCGCTGGTGCCGCGCACCCGCATCGACCTGGCCGAGCGGACCCTGCCGCCGGGCCGCTTTGCGCAGCTCTACCTGGCCGAGTGGCAGGACACCCTCTACGCCATCTTTCGCGGCGTGCTGGAGGCCGTCCGGCTCGACCCCATCCTCCTGCACCCCAGGGGCTGGGGCTACACCGCCGACTATCGGGCCGGGTCCCAGTACTGTGGCGGCATCGACCTGGCGAGGTTAGCGGACTGGACCGTGGTCACCATCATGGACCACACCGGCCGCCTCGTCGCCTGGGACCGGTTCACCCTGCTCGACTGGCAGCTCCAGAAAGCCCGCATCCTGGCCATCGCGAGTGCCTACGGCTGGCCCCGCTTCGCGGTGGACACCACCGGCGTCGGCGACCCGCTCTGTCAGGAGCTGCAGAGCGCGGGCCTGCCCATCGAACCCGTGGCCATCCGCACCAACCAGGTCAAGCGCACCCTGATCGACAGCCTCGCCATCGACATCGGCGCCGGCCGCCGCACCTACCCCCGCATCCCCAGTCTCCTCGAGGAGCTGCAGCGCTACGAGGCGACGAAGAGCGCCGTGCCGGGCTCGCAGGTGGTGACCTACCAGGCGCCCTCCGGCGGGCACGACGATTGGGTCATGAGCCTCGCCCTCTGCAACAGCCTGCTGCCCCACACCGTCGACCCGCGCTCCCTCGTCGGCAGCGGCGACGGCGCCGCCTCCCGCCAGGTCGGTGCCTGGGAGACCATGTAACTTGACCGTTATGGCGCTGCGGCCTCCGGCACCAGCTTCATGGTGAGCGGCGTCGGCGATACCCAGACGAAGCCAGACGGCGTCACGCGCGCGCGGTAATAGGCCGGGCCGAGCTTGAGATACCACGCGCCGTCGATCTCCACCATGGTCCAGGTCGCGTCGCTGCCCGGCACGGACTGCGGGGGGCTCTCCCTCACGGCCGTGCCTCCATCTCCAGGACCGTGATCTCCGCCGGCGCCCGCAACAACCCCAACAATTCCTCCATCTTGTGCGCGCCCCCCGGGTCGACCCGATCCAGGTACATCCCCTGCGTCCGCAACAACGTCGTCAACCCGAGCTGCGCCGCCCGCACGTCCCCGTCCATCTCCGCTTTGTCCAACAACCCGCGGATCACCCGTAGCGCATTGGGCAGGAGCTCAGACCCCAACAGCTTGAAGGCCTCCCGCCGATTGGTGAGACACAAGCCGTACACCGCCAGAAACCCCTCGTCCGCCCCCCAGGATTGGACGGTCTCGGGATCAATCCCGCTCCGCTTCGTCGCCTCCCCGTCACCCGCCGCGCTCATCCGAATACTGAGCCACCCCCACTGCTCGGCACTCAGCCCCGGCGTCCCCCCCTCGATAAACCCCAGCGCGTCGCGCTTCTGCCCCAACAGCCCCCGTGCCAGCCCCGCCAGATCCACCCCGGGCGCCCCTATCGCCTTACCGGTCACCTTCGGCCTCGCCACCCATCCCTCCCTGCCGCGCCCGCCACCTCGCCTGCGCCTGCCGATTCCGCTCCCGCTGCTCCTCCGTCACCGCGATCCCCGCCGCAATGCGCCGGACCTGTCTCCGCGCATCCTTCGCTCGCCACTTGGCTCGCTGCCGTTCGACTTTGGCCGCAACCACGGCCCGGGCCTCGCCCTCTACCTGTGCCCGGTGCTCGGTCAGCACCCGCGTTATCAGCTCCTCCGTCACCCCCAGGTTCCGTAGCAGCGCAATACTGGGCAATTCGCTCAGGCTCTCATCCATCTCTGCTCACCCCCGCGTCGTCTCAGGGTACCCGCCCTTGCATTGATTCATAAATTCTCTCAGAGCTAGCCTGAGATGAATGTGTGTGAATAGAGATGAGATCCCCCCTGAGATAGAGATGCGATGAGGATAGGGATAGCTGAGACTGAGGGTACGAGTGCGATGAGGATAGCTGAGATGCGAGTGGGCTGAGGCTGCGTAGCTCAGGATCGAGATGGCTGGCTCAGCGTGGAAGTGAGCTGAGGTGCGAAACCGACACACCGGGTGGGACGCGACCTGGCCCTGCATCCTCATACCGAGAACCGGACCCACGACTCCTGCGCACGGGGCGCTCAGGCGCAGGACGCGCTCTCGGCACGCGCGTCTCCAATGTTGGGGGTGAGGCGGGGCGGGGAGATTCTGTCAAGAGCTGCGCGTTTTCCCGATAGTGGGAAGGGTGTTGCCCGGCAACACAGGGGCAACACAGGGGCAACACAGGGGACGGAGGGCGAAAATGGCCGCAGGGCAGAGCTCGGGCAACGGGTTGGTGGGGGGCGTACAGCGCTTAGGTGATCGGCTCTTCGCCCTTCGGGGCGCCGCTCACCACGCTACGTGGTGTTGGCCGGGGTGGGAGACGAGGGACGAGGACGATTATACACAACGCCTCTTCAATGGAAGAGGGTCGGATTGGGGCGGCCCGGTACACGGATTGGTAGATTGGTTACAGGATTGTAAGGATTGACACTGAGTAGGGATACATCTGTACGATAGGGGGTTGCGTTAGTATAGTGAAGGTCGCGAATGGGCGGCCGGAGAGAAAACGGGACCCGGGTGTTGGTAGCACCCAGGCCCCACACAGACAGGATGGAGTTCGCATCATGTCCGCAGCCCCCAGTGTACCCGCCCCACTCGTCCGCACCCAGCACATCGGGGACGAATCCGCTATCGACCTGGGCGAGCTCGTCCTGGTCGCCAGCAAGACCACACCGGGCGCCTGGTACCAGGTCCAGAACGGCACCTGCAGCTGTAAAGGGTTTCAGTACCGGTCGACCTGCCGGCACCTCGAGGTGGCTGAGCAGGCCCGGCAGGTCCACTGCCATCGCTGCGGCGAGCCCGCCCGGCCCAGCACGGTCGGCACCCCCATCTGCGGGCCCTGCAGCCTGACCCTCGCCTGGGCGGTGGACTGATGGCCGCCCTCACCGAAGTCACCGGCATCGTCTCCTACGTCAACGGCACCGGCTTCAAGCTCGAGGGCCGGGAGGGATACCTCAACATCTCACGGTTCTCGGAGCCCCGCCCCGCCATGCCCGAGGTCGGGCAGCACGTCACCCTCGGGCTCGACAACCAGGGCTACGTCCGCACCCTCGAGGAGACCGCGGACAAACCGCCACCGGCAACTGGCCCGGTCCGGGAAACGGCCCGGCCCGGCGTGTGCCTCAGTCTCCGGGTCGCCGCCCTCCAGAGCGCGGCCACCTTCCTCGCCGGGCGGGAGGACGTCGACGGCACCGACCTGCTGGAGGTCGCCGCCCGCTTCGAGGCCTGGCTCAGCCGCTAACACCAGAAGGAGACCCCCATGACCAAGAAGCCATCGCCCCTGCCACCCGAGGTCGCCGCCCTGTTCCAGGCCTGGGGCCGACAGGCCAACATCCCGCACCACCAGGTCTGCGCCTACTGCGGCTCCAGCTACGTGGCCAGGCGGGCCCGGAGTCGGTACTGCCGGGCCACCTGCCGCGTCCGCGCCTGGGAGCAGGCCACCCGAGAAACAAAGGAGACATCATGAATCCCACATCGTTCGCACAGGCAATCCGCACCGGGGCCAGGGCGCTCCTGACCGGGGGCGGGGCAATCCTGGTCGGGGCCCTGCTGCTCGGGCTCCTGCTCACCGGGCTCCGGCCCCCCGCCGCCCCCCAGCGGGACCCGGACCCCGTCTATCGACCGGCCCGGTCCAGCACCAGCACCGACGATCTGGAGCAGCGCGTCAACGCAATCGAGCGCCAGCAGCAGCGGGACCGCGCCGCCAGAGACGCCGAGCTCTTCGCACCCCAGCCCAGCTACCGGTATCTCGATCCGCTCGCGCCGCGCGGGGACCGGGGGACCTGGCCCTAGCGCACCAGCTTCCCCAGCCCGAGCCGCTCGATGACCGACGGCCCGTCGAGCGGCTCCCGCAGCGCCGCCACCTTCGCATAGTGGGACGTCTGCCCCAGCGTCGTGTGCCCGAGCAGCGCCTGCAGGTGGAGCAAGGCGCCCGGGTGGTTCTCCAGGTAGGTCGTCGCCATCGTGTGCCGCAGCACATGCGGGGTCAGCCGCACCCCCTGCTGGGTCAGGCCCGCCGCCAGCCCCCACACCGTAAACAGATGGCGCACGCCATCCTCCGTCATCGGCGTCCCGTTCCAGGTCAGGAAGAGCGCGCGGCTCGTGGTCTCGGGACGCTGCGCCACATAGCGGGTGAGGAGCTTCGCCGTCACGGCGTCGAACTCGACGTGGCGTTCCTTGCTCCCCTTGCCCATCACCTTGGCGCGTCTGGCTTTGAGGTCCACGTCCTGCAGCTGGAGGTGGCACAGCTCCGCGATGCGCACGCCCGTCGCCAACATGAAGAAGATGACCGCCAGGTTGCGCGCCGCGTGCGGCCGATGCTCCGCCACCTGGATGATCGCCTTGATCTGCTCGGCCGAAAGCGCCGTGATCACCCGCTCCGTCATCTTCGGCAGCTTGAACGGGTGCAGCACGTCGGTGGGCAGCAGGCCCTGGTCGTGGCAGTAGGTCGAGAACGCCTTCAGCGCCTTGGCATGGGCGTGCAGCGTGGTGCTGCCCCGCATCACCGTGGAGCCCGTGCGCGGGGATACGGCGGGCGTCTCCTTGATCCACACCATGAAGGTGCGCGCGGCATCCAGCGTGAGCGCCGTGATGGGGGCCGTGTCGGCATCGGGGACGAGCTGCTGCTCCACGACGTAGTCGAGATAGCGAGTGGTCACCAGCTGGTACCACTTGCGGGTCGTGAGGGCGCGGTTGCCGATCTCGAGGTCGAGCTGGTGCTGGGCGATGGCGGACCGGAAGGTCGGGATCCGGGGGGCGGGGCGCTTAGCGGGCATGGGTCGGGGGCGGGACGGGCGAAGCGGACGACGCGACGAGACCACGGGACGGCTCCTCTGGTGGGGTGGGCCAGAAGGAGGTCATCATGACGATGGCTCCTGCTCCCTTCAGCGTACGCCGATCGGACCCAATGTCAAGAACAGGCGTTCTACACATAACCCATCGTGCGTGGGTACATGACATCAGGCAGGGACCAATTCGGGGTGGCGGGCGGAGATGAGGGTGCGTAATTGCTGGCGCCATGCGGAACCAGATTCCATCCGGTCATCTCCCTGCTGCCCGCCGTCCGACGCCGGATGACCGGCGGTCTCGAGCGGTAAGCCTGACGGGGTGCCATCAGGGGAATCCTGACTCTGGGCCAGGGTTTCCAGGGCTCGGATGATTTCGGCCATCGTGAGTGGACGCATCTCTTCATCGCCGTAGAAGGCGCCGGGCCTGACCCCAAAGATTCTCCCAATGCGCGGCAGCTCGTCCGCATCAATCCGCGTGATCCCCCGCTCATAATTGCTGATCATCGGGGGCGACACCCCGAGCTCCTTCGCCAGCTTTCTCGTCGACCACCCCCGCTCCGTGCGCAGCTCCCGCAGCTTCGCTCCCACCGCCATACATCCTCTCCCGGCACAAATAGATAGAAATCCCTGCTAGATATCTTACATCAAAACGCTTGATATTGTGTGTGGTTGTGTGTAAAATTCTATTTAGCACGAAACGCTAGAATACGCAGCACTGGGGGAAGCGATGGTCACAAAGATCGCAGAGCCGGAGGTCCCCGTGCGGGGTGCGAGGACGGAGCGCGTCAACGTCGCCATGACGCCAGACATGCGCGCCGGTCTCCAACGATTGGCGGCGCATCACCAGGCAGGGGAAGCGGCGATGGTGCGGTGGGCCGTCGCGCACCTGCTCGAGCACGTCGAGCAGGGGGAAATCACATGAGCACCCGCACCGAACAGCGCGAGGACCTCGACTTCTTCTTCGCCGCCTGCGAGGAGCAGGACTTCGAAGACGCCCGCCTCACCGCCGAAGGCTACACCGGCGCCGCCCGCGACCTGAGCACTTCGGACTACAGCGCGTGGTTGTGTGGTACTCGCCTGGGTTGGGCGAAGTCGCCGTCAGCCGCCGAGGACCTCATCCGCGAGCAGCTGACCCGCGAGATCGACCACCGCACCATCCCCGCATGAGCGCAAAGAAAAGCCCCGACGGGTGGCAACCCGGAGCGGGGCGAGGAATGTGAGACACAGAAATGATAGCAAACCCCTCGCGCGTCAAGTCGCCCGAGACCCACGAGCGCGAGCTCGACCTGCTCGCCGCCGCCTACACCTACGCCGCCTGCCTCCGCCTGGCCGAGACGAAGCCGTCGGTGACGAATGAACAGCTGCTCCGCCACGCCGCCCACGTGCGCGGCTTCGCCAGTCAGCAGTACCTCGACTCCCTGTTCCGCGACATCGCCGATCGCATGAGCGTGGAGGACCCCGCATGACCCTGCTCGTCGCCTACGTCATCCGCGTGCTGCTGCCCGTCGCCCTCGTCAGCGCCCTCCTGGTGGTGCTGTTGCGGCTGGCCTTCCTCGCCTACGGAGGATCGTGATGCAACCACCCAACGTCGAAGGCCTGCGCCTCGTCACCAGCGACCAGCCCGGCCCCCCGCCGCCCGCCCCCACCTCGTCCGTCGAGCTCACCCGGGGCCAACGCGGGGCCTACGGCTGGACCATCAAGTGTCACGACCCCGATATCTTCGCGGCCCTACGCGAGGTCCAGGACATCGACCAGCAATTGCGCGCCGCCTACCTCGGTTAAAGGAGAACCCGTCATGGCGACCACGACCCCACGACCCACAACCAATGGCGCCATCAATCAAGGCGCCATCATCACGATCAGCGCACCCAACTTTGAAACCTTGCGCTGCACCATTCGCGGCACGAGTCCCTATCTCCAGGCCCGCTTCGCAGAAAAAGCCATCGAGGCCATGAAGTCAAAGATGGCGGCTGGCTCAACCGCAAAGAAGGGGGCGAAGAAAGATCCCCGCGATTTCGATCTGGACTTCCGCCAGGCGCAGCACATCAGCACCGATGGCTGGAATGGCATCCCCGCCTCCGCGTTCCGCAATGCCGCCATCGATGTCTGCCGTATGACGGGCTACCAGATGACCCGGGCCAAGATGTCCATTTTTGTGGAGGCCGACGGCTTTGATGCCATCGATGCCACCCCACTCATCCGCCTCGACGCCGCTCCCCCAGAACGAACTGAGATGCCGGTGCGCAACAGCACCGGCGTGGTCGATATCCGCGTGCGGCCCATCTGGCGGGAGTGGAGCTGCCAGCTGCGCGTGCGCTACGACGCCGACCAGTTCACCGCCACCGACGTCATGAACCTGATTCACCGGGCCGGGATGCAGGTCGGTATTGGGGAAGGGCGCCCCTTCAGTAAGGACTCGAACGGGCTGGGCTTCGGCCTGTTCATGATTCAGAACGAGGAGGCGTAACCCATGGCTGACGTGCAACCAGGGACGATTGCCGGCATTCAAGCGGAGCAGGTGTCGGCTGAGCTCCTGCGCATTCGGAAGCAGAGCGGCGTGCTGACACCGCCGGCCGTCGTCGCGGCGGCCCGCCCACCGGAGGCGCCATTACATGGAGCGTTCGAGTGGGATGACACGAGCGCAGCCGAGCAGTACCGCCTCGCGCAAGCCAGGCGGCTCATCCGCATGGTCGTGCTCATTGATCCGCCCACGGGTCGGACCGTGGCGCAATTCCACCATATCAACATCACCGGCCGGGCCGGTGATGGGCGCTACGAGCCCGTCGACGTCGTGGTCGGGCGGGACGACACCTATCAATCCGCCACACACGAGCTGCTGACCAAACTCACGGGCATCCAGCACCGCCTCCGTGAGCTCGAAGCGTGGAGCGCCGCCGACCCCGCCCGGCAGCGCCAGGTCCGGCGAGCCGCAACAGCGTTGTCCGAGGCCACCACGGCGCTGCAAGAGCCCTAGGCGTGGCAGGCGCGGCATGACTCGGCACGGCGGGACCCCGTAAGGCGTGGCGTGGCAGGCGTGGCTGGGCCTGGAAGACCGGGTGAGGCGTGCCTTGGATTGGCCAGGCATGGCAGGCGTGGCGAGGTGAGACGCGGCCAGACCAGGCGCGGCGCGGGCGGACAGGCACGGCTAGGCATGGCAGGCGGGGCTTGGCACGGCGCCGACGGCGCGGATAGGCCGGGCGCGGCGAGGCAGGCATGGCCAGGCCTGGCATGGCATGGCCGGGCGAGGCCGGGATAGGCGAGGCAGGCGAGGCGTGGCATGACCTGGCGGGGCCTGGTAGGCACGCACCGGCGAGACGAGGCATGGCAGGCCTGGCTCGGCATCGCCTGGCGGGGACTGGCGGAGCGTGGCCTGGCAAGACGAGGCAAGGCATGACAACAACCGGAAGCTACAAGGAGCACCCCACATGAGCACCGACCTCGCGGTCCGATCCCCCGAGCCCCCCGACCTGTCCGCCATCGAGCGGGTGATCGTGGCGGGCGACCTCTCCAAGCTCAGCCAGGACGAACGCTGGACCTACTATTCGGGGGTCTGCCGCAGCCTCGGCTTGAACCCATTTACCACGCCATTTCAGTATTTGTCCCTCAACGGCAAGTTGGTCCTGTACGCCACCAAGGGCGCCACCGACCAGCTTCGCGGCATGCACCACATCAGCGTCAGTAAACCCGCCATCGACCTCGCAGACGGTCTCTGCATGGTCTCGGTGACCGCCTCCGACCCATCGGGCCGACAGGACTCCGACCTCGGCATCACCAACGTCGAAGGCCTGAAGGGCGAGGCGAAGGCCAACGCGATCATGCGGGCAGTCACGAAGAGCAAGCGGCGCGTCACGCTCAGCATGCTCGGCCTCGGCATGCTGGACGAGTCCGAGATCGACAGCATCCCGAACGCCCACCCCATACCGTTCGAGGTCCCCGAGCACATGGACATGATCCCCGCCCAGGTGGACGCCGACACCGGCGAGATCCCCTTCCCCGAGCTCGAGCCCATGACCCCGCCGTCCGCCAACCAGCTCGCCCTCTACCAGCGGGGCATCCGCCGGGCCAATGAGCTCGGCCTCGACTGTGCCCGGTGGGAGATCAACGCCGACGCCACCGGACCCCAGGTACAGCAAGCGATTGACGAGATGATCGCCGCCGTCCGCGCGAAGGAGGCCGCTCCCGTCGGCGTCTAGCACCACCGGCCGGACCCATGCGGGGTTCGGCCTTTTCTTTTGTACGGAATCGGTACCGGGAAGGGCTCATGATCACGCACTTCGGCTCCGACCACCCCTGCCCCGCCTGCGAGACCGAGGTCTACTGGTGGGTCGGCACCCGCGGCGAGACCCGCTGCATGGAAGTCGAGGTCTGCCGCCCCCATCTGTGTGCGGTCAGCCTGCAGCAGGCCGCCATCAGCAAGAGCCGCTGTCCCCACTGTCGGCTCTCGACCTACACGTACCAGGATGAGCGGTTCGACGAGGACGCCGCCCTCGTCCGCCACCAATGTGAACGCGCGGTCAGCCCGCAGCCAGCAGCCGTCCGCCCGGTCCGGGCCGCCACCACCCCCACGCGACGCGCACCGCTCTGGGAGGCGTATGACGCATGAGGTACGAGGCCGAGCGCGGCGTCATCGTCAGTCGTCGGGACATTGATCACGTGACCATCAGCATCCGCGCCGAGTCGATCCGTCAGGAGCGCACCGGGGTGCACGCCCGGCTCTCCATCCTGGCCAACAACGTCTCCCTGGCCTGGTCCAACTTCAATTTGGAGCGGGACGAGGAGCGGGTGCGTCTGACCAACAGCGCGCACAAACACCTCAACGGCCACCTCAAGGAGTACACCGTCGCCCTGCTGAAGAAGGACGTGGATGACTTTGTGCATGGCCTGTGGGACACCTATACCCGGACCGAGATGGCCGAGTCCGTCCACGGTCTGGCCGAGCGCCAGCCCATCGAGCTGGTCCTCTCACCCTTCCTCGTCAAGGGCGGCGGAACCATCTTCTTCGCACCGCCGAAGCGCGGCAAGTCCTACGTGCTGCTGCTCATGGCCGTCTCCATCGACAGCGGGTGCACCACCCTGTGGCAGGTCGAGCAGCAACCCGTGCTGTTCGTGAACCTCGAACGGAGCAAGCACAGCCTGGAGAACCGACTCGGCGCGGTGAATCGCGCGCTTGGGCTCGACGCCGAGCGGCCCCTCACCATCTTGAACGCACGCGGCCGGTCGCTCACCGACATCTACGGCGCTGCCACGAAGTCGATTGATCGCTTCGGCGCCAGCTGTGTGGTTCTCGACTCGATCTCCCGCGCGGGAGCGGGCGACCTCACCGAGAACGGGCCCGCGAACCGGATCGTGGACCTGCTGAATGGATTGACGGAGACCTGGGCCGGGATTGGCCACACCCCACGTGCGGCCGACGATCACGTCTACGGCTCCCAGCATTTCGATGCGGGCGCGGACGTGCTGGTGCAGGTGCTGTCACAGCTCGGCGCGGGGGGGCCGCTGGGCATCGGGCTGAAGGTCACGGGCGAGAACGATCTCGGTCCCCGGCCCATGACCATCCTGGCGTTGGAGTTCGACGATCTCGGTCTGCGTGGGGCCAGGCGGGCGGAGCCCGGTGAGTTCGCCGAGATCGAAAAGCAGGGGAACCCCCTGACGCGCAACGACCCGCTCGTGACGTACCTGCTGCGGCGGCCGGCCACCGCGACGCAGGCTGCCAGAGACCTGGGGCGCAATCGCTCCAACGTGTCGAGCCGCTTCGCGTCCGACCCGCGCTTCGTACTGGTGCGCGCCGACCCCACCGGCGCCTACTACGGCGTGCGGGGCGTCTCGTATGTGCCCGAGCCTGAGCAAGATGACCTTCCTTTCTAAATGGGGTGTTGCCCTGGCAACACAACAGGCAACAACACAGGAGGAGGAGGGTGTTGTTGTGGTGACAACACCTAAGGGGGCAACACCACAACACCAGGGCAACACAGGGGCAACACTCGAATGAAATGACGAGGGGATTGCCCGAAAACGGAGGGGCAAGCCCTGAGGAACAGGGCAACACCCGAAGGAGGATTGCTTGAGCGCCATCATCGTGACGGCCCATTTGATCGCGGCCCTCAACCAGCACCCGACCCTCCCCTCCTGGACGCTCGAGGAGGAGGCGCCACCGGCACCGGCGCTGGGACCAACCAGGACCGGGCGGGCCACCCGCTATGGGCACCCGGCCACGTTCAACGGGAATCGCATGGGCTGTGGCGGGACCTACTGGTCCTGGGACACGACCATCCTTGCGGTCCCGCCGAGCCTGTACCGAACGTACCCCTGTGGCACCACGCTCCAGGTCACTGGTCCCTACGGGTCGCTCGTCGGCACCCGCCGGGATAGCTGTCCTGGCTGCGACGCCCACGGCATCGTCGTCGACATGGCGGACGCCGGGCATCGGATCGTCTGTGGCCCCGGTACCTGCACCGTCACGGTCCAGGAGGTGCTGAGCTCCGGCGGCCGGGGCTGGCGGGAGCTTCCTACGTGATGAGTCCACCGCTCTTCTCGGTGCCGCTGGTCTCGCTCGAGGTCATCACGTCCGACGACGCGAACCGCTTGCTCACGGCGTGGGGACATCGGCCCAAGCCGATGTCCCGGCCCTACCGCACGCAGGCCTTCGCACTCGAGCAGGAGGGCCGTCCGATCAGCGTGGCGCTCTCGGCCAGCGCGGTCAGCGCCACCGTGGCGGGCTACTCCCGTACCGAGGTAGTCGAGTGCGCCCGGCTCTGCTCGGACCCGGCGTCGGCCTGGGCCTCGCGGCTCATGCTGCGGCTCTGGCGCGAGGTCTGCGGCCCCAGGTGGCCCGACTGGCACCCGAAAGCAGCCATTAGCTACTCGCAGAACGCGCACCACACCGGTGACCTGTATCGGTTCGATGGCTGGCGGAAAGTCGACGATGACTGTGGCTCGGCCGGTGGCGGCACCTGGTCGAAGGCTCGTGGGAAGGAGGATGCCGTGCGGGGAAAGAAAACGCTCTGGCTCTGGGTCTACGATCGGGAGGTGGCGCTATGAGCGTGCTCCAGGTAGTCCTGCTCGGCGCCCTCGGCTGGCTGGTGAGTTGCGGCTGCACGGTGCTGTTCATCCGAGCGCTGACCCGATGACGGCGGCAGCAACCGTGCTGGAGAAGCGGCGAGCGCTCGTCGACGCGCTCTACGCCATGCATACCACGGATGGACGGATTCGCATTGACGAGGCCCTGGCGCAGGCATTGGACCGCGCCTGGGAGGAATACGACGAGGCCCTCAACGGCGAGCTGCGCGCCGAGGTGGAGCGTTGGCGGGGATGGGCGCGTACCTTGACGCCCGAACGATGTGTCGATCTGCGAACCCACGGTATTTCCGCGGGTGATCGGTTCGCGAGTGAGGCTCGCAGGCTCCTGCCCGGCATGGGCCGATGAACAAGAACGTGGACGTGGTCGTCTGGCTGCTGGTCCTCCTGTTCCTGCTCGCCCTGGGCTGGGCCCTCCGCGTGTGGAACGACAGCGCGCCCTGGCCAACCACGCCCTGGCCAGCCCGATGACCCGCGACTACGCGCTGCTGCTCCTCCTGGTCGCCCTGTCCACGCTGCTCCTGACCTGCGGCGTGCGGCTCCTCGTGCCGGCGATGGGCCGATGACCATGGCGCAGGTCCTCGCCGGGGAGCAGCAATGGCACATCGAATGCGCCGACGTTCTGGACGGGCTGGCGCTGCTCCCCACCGGCAGCGTGAGCGTGTGTGTAACCAGCCCTCCGTACTGGAATCTCCGGGATTACGGCGTTGCGGGACAGATCGGGATGGAGTCAACACCGGAGGAATACGTGCAGACGCTGACGGAGGTGTTCCACGAGGTGCGGCGGGTACTGCGCCCCGATGGCGTTTTGCTCTGTAACCTGGGTGACTCGTACACCTCCACCGCACCGGGTACCGTGAACGCGTCCCAGCCGAAGGGGAGCCATGCCGCACCGGAGAAGTGGGCAACGATGCGGCCAAGACTGTCCGGTGACCTCAAGGCCAAGGACCTGGTGGGCATCCCCTGGATGGTCGCCTTCGCCCTGCGTGCCGATGGGTGGTACCTGCGGGGCGACTATATCTGGTCAAAGCCCAACCCGATGCCGGAATCGGTGACCGACCGCTGCACCAGGGCCCACGAGTACATCTTCCACTTCAGCAAGTCGCGGACCTACTACTGGGATGCCGACGCCGTGCGGACCCCGGTGGGCGATTGGCAAGAGCGGGATCGGCGGTATGGGGTGAGTGGCCAGGGGCGCGACCGCAGCGCGGAGCCCTGGCTGACCCAGGCCCCCATAAGCGGCCCGCACCACGGGTTTAAGGAGACCAACTACGCGAACGGCGCCAACCTGCGCTCGGTTTGGGAGATCGCCACCACGCCCTTCCCGGGCGCCCACTTCGCCACCTTCCCCCCGGAGATCCCCGAGCGGGCCATCCTGGCCGGCTCCTCCGCGAAGGGCTGCTGCCCGACGTGTGGGGCGCCGTGGCGGCGCGTGGTGGCGCATCAGAATGCGGTGAGCCGAGAGACAACACGAATCAATGCAGATCGGCATGATGCCGGGATGACCCAATTTGTTGGGTCATCCACCACCACGCTCGGCTGGGAACCGACCTGCAAACACAACGAGCCGCCGATTCCTGCTGTTGTCCTCGACCCATTCTGTGGTTCAGGAACCACGCTCGTAGAAGCGCTGCGCCATGGCCGGCGGGCCATCGGGATCGAATTGTCCCGCGCGTACGTCGACCTCGCCTGGGGCCGCATCGTGCAGGACGCCCCCCTCTGGAACACGCCATGAACGTTGGAGAGCTGCTCTATCGCCGCAGCACCGAGGCCCGTGGCGTCTGGCGGGAGGCAGTTTCGCTTTGGGAAGAGCCGCCGCTCAACCCGGAGGAGGCCGCGCACCTTTTGGCGAAGCGCCCGCCCCGGTTCGACATCCCCAGCCGACGGCCGGCCCAGACCGAGGAGGAACCCGCCGATGACTGAACCATTGCCCGAGCCCACCTACACCCAGAGTGAGGTGCAGCGCCTCTGCCGGCTGGCTGAGCTGCATGGCCGCCAGACGGCGTATGAGACGCTGGCCGCTGAGCTGCGGGCCCGCGCGGCCTCTGAGACGCAGCACGTCAAATGCCGCCTCTACGAGGCTCTCGCCGTCCGTCTGGAGGGCATCCGATGACGGACATCTACGACTATCGGGGCCAGCGCCAGGAGGAGCCCGACAATCGGGACGACGCGCTCTGGATCGCGGGCTACGAGCAGGGCGTCGCCGAGGGCATCAAGATGGGGACGGCGCTCATGCACCAGGTACGAGAGGCGGCGCGGGAGGTCTATCGCTGGAAGGGCTCACCCGATACGCCCTGGCACGCGGCCATCACCGCGCTCGAGGCCCTGCTCGAGGCGGAGGTGTGAGCCTGCCGCCCGTCACGGAGAAGCAATTCCAGGCGCAGGTCATAGAGCTGGCCCGGCTGCTCGGTTGGGGACCCGTTTACCACTCCTGGATCAGCATCCGCTCGGCACCTGGCTTCCCGGACGTCGTGCTGCTCCGCCCACCGCGCTGCATCTTCGCGGAGCTCAAGACCGAACACGGCCGCGTCAACGTCGCGCAACACCAGTGGCTCGATGCCCTTCGTGACTGTCCCGGCGTAGAGGTCTTTGTGTGGAGACCGTCCGATTTGCCTACGATAGCCGAGCTCTTGCGGTGAACCGGTGAGACGAAACGGGACCCGCGTGGTGGTTGCACGACTCGACCGCAGAACACGGGAGGTGATACCGATGCGCGACGACTTTCCGACCCTATTACGGTCCTACCGCGAGCGCGCCGGGCGCTCCCGCAACAACCTCGCCCACGAGATTGGCATCGACCCTTCCTATTTGACCAGGTGTGAGCACGGCGACCGCGACCCCCCCCGCCAGCACATCATCGAAGCCCTGGCCCGCGCGCTCCGCATGAGTGTGCCCGAGCGCAACCGACTGCTCGTCTCCGCCGGATTCGCGCCGCTATCGGTGATGCAGCTCGGGGCCTGGGATGATGCGCTCCAGGCGGTCACGGATGTGCTCAACGACGTCCACCTCTCCCCCGAGGAGCGCGATGAGTTCCGGAGTGTGGTCCGCCTCATCGCTGCCCGCTGGCGCGGTGGCGCGAAGCTCAGCCCCCGGTTCGCCTCATGACCACACCACCTGGGAGGTCCTTCCATGACCGAACCCCAAGCCCGTCCCCATCTTGTCGTGGTGCAGCTCGACGTCGGCTACACCGTGAGCATGGGTCCCACCATCCTGGCCTGCGAGACGCTCGAGCGGGTGCTCGCCAGCGTGCACGCCCTGCTGCTGCCCCACGCCTTCGATGCCGATCCCCTCATCGCGCCACCGCCACCACCCCCGCCACGGCCACCCGAGCCCACGCCACCCGAGGACCCCGACCTGCCGCCCTACGATCCCGCCATCGACACCATGCCCATAGACCTCCGTGACGAGGATCACATCTGGGGCGATGGGGTCCTGCCGGCGTCGTCGGGCACCGCGCTCGAACAGGCCAACCTGGCCACGGCCATCGCCGCCTACCGCGAGGGCACCATCGACTGGGACGAGCTGCGGGCCGGGGCGCCCCGCTACTACCCGAGCTACGACGAGACCCAGCTTTCGGCGGCGGTGCTGGAGGCGCAGGGCCTGGACCCCCAGCGCTACGGGAACGGGCGGGCCGATAATGTGCCACACGGCACATGACACAGATCCCGCACCAGACGCGTTGTGGCGCACGCAGCGCGGCGTTCGGTGCGTGAGATGATCCGGTGCAAGGAGGTGGATAATGCCAACCCGTGACGGCTTTGCGACCGATCACACCGGCAAGGTCTATGACAGTCGAGGCCGTCAGGATGAGCGGCGCCTTCCGCACCGAAGTCTGATGCGGAATCCGAAGCTCCTGGCCTGCCCGAACTGTGAGCGGCAGCACTTCTACATCGTGGCCGACGATAGCGAGCACGCCGTCTCGGGGCTGATCCAGATCCGCTGCGCGACCCCCCGCTGCGGCACGGTGTGGCCCGAGGTGCAGCTCAGCAAACCCCAGATGAACACCGAGGTGGCGAAGGACGCCAGGTCCACCGAGCTGTGGACCCCCGCCATCGATGAAATCGTGGACGTCCCCCGGACATAACGCGATGGTACGATGAGGCAGGTAGCCAGAGGGCTCCCGTCTCGGCGGGAGGACGGAGGTGGCCCCATGCCCGGCATCTTTGCACTCGTCTGTCTCATTGTGGCGGCCACAATTTTTGGCCTGGCCGTATTCTTTGCACCAGCGCGCTTTAACCTGATCGCCCTCGGATTTTTCGTCGGCCTGTGTGGCATGTTGATCGAGAGGATTCCATGACACTGGACGAAGCCGAGGAGCTGGCCACCGTGCTCCTGGAACGGGGCACGATCGAGCAGTACGAGCTGCGCCCCAGCTACCCCGCGCCCCGGAAGCTGGCCGACGTGACCGACTGGGATGTCGCCTGCTACTCCCCGCTGCAGGGGTGGATGCTGCTGCGCAGCCTGCCCGCCGCCCTGGCGTATGAGGAGATCTAAGTGCAGGGGTGATTGGGACCGGACGACGGGCCTGTTCGACCGCCTGCTGCTGCGGGCCCAGAGGGAGAAGATCATGACCGCTGAACCGCGTACGATTGAAAGTGAAGACGAGAGTATTACGGGCGCCGTCGGCCCACCCTGGGCGCATGACCCGCGCGTGTTCGAGTGGGATGCCTACGTCGGTCCCGACTCCGCGCCCGTGCGATTCCAGTTCCGGGAGTTCGGCTGCGTGCTCGAGGTGGCGGGCGAATGCGTCACCATTCGGGATGCCCGCTCCCCTTTTGAGTCGGCCCCTCCACACGAAGAGGGGCTGCTCGAGTCCGTGGACGTGTCCTCCTACCAGGACCGGGATCTCACCTTCTTGCTGGACAACCTCGCCCCCCGGCCGACGCATGTGATCGTGCGGCTCTACCAGGACTTCTGCGAAGGGCCATCATCGGCGCACTCCATCGCCCAGATCGAGTCTGCCCTCGAGAATCACTGTAGCGTGGCGGGCTACGTCTGGATCTACCGGGACATTGACGGGGGGCAGAGTGTCAACGCGGCGCTCGATGTCGCCCAGTCCATCGGAGTGGACATCCCGATCCTCTGGCTAGACTGCGAGACCTACGAGGGCACGGTCCCCACCATCTCAAACCTGCACGCTGCCGTGGGGGCCGGACAGGCGCGCGGGATGCAGATGGGGATCTACACCTCCCGCTCCCAATGGACGGAATGGTTTGGGAACAGCCCGGACTTCGCCCACCTGCCCCTGTGGGACGCGAACTACCCGGGGTACAAACCCGACAATCTCGACATCACGCCCTATGGGGGCTGGACCTCGCCGGCGGCAGCCAGACAATGGACCAGCGACCCCTGTGATCGGAATCTGGTGGACGCGGCGGTCCTCTATCCACCTTGAAGCGCCGCGCCGCCGGCGCCAGACGACATCGGTCAGCAGATTGTCGCGGTGGCGGCCACCTTCGAGGGGTATCCGTACCAGATGCCCCCAGGTCCGAATTCTTTCGATTGCAGCAGCTACGTGCTCGAGGTCTACTTCGATGCGGGGCTCCCCTTCCCCACCGGGGTGCGCACCGCGGAGCAGATCCGCCAGGCCTGCACCCCCGTGGATGGCGTGCAACCCGGCGACCTCGTGTTCTTCGAACATACCTACGCCAGCGGGGAGGCCCCCGGTCCGGATGGACACGTCGCCACGCACGTCAGTATCGTCGAGGATCCGGCGGCGTACACCGTCTGGCACGCCGTGGACCCGGCGGTGAAACGCAGCGCGATCAACACCAGCTATTGGGAGCCCAAGCTCTTATCGATTGGGAGATACCGCTGATGGCCCGCAAGCCGTACTAGGCCACACCCCGGTGGAGCGAGGCGTAGGAGCGATACGCGAGGGCCTCGCGCAAGTACCACACCGGGTCCTCGTTGGCATTGTGCTCGTTGATGTGCATGGGCACGTAGCCAGAGGCGATCAGACGGTTGTCCGTCTCGGCGTCTGACTCGATCTTGAATCCCCCGAGACCCGTGTGCCAGAACAGGCCATCGACCTGGATGGCAATCAGGCTCGCCAGCTCCAGGAAGTCCACCTGGATGGACGCGGGATCGTTCAAGAGCCGCGTCTGGGCAAGGAAGATGAAGTCGCGGCCCTCGGTCAGGTCCAGCTCCCCATGCGCCCAGTAGATCGAATACTCGGGCCGGGTCCCTGGCCAGTCTGGCGGCGGGTCGGGCACGGGATTCGCCTGCACCACCGTCCCCGGCCGCACCCCGGTCTGGATCGGGAACCCGTACTTCCGCGCCGCCAGATTCCGCAGCGCCTGGTTCGGGGACCGGCGCTGGCGGCCCGTCCGCTGGAGTGGCTGCATCGGCATTACGGGGCGGGCTTGCGGCGCCGGGCGTTGGGCGTGGGTTTGGGTGCGAGGATCAGCTCGATGCGGAGCAAGACCTGGTCGTAGGACTCCGCCGCCAGCAGCGGCTCCGGCCGCGCCGAGACGTAGATGTGGCACGAGTCCGCATTGATCTCCTCGATGGCGAGGATGTGCGGCCCCGCCACCGCGATCCGCCCGAACGGCCCCTGGAGCTCGAGACAGAAGTCGCTCATCTCACACGCTGTCCGACTGTGCGTAGGGAACCATGACGGAGACGAGGTAGGAGGCGACCCCACGCAGCTTCCGCCCACTCCATTCCTGTCCCGTGAGCCGCGAGATCTTCGCGTAGTGGGTCTGCGCCACCTCGCCCTGGTCGTCTTTGTAGGCGAACTCCACGAGCTCGCCCGTTTGCGACGGATCGGAGAGCGCCATGAGCCGATCGAGTAATTCGGTGGGGGTCTTGCCCTTGTACGTCCTGCTCAAATCCACCTCCACCGCAAACCCCCAGCTGGCCGGCAGCAGCCGCATGTATTCCAGAATCGCGTAGTCGACGAGCGGCCGCTTGTAGTCGTTGGCGGCGCCCGCCTGCCGCCGCAGAATGTAGCGGAGCTGGACCGTGCGCACCTGCCGGCCGCGCGGCCCGTTGAAGGCGAGGGTGTGCAGCCCGTTCGCGGTGATGGTGCCCAGGCTGACCCAGCGCGTCTCGTCCAGGTCGACCGCGTACTGCACCTCGATGGTCTCGGTCGGCGTCGCCTCGCACTGCACCTGTAATTTGAGGAGCAGCTTGCTCTGGAGCTCCGAGCCGAAGTCATACCACGGGCTCGTGTGCGTCACCGGCCCTTCGGCGTAGTTGAAGCGCGTCTGCGCGGGGTCGACGCCGATCTGTTTCGGGTTGACCGACTGGAAGCGCTCGTCGATCCGCTTGACGGCCGGGGTGCCGTCGGCCCGCGTGTGCCCGACATAGAGCCCATCGGCCAGGAGCGTCATGCACTGCCCCTGCACACTGGTGCCGGTCGTGGTCATCAACCCACTCGCCAACCCGGCCACATAGTGCCAGTGCCCATCGTAGGCAAAGACGCTGAGGTCACGCGGGACGGTGTCGTTTCGACCCAGGTGCGTAACCAACGCGTAGAAGCAGCCGGTGCCGGTAACGACGCGGTCGATCACCCCCCACCGGCTGCCCGGCAGCCCGTCCTCCTGGTCGAGGCCGATCGGGCGGTACGCCAGCGTGCCGATGCGCGCCGCCAGGAGGCCCAGCTCACCGGTGGGGACAATCAGGTCGTCGTTCCAGATGCAGGCGGTGCGGCCGTAGCGCCCGGGGACCAGCCGCTGATAGGTGACCCGGGTGGCAAAGAGGCTCGCCAATCCCCCGTCGGCGTAGACCCCGTCGGTCCCCACGAAATAGACCTCGCGCGAGGCCACGCTACCGGAGAAGGGGAGGATGGCAAAGATGTCGAGCGGCAGCCCGCTCTGGATGTTGACCGCCCACGGCGAGGGCGACCCCCCGATCATCGCATCGGGCTGGTAGGGCACCTGCGTGAATTTGGTGAGCCAGAAGGGCACGCCGAGCGCGCCGCTGCTGGTGACCCAGGTCTTGAACCAGCGGAACATCGACTCGGAGCGGACGTAGAGCAGGCTGGCGCTATTCTCGGGGACGAGCTGCCAGCTGCCGGGCGTGGTGCCGATGCCGTCGCCCGCAATCGGCCCCTCTTTCCAGCTCATACCGGCACTCTCGTGGCTGATCCACAGCCGATCCCGATAGCTGATCATGCTGGTCGGCAGCGCGGGCAAGGTGTGCTCGAGCGTCCAGGTGGTGCCGATCAGGGTATAGACGCGCAGGCCGAAGGTGACATACGTCACCCCCATGTAGTCCACGATAAAGCTGGGCGGGGCGGTCTCCCCGGCCGGGCAGCCCAGATCGGTGACCCGGGGGGGCAGCGTAATCTGCCGGGAGTAGCGCGTCTCGGCTTCGCTGACCCAGGAGCGGTCGAACTCGACCCGCGCATTGGCCCGATAGACCCCCATGCCCGAGGCGGCGTCGGGCTGGATGAACTGCGAGACGATCTGGGTCTCACTCTGGCGGCTGGTGTCGCCTAATACGATCGGATTGGGAATCACGGTGATGTTCGCGGCTCGGATCGGGCCCGTCGTCGGGAACCAGGTGCCGCCCAGGTAGATCTCGTTCTCGGCCGCGACGTCCCGCGCCGCCACTAGAACCCCACGTCCACCGTATTCGGGGCAAAGGCGGTCGCCATGCGGTCGCGGATCAGCAGCGCCTGCCGCTGCCACAGGGCGCTGCGCGCCGCATGCCCGGTGGGGTCCACGACGGGACTGCCGGCTTCGCCCGCCTCGAGCAGGGCGGCGGCGAAGAAGACCAGATAGTCCGAGGGCAGCTGCGCGGTAGCGTCGTCGGTCTCCAGCAAGGGCACCAGGGTGTACCCCGCGATCCAGAGATCCGCGTCCAGGACCTCGCTCGGCACGGCCGGGCTGACATAGAGCGTGCGGCCGAGCAGGACGTAGCCCTTCGGATGCTCCCGCGTCCAGTCGGCCTCGAGCGCCTCGTACTGCATGAAGGCGCCGCCCGACTGCCGATAGAGCAGGCCGGAGACCTTGATCAGCTCGTCGGGCAGCTCCAGCTCGAGGCGGTCGGCGCTGATGCTTTCGGGGTGGACCCGCACCGGCACGTTGACGATCTCCTGGGCCTCGAGGATCGCCAGGTTGATGGCCTCGTTGACCCGTGACGGCGTCAGGTCCTCGGCCCAGATCTCGACGGTGGCGCCCGCCGTTGGGGGCGTGGTCCAGTTGGGGCTGACGAAGGCCACGCCATCCTGCTGGTCGGAGTCGACGATGATGCGCTCCTGGCCGGCGCCCGTCCCGGTGACAACGCTCACGATGCGCCCGGCGAAGGACTCGTCGGGATAGAGCTTGAGGGCTTCCAGGCTGATCGAGCTGCCGGTCGCACCGGTCAGGGTGCCGACCACCACCTTGTCGAGCAGGCGCCCGATGCGCTCACGGATCACCCGTCGTGATTCAGCCCGGACCTGGGTGAAGCTCTGCATCAGACGACGGCCTCCGTCACATCACAGGTGACGAAGAGCTTCTTGCGGAAGCTCGACACCCGCCCCCCGGCCTCGACGATCTGTACGTCACAGTGAAGGGTGATGTCGCGGTCGAGCAGGCTGCTGGTGTCGGTAACGAGCAGGGTGACCTCCGCCTCACCAGTCGTGGCGTCAAGCACGGTGATGCCCGTGCCAATCTGCTTCTGGAAGACGGCAGCCGCGTCGGCGTCAGACAGATCCCGCTTCGCGGTGAAGCGAATCGCCGCCCCGGTCAGGTCGATGGCGCTCCCCGCCCGGGAGAACTCCATCCCCCAGGTCGGCGTATCGCCACGCACCATACTCAGGTCATCTGACATCAGCCTTGCTTCGTCCCCACGGCCTTGGCCTGCGAATACGCGATCGCTTGAATCTGCTTATGCGAACGGCGCTTCGCCTTCGGCTTCTTCGTGTTCTCGTGCTCCAGCTCGCGGATGTTTTTCTGTGGATCCTTCGTTCCCGGCATTACGGCGTCTCCTCATAGATCATGCTAAACGTGTGGTTGTAGTCCCCAGCGGTGAACCCACTGCGCAAGTAGTACGTCGTGCGCAGATGCTGGCCGGCGATCAGGGTATGGCTGATTGGCCCACTACCCTGGCTCACCCAGCGATTGTCGGTCTCCAGGCTGGACTCGGTGATCACGGTGTAGCTGCCGCTCACGTCCGACTCCAGTGCCAGGGTCCACTCCCCGCCCTCGACAAACTGGGTCGGATCGAGACACTCGACCACCAGCAGGGCATGCTTGAGGGTCCAGAC
>Ga0180061_1000028_pt1 | contig 37811 bp, 34 predicted proteins | sample EasRivT27_16_10D_FD_121769 | JGI IMG/M metagenome (GOLD analysis project Ga0180061, IMG submission 121769) | Soil microbial communities from meander-bound floodplain in the East River, Colorado, USA - East River metaG ERMLIBT27_16_10D | ecosystem: Environmental > Terrestrial > Soil > Floodplain ...
GCCTCCTTAATGGTTTATGAGGGAGGTAAAGTTTTTACCGAAGCCCTGGCAGACGTTGATGAGGCGATAGATTTTTTGACCTTCTATGCGCATGAGGAGCAAAGAATTCAAAAGGAAAATCCTAAAATAGAAGCAAGGGGAGTAATAGGGGTAATTTCGCCATGGAATTTTCCCATAGCGATACCTTGTGGGATGGTGTGCTCGGCACTAGTGGCAGGGAATTCGGTTATTTTAAAATCAGCAAGACCTACTCCTTTGATTGCGCAAAAGTTAATCGATATTTTACACGAGGCAAATATTCCAAAAAATGTAGTGGCCCATTTGCCCGGAAAGGGTTCAGATGTTGGTGAAACCATTGTGCAATCACCTGATATAGGAGGGATAGTATTTACTGGGTCAAAAGCCGTAGGTCTGGCCATGGCCCATAAGGCCTCTAAAAGATTTGTGAAAAATAAGGACGGCAGATCCATACCCGCCAAGATAATCGCCGAAATGGGGGGAAAAAATGCAATTATTGTAACCTCAAATGCCGAGTTAGATGAATCGGTTGCAGGTATTTTATATTCAGCGTTTGGGCATTCGGGACAGAAATGTTCAGCCGCTTCAAGGATTTTAGTTGATTTAAAAATCAAGGATAAGCTAATTGAAAGGCTTAAATCGGCTTGTTTAGATTTAAATGTAGGGGAAGCATTTAAATTTTCCTCTACCATGAATCCCATTATTACAGTTGAAGAGAGAGACCGTTTAAGGAAAGATGTCGCCAGCGCAGTTGAGGAAGCTAAAAAATATGGCGGAGTTACTCATGTGGATAGGTCAATGGAGGACTTGCCTGGAACTTGTATGGGACCCGTTTTAATAGAACTTCCCTCAAATAGGGCCACAGAGTCGGATAGCTTTGCTTATAGAGAACTTTTTGGCCCAGTAATTCATATTATTGGTTATAAAAATTTGGACGAGGCAATTAAGTTATTCAACAGCACCGAATATGCTTTAACAGGTGGTTTATTCTCACAATCTCAAGACGATATTGATTATTTATCGAATTTTTTGGAATCCGGGAATATTTATATTAATCGAGGTATTACAGGTGCCAGGGTAGCAATTGAACCCTTTGGAGGATTCAAGTTATCCGGAACGGGGCCTAAAGCAGGGGGAAAAAGTTATGTCCCCTCATTTCACATAGCTCCACTTAATTTACCCGAGGAAATTGAAAATATAAAAGTTGCTCCACCAAATGAAGCAGGAGAATCCTATGTTTTTGATTTATGCCTTTCTTCAAGTTTGGAAGAGAAGGAATTAAGAATTGCTTTTGATGACGGTATGGAAAAACTTATTCAAAACTTTGAAAATCTTTTTGATGGAATTTATGGGAATCAAAAAGAGGTTCTTTTGAAATTAAAGGAATATGTTAACAATAATTTAAAGGATTATAAAAATAAAAAAATTCCAAATCGAGAAATTCCCGGACAGCTTTCCTATAACAATCTAAGATTGACAGAGACAAAGGTGGTAGTGGTGGCCTTTGAACAGAGGGCATACTTTTCTACTTTAGTACATGTTTTAACAGCACTATCTATGGGGATTGGAGTTTCGGTTTTGGCGAGAAATCAAAAAGCTTATGATTGGTGGAATAAAATAAACTCAATTTTTTATAAATATCGAAAAGACAGATCCTTTGATATTTTTTTCCCCAACCAGAAATTACTGCAATCTTCCCTTGTGACCACAGATCTAAGGACCATTATTGTAGATGGTGATGAAAAAGAAATTGCTCAAATTTTGGCCATTGTTTTTGATAATTCCTTCTCTGAAAAATATATGAGACAAATAATTACTCCTTTGGATTCACCCAAGGTTTCGGATTTTGATTCAATTGTAGAAAAATTGATTTTTGTTAGATCATTTGCCGTAAATATTATGAGGCATGGCGCTCCGATGAGTGTGCAATGAAAGATTTAAAAATATCTTTAATAGGTTGTGGAAAAATGGCCTCTGCCCTTAGTTTAGGGATACATAAAAAATTTCCAAATTTAAAATTTTTTGGATTTAATCGTACTCCGGTTAAGGCCCAAGATTTAATGGAAAAAATCAACGGATTGGCATTTGGCAAAATTTCTGAGTTACCTTCCTCAGATATTTATTTATTGGGGGTAAAACCTCAACAATTTGATGAAATGGCAAAAATGACTGCCTCTTATCTTAATTCTAATTCTCTTATTATTTCCATGATCGCGGGAATTAATTGTGAAACAATTTCTAAAAAATTTAACACCAATAAAATAATTAGAATTATGCCGAATACCCCATGCGCTGTAGGGGAGGGGGTTGTCTCAATTTTTTTTGATAAATCGATTGGGAATAAGGAAAAAGATTTAATTAAGAATATATTTCAGGCGGTTGGATTGGTATTTGAATTGACTGAGGAAGAACAAATAAATATCTCCACTGTTTTTACCGGGTCGGGACCAGGATTTCTTTTTGAAATCGCTAGAATAATGCACTCTAAAATTTTAGAAAAAGAAATTGATCCTGAAATTTCTAAAAAAATGATTGGCCAGACATTTTTAGGCTCAGCAAAACAGATGTTGGAAAGTAATGAGTCATTTGAGACATTAAGAAATAGTGTGACCTCAAAAGGTGGAACAACCGAAGCAGGGCTTAATATTTTGAACCAAAAAAATCTGATGGGGATTTTAGGTGAAGCTTTGGAGGCATCTCTTAAAAGGTGTTCATCACTCTCTGATAATAGGGACTAAAATGTTTAAAAAATTTCTAAATTGGTTACCTGAAAAAATAAAAAACAATCTGGCATTGGCCTATTTTGGATACTTCAAAATCCCCTTAATTGGGTTTGTAAAACCCAAAATAATCGAAATGACGGAAGAGAGAATTTTAATAAAAGTCCCCCTAAATCGTCGGACTAAGAATCATTTAAATTCCATGTATTTTGGCGCAATGGCCACAGCTGCAGATGTAACCTCTGGATTTGCGGCCATGAATCATATTTTTAAAAGTGGCAAAAAAATTCATTTAAGTTTTAAAGATTTTGATGCCCAATTTTTAAAAAGAGCTGAAGGTGATACTTTCTTTGAGAATAATCAGGGTAGGGAAATTGAGAGTTTTATTAAAGAGGTAATTAGAACTGGTGAAAGATTGAATATGCCTATTAAGGTGGTTGCCACCGTTCCCGAAAAATTTGGAGAGGAACCGGTAGCAACATTTACTTTGACACTTTCTTTGAAACTTAAAGATTAGTTTGAGTCTTTTCTTCGCATTTGCCCTTGTATAGATAAATCGCGCCGGATTTAATTAGAATACATTTGTTGTCAAAAGTCTTTGGTTCTGGCCAAAGCTGGATGCATTGTTCCCCGTTTGTACAATTACTTGTAGGTTGCCCGCAGATCAACTCAATATTTTTGTTACAAGTATCTTGTTCAGCTCCTGCTTTAAATTTCTTGCACTGGATGATTTCAAGTAAGGTATAGCTATTTTCATTATTTAAATTATTTACAACTACAAATGTCCCATTTTGACATCCATAGGAGTCAAAGGATTTATTTACGATAGATAACTCCCCGGCCTCTGTTTTAAGTGCCATACCATTATCTTTGTCGTCATAGATGATTTCGCCATCTACGGTAAAGGCAGTTGATGAAAAGGCCTTAAAGGAAAGTAAAAAGAAGAATAGAATTAGTTTCATGGATTCCCTCCCAAAATTAGAAAAGGCCTAGTCAATGGCCTAAATTTATTGGTTACTATTCGGGTTTAGGGAAAAATTAATAATTAAATTAAAATTTTTGGCCTTTTATTAAACCAGGGGGAGCTTTTTTCCAGTTCAAAAGCAAGCCTAAATAAAGTGGGTTCATCTCCCCATTTGGCGGAGAAAAGAGAGCCAATTGGTAGGTTATCTTTATTCCAATAAAGGGGGACTGACATTGAAGGGGTACCTGCTAAATTTGATATTTGGGTAAAAGGAAATTTCTCAAAACTTTCCTTAGCAATTTTTTCCACAATACCAGACTTGATCAATGCTCTACCGGTTCCTAAAAAATTTATGATTTTCATAAAAAAAACTTCCACAGGTTTTAGCTTTTGGGAACCTAAAAGTGGAGGTGGAATTGCAACTACCGGAGTTAAATAGACGTCATATTTTTGGTGAAAAATATCCATGGCATAAGTAACTTCATGCCAATAATTTTTTGCTTGGATAAATTCTAAGGCGGTTAGATTTCTACCTATTAGGGCCAAAGTTTTGGTTAGGGTTTCCAATTCAGATAAAGCGACTTTTGCTCCAACTAATTTTTTGGCCTCTTCCACATCGTTGCTTATGTGTCCTGCCAGATTAATAAGGTATGCTTTGGATAGTTTCTCCCCATCTAAATTTGGCTGATCTTCTACAAGCTCATGACCCAATCCTTTTAGGATATCCAAAGTATGTTTAAAAGCTTCAACCACATCAGGATGAACATTTTCTCCAATTATCGATTTAATCGAATAAGCGATTTTTAATTTTTTTGAGGGAAGATTTTGGGTTTCTAGAAGTTTTTCTTTAGGAAGGATTACCTTGTAGGGAGAGCCAAATTCATTACCCATGGTTGCATCAAGCATGGCGGCACTATCTCGAACAGATCTTGATAAAATATGCTGAACAACTGCCCCGTCCATTATTTCCCCATGAGATGGTCCTATTGGTGTAAGCCCTCGACTTGGTTTAAATCCAAACAATCCACACATAGAGGAGGGAATTCTAATTGAACCACCACCATCCCCTCCATGCGCAAAGGGTACTATTCCTGCGGCAATGGCCGCTGCTGACCCTCCACTTGAACCTCCCGTTGATCGCTTTAAATCCCAGGGGTTTCTACATGGTTTGAAATGTTCAGGTTCGGTCGTTCCCATTATCCCAAATTCAGGAGCATTAGTTTTCCCGAAAATCACAACCCCAGTGGCTTTAAATCTTTTAACCAGTTCACTATCAATCTTGGAAATGTTGTTTCTTAGAGCCCGGGAGCCATAGGATATCGGAGTGCCTTTATAATCGGCTATTAGATCCTTTAGGAGCGTGGGTACTCCTGTGAAAGGACCTTCCGGAAGTTTTTTACCGGCCTCTTTCCTGGCCAAATCATACATTTGGTAGATTATCGTGTTTAATTTTTTGAATTTTTCTGCCCTGGAAATGGCCTCTTCAAGAAGTTCTAACGGAGTAACTTGTTTTTCTTGCACAAGTTTGGCCAAGGCCAACCCATCATATTTTTCATATTCCGGAAAATTTCCCATGTTAATTACCTGCCGTGATTGAAAGTCGATTTCCTGTAATCTTTTTGAAAGTTTCGGCGGATAATATCCTTTCTTTTCCAATTTTGCACTCTAAGGAAAATGGAGCATATCTGGAAGTTTCAGAAAATTTCTTCCCTTGTGCAATGTCCACAAAATCATAGGCATAGACATTTTGCTGTGGATTATTGGAGAGTAAATTAAAACCCATCACCTTTAACTTGGTTCCTCGGTTGATAATCGTATCCTCATCAAGTTTTACTTGAATATTAAAAATGCACCAATCTTTTTCTTTGTCCCTTTCAGAATCTAGGGAATATACCGATCCTTCCTGAAAAACAATTGCCCTCATACGGTCATTGGCCTTGGCCTGATAATAAAGAAATTTTAAATCAGATAAGATATTTAAGGTGATATTTTCCTTAAGAGAAGCTAAGTCCCCTTTAGAATCAAAGGAAGCAACCTTTTTTTCCTGTTTAGAAGTATTACATTTAAATAATTTATTGGGAGCAACGTTGAAGGAAAAGGAATCTCTAGTAGGTGAAAAATTGGTGGAAAATTCAAAATTATTGGTGGCATCCTGATATTTAATTTGAATCAAATTCTCTTTTTTCCAAATATAAATATTGTGGTTTTTAAAATTTAAAACCTTGCCATCCTTCTGGGCCGAATCAAATTCAATTTCTTTAATAAATTCTTTGGCCTCCTCGGAAGTTAAGGTTTTTCCTGGTGGAGCTAGGTTAAATTCACATTTAAAGGTGGAGGTGTACCCAAGTTGGTAAAACAATAACAAAAATAAAATTTTCATAGGATTTTAGGATAAAGAAAAAATTATTAAAGAGAAAGGTCTCCAATTTATGAGTTTTCAATTAGTTACTTTATTTACCCCTAAGGAAAATAAAGAAAAAAGTTCATATATATTCATAACTAAAGGCCTTTTTTTTGATTTTGGGGCACTAATCCTTTAAGGTGATGTTTATGTCTCGCATCTATATAATTTTTTGCTTATTTTTATGGGGAACTGCTCATGCAGGATTGCCTCCAATTTCTCTTTCCGAAAAAGCCGGAGAGATATTAGAGGGGGGAGCTTTTGACACTACAAGCCTAAAAGGAAAAACCTTTTTACTGGTTCATATAGACCCTGATGAAAAAAAACTAAATGAAAAGGCACAAAATGCTTTAGAAGAGGCAAAACTTAAAGGTCCTAAATATGGATCGATAGTTATTATAAATGCAAAAGCAACTTGGATTCCCAATGGAGTCCTAAAGACCGCTTTGAAGGTTAATAAAAAGGACCATCCTGATACTATTTATGTTCTTGATTATTCCAAAACATTTGTAAATCAGTGGAATTTTAAAGATAACAGTTCAAGTTTTATGGTTATTAATTCTGAAGGGACCCCAATTTTTAGAAGGGATGGGAAACTGACAGAGCAAGATATTTCGGAAATGATATCTTTAATTAAGGCCAATATTTAATTCTTCCAAGAAATCCACCGCGAGCTTTTCTAAATTTTTTTGATATTCTTTATCTTCTCTCAAAGTCAAAATTAGATATTCGCCTTTAGTGTTTTGAACATAATAATTAACATAGCTTTGTCCGGTGATAAGCATTTGAAATTGCATTTGATCCTGGTGATCCTTCCTAATTTTTTTATTTTCTTTTAAGTCATTGAAATAATCGAAGGAAACATACTTACATTCCAAAATTCCTTCTTTCTCACTCCAGCCATCTAAGCTCGCTCTGAGGAGGGAATTTTCGCCATGTTCGGCGCAAAGGGGTTCAAAAATAATTTCCTTTTTTTCCTTAAAGTAAATTATGGCGTCTTCTTCAACTTTATTTGAAATTTTTATTACGTGTTCGTTAACAAAGGTTGGTTTACCAACGCCTTTTTTTTGCAGTAAAAGTTGCCTTTTGTTGGTGTAAGGTGAGTTCCCTGTTAACACAGGAATATCGGAAGCCCCGATTCCTTCCTTCCGCCATTGGTACCATTCCGGCGTACGTTGTTTGAGGTTTATTACTTTCACGGTTAATTATGCCAGGCGTTTAATCAGGTGATACCCAAATTGGGTTCTAACCGGACCAGAAACTTTCCCTACCTCTAATTCGAATGCTGCCTTTTCAAATGCAGGAACCATTTGGCCCTTTCCAAAAGTCCCCAAGTTTCCACCGTCTTTACCTGATGGGCAATTTGAAAACTCGCTAGCAAGATGGTCAAAAGATTCACCTTCGTTAAGTTTTTTTATAATATCTAATGCTTCAAATTCCTGGTCCACCAGGATGTGCTGAGCGTTTATTTTCATGGAATTCTCCTTTGTTTCAAGGAATAGTAATTTTTAAACAATAAGACAATCGAAAAAAGAAACCCCTCCGGAAGGAGGGGTTTGGGAAATTTACCTATTTTTTCATGAATTCACTAATAATTTCATTCATTTGCTCAGGAGAAACCCCGTTTGTTTTAGCTGCAGTTGCAACCAAAGATTCCAGGGATTTTGTATTCCCTGTATTAAATTCATCCATGGCCTTAATTCCCGAATTAAGGTTAAAACCTAGAAGTTTTTGAGAAAATGCATCCGCATCTTTTTCGGATAGGCTTCGAATGTTAGATATTTTCTTCCAGTTGGAAACAAGTTTTGCTACCTGGACACCTCTTTCCTCGCTTAGGCCAAATCTCTCAGAAAAGGACTCGCCCATAGCTTCAACTTTTAGTTTTTCCAAACCGGCAGCTATTTTTTCAACATCTTTTTTAGGGGTCACGCCTTCTTCGTAAAGATGACCGTCGTAATCCTCCCAAACGTTTCCACCTATATAATCTACTGGCTTGCTGTAATCGGTGAAATAGTCCAAATCATAGGAATAATGATCTCTAACTAATGAGTAGATATCAACCGCCCTTATCTCGCCGAAATCATCTTCAACTAGAATCCAACCGCCGCCTCTAACGGTATAAGTCTTTTCTAGAAAAAAAGAATCAAATGCTGCTGGGTCATTTGATAGGTTATCAACAAATTCGTTGGCGTAGTCTAATTTGGTCCAAGTGTCGACAGTAACGTTGCACCCGGTTAAAACGATGGCTAATAAAATTCCTATGGCTTTCATATTTTCTCTCCTTATTTTGAAAGTTTGATTAAATCAAAGCAGGAATAATGCCAATTATTTTTTCGTGATTTCAGGCACATTGTGCATTGCAAAAATGTGAGATGGAGCCATTCTGATACCGGATTATCCCAAATTGGGGTCAAAAAATTATTGGGAAATGCTTTATTTTTATCCATTTTTGCTTTGTCGGTTATAATTATGGAATGCCTACATCCTCTAAAGCGGCCAAAATCTTAATAATTGATGATGACTCCAAAGACCTTCAATTCTTGGGGAAAATCCTCCAGGAGCAAAACTACGAAATATTTTTAGCAAGTGATGGTGAAGAGGGGCTAAAGAGAGCTGAGAAAGTTAATCCTGATATGATCCTTCTTGATTTGGTGCTGCCAGGGCTGGATGGTTTTGAGGTGTTGTCCAGACTTAAGAAATCTTTAACAACTCAAAAAATACCAGTAATAATAATTACTGGAAAAACTTCAACCGAAGATTTTGAAAAATGCTTTTCTTTAGGGGCCGCAGACCTTTTACATAAACCTTTTAGTTCTAGTGAACTGTTAACCAGAATTTTTACTCAAATTTCAGTTTTTAAAACAGGCCAAGAATTGGAAAATAAAATTTCTGAGTCAAAGCAATTGCTTCAAATTGTTGGCCATGATTTGTCAAATCAACTATTTGGGGTAAGTGAAATTTTGGAAATTTATAAAGCAGATAAAGATGAGTTAATTAAAAATATCCCAATGGTTGAAGAATCCATAAAAAATGCCCAATCAATCATTGAAATAATTAAACAATTTATTTTTCTGGAGGGTAAGGGGAGAGAATGGGACTTAACTTCCGTTCCTCTTAAGTCATCAATTGAATCAGTGGTCAAAGGTCTAACTATAAAATATCAAAAAAAAAATATAAATGTGGATCTTTCAAAAGTTCCAGAAAATTTATTTGTACTGGTACATCAACAATCTTTTATCCAATCTGTTTTGCCTAACTTATTATCCAATAGTTTTAAGTTTTCTCTCAAAGACTCCAAAGTTGAAATTTCCGCTAAAGAAGAAAACGGCTCAGTGATTTTGGAAATAAGAGATATTGGTATCGGAATGTCTAAAGATATTTTAGATGGTGTTTTTTCACTTACCGAAGGCCATAAATATAAAAGAGGGACTGAGGGTGAAATTGGTATGGGGTATGGCCTTTCTTTAGTCAAAAAATTTATAGATACTTATGGTGGTGAAATTAAAATTGAAACAAGTGAAGGGAAGGGAACAACAGTTAAATTGAGGTTACAAAAAGGTTCATCCAAGGAAATAAGTTTTTAGCTCTGAATATCTCGAAAAGTCTTACCGAATGCCCTTTTAAAAATGCCATTTCTTGAAGCTTCACTTTGGGCGGTTGTTCTTACCTCATCTGGAATCCAATTCTTATCTGCACAATCGGTACAGATCCATTTTCCCGTAACATCCGGATTTCGGTGATTATAAAATTCGACATCTGGAAGGATATTTTTGCAATTCTCACAAAAGGTGCGGTGTCCTTGGTGAGAATGTTTTGGCCTCTGGGGTATTGGAGCAGGAGGAGCTGGTTTTTTCGCCTCTGGTTTTGGTTTAGGCGCTGGTTTTGGAGTTTGCTTAAATCCAGCTTTTAACAATTGTTCTTTTAGGCTACTCATAATCTCCTCTCTTTTATCTCCTGGATAAAATAATCCAACAAAGGTTGCGGATCAAGGATTTTGTCGCCTAGGGTATGGGAAAATTCAGGGTGCCATTGGATCCCTAGTATAAATCTTTTTTCTGATGCTTTATGCCGAAATGCTTCAATTAGATTGTCTTCCGGACATATTGCCTCCACCACAAGATCTTTACCCAAAGTTTTTACGCCCTGATGATGAACGGAGTTTATATAGAGGGGATATTTAGGCTTTTTGTAGATTTTTTCCAATAATCCATTTTTGGTAAATTGTACCTGGTGAAGGATTTCATCATATTTTTCACCATCTCTATGAATTACGGGGGTTTTAGATTGTAGGGTTAAATCTTGAAAAAGTGTGCCTTTGAAGTAAACATTTAGTAATTGAAATCCCCTACAAATTCCTAAAACAGGAATATTATTAAAATAGGCAAAATCCATTATTTGAAGTTCAAACTTGTCCCGGTAAGGATCCCCAGGCCAACGACCGTTTTCAATAGGTTCCTCTCCATAAGTTAAAGGTGATATGTCCCCTCCACCCTGGAAAACTATCCCATCAAGTTCCTCTAAAAAAGAAACAAGGGAAGGCCCTTTTAAGTCAGGTATCATAATGGGCATAAACCCGGATGTTGAAATATAAGAAGCCAGATCGTTTTCAATATAAGTTAAGGTTTTTTTTCCGTGAACTTGGGGGTGCTTGTCCGGATAAAAAAAACCGGGGGTTATTCCAATTTTTAGCATATATCCTTTTTATTAATTTCAAGGAGGATTTACAACCAAAAACCAACACTTTTGCTCCGTTTCAAGATTATGTTATAATTTAATTAATAAGGGAACTTATCAAGGAAGATTAAATATGGCGGAGACATCCCTAGACCCTGATGTTCAATTTGCTCTTTTAAGTGGGCCAGAGAAGGCTTCAATACTAATGTCCCTTTTAGGGACAAAATCATCCCAGTTAATCTTTCAGCACCTAAAAGACAATGATGTAAAGAGATTGATAGGACTGATGGCAGATACTAAACAGGCCCCCATTTGGATGGGCAAAAAAGTAATGGAAGAATTTTATTCCAGGATAAATGAGGATGCGAATTTTCTTTTTGCTGATAATAAAGGCAAAGATTTTATTATGAAAACCCTCGGAGAAGAAAGGGCGAAACAACTTTTAGGTCAAACTGTGGATGTGGGAGAGGTAAGAAAGTTGGAGTCCTTAGAACTTGTCGACTCCAGATCCTTGGCCAACTTTTTACTTAACGAACATCCTCAGACCATCGCTTTAGTCATTGCCCATTTGGTCGCTGAAAAAGGTGTGGAGGTATTAAGGAGACTTCCAGAAGCACTTCAAGCTGAGGTGGTTCTTAGAATTGCCAATTTAGATTACGTCTCCCCGGATTTAATTACTCATTTAGACGAACTTTTAAAAACCGAGCTTTCAACCCTTGGATCCATGGACACCTCACATCTTGGGGGAGTGGAGCCCGTTTCAGACATGCTTAATTTAATGGATAAAAATACAGAAAAAAATATTATGTCCAGGGTGGAGGAGAAAGACCCAGAACTGGCAGAGGAAATCAGAAAACTTATGTTTGTTTTCGAGGATCTCGTATTTGTGGATGATCAAGGAATTCAAAATTTGCTTAAGGAAGTCGATTCCAAGCAATTGGCAGTTTCACTAAAAACTGCTCCAGATGAAGTAAAAGTCAAAATCTTTTCCAACATGTCCACAAGGGCAGCTAAGCTTTTAGAAGAAGATATTACAGCGTTAGGCCCAACAAGGCTTTCAGAGGTGGAAAAGAACCAAGCTCTTATTGTTGCCAAGATTAAGGACCTTGAGGCCAAGGGAAAGGCCATTATAACTCGTGGTGGAGAGGGTGGAGAGGCCTTAGTTTAGATAATCTCTTTAGCAGCTTTTACCAATGATTTTGTATCTAGACCGTGCATTTCATAAAGGTGGTCTGCCTTATATGCCGATTGTCCAAATTTTCCCTGGTTGGCCAAACACTTAACTTTAAATTCAAACCCCTTTAATTTTAGAGAGTGAATTAGTTGGGCGCCCATGCCTCCGATCATTTGGTGGTCTTCAATTGTGACCAACTTGTTTTTGGTCTTTTTGAGCTCTTCTCCAATAGTCGTTACATCTGGATGGTTAACAAACGGATTATGAACTACCGAAGCGCTGATTCCTATTTTTGATAGTTCATCATGTGCCTCTAAGGCCTTTATTAAGGTTGAACCGGATGCAACTATGGTTAAATCACTTCCTGATTTGTATACCTGGGCCGAACCCCAAGGATATTTCATATTTGAATCGTAGTATTGAGGATAATTCTCCCTACCTAGGAAAAAAAGCACACTATCTGGAATTTTTCCTTCCTTTCTTTCCTTAGCAAATCTTTCTATCGCTTGATACATCAGCGACTCTGCTTCGTTAGAACAACTTACCACTACACAGGTAGTGTGGGGAATTGCAGAAGTTGCCGCCAAATAGGTGGTAGCTTGGTGTGAGGCTCCGTCTGCCGCATCTTGAAAACCAGTATGGGAGAATAGGGCGATTAGTGGTCCCTGTGAAAGCGCTGACATAATTAAAGGCAAATTACCTTTGGTGATCCCAAATTGTGCGAAGGTATCTACGATGGGAATAAGACCCTGTTTGGATAAACCAATTGCGCAAGAGACCATATTTGATTCGGAAACACCAATATCAATGAACCGGTCTGGGAAGGCTTCATGGAAAGGTTCAATTCCGGTGGAACCCTGAAGATCCGCTGATATTGAAAAAAGAGGGTATCCCTCTTTTGCGGCCTTTATGGCCGCTCTAGAAAATCCAGGTTGAATTTTTTCTGATTTTACTGCTGATTCGGCAGTAGGTTTGGATTCAGGTTTTTTTACTGCCCTATGTGCCCAATCAACCATCTCGGAAGGTAAATTTTTTCCGTATATTTCTTCAAGGAAGGTTATTAATTTGTCACTATAGGATTTTAATGGATAGCCATGACCTCCAGAACTATCTTCCTCCGTTGATTTTACGCCAAAGCCTTTAACTGTTTTGCAGATGATAGCTATTGGTTTTTCCGCTTTTACGGTTTTAATGGCATTTTCAATGGCCAGGTATACTTCCTGGAGATCATTACCCTTTTCAACCCTTACAACATCCCATCCTAAAACAGATAAGGAATTAAAGGTTGGTTCCATGGAAAAAGAATCTTCTTCGATTCTGCCACTTAATTTGGTGTTATTATCCGAAATTACTAAAATAAAGGGATTAACCTTCCCTTTATGGGCAAGCCCTGGAATTGAGGCCAAGGACTCTTTGGTTTCCCCTTCCATTGCCCCACCGTCGGAAAGTGTACATATAGTTATTCGCTTATTTTTTAAAATTTTATCGGCAATTGCTAATCCTTGGGCCTGCGGTACTCCGGATCCAAGGGGTCCATTGCTGATATATACTCCCTCGGGATTTAAATGTGCTTCTCCATGTCCTGTTAACTTTGATTGAATGGATCTAAATTTAAAAAGATCTTCAATTTTTAAATTATCAAAACCATAATTTGCCCTTAGGGCATAGATTCCATTTTCTGTATGTCCGGCATCGTTAACAAAATTAAACTGCTCAAACCAGGGTCTGGTTTTATCTTTGAACATTAATCCATGAATAGCAGACATAATCTCTGCAAAAGCAGCAGGTCCCCCCCAATGGGCAGCAGCTCCTCCATTAATGGCAAACTGATTCATTAAGGCCACTAAAGACCTAGTCCCGTTTGGGTCAGCTAGGACAACTTCCTGTCCTTGGCCATTTTTTACGGTGGTTTTATAAATTGGGTTTTCTAGAGGAGTAGGTGCTAGGGAATGTGGAATTTTTAATGGTTCCATAGATCAATTTCCTTAAGTTTCAAAATATGGGCTCAAAACTAACTTTATCTGCCTCAGTTGGTCAATTAAGAATCGAGTTTTGCTTTGCAAAATTAGGAAAATTGGATAATTTTTACCCATGATTTTAAAATGGAAAAAAAATTCTGAACAATCAATTGTTAAAGCTTCTGTTTTTGAATATCTGAAAGTCTCCCAAACCTCATTAAATTCCGGTAAAACTGGCCAATTTGATATTTTAAAGTGTCGCAATTGGGTGAATATGGTGGCATTGACCCCTAATGACGAGGTGGTGTTGGTTAAGCAATATCGATACGGCACAGATGAAATTACAATGGAAATACCTGGCGGAGTAATCCATACCGGAGAAGACGTTTTGGTAGCAGCAAAAAGGGAGTTGGAAGAAGAAACTGGTTATTCTGCCAAAAATTGGACCCTTCTTGGTTCTGTTGACGCCAATCCGGCCTTTATGAACAATAAGTGCTATACCTACCTGGCAACTGGCTGTGAAAAAACAAGTGAACAAAACCTAGATCCATTTGAAGAAATAGAGGTGATGACGGTACCACTTAAGGAAATTCCCCAATTAATAAGGGAACAAAAGATTTCTCATTCTTTGGTGGTGGCGGCCTTTTATTTATTAAATAACCGAATTTGAATTATTTTCTTTTTTTGCCTAGTTTAAACCAATATTCCTCAGTAATGGGGTGAAAATAATCAGCCTCTTCAATTAAAAGTTGAGAAGTGGTTTCCTTAATAGCAGCAATTTCAATTCGAACCCCTTCCGATTTTAAGTGTCGGACTAGCTCCACATAATCTGAGTCTCCCGAAAGTATGATAATGGTATCTACTTTTGAGGCCAATTGAGTGGCCTTAATGGAGAGTGGAATGTCCGCACTTTTGTGGCAGGGGACAACTGATCCATGATAATTTTGATGAAGTCTCTCAGAAAGTTTTGAAGAAATATTTTTTCCTTCCCGAAAATAGATCAATCTATTTAGACCCCTATCCAATAATAGTTTTGGTATTAAGGTATCAAAGTTAATCATGGTGGCATCGTTTTTGGTGATGCTATGAATGCTTCTTTCGATATTATTTCCATCAACTAAGATGGCAACCGTTTGGCTGATTTTAACGTTTATATTATCCATATTATAATAATTAGCATCTTTGAAATGCTTTAAGAACCTTTATTTTTGGCATCTAGAACAATAATAGGTGCCCCTGCCGGCCAGAAAAATCTTTTTCACCTTTTCTTTTTTACAAAGACCACAAATTTCTTGGTAAAACACAACCAAGTTACTCAGACCATCTCCTTTTGAACCATTGGCATCCACATACCCGCCAGCAAAAGTGACCCCTTTATTTTCGATACTTTGTTTTAAAAGTGAATCGGAGGCAAATTTAATTTTTTCCGCATCTTTTTTGGTGATTCTAAAAGCTTTTCTGGTAGGCATGATACCGGCCCTAGCACAAATTTCACTGGCCATGTAATTACCGATTCCTGGAAAAAATTGTTGGTCGAGAAGGAATGCCTTTAATTTTCTCTGGGGATATTTTTTTAAGGATTTATAAATATATTCAGCCGTAAATTTATCAGATGTTGGATCAACACCGAACTTTTTTAAAAAATCGGCCAGCCCCGATTCATTTAAAAAGGAAAAGAATCCAAAGCGTCTCGGATCCACATAAGATATAAAAAGTTTCTTTTTATTTTTTAAACAGACTAACTCTAAATGTTTATGGGGTATCGATAGAGACTCATCGGAAATTCTCCAATTTCCAGTCATTCCCAGACCGGAAATAATGTAACAATTATCTGTTAGATTAAATTGGATAGTTTTACCAAAACGTATAATTGAAAAAATTGTTTTATTTAAGGGATTAAATTCACTTTTTTCCAACAATTCTTTGGCATGAATTGATTCATTAATTTGAGTGATTTTTAAAGGAAGGAGAGCGGATATTTGGGATTTGATCGTTTCGACTTCTGGCAGTTCAGGCATAGGTATGATTTAGAGTAAAACAGTTAGAAATACAAGAGCAAAACGCTATGCCTTAAAAACTTTTACTTCCATGGGGTAAATAGTCTAAAATTTTTTTAGGCCATTTTTTTAATTTAGAGGGAATAAATGAAAATTTATACTTTATTAAATTCTGCGGTTTTAATGACATTATTTTTTACAATTTTTTCCCAGACTGTGGGAGCTCAAGGTAAGGCCTTCAAAGAAGGAGAAGGTGGACGTTCGGAAGCCTATAATGAGTACGTTCAAAAGGAAATGTGTAACGTAGCCGTTCCCGAATCTGCAGACTTATTTGATAAAGTGGCCGGTGCAATTATGAATGAGGGCCCCTCAAATCCTATTCTTCCTGGGAAACAATATGGAAATACCCTCTTTTTTCCCAATGTTCCAGTTGTAGGTGAAGCTTCCATGATGCCTCTTAGAAGCGGCCACGCTGTATTCAAAAAAGCGGCTGAATTAATTAGTAATGCTCAAAGGGAAATACTGGTCCAAACATTTTTCTTCGATGGAAGTACCACAGGTCCTAAACAATATATTTTCCCGGCCATCGAAAACTTATATTTAAAAAAGAAAAAAGAATTTTTATCTTTATCTCCGGAACAACAAAAAAAATTCAGGCCAATTAGGGTAATTTTTATTTTTGATATTATCGGAACCCAAAAGCAATTAAATCTTACCCAGCTTCAGGATATCCAAAGGGGAGTAGGAGGAAGAGCTAAAATAAAATATGAAATGGGAAGAGTAGATCAAAAGCGAGCTACAGGAGAGTCCACTGGAGTGGGGGACTGTTTTGACGTGGCCTTCTGTTTAAAAAATAGAGAAATGGACCCAAGAATTATGATTTTGCAGATTAGGGCCCATAGGCACAAATCGCTGCGCTCGGTAACCCATGCCAAAACTTTTGTCATCGACCGGCAAGTTGGAATTGTAACGGGTATAAATATGGTCGAATACCATTTTAACGATGAAATGAATCCATCTTCTGCAAACCAAGAGTTAATGGTCGATCATGGATTTATGGTTACCGGACAAATAGCCTATCGAATGGCAGAAGATATTTATAATCTTTTTTGGAAAAATACTCCCACAAAACAAACCCCACTTAATAATTACATAAGAGATAACGGATATACCGACCTATACAGCACTAACATTCCTGGATATGAGCAAGCTAATTCCATGCTAGATCCGTTTTCCATAAATAATCCGGAAAATGGCTTCAATTCAAATTTCGCCCAAGGGACGGAACAGTGGCGTTCTTATAATCCAAACCTAATCAATTTAGTTCCTAATAGAGGGCCAGTAAGAGCTATTTTTGCAGGTCGGGATTCCAATGACGATGTCCGAGGGAACCATCCAGATGAAGTGATGAAAACCTATGCAGTCACCGCCCAAAATAAGGCATTCGGAGGGGTTTTTAGATATGCCAAAAAAGAAATAAATTTGACCACTCCTTCCTTTAATTCTCTGGGATTTAAAAATTTTGTTTTAGATGCAGTTAAAAATGGAGTTTCTGTTAATATGCTCCTCTCTAAAAACTATCAGGACTACAACGATAAATTTCAGGAAATGGGGAAAAATAGTAGGGCGGTCCAAGCCACTTTAAGTGAATTAAAAGAAGAAATGGCAAAAATGAAACCCACCCAAGGAAAGGCCATGGGAAGTTTAAATGTTAATTGGTTTGTCACCAGAGCAGGTTTTTTAAGCGGAAAAAGACCTGGAGAAAGATTTGAAAACAGGATTGTGGTTAACGAGATGTTTTATAATCATAACCATACCAAGTTTTTATGTGCTGACGGCCAAGTTGCAATTATTGGTTCGGCAAATCTCGATGAACAAAGTTGGTATAATTCCCGGGAGTTTAATTTATTAATATCGGGACCTGAGGTTGTAAGGGCCTGGTGTAATGGGGTTTTTAAGCAAGATTATCTCAATGGGCAGGAATGGGGAGAAAAACGCTGGACAGGCCAATACTGTTGGAGAGATGGCCAATGTGCCACCGGGGAATGCTTAAAAGGAATTGAAGGCGGTTCGGTTTCAAGATCAATTTTCACCCTTTATCAAGGAAGGTGCGTGCCAAAAGAGGGCGCAGGAAGAAGTGGGGAATATTGCGAATCGGATAACCATTGTCAGAGTAAAAAATGCATCGTGGTAAAAGATTTTACTGCTAGGAACAGGTGTCAATAGCCAGAGATTGGATGGCCTGCTTAATCTGAATTTTCTTTTTAATTTTATTCGCAATTGTAGGTGGATTTGCCCTTTCACTACAGTCAGTTAGGTCACACCTTTCACAAGTCCTTCCAACGATTTTCTCGGGAATATTTTGGTCATTTAGAAACTTAATTTTTCTTTCCGAGAAATTATTAATGGGAATTCCTACCGTAATGCAGGTATAAGTGTTTTCTTTTAAACTAGATTTTCTGGCAATTGAAACACAAAAATATCGTTCTCCATTATTTGCCATTATAGATCTTTGGGCCCTAATAATCGGGGTGTTTTTGGGTAGTTTTTCCAATTCTTCCAAAATGGCCACGGTGACCCATCTTCGACAATAATGTTCAGGAAGGCCGATTCCATGGGCAAAATGAAGTTTTGAGAAGTGAAGCTCCTTATTTATCTCTAATCTTTTATTTTCTCCATCGGAGAAGGATTTAAGTCTTAGAAAAAATAAATTATCCATTTTAAAATAACCCGATAATACCTGGGTAACTCTATTTAATAATACCTCTGCATTGGTATTATATTTTTTTATCAATCGGATAAATTCTTTATCGGGAAATTTTTTCTTTTGAAAGAGCAAACTCAAATCTTCAACGATCAATTTTTTTGGAATTAGAAGACATCCGGAAAAATAACTTGATTTAAATTCATTTAGCAAATGTTCAAAATTGGAGGAAGGTTCTTCTTCCCTTTTTAATTCGAGTTCACAATATCCAATTTCTTTAGCTAAAATAAATAGTTTTTGAGTTGGGCTAAGATTTTTATTTAAAAGCAAGTATTTTTCTTTATCCTTTTTGAATATGGAGCTAACTTCTTTTAAGGCCTCATTTTTTGCTTGTAGGTTGTAATTAATATTGTACCCATATTTATTTTTTAAAATTTTTTCAAAATCAGAAATACCGAATTCCTTAATTTTAAGGCCCTCACAAAATAAATTTGCTTTAATCTCAATATCCGGAAAAAAATTTTTGTTGGCCTCCTGGTAGGATCTAAGTGCCATTTTATTAAAATCTTCAGTATCAATTTGGAAATTACTGGACATTGCAAAAACTGCTTTTAAAAGAGAGGAAAATTTTTCGGGGTTCGTGGACATTAACTCAAAAAAATCAAGCTTGGATAAACCAAAAATCTCAAAAGGAAATTCTTGAAAAAATTTGGATTTTAAAAAAGTAAGGAGGAAAGCATTCCCCTCCACATTACTGGGATTAACTAATTTTTCTATATCCACGCCCAGTTTCAATGCCAATGGTATTAGCTTATCAATTTTGGGATACTTTTTTCCTTTTTCAATTTCATTTAGATAAGATGTGGAAAGTCCGGTTGAATCTGCTAGATCTGTTAGGGATAGATCATTTAAAATTCTTAACCTTTTTAGATTTAGACTCAGTGTGTATTTTAAAATTTCCTGATTTATTTCCACTTAAAATTCCTTGTGCAAATTTATAGAATTTAAAATTAAAGAAGTAAAGATGATGCTTTGTGAAAAATCGCTGTCAGCGAATTTTCGCTTGACTGGAAAAAATTAAAAGGATTAACCTTTAGAAAAATAATATTTTCAGGAGGTTCTTTTTGATTTCACTAACGGCCGATGATGGAAGGGAAATAGGAAATAACTTGTGGATCGAATCTCTTTGGGAAAATCAAGACATTTTTCCACCTGAGTTGATGAGTATAATTCATAAATTGTCCAACAAGCATTCTCAAAGAAGAAGGGCCCTTTTAGAAAATCGTAGAAACCGTCAGGATTTATATGATTCAGGGAAATTACCTTCTTATCTTTCTTCTCATACCCAGGCCATGGAACTAAATTGGAGAATTTCGCCTATCCCCAGTGATTATCTTTGCAGAAGAGTTGAAATTACAGGCCCAGTAAACGATCCCAAAATGGTTATAAATATGCTTTGCAGAAACAAAGATGGCCATAGAGCAGATACTGCGATGCTGGATTTTGAAGATTCTATGAAACCTAATTGGGAAAACGTACTTGCCGGATATAGAAATCTAATTGGAGCGGTGGATGGGACGCTTGAATTTGTTCAAAAAGATAAAGTTTATCAGTTAGATAAAAATGACATGCCCGGGATAATGGTAAGAGTCAGAGGCCTTCAAATGGAAGAAAAGAAGGTTTTGGTTAGAGGTAAACCCGTTTCCGCAGGTCTTTTGGATTTAGTAGTTTGTGCATTCCATATTTCTCATAAATTAATTTCTCAGGGAAAAACTCCGAAATTCTACATTCCTAAATGTGAACACTTTGAAGAAGCCAGGTGGTGGAATGACTTAATTTTATCCATTGAAGAAGAACTTGGAATAAAAAAAGGAACCATAAAAGTAACTTTTTTAATTGAAACTTTGCCGGCAGCTTTTCAAATGGAAGAAATTCTATTTGAAACTAAAGAGCGTATTATCGGTATGAATGTTGGTCGATGGGATAAAATATTCTCTGATATTAAGGTCCTAAGAAATCATCCGGATCGGATTTCTCCCGATAGGGCGACAATTAATATGTCTAAATTTTGGATGGATAATTATGCCAAGAGGCTAATTAAAATCTGTCATTATCGAGGGGCTTTGGCCATTGGAGGGATGTCTGCATTTACGCCAGGTAAAACATCTCAAATAATAGAGGAACAGACCGCGAAGGTGAAAAGTGATAAAGATTATGAGGCAAAAATCGGTCATGATGGCTGTTGGGTTTCTCACCCTTACTTTATAAGTACAGCTCTAGATTGCTTTCCCAATAAAAATCAATTGGATCAAATGTTGGATGATTTTCCAAAATTTCCGGATTTGTTAATGGATGGAAAAGGTCCTAAAACCATGGAAGGTCTTAGAAAAAATATTCGTGTAGGGATTGCTTATTTGGAGGGTTGGTTAAGAGGAATCGGTTGTGTTTCTTTTGATAACCTTATGGAGGATCTAGCAACTTTAGAAATTTCACGGGTTCAAACTTGGCAGTGGCTTTATCATCAAATCACTTTAGATAGTGGGGAAAAGGTAACAATCCCTCTGCTTCGCAAACTTTTTGCTGAGGAATTCAATAAAATTTGCGAGGAAATAAAAGATAGTCCAGATCGCTTAGATTATTTTCATCAAGGTGCGATGGCGGCCGAAGAGATTTTTTTATCCACTGAATTTAGGGAATTTTTAACAATTTAAAAAAAGGATTTTTATGAATCATTTAGAGCAATTATGGGAGACGGATGAAAGATGGGAAGGAGTAAAAAGAGACTTTAGCGCAGCCGATGTGGCCAAGCTTAAAGGATCATTTGAAATTAAATATTCAATTGCTGAGAGGGGGGCCAAAATACTTTGGGACCAATTAAAAAATTCACCTTATGTTAATTCTCTTGGCGCCCTAACAGGAAATCAGGCGGTCCAACAAGTTAAGGCCGGACTTAAGGCGATTTATCTAAGTGGGTGGCAAGTGGCCGCTGATGCAAATCTAGCGGGGCAAATGTACCCTGATCAAAGCCTTTACCCTGCAAATAGTGTTCCCCAGGTGGTTAAAAAAATAAATAATTCTCTTATAAGAGCAGATCAAATCGAAGCCTCCGAAAATAAAGTCTCCAGGGATTGGCTGGTTCCCATTATTGCAGACGCCGAAGCCGGTTTTGGTGGCGCCTTAAACGCTTTTGAGCTTATGAAATCTATGATTGAGGCCGGAGCCTCAGGGGTACATTTTGAAGATCAATTGGCATCGGAAAAAAAATGTGGGCATCTTGGAGGAAAGGTATTGGTTCCTACCAATAATTTTATTAAGACACTGACGGCTGCAAGACTTGCGGCAGATGTGATGGGAGTTCCCACCGTTTTAATCGCAAGGACCGATGCTGAATCAGCGGGTCTGCTAACTAGTGATATTGATCCTTATGACCACCCCTTTATTCTTAGTAGTCAAAGGACGCCAGAAGGATTTTTCAGAATAAAAAATGGAACTAAAACAGCAATTCATAGGGCCCTGGCTTATGCACCTTACGCGGATTTAGTTTGGTGTGAAACTGGAACCCCTGATTTGAAACAGGCCAAAGAATTTGCAGAAGGGGTAAGAAACCAATATCCGGACAAAATGTTGGCATATAACTGTTCCCCCTCATTTAATTGGAAAAGGCATCTGGATGCTCAAACTATCGCAAAATTTCAAACTGAATTGGCCGCGATGGGATATAAATTCCAATTCGTAACACTGGCAGGTTTTCATAGTTTAAATTATGGGATGTTTAATTTGGCCCAAGATTACAAAAAAAGGGGAATGAGCGCTTATTCTGACCTTCAAGAAAGTGAATTTGCTCTTGAGAGGGAAGGATATACTGCTACAAAACATCAAAGAGAGGTTGGAACAGGTTACTTTGATTTAGTAAGTAACATAGTATCTTCCGGGAAATCCTCGACCCTAGCAATGAATTCTTCAACTGAGTCGGCCCAATTTCATTAAAATTGTTTTTTGGGGGGGATGAATTAAATCATCCTCCCATTTGATTTTTGAGAATTTTATCCACTTTTGAGGCAAAAATAAAATCACTTTCCACTAGCCCATTGATTTTATGTGTCCAAATTTCAATATCTAAATGGCCAAATCCTACATGAAGTTCGGGGTGGTGCCATTGTTCATCTGCCTCTTTAGCTATTTGATCTGCAATCTCCATCGGTTGCTTCATTTGATGGAGTTTTACTTTTCTAAGTAATCTGGTGTTACTATGGGTTAATTCCCAATCCGGGGATATTTCAGACTTAAATTTTGAAATTTCCTCAATTTTAAGCGGGGGAATTTCTCCAGAACAAGGTATGCATTTTTTATCTGATAGTGCCATTCTTTAATATTAGAAGAAAATTTACTTGGAAGTCAAAGTTAACAAATATAATATAAAACCCATTTCAGAGAAAATGATGAAGCATTTAATAATCCTTTTTTTTATCGTATTTAGCCTAAGTACAAAGGCGCAGGAACAAATCCAAAATTCCCCCCAGGTAGGAACTAATGCAGGTTCCGATTTTGTAACCAGCTTGAAATGGCTGGTACAAGGGTCTTATAAACAGTTTCTCAGTATAAACAATCTCTATACGTTAGGAGTGGCCGTACCGGCCACTTGGTATGCTTTTAATCAAGATGATTATGTAGAAAGCACCTCTCAGGGAAAGTTCATACCCGAACCTGTTAAATTTGTTTCAAATGCTTCGGTGTTTTTTGCAACTCCATTACTTCAAGTTGGTCTATATTATATTGGGTCAAGAAATGATGACACCAAGATGATGCAATATGCGATGGAAATGTTCTCCACTACCTATCTTACCTTCGTGGAAACTTTTCTTTTAAGTTATATTTATATTCATGACAGACCAGATAGTGAATATTTAGATGAATTAGAACAGTTGAGGGGAAACTCATCTTTTACCTCTGGTCATATGATTGCCTACACCACCCTATTTTCAAAAACTCTTCAATTTTATGGGCCATGGTGGTCTTTAATACCCTTAAGCGCAGCGGTAATGACTGGATATGAAAGAGTGGTTGCAGAAAAACATTATCTTTCTGATGTAGTGGGTGGATTTTTTCTTACTTTATTTGCAAGTGAGGGAGTCCGAGTGGCCGGTCAATGGAAAGATAACCACCCAGTTTTTAAATTTATTTTTGAACACGATGTAAAAGTTGGTTATGCCCGAAATGGAGATAGTTACGTCTACAGGCTATCTTGGAGTTTCTAAGTTTTTTTCAAAAATACGATAGGTTTTATAGGCTTTGGCACCTAACTTTAGAATGGGTTTGTTCATTACCAGGTTATTTTCTAAAACCCATCCCATTTCCCCATTTTTAAGTTTTGCTTTTTTGGCCGCTTCTTGCGCCTTCATAAAAAGAAGAGAAGGAAGCCCCAAGTTTCTATATTTTGGTAAAATTCCTAAGGTGAGAACCCTAATTTGGGTGATATATTTTTTCTTATTTAATAACTTAAATATTCCGGTTGGAAAAAGTCGCCCAGTTGGCATTTGTTTTAATACCTGGTTAAGGTCCGGGACACATCCAATAAATCCAGCTTCTTTTCCATTTACCATGGCAAATTGTACAAAATCTTCACTGATAATATATTTTAACCCTTCGGCAGTTGCAAAAAATTCTCGGTCCGTCATGGGAACAAATCCCCAATTGTCTTCCCATGCCTGGTTATATATTTCTTTCATTGCCTTAACTTCATGATTCCAATTCTTTTTATTGGCCGTCCTAAATGAAATATTTTCATTTTTCTGAATTTTTTCTGAAATTTTTTTAAGGTTTTCCGGCATCTGAAAATCCACCGGTATGTGATACGAAATTAAATCCATTGATTTTTGATATCCTTTCCCCTCAATAAATTCCTTATGAAAGGGCGGATTATAAGTCATCATTATATAAGGATCTAGGTCATATCCCTGAATAAGGGTTCCACACTCATAGTTGGTGGAAGGATTTGCAGGGCCCTTTATCTTAGTCATTCCTAAAGATTTCAAATAACTTTCTACCGTTTCAAAAAGTTTGTCAGAGACCGATTTGTCAGGGATGGATTCATAAAAACCAAAAAATCCACATTTTTCATTATAGGTTTTTTCATGGGTGGAATTAGTTATTGCTGAGATTCTTCCGACAACTTTGTCATCTTTTTTAGCGACCCAAGAGGTTATGGTTCCAACTTCATTGAATGGGTGTTTTGGTTCAAAAAATTCTTTAACTGCTAATCTAAGTGGTGGAACCCAATTAACAGAATCCTTGTAAAGGTAAAAGGGCAAGTCTAGGAACTCTTTTAAGTCTTTTTTGGTTTTAACCTGATGAATAGTAAGGGTCATCTAAAGCTTTCCTAATGAAAATTAAAGGCAGACCTTATTTCATCTTTGTCGAATTGCCTAGTTTTTTAGGCTTTAATGCTTTGCGACTTTATTTCTTTTTGGCTTTTAAAAGATCCATTTTTCTTTTGAGGGTAGTCAACTTAACCACCAATCTGGTCTCTTCCGAAGGAGGGGTATCAATAAATTTTAGGGCAATACATTTTAATTCCGAAGGTGGGCCCTCAATTTCTTTTACTACTTCTGCTTTTGGCACCTTAAAGGTCTCATTTTCAAGCTGGAAAATAATTTTGGAAATTTTTTTACCTATTTCATAATTGGGAGCCTTTTCTAAGGGGATAAAGATACTTGCACCGCTTGCCGATATATCCCGTATATTAAAAGTTTCTTCCCCTAATTTAATTTCCATTTTAATTTTAAGTAACGGACTTGCTTCTACCCTTATATTTTCCCTCTGTTGACTCTTATAAAAAACAGAAGATGTACTAAGAAAGTAAGCTTCGTTTTCATATTTAAGTTTTCCGTGTCCGAAAAGGTAAAACTTTTCCATATTCATTTTTAGAAAGATATTATGGTTAATAAAATCTGATTTTTTTGGTTTCAATAGGGCCGGAGTATAATCAAGGTATAACTTGCCTTGGTTCTTATCTAACTTGATTGGATAATATACCTGAATTTCTTTTTCCTTGCCCTTTAACCAGGCCACAATTTCTACTGATTTTTCTACAGCCATGGACAGCATTTCCAATAGGTCATCCCCTATAATTTTATTGAAATAGTACTTAGTTGATGGATCGGTTAACTTTTTTGCTTCCATGAATCCCCCCACATAGAAATTTTAGACAATTTTTAAAAATATGGGAAATCCAGAACAATCTGGCTATAATGCGCTCCATGTTTGAAGGCCATCTATCTAAAATGAGTTCTCAACTTGAGGAAAAGGTAAAATATACTCTTAATTTGGGTTTAAATTCCATTGAACTTAACCCTCTATTGGGTAAATCAATAACTTTGGAATTTAAGAACCAAATAAATTGTATAAATTGTGGCAAAATTACCAAAAAAAGTTACGCAGGTGGTCATTGCTTTGTCTGTTCCCAGATTTTAGCAAGTTGTGACCTTTGCGTTTTAAAACCTTCCCTTTGTCATTACCATGAGGGCACCTGTCGCGAACCAAGTTGGGGTGAATCTCATTGTATGAATCCCCACTATGTATATTTAGCAAATACCTCCGGATTAAAAGTGGGAATTACCAGGGCAACTCAGATTCCAAAAAGATGGATTGACCAGGGAGCAGTATCTGGACTTCCTATTATTAAGGTAGCAACAAGGTTTCACTCAGGTATTATCGAGGAAATTTTTTCTGAATACATAAACGATAAAACCGATTGGAGAAAAATGCTAAAAGGGGAAATAACCCCACTAGACTTGGCCATGGAAAGAGATAACCTTTTTGAACAATTGGGCGCTGAATTAGATGACCTTGAGGACCGGTTTGGGGAAGGGGAAATGGAGATTTTAGAGGATCAGGTCCAATTGAATATTTCCTATCCCATATTGGAAAATCCCAAAATGTTAAAATCCCTTAAATTGGATACTAATCCCAAAATATCTGGGGTTTTTTTAGGCATTAAGGGCCAATATCTATTGCTAGATTGTGGAGTAATTAATATTAGAAATCACACAGGATACCTGGTGAGTTTTGGAGTTGAATAGGAGTCGTTATGAAAGAAAGTGGACCAAGAATTGTAAAGTTAGAGAATTATTCGCCTTCTCCATTTTTAATTACTGAAGTGTTTTTAACTTTTGAACTTCATGAGCACCAAAGTAAAGTTCACTCGGTTCTTAAAATCAACGGAAATCCAGAATATGAAGGTCCCTTGGCCGAACTAGTTTTAGATGGGCAAGATTTAAAGTTATTAAGTCTAAAATTAGATGGAGAGATACTCACTAAAGATAAATATAGTCTAACCCCAGAAAAATTATATATTTCAGTTTCCAAACAAACTTTTTCAATTGAAGTTGAAACTGAAATTAATCCGTCGGCAAATACCGCCCTTCAAGGATTGTACAAATCTGGGAATATATTTTGCACTCAAAATGAGCCAGAAGGATTTAGGAGAATAACCTATTTCCTAGATCGTCCGGATATTATGGCAAAATATAAAACAAAAATTATTGCCGATAAAAAACAATTCCCTGTTCTGCTTTCAAATGGAAACTTGGTGGATTCCGGAGACTTAGATAATGGGCGACATTTTGTAGAATGGCATGATCCCTTTAACAAACCCTCTTATTTATTTGCTCTTGTTGCTGGAGATTTGGGGCTTCTTAGAGATAATTTCGTTACCAAATCAAATAGAAATATCGATTTAAGGATTTACTCAGACAAGGGGAATGAGGATAAGTGTAAATTCGCGATGGAAAGTCTTAAGAAGGCGATGAAATGGGATGAAGACACCTTTGGTCTTGAATATGATTTAGATATTTACATGATTGTGGCCGTCGACGCCTTTAATATGGGAGCTATGGAAAACAAAGGATTAAATATCTTTAATTCAAGTGCAGTTTTGGCAAATCCAGAAATTGCAACAGATGACAATTACCACCGTATTGAAAGTATTGTGGCCCATGAATACTTTCACAATTGGACCGGAAATAGGATTACCTGCAGAGATTGGTTTCAACTAACTCTTAAAGAAGGCCTTACGGTATTTAGAGATCAAGAATTTTCCGCTGACTTACACTCAAGGCCTGTTCAAAGGATTAAGGATGTTCAGAGTTTAAAAGAAAGACAATTCCCTGAAGATGATGGCCCTACCTCACATCCAATTAGGCCTTCCTCCTACATGGAAATCAATAATTTTTATACAGCTACTGTATATGAAAAGGGAGCAGAAGTTATTCGTATGATAAATACCCTTGTAGGTACCGATGGATTTAGAAAAGGGATGGATAAATATTTTGAACTCTACGATGGAAAGGCCGTAACCACGGAAGACTTTGTTTATGCGATGGAATCAGCAAATAATTTAGATCTTACCCTTTTTAAGAACTGGTATTCACAATCAGGTACTCCAAAAATTAAATTGGATACTAAGTTTGATCCGGTAGCGAAAACCTTTGTCATAACCATATTCCAAATGTCTCCAGTTATGCTTCATTTTCCATTAAAAATTGGGCTTTTGGATGAAAAGGGAAAAGATATTCCTTTAATGTTTTTGGATAGAGAAGAATCCCCTTTGTTAAAGAAAGGGATATTAGAAATCAAAAATAAAGTTGAGGTATTCCATTTTAAAAATATAGAAAATATTCCGTTTCTTTCGATAAACCGGGATTTTAGTTCACCCATAAAAATCGAATGGAATCCCAGTATTGAAAATCAAATTTTTCTTTTAGGTCATGACCCAAATGAATTTAATCGTTTTGAATGTGCTCAGGAACTTGCCAATCAAATAATTCAAAATGATATTTCTGGCAAAAAAATAGATATCCGGGAAAAATATATTACCGCCTTTGGAAAGATCCTGGATGATAAATCAATAGATCCCCATTTTAAGACCCTCTGTATGCAGATCCCTTCAGAGGGAATCCTTTTGCAGAATCAAGAGATTTATAATTTTGAAGGGACCCACTTAAACCGAGAATCTCTGAAAAAGGTTTTAGCAAAAACTTTCAAAGAAAAAATGTTAAATATGTATAAAACTCTTTCTAATGATAAAAAATACACTTTATCAAAAGAAGATGTAGGCAATCGCGCCCTAAAAAATATTCTAATGGGATATTTGGCATCTTTAGAAGAAGATGAAATTTTTGAATTAATTAAACGGCAATTTGATTTGGCAAATAATATGACTGATCAAATCGCCGCTCTTCATTGTTTAGTTCATTGGAATTCATCTTTTAAAAACGCTGCTCTTGAATCTTTTTATAAAAAATGGAAAGCAAATCATTTGGTAATGGAAAAGTGGATTGCGATTCAGGCATTAAGCCCTCAAGAGGATACCTATTCCAGATTATTTGAAATGGAGGCTTTACCCATATTTGATAAAACTATCCCCAATTTAATAAGAGCATTATGGGGTAGTTTTACTTCCAATTATGTTCAATTTCATCATAGAAGCGGAAGAGGTTATTCTTTGATGGCCAAGAAAATAATGGAATTGGATTCGATCAATCCACAGGTTTCCTCTGCTTTGGCGAAGGCATTCAAGCACTACAAAAAATTAATGCCTGAAAATAAAAAATTAATGCAAATTGAATTGGAAAAAATAAGAAGTCATAAGGGACTCTCAAAAAATACTATGGAAATTGTCTCAAAAACTTTAGGATAAGATCTCTTCAACTAACTTCCCAGTTTCTACAGACGCCTTACCTCTGATTATCCGGTGAAAATAAATTTCATTTTCAGATTCCTCATCATTTATATTTATGGTGTGGGCACCATACCTCCTGGCCTCCTCAACAAAACCGGCAGCAGGATAAACAGAACCTGAGGTTCCAATTGCTATAAATAATTGGCACTTTCTAAGAAGGTCAAAAATTTTGGGGAGCTCCAGAGGTATTTCCCCGAACCAAACGATATGGGGACGAAGATTTCCTTTTTCTTTGCAACAGGGACATTCATCATCCGTTGATAATGATTCAAAAACCTTTTGGCTCCTTTGACACCGTAGTTTCAGGAGCTCACCATGCATATGGATAATATTTTTTGAACCCGCCCTTTCATGGAGGTTGTCAACATTTTGGGTAATGAGATTTATTTCGCCATGGAAATTTTTTTCCAAATTAGCTAGGGCCAAATGAGCTGGATTTGGGGAAATATTTGTTTCCAACAATTGTTTTTTTCTTAAGTTATAAAATTCAAAAACCTTTTTAGGATTTTTCCTAAAGGCCTCAGGCGTTGCAACTTCCTCGACCTTTTCTTCTTCCCAAAGACCAAAATTTCCGCGGAAAGTTTTAAGTCCCGATTCGGCAGAAATTCCAGCACCCGTTAAAATGACGATTTTGTTTACTTTTTTTGGAAGCATCCTATAAGTAAATTGACTTATTTTCGGACTTTAAATCTTTTATTGCCTGACATACTCTCGCGGTTAACGCGTTTTCCGCTTTTGCCATCCAAACTCTGGGATCGTAATGTTTTTTGGAACCGACATCCCCATCTACCTTTAATACTTTGTCATAATTTACCATCATATGGTCTGCCACAGGTCTGGTATATGCATATTGGGTGTCGGTGTCGATATTCATTTTGATTACACCATAATTTAGAGTTTCATGGATTTCACTAAGTAGAGAGCCAGAACCTCCATGAAATACTAAAAAGTGTTTTGCATCTTTTCCGAATTCTTTTTTAACTGCCTCTTGCCCTTTTTTAAGAATTTCAGGTTTTAATTTTACTGCCCCTGGCTTGTAAACCCCATGAACATTCCCAAATGTGGCAGCGTACATAAAAGGTCCAATTTTGCTTAAATGTTTATATACCTCTACCATTTCTTCCATTGTGGTATAGAGTTTTTCACTGGGGGCACCTTCATGGCTTACTCCATCTTCTTCACCACCAACAACTCCTGTCTCCATTTCTAAAATTATTTCATTTTTGCTACATCTTTCATGAAGTTGAATTGCTGTTGCCAAGTTTTCCTTAAAGGGAAGAGCGGAACCATCAAACATATGAGAGTTAAATAAATTTGGAAGACCCTTGGCCCTTCTTTTTTCGGTCTCCTCAATTAAAGGAATCATAAATTTGGGAAGGTTTTTGGCCTCACAATGATCAGTATGTAGAGCTATGAGAACATTATATTTCTCTGCAACCAGATGAACATGTTGAGCAAGAGAAATTGCTCCAAGGACCATATCGCCAATTCCCTGACCGGAAGCAAATTTTCCTCCGCCGGTGGAAACTTGAATAATTCCATCCGACTTCATATCAGCAAAAGCTTTTATTGCAGCATTAGCAGTCGAACAAGAGCTTATGTTTATTGCCGGAAATGCATAATTTCCTTGGCTCGCTCTTTTTAACATTTCACAATATTGCTTATAATTGGCCACTGGCATGGTCTAAACTCCCTTTTTAATAATTTTTGCCATTTAATCCCAAAAAATATTTCCTCGCATTATGCAATGCGATAAATTTGTTGACAATTTTGCATCCATAGAACAGGTTTTAAAAATAAACCAATAAGTTAATATACCCTTAGAGGTAAATAATAATGTCTAAAAAATTCTCTTTAAAAACAACAGAAAAAAGCATCCTAAAAAAATGGTTTTCCTTAATGGCCCTAGGAAGGCTAATCGATGACAGAGCTCCAAATTATTTAAAACAAGCAATCGGTTGGTCCTACCATGCACCCTATGCAGGTCACGATGCAATACAATTGGCCATAGGCCAGGTTTTTATCAAAGGAGAGGATCACCTTTTTCCCTATTATAGAGATATGCTTACATGCATTTCAGCTGGGATGACAGCTGAAGAAATTATTTTAAATGGAATATCCAAAGACACTGACTTAGCTAGCGGCGGAAGGCATATGAGTAACCATTTTGCCAAGCCTGAATGGAAAATCCACAATGTTTCTTCTTGTACTGGGAACCATGCCCTCCACGCAGCAGGTGTGGCCAGGGCCATGAAAAGATATAAACACAAAGGAGTAGCGATTTGTTCCCATGGAGAGTCCGCAACCTCCGAAGGATATTTTTATGAAGCTGTAAATGGGGCATCTTGTGAAAAGCTTCCAGTAATATTTGTTTTACAAGATAATGGTTATGGAATTTCAGTCCCTAAGGCAGAGCAGACAGCAAACGAAATAGCTGCGGATAATTTTTCGGGGTTTAAAAATTTAAAAATAATTAAATGTGATGGCACCGATGTAATTTCATCAATTAATGCCATGTTTGCGGCCAGAGAACATGCCATAGAAAAACAAATTCCTGTAATCGTTCAAGCACAATGTGTTCGAATTGGAAGTCATTCAAACTCCGACGCTCATGAACTTTATAGAGATGAAAAGGAATTGGCGGCAGCGAAGGCGAGGGATCCATATTTAAAATTTAGAAAAGAATTAATTCAAAATAAAATATTTTCTGAAAAAGACCTGGAAAATATTGAAAAAGAAATGAAAGAAGAGGTCTTAAATGCTCATTCCAAAGCAATGGAGGCACCGGATCCTTCTCCAGATTCTATTTATGATTATGTTATCCCCGATCCTTACGTATCTTCAAAATATCCAGATGGGCTTCATAAAGAAAGTGGCGAGAAGATTAAATATATTACCGGCCTAAACTTAGCTTTAAAGGAGAGTTTTAGGGAAAATCCTTACACTTTTATGTGGGGCCAGGATATGACCAATAAAGATAAAGAGGGGATTTTCAATGTGGCCAAGGGAATGCAAAAAGAATTTGGAAAAGATAGGGTTTTTAATGCTCCCATAGCGGAAGATTTTATTTTGGGAACCGCCAATGGATTTTCCAGATTTTCAGATGATATCCGAGTGGTCGTAGAAGGAGCGGAGTTTGCTGATTATTTCTGGCCAGCTATGGAACAATTTGTGGAGTGTACTCACGATTATTGGAGAAGTAAGGGCCAATTTTCTCCCAATATCCTGATTCGACTTGCCTCCGGTGGCTATATTGGAGGAGGTCTTTATCATTCTCAAAATTTAGAAGGGACTCTCTCCACTTTTCCTGGAGTCCGAATTATAGCTCCTGCATTTGCTGATGATGTTTATGGATTAGTCAAAACAGCAATTAAATCCAAAGGGTTAACCGTTCTATTAGAGCCTAAGGCCTTATATAATTCCAAACATTCCATGGAGTTTATTCCTGAGGGATTTGAAGTACCGTTTGGAAAGGCAAGAATCAGAAGAGTGGGGAACAATCTAACTTTAATAACTTACGGTAATTGTGTACATCAATCTTTAGAGGCAGCAGAAAAACTATCCGAGGAAGGATATGATATTGAGGTTCTTGATCTCAGGTCCCTTAAGCCCTTTGATGGAGAAGCAATTCTTAAGAGTTTGGAAAAAACTTCTAGGGCCCTGGTAGTCCACGAGGATAAAATTTTTGGGGGATTTGGTGGAGAAATTGTATCCTTTATTAATGAAAAAGGATTTGAACTCTTAGACGCTCCAGTTATACGATTAGGGGCCGCTGATACCCCTGTTGGTTTTAATCGAATTCTTGAGCGGGCAATATTACCAAACTCCAAAAAAATCCATAAAGCTGCTTTAAAATTATTAAAATATTGATCAAAGTATTTTTAAGGGTGGAGCGCCTTCTTCGGCATGCCTTAGGTAGAGTGCATTTAAGTGAGCAGTGTAACGTTCAAAAAGTTCTTCCACATCCTGCCATTTCGGATTTTCAATTTTTTGGACTGGGAGTGGCGTACCTATCACAGTTTTCAAATCCACCCGAAATGGGATTGGAAGAAACCACCTGCCGTAATAGGGTTGGATAACCGAGTCTCTGTTTTTTTCCAAAATTGTCATTCTTTCTTGATGAAAATGTTTAAAAATCTTAAATGTTTTATTGTAATTATAGATAAAAACAGGTGTTAATGGCGTACCAGTTTCCAATGCATATTTAAAGAAATGCAAATTATCTTTTAAAACTACGGTTGCAGGTTCATCCGAGTAATATTCTTCATATGCATCACCGGTTGTAACTACCAAACTTAAATTTTCCTTAACCGCATTAAAATAGGTTTCCTTTTTGGCTGAAACTCCATTTAAAAGTGAAAAAATTGTTTTGGAAAGAGGGAGTTTAAAGAGGATTTCAGCGTAAGTAGCGGCATATCTAATTTTTTTTCCAATAAGGAAATTTTCAAGGGGCACCAAATGGTCTTCTGAAACTCCATGAGGAGATACAGCATAAATTGTTCTAGGAAAACTTTCAACGGAAGCTTCCTCTAAAATCTTTACCGACTTGTATTTAAAGTTTGTAATATGAGTGAAAATCTTGATTTTTTTTAAAATATTTCCTTTGGGAAGACCTACGGTTTTTTCTAAAAGGAATTCAAGTGCAACTATTCCTATTGGCAGGTAGGGAGAGTAAAAACCTAAGGCAATTAAAAGTAAAATGGGTGATGCAAAAGCAAAATAAAACCAAACAAAGGAGGGAAGACATTTAAGGGCGTCCAAAAAAATAGTTTTCATGGGAGCCAATTCTTTATTTTGAGGTATTTTTTCTTTTCTTGATTGCCCAAAGGAATTGATAAAATTTTCAAGGTGAGGATTTTTGTAAATGAATTCAAGTGGAATTTCTGATTTAAATTCATCATTTAAATATTTAATGAGTTTAATCGCATGCAGAGATGAACCGCCCAAATCAAAGAAATTGTCTTTAAGGGAAACCCTCTCCCCATTTAAGGACAGGGCCTTGCTCCAAAGTGATTCCATTTTAATTTCAAGTTCTGTTTCTGGAATAAATTCCTTTTTTTCCAAATTTTGGATTTCTATGGGTAATTTTTTTTCATCTATTTTTCCCGCAGAAGTTAAAGGAAAAGTTTTTAGCAATTGAAACTTATAAGGAAGCGCATAAATGGGGAGATTTCTTTCCAGATATTTTTTTAATTCTTCAAGGTCTATAGTTTCTGGAGTGATATATGCTATTAAATTTTGACCATGAACTTTTATATAACTACCAGTTACTAGAGGGAATTCATTAATAATTTTTTCCACTCCATCTAGTTCAAGTCTAAAACCTCTAATCTTGACTTGGCGGTCGGCGCGTCCGACATAAATAAGTTCATTATTTTCATTCCATTTAACCATATCCCCCGATCTATATAACCTTCCAGTGCCAAAAGGATTTGCAATGAATTTTTCCTTGGTGAGGACAGGCTTTTTCCAATAACCGCCTCCGACTCCTTCACCACCAATCAAAAGTTCACCAACTTCTCCTATTGGGCATTTATTTAAATGAGGATCAACTACGTAAAGTTCGGCACCCTCAAACTTGCCTCCAATATGAATATTTTCGGGTGAGTCTATTTTGGTCATGGAGCATGCAACAGTAGTTTCGGTAGGACCGTAACCATTGAAAATATTTACATGAGGTAAAAATTTTCTCACTACCTGCTCGGTTAGTTTTTCCCCTCCTACCATTATGTTTTTAAGATTAGTGCAATCGGCAATGTCAATGAGATCTGCCATGGACGGAGTCATACAACAATAGGTTATTTTTTCATTACGAAAAGTTTTGGAATATTCATCCATCCATAAAACAAGCGTAGCTCCATTGCATAATGTGGGAAAGATTTCAAGTATCGATCCATCAAAAGTGGAGCTCATCGCCTGTAGAGTTTTGTCAGAAAAATCAAGTTTTGGGATATAGTTTTTTATCAACCAATAAAGATTTCGATGTTCTATCATCACCCCTTTTGGATTTCCGGTGGATCCCGAGGTGTAAATCAGGTAGGCCAAATTTTTTGGATTTATTTTTATTGGATTAAATTGACAATGGTTCCGATTTGATAGTTTTTTATCTTTTGAAATATGAATTTCAATAAGAGATTCGGGAATTACTTCCACTCTATTTTCGATTATTTCATTCTGAGTTAAAATAAAGGGACATCCACTATCAAAAATAATATGAAAAAGACGTTCATCTCCATCTGTTGGGTTCATGGGAACGTAAGCTCCACCTGCTTTTAGAACGCCAATTATGGATACAATAAACTCCAAGGATCGTGGAAATAAAACTCCCACAGGGGTACCAGGTTTTAACCCTTTTTCAATTAACAATTGTGCTACTTGGTCAGAAAGATAATCAAGTTCTAGATAGGTGAGTGACAAATCCCTGAACTTAATGGCTATTTGAGAAGGAAAATTTATAACCTGGATTTTGAAAAAAGAGAGAACAGTATCTTCATAGGCATTTGAGGTGATATTTATTGGGAAAGTGTCTATTTCAAATCTCTTCATATGGTTTACCTAATAAAAATTAATTACTCAAAAAAAATACTCTACCTTAAAGTGAGCAATTCTAAAATGAATTTTTAAATTCTCCTTTTTTTAATCGAGGCCCGTATGACCCAGGTCTTTTTCAAAATAGTAGGTCCCTTTGAAAGTTTGACCTGCTCCAATAAATCAAATCTATTAATAATAGGTAGTGTTTCAAATTCAATTTTCATATATTTTATTTCTCATGTTACCGATTTTGAAGATTATTTAATTTATTTTCCTATTATTCCTAAAGCTAAATCTTTAAAAATAAATTGTCTTTTTTTATATCAATGCCAGTATGGACTAAACCCTCCGCAAAAAGATAGCTTCCAATGAATATTTGACCAGGTTTGAAAAATTTATTTAATAATTTTTTAGGTTTTATTTTAAAGGTTTTATGGTCCAGATAAGTCATTTCCATATCATCAAAGTTAAAAAAGCATTTAGTTGCAGGATAAATGGCCTTAAAAAGAGATTCCTTGGCAGAATAAACAAGGGTGAAAAATTCTTCTTCGGAAAATCCTTTAAAATAATTTAATTCCTTATTCTGGGCGATTGAAAGTCCAACCTCCTTAGTATGCACCTTTGAAAAAATATACTCAGAATCTCTTCCGAGTCCAAATAAATTTGAATCGTTGGAAATTGAAACAGATACATAATTATTGGCGTGAGTTATAGAACCTAAAACATTTCTGGGCCAAATTGGGGAACGATCTTCATTAGAAAAAATATTATAAGCGGTTATGCCCAAGGAGTTTAAAATTTTGAGGGCGCAATATCTACCTGCGATATATTCCGCCTTTCTTTTAAAGGAAAATTCTTTTTTCAAATGAAATGGGTATTTTCCTTTATGGTAATTTTTAAGTATTTCTTTCGCATTAAAATAAGCGGAAATTTGGCGAATTTCCTCAGAAAATATATTAGGTGAATCACACCAGGCGAAATCCATTTCGTCTATCCAAAAAAGGAGATTAATCCCTTGGTTGAAAATAATTTCATCATTCGATGGTAGGGTTTGATGATATGGACAAAATCTTTCAGTGACAATAAATATTTTATTACCTCTTAATGATGTGCATCCGATATCTTTTATGAGCGAAATTTTTGTATTTCAAACGCAAGGCAATATTGTTAGTTTGATTTTTTTTTACATATTTTAGATTAATCAAATTATTTTAAAAAGTTAATTTATTACTTTCTCTATCATCCTAAAAAAATATTTCTTAATTACAAAAAGTTGTCAGAGAATAATTTTTTGTTGAAAATAAAGCCTCCAATAAAGCAACGGAGGCTATTTTGGAAAACCTATCAGAAGTTAAAACGGATGTTACATCTTTACCCAATTATTATGAAGGTACTATTCTAGATCTTTTTTCATTCCAGGCAAAAATTAGATTCGATCACGTCGCTGTTAAAATGGGTAAGGAATTTTTGACCTATAAAGAGTTAGATGAAAAATCCAATGAATTGGCACTTTATCTTTTAGAGCTTGGTATAAGTCGAGAATCATTGGTTACAATTTTGTTCCCTAGATCCCTTGAAATGATTGTAAGTATTTTTGGGGTTTTGAAGGCTGGAGGAGCTTACATTCCCGTGGAGCCTAAAGATGGTGCGGATCGGATCGCTTATATACTTGAGGATTCAAAGTCTACGGTTTTAATAACCCAAGAGCAGTATATTTCGGAAATAAAAGATGAATTAAAAAATTCAATTCTAGAGGTAAATTTTCAAAAGGATAGAGAAGATTGGATAAGTTTATTAAAAATTGACCCACTTTTTAAGGAAAAAAAATCTCTAACTTATTTTCCTATAAAGATTTTTCCAAATTCCTTGGTCTATCTCATCTATACCTCGGGAACTACAGGAAAGCCCAAAGGGGCAATGATAGAACATCGA
>Ga0180061_1000029_pt1 | contig 36196 bp, 39 predicted proteins | sample EasRivT27_16_10D_FD_121769 | JGI IMG/M metagenome (GOLD analysis project Ga0180061, IMG submission 121769) | Soil microbial communities from meander-bound floodplain in the East River, Colorado, USA - East River metaG ERMLIBT27_16_10D | ecosystem: Environmental > Terrestrial > Soil > Floodplain ...
CGGCCGAAGCAATTGCTCCCGACGTGACCCAAATGACCTCGATGCCATGGTCGCGGCGAAGTGTCGCCACCTGTTCCATCCAGGCCCGCATGAGAGATGGACCTCCTCCACAAACCATTTGGCTTCCGGCCTTGATTACCCAACGTCGCAGCTTTTTGCGGGGAGAGAGGTCTTCGACTTCCCATCGGGCGAGTGTACTGGTGTCGTTTTCTTTTTTAAAATAATCAAAATCATCCATGTCCGATTCTCCATGAAAACATCCAATGAAGTTCTGTTGCAGCGGATTATACAAAGCCCTTTGTTATTCTGGGTCATGGAAAAACAGCCTCAGTAATTTTAAATCGAAAAATGCAGTCGCCTTAAGATAGTCTTTACAGACCATAGAAAACTCCTCAAATTCAGAAATGTCCTTTTCATGAAATTTTAACAAAACATCAAGATTAGTTTCCAAAGAATAACCTTGGAAAAAATGCTCCAACAAAGGCGAAAAATTGCCCAAACTTTTGAAGGGGATCAGGCCCAGATATTTTTCCCTTAGATGCATTAGAGAAATCACCTCAGATAGGTTGCTTTTAAGTTCTTTTTTAATGGTCGATAACATCATCTCATAGGAAGCATAGTCCGATTCCGGCAAGGCGTCTTTTTTCCATGCCAGAATAAATTCCTCAAACATTTTGTTTTCATCAATCTCAATGTCTTGGCCGAGCGAAGACAAGGTTTTTCTCATTGCCGAAAAAGGGAAATAAAAATTTTTCCTTATTATCGAGCCTCTATTAAAATCTTCCGCATTGTGCACCAGCCATTTTTTGGAGTCAATCAAGAAGATATTTAGGGAATTAAACAAAGTTAAAATTGGATTCAAATCATAATCTTTTGAATTTATCAAAAGTCCGTCAAAATACTTAAGTGGTATATATTCAAAACTATTATTTTTTTCCAAGAAGGCCCTGGTTCCGAAAATTCTAATCAGATAGTGGGAGTCCAAGTAAGAAATTTTTTCCAAATCCGTTTGGTTTTTTATTTGGCACATGGAAAGGCAGCCTTCATCTTCCGGGCCAAGTCCCCCATCATAAAGAAGCACCAGATCCCCAACTTTGGGCCTTGAGTCCCCAAAATCCTTTCCCTTATTAAAATTGTCGGCGAATTTATCTTGATAGGAATTTTGGAAGGTCCCTGATTCAATCTCAGCAAATTTAATCAGCTCAAGGCCTTCTTTATAATATCTTTCCTGGGGGATGATTTTCATTTTTTGTCCTTGTCAGTCTTGAGTAAATTCCTCGTATAAAGTTGCCAAATTAACTCCTTATTTAATTTTTCATGCTTTGCTGTATCCCTTGAAAAACCAGATCAATAGAGCCCAAATCCAAACAAAACTTAATTTGAAAACGAAATCAAATTTTTTCACATTAAAAACAAAATAAAAAATAACCAATATAAGGGTTAAAATTACAGAATGAACGAAAGGATGGAGCTTCTTCAAAACTCTTTCGGAAATATTTTTCTCAATAATGGGAGCAATCCAGGCCAGGGCAAGAAAATAACCTATAAATAAAAATAGAATCGAAAATCCATCATTGTAACTTTCAAAACCATAATCTAATTCAAAAAGTTCTGCATCTCCATAACCCGATATGTTTTGGGTTAAATAAAGAAAAAGTGGGATCCAAGACAGAAAGGCGGTTGTTTTAACTCTTTCTTGTAATGTCATTTTCATACATCATCCTTGATTTTGAAAAATATTTTCCTGGTACCAGTTTTTGAGGGTGGCCTTGTGGAGGGGGCCGAGGTAGTCACACCAACACTTAAAAAGGTCCCTTTTAATTTTTGAATTTCTATTAAGGTTTGTTTTGCTTTTTCTAATTCCATATATACTCCTAGATTTAATTATGAGGAGAAAAATGGCAGAAGTCCAAACCCCTGCCATTTTTAAATTAATTAGCTGAAGGTTGCTCTGCAATAATATCTAAGTCTGAATCTATACCAATCAACGACATTGGTATAAATTTGGTTTCCATGGAATTACCTTATGGAAACTGAATTTTTAGTTCAATGTCCTTATTGTGGAGAAAATATCTGGGTTCAGTTTTATCCGGAGGATGGAGCTAGTCAAGAAACCATTATGGATTGTGATGTTTGCTGTGCCCCGATCTCTTTCAAGGTTAAGTTTGATCATGAAGGTAGGGCGGAAGTTTTCATAGATCGATCAAATTGAAAGTCTAAACCAAGATACAGAGTCTCTTCTGGGAGAGATTTTAAGAATGGAGGAGGAAGTACCTTCTGGTTACACCTAATTTACTAGTGAAACATGATGAAATCTTCGGATTTAGATTTTAAGCTTAGGGCCAATCCTTTTAATTTCTCCCTTCGCCTCTTTATTTAAAATGAAATAAATTTCTTGATTTATCGCTTTTATTTTTTCTTATAGGAAATACCTGACAGACATAATTAGTCCAAGGATTGAAGCTTTTGAAATTTAAATCCCGTTTTTCAAAAGGTATAACCATCTTATTAAATGGAATTATTTACCGATATTTTTCATTATGTAAAAGCAACTTAAACTTAGGATATGTCGGAAAATTTTGATTTCATTAACCAATTTGAGAACATTCTTTCCTTAAATAAATTATCTAATGAAAATATTAATGATTTGAAGATAAAAATAAATTGGTATTCTTCAATTTATAATATGCATATGTATTGGACTAAGCAAAAACCAGAAGTTGTGGCGTCTTACATAAATAGATTTTGCCCTAAAGGTGGAACAGTACTTGATGCTTTTGCTGGATCTGGAATGACAGGTGTTGCTGCTTTGATGTCTGGTCGTAATGTGATACTGTCCGATCTTTCTCCCCTTTGCAATTTCCTATGCGAGAATTTCACGAGTAAAGTTGATTTAAGTGAAATCACCTCAAGGTTCACAAGAATTACCAAAGAAATTTCGAATAAGTTTAAATGGCTATATCAAACTTGTTGTCATTCGTGCGGAAATCAGAAGGCCCAAATTTATGCAGTAATCTGGGTAGATAATTTTACCTGTCCAGAATGTAATCATGTCCAAAGTATGTGTCTAGAGGGAGCCCATTTAAAGCTCAAAAAGGGGGATACAATAAAAAATATCTCCTGTAGAAAATGCTCCACAATTTATGCAAAGAAAATGAAATATTTCCACTCGAGCAGCCCTATAACAATTGAAGTTGATTGTGCTGTTTGTGGCAAAGCCGGCAAAGAAAATGCGCGTACGCCAACAAAAACAGATAAACGTTGGCTAAAAAAAATAAATAATTATAAAATAAAGACTTTTTATCCAGCTAAAATTAAATTTCCCTTGGGCATTAACACTAAGAGATGCCTGCTTCGAAAAATTAGACATCCATATCAAATTTTTTCAAAAATGAATTTAATCTATCTTTCTGCTTACTGGACTTTTGTAAAACGAGATTATGAAAATGGTGAGTTTTCGAAATCAGTCCAAGATAAGCTTTTATTTATCGCCACAAGTGCCATGTTTCACGGGAGCTTAATGAGACGGTGGCTTCCCTACAGAACTGGTGTTCCATTAAAGGGAACTCTTTTTGTTCCGTCAATGAGCGAAGATGTAAGATTTTCTCGCGTACTAGAACACCAAGCTTTACGTGTATTCAGGGGACAATCTTCAATTAATGAAATCGCAAGGCAGGGTAATGTAAAAACAAAACTATCTTCAGCTCTTGATTTAAGATGGATTCCCGACAATTCGGTTGATTATTTATATTATGATCCACCTTTTGGTGGCCACATAAATTACAGCGAACTTAACCTTGTATGGGAGGCTTGGCTGGGAAAGACTACTGACACAAATGAAGAAATAATTGTCAACCGTCATCAAAATAAAACTATGGAAGATTATGGTCATCTTTTAAGAGAAGCTATTGCAGAGGCAGTTAAAAAATTAAAATTTGGGGGGTATTTTACAATCGTGTTTGCCCATAGCGATCTTAAGGTCTGGCGAATCCTACAGGAAGCTGTAAGCGGCCTTTCCCTGAAGGTTCAAGGAGCTCCAGAAATTCTTGATTCTGCCAATAAGACTTTTATTCAATGTTATTCAAATCGTGCTCAACAAAACATGATTACCTTTACCTTTAAAAAAACAAGAAAAAATGGACAAAAACTAAATCACGATTTTAAGAAAAAGGTCGAAACCGAAATTAATCGTTTCTTTAAAAGAAATCCAATTGGTATAAAACGTGAAGATATCTTTGATCATATTACACGGGCATTATTCTCAACATCTTTTATTGAAAGTTTTAATCTGGATTCTTATCTTGCTAAAAATTATACAAAAAAAGGAAATCTTTGGGCAGTAAGAGAATTTAAAATTAAAGAAAAATAGAAAAAATATTAAATTTTAATTAAGCGGCTTTTTTAATTTTTAGGCGTTCTTCCAAAAAACATTTTAGCCGAAAAATTTCTCCCCTCTTAGGTTGGCTCGGAGAATAGACTTCTTTCAATAGAATTTTTAGATCGATTCCTAAAAAATAAATCCTAAGATTTTGAAGGATAATTGAAGGACCCCACTTTATTTCTTCAACCTTATTTAGTGTTTTTAGAGTGGCAGAATAACAAAGCGTTGGAATAGCTCTTAACAAACTATAATTGGCTAAAGGAAAAATTACGATTATATTATCAGACTGGAACCGCAGGTCTTCGGATGAGCTTAGGATGAATGATAGAAGCTGATTACGATCATTCCTATAAAAATTCTTAATAACTGGTGTGCCTGAAGAAAAAGCAATTTCCAGCTGTTTGTATTTACACTCTAATAATAATGGAAGACTATTTTCACCATAGATCAAAAAATCTGGTCGGGAGGAATTTTTAGCCTTTTTATCAACATCTTCAAGGTCCTCATCTATTGGTGAATCCAAAACGGTACGCCTTCCCTTCCAGTAGCTCCCTCCAAGGATTTTCCCTGACTGTTGGGAAACACATCTAAAATTGAGAAGGGTAATTGCTCGCTCCACAATAGATTCAAAAAAACGGTCAGTCGGAAAAAATAAATCACTAGATGTGCCTAAATCAACCAAACTGCGGTTTAAATTTGGTCCCGCAGCCCATCTTAAAACTGACAACCAGCACATCCAATCCTTAAACCGTTTATCAACTGATGAATGTATCTCGGCTAACTGAATAGTACGCTCCACATTGTTCGGCCACTCAGCGTATTGACTCAAAAAAGAACTTAATCTTTCTGCATCTTTCTTAACCACCTGGGATCTGGCTTTTATTGCAAGTTCTCCCGAATATCTACGCGCCACCATTAGTATTGGGTGATTTTTATCGCATTCATTGGAAGCACAAGTGAAACGAATGGGCGTTTCCTCTTTCATAGTATCAGTTGATACTAACCACTTTCCTTTAATATTATCCCTCTTCTTGATCTCAATCCGAAATACATTATGGCTAATTCCATTGTTGACCATCTTTTCTAGTTGTTTAAGTAGGGTATAAAAAATAAATTCTCTGCCGGATGTAATATCCTTAGCTGTTAAAGATATGCTATTTGTACCAATTTTCACCCATCTAAAGACATTTAGGAGATATAATGCTGGATCCGAATTAAAAGAAATTTCTGTTTCTTTTAATTCTCCCTCCTCTTCGTCCTTAAGAACCCAAGGAAGAACTATATAAATATTTTTCTTTGTAAGGAAGCTTCCAGATTTCTCAAATGAATATCTTCCTTTTGAAGAAATAATCAACTTACGAGAGGACAGGTCAGCGATATCTTCCTTTGAAAAATCAAAATCTTGGAATTCGTATAAAAGAATATGTTTATTTAATTGTGGTTTCACTAAGCAGCTTTTTTCTCCCAAATAATTTCCGGAACAGAAGCATCTTGCAAATATTTTCGAATAGAGGTAGATATTAAGTAAGAGATTAATCCAGTCAATTCCTTAGAATGTTCTTCCAGTTTCTGTGCAAAGTTCGTAATGGTGTCTTTATCCTCACCAAGGATTTCTCGAACTAATGGATGCAGTTCATTATCCCATAATTCTTTTGTTGCTTGCTCAACTGTAAAGCCCTCCTTATATACGAGGGAAAGAAGCTGAAATGGATAACTGTGTCCAATAAAACGTTCGGAAGAAATTTGACAATCTTCAAGCGCTAAATTTATTGCCTCAAAATGATTAGCTACCATGCTGTTTAACCCTTCATCTGGGTTTTCAACCCCTGTAATTTCAGTAAAAATCTTTTTGTCCCTAATTAATGAAAAATCTGGCTTCATGTGAAAAAACTTAAAACGTCTCCGAAAAGCTTGATCTAACATTGCAAGACTTCGGTCTGCTAAATTCATTGTTGCAATGACATGGAAATTCCTTGGCACTAGAATATGTTCTTTTGAAACTGGCAGAATGAGTTCCATCTGCTCATTTTGGCCGATACGCTTGCTTGGTTCAATGAGAGATAATAGCTCCCCAAAAATACTGGCTGGATTTCCACGATTGAGTTCATCTATTAGCACTATAAATTGCTGATCTCCATTTATCTCTGACGGTTTCCAAAATACATCGAGATAACCCTTTGGCCAGTTGTCTGGAACCTTTAAGTTTAGATTTTCTGGATCTAAAAGAAATGATTCAGCGTCTTTATTCACCTTAAGACTAAACACACCTTTTCGTTTGTCAAGATTATAGAGATCATATTCTCGGGGTATGATAAGACACTGATTTTGAGGGTCAATGAATATGGTGATTGAAATCTTAAAGTTCCTATCACTGTACAAACGTGCAAGTTGGGAAGCTACCTTAAAAGGACCAGGTACAACCGAATATCGTACCGTAGAAGATTTTTCCAGGTTAGGTACAGGCCTAAACCCTTCAACAAAATCTTCATAGCCATATGAAGGGTGAAATTGAATATGAAGAATATTCGGATTAAAAGTTTGGCTTAATACTTGTTTTTTACAAAGCTTTTTTATATATCCAGCATTCAGATCTCGGCCCAAAAGGATTTCATTAGCAATTACATTCGCTATCCGAGTTTTTCCGGTTCCTGGTGGACCTATAAGGATAAGGTTTTGTGGTTTAATATTAACTTTTGAAGTTGCAACTTTTGAAAGTTTTGCCACAATGCTCTCCTTCATCTCGTCTGAGACTTCTTTATTTTTCTTTAACAACTTTATCGCAACACCAGCCAAAGAAGCGACCAAATCTGATTCAGGGTCTGTCATTCGCCATTCCTCATTTTCTTCAGGAGGAAACTCCCGAACCACCTCTACTATTTCTTGAGGTATTAAGTGTGTCGAACTTGGGCGATTATCTGGAAACCATGAGTAAAGGGCATTTGTAAAAGTTGCCAGGGAATATGTGGCAATAGATTGATTCGATAAATCTCTGGGCACAGCTTTTAAATATAAATCCTTTTCATTAATACCTTTGGCTTTAAAATCTATTAATTGAGACGGTGAAACCTTCAAAAACTCTACGGTGGGATATGGAATGGAAAAAAGCCGAGCTAGGATACGAACTGCAGCCATGCAACCTGAGTCATTAATTATTGAAAAAAAAAACGGAGTTGGTTTATCATCTAGTAGCCGCCTTTCATCATGTGCAATTAATCCAATAGCTTCACAAGGCATCTTAATTCGTTGATCTTTTCTACCGGTGATATAAAAAAGTTTATTTAATGGCTTATTTTCCTCAATCAACCTTTCAACCATATCAGAGCCATTAATCAACGTAATTTCATTCTGAATAGAGTTAGTCCAAAAAGGACCTTTTTCTTCATTCTTGGATTTGATTCCCAACGCTGAGCATACCGCTAGGTACTCCGCTTCCCATGTTTTTCGGAAATTAAATTCCGTTTTAATTTTTTCAAAAGCCTTGGCATTTCTTAAGATTAGCCAATAGATTTGCGGTAGATATAAGGGATTACAGAAGGGGGAATTTTGAATCGCTTTAGTAATTTCTTTTTTTTCAGGAGAAATCTCTATTTCTAATTCTTCCTCCTGAATATCCTTTTTAAATTTGTAGTATTTATTATCCAATAGAAGATGAGAAAGGGCTTGAGCTTTTTCTCCTGAAGAAAATTTCGTACCTATTTCAGATATATGGCGCTTATAATTTTGGAATACATCTTCATTTAACGTCTGGGATTCATATTGGGCTTCAAGTTTCTTTTTTTTAATTTTTTCTGCCTTAAACCAAAGCTCAAAATTATCCTTGGCAATTTGAAGTAATTTATCCCATACCTCCGCAAATTCCTGGACTAGAGAATCATTTTTTTCGAGAAATTCATGAATTGATTTCCCTGTTTTCTCTTGGATAATAATCCGATCATCCTCTTCTATTTCGAAAAGTTCTTTATAAGATTTTTTAACAGCTGAATTAAGGAATGGAATAACATGCAGACGACATTGACCGTAGATCTCCAAAACCGGATAAAGCTCAGATTTATCAGAAGCCTCCATAGATCTAGAATCCTTGCCTATAAACTTTACTTCTAAAATTGATTTTCCTGAAATCCAATTTTGAACAGGTTCTAATAATAATTTTGAAGAACAATTACCCAAAATTGGTCCAAAAGACTGTGCTCCACCAACCTGATAAGCATTAGTTGATGAGAAAAGAGTGTATAGTCCATTGAAAAAAAAAGTAGCTTTCTTTAATTCTTCTTCTCCCCCAGCCATTTGGTACGGAAGGAATCTAAAACGTTTGTAAAGATTAGAATTCATCTTTGCAGGTTCTTCACCAGAAGAAAACTTTTCAATGAATTCTGCTAAGTGCTCAGCTATAGTATTATAGCCATTTAAAATTTCAGGATTTTTCTGCCTAACTTCGAGGGAATCCAAGTTGGATTTTCTTATTATTTCTGACAAAACCTTTCCCACCCTTTTAAAAATATCAGCATCTATATCTGCATTTTTTTTGGGAGTAAAATCCAGAACACCATCAGCTCTCGCCTTTTTTCCCAATTCAAATATTTTAATAAAAACTTTTCGTAATTCAGGCGGTGGAATAAAATTATCATGAAAAAATTTTGCATAATATTTTCCTAAAAGTCTTACTTCCGGTTTCCACCAATAATCTTCTCTAAAATCAAAGTCTATATAATTTTCTTTGCAAATTTTATAGCTTGAGTGGATTAAAAGATAAAAATTAAGATTATGTAAAAGCTCTGATTTTTTCCCTGCTTTTACAAATTCAAGTTCTTCCCTTAAAATTTTCTCTAAATCTTGCTGCATATATTTATCCTCAAATCAATTATTGTTCGGTCTTTGCAGAATAAAACCTAAGATTCCACCATGATATTATCTTCTAACCACATTTTGTTTAGTTCTTATCTTTTTTTTGATTAATTTATTTAAATAATTCTGGTTTTTTTATTTCTAAAATAATTTATTAGGATTTGGATTATGAGTGTTTTGATATGAATATTTTTCACTAATTTAAGAATGTTTAATTTATTAAATCATTTCTATCTTAAAAACCAAAATTTGGTTTCACTAGTATTTTTGAATTGGTCTGCGTTTTTATTTTAAATAGGATAAATTTTTCTGAAAAAAGTACAATTTGATTGCCTCAATTTTTTTATAAACAAAGCCAGTAGCAGGGTAAAATCAGAAGCAGAATCAGGGAAAGTTTTCAGTAGGGCGAAAAGAAAGTGGCCACCACGTTCTTTAATTAAAGCCACATTAAGAAATTCTTAAAGGATATCCGCGGCAATGAGCTTCCGTTACCAACCACGTTAAATATTGGTAGTGATCTACTTTAAACCCCAATTTTTTTGCCGACTCTATAATTGCTCCAAGATATTCAATTTGATAAAAGATTTCTCCTTCCTTCATATCCTCTTTTTTAGCCACAAATTTTAATAAAGATTCCCTTAAATCATCTGAAGAGGAGTAATTAAAATCGTCCTCGCAGAAAAGGTTTTTACCTTCAAATGGGAAATGGATATCTTCTTGACCTAAAATCAATGTCTTTTTATCTATAAGATCTAAAAAGATTATATTTTCTTCTTTATGTAACTCAAATGCGACAATTGAAGTTTTGGGTAAAACTAACTCTATTCCAGCACCTTGGCATTTAAAGGTAAAGGATTCAGATCTTAAATTGTAACGGTAAAAAAATCGTCCATTAAGCTCTCGCTGAAATTCTAAAAAATCCATAAATATCCTCCTTATCCTTCATAAACCAAAAGAAATTCTTTATCGTTTAAGCTCTCATCTGCAAAAACTTCTAGTTCTGCTAACTCACAACCAAAATTGGTAAATCTTATTTCGTAACCTGGATGTTCCTTGGTCCCTATTAGAGCTGCGTTCATCATGATGTCTAGCTCCAAGCCTGTTCTATGATTTAAAAAAAGGAGGTGAGGGGGCAAGCTATGGGTTTTTAGGAAATCCTCTACAGCTTTAAATATTTCCTTGTTCCAAGATCGATATTTTTCCAATTTATATTTTTTGGACTTTTCCATAAATACTCCTTGTTTAGTGTTGATAAGCCTTAAGACACACCTTTAAAGTGTTGGTATGCAGGTCTAATACCTTCTGTAGTGGTTTTTGGTAGCCCCCAGCTAGGTTCCATACCGTTGGTATTCCCATCTTTTTAAGTTCACTGAAGACGATAAAATCCCTTTGTTCCATTTGCTCGGAAGTTAGATTTCCCCCTAATGGATCATTTATATGAGGGTCTGCTCCTGCCTGAAAAAGGACCAGGTCGCAATTTTTAAAATCTCTCACAATAGAGGGAAGCCTTTTAAGCCAGTCCTCCGCATTATCTGGTCCAATTGAATGGGCTCCAAAGGTGTAATGGTGGATAAAATCCACTCCTAATTTTTTGATGATGTTTTCAGTTCCATTTCCGAAATGATTATCGAGATCCAAAATCCCCACTTTATTGACTAGACCTTCCTTTTTTAATTTTAAGGAAGCCACCATCAATCCGTTGAAGGAACAGAAGCCTCCTCCAAAGTCATACCCGGCGTGATGAAATCCACTAGTCGGTGAAAGTGCTACTCCCTGAGTTTTAAGAGCGTATAAAGACGCATCTACTAAACTTCCCGTGGTAAAAGGAAGCGAGGCTGCGGTTTCAGGGTTGGTATTTCCAAAACCATTAGGGACTATTAAATCTAAAACCCCGTCTACATATTGAGAAGCATGGGCCAGTTTTAGATCTTCTCTAGAGACTGATTCCGACCTAACAATTTCTACAGGTAGCTTCTCCTTTTCCCAATGCTTTAAAAGCTCTACGGGTTTACCCGCGCTAGGTGAAAAGGAATTGTTACTGCTTACATTTTGTTTTTCGTTAAAAAATATTTTCATAAGTACCCCCATGGATAGATTTATTATTAGAAAAAAATGGCAGGAGTCTAAACCTCTGCCATTTTTAAATTAATTAGCCGAAGGTTGTTCTTCAATAAGATCTAGGTCTGAATCTATTAGTGGAATATGAAGATCTCCTTTTCCCACCATCATCTGTATTGTCCCTATCACATTGATTACGCTATCCCTTACCAGTCCTAAACCTGCTTCTCTTCTTTTCCAATTTCGGGTCATAACTTTTTTTTCCGAATCCAGGTCTTCAAGAAGTACCGCATGGTTTTCCATAATAGAGGTTATCTGCTGGGCAAATTGTGGTGAGATTAGATACTCATAAATAATTTTAGCTTTATCACCGTTATTGGCCATTAGTGCCTTGGTTTGTTGGACTTTAATCAACTGTATCCTTAAGGCAGTAACCAGAGGAACCACCATTTCTGGTGAGCAGATCCAAACCCCTTCATGGAAGGCGATAGGACCTTTTACATCTGAGGGGAAAACGGTGGTGGAAATTACACCGATATCATGACTGTTATCCATGACGTCTTTTTTAAGCTTTGCGATATAGTCATATTTAAAGTTTTTTACATCTTTAAATTCGTGGCTTATCACCCCGGCCTTCATTCCAGACGTTGTTCTGACTGTCTGAATTACATCCGCCCCATTTACCCCTTTTTTTACTTCTTCTATTTCATCTTCCGGGAAATTATTTCGAAGGGATGCTTCCAAACTTAGTTCAAGGACTTCTCCTTGAAGCTGCTGGCTAACCGTAGTGGCCTTCCTTCTCATTTCTTCGGATTGTTTTCTAAGATCTTCTAGTTGTTTATCTTTTTGGGCCAAAAGACGGTTATAATTTTCGGATGCTTCCTTAACTGCCATTTCCTCAAGCTCTTTTCTTTTTTCCTCAAACTCAATATCAGATTTGGTTTTGGCCCTTTTCTTTTCCTGTTCAAGTTCATTAACTTTTCGCAGTAATTCAAGCTCGACCTTTCTTTTTTCCTCTAATTCTAGATTGGCCTTTTCTGCGGCTTCTTTAGTTACCGTTATTTCGGAGGATGCTGCTTTTTCAAGTTCATCCCTTATTTCTTTTTCCACAAGTTTAATTTTTTCCAAAGTGTTTTTCTCTACCAAGAGGTCTATCTCTTTTAATTTCATCTTAAGTTCCGCACGTTCCTTAGCAAGGAAGTCAGCCTGTTCCATAAATTCTTTATTGATATCCTTTTCTAATTGCAGGAATTGTCCTGGTTCTAAAAGATCCTTTTTGAAAGGAAAGTGGGTTTTACAGTTTGGGCAGTTGATGGAAGAGTTCTCTAGAGAATCCATTACATCTTCAAGAACTTTAGTAACCAAATTTGAATTTTTCATAAATACTCCTTTTTAAAGTTGGCCTAGAATAAGCACCCTCTTAGACATTTCGTGTCTATCTCAATAATTATTTTAAGTTTTCAAGTCATTTTAAGTACTTGGCTTAAGTACCGATTCTTTCTTATTTAATACCCAAATTCCTTTTCCGAAATCATTTACAGTGTCCCCAATTATTTTTAATTTTTGATTAATTACAGGAACCTTATTTTTAATCTCATTAGAAAAAGCAAAGGCTTTCTCAGAAAATGAATTAAATGAAGATTTCAAAGACATCTTTTTTAAATAATTCTGGAGATTTATAAACGCTTTTCCGTTTAGGGTTTCTCTTGAGGAAAAATTTACCAGAAACTTAAGAACCAATAATTTGAAGGATAAAATTATAATTGCAAACCTGATTTTTTTTAGAGAAAAAGTTTGGAAAAACCAATCTCTAATCTTAGGAAAGTAAAAATAGAAAATAAATCCAAAATCAAATAGGCCGGAAGAAAGGCTTATAGGGTTTGGATAAATGATCGCCATTGCAATCTTTAAACCCGATCCCATGACAACAGATATTAAGACTGGTACCTTTAAAAGCCTTGATTTTAATAGTTTATAAACATAAACCGAATGAATTATTGAAAAGGCACCAGAAAGGGTCTTACCTATATTAATCGATAGAAAATCTATTGTAGTCTGAGTTTTTAAACCAAGAAATTGTTGAATTTCTTTTGCAAAAGGAGTTGGAACCCCATGAGGACTCATAAAATCTTTTCCAATATGGTGAAAATATTCAACTAAACCTTCAAAACCGTATTCTTCTAAAATATGGGGAATCCAGGAAAAATCATGCCCCCATTCTATCCTATGTCCCATACCTTTTGCGCTATCCATAAAAGCATGAACTGAATGTGATCCATTGGCAGTATTAAAACCTTTAGTTAGATGAATAATATTTCCTTTTAAAGAATCCGTAATTGCTGGAGTAAAATGAGAAATTTTTTCCGATGAATTTTCCAGAGAATCCATTACACTTTCAAGGACTTTGGTAAAAAAATTTGAATTTTTCATATTTACTCCTATTTTTAATCTTTTCTGGATGTAAAAACCAAGGTTAGACAAATCACGTACAACCTTTTCAAAATATTTCTTTTTCTCATATTTTTAGGATTTTACTAGCTAGTTTTATGTAATTATTGGGAATTCGAGTTTCTAAAAGGTCTAGAACTGAGTTTGATTTGACATAATTAGCAAAAGTAAGTTCTTGGCCTTCCTTTCTTTTTCGAATTATTTTTTCTTTCTTAAATTTTTTATGTATTTCATCAATGTGACCCCTTATAATTTTCTTGTACATGTTATAATTTAAGGAGGATTTAAAATTCTTGATTTCTCTTTCTAAAAAAGAAGTGAAGTCAACTCTATCCCAATTTGCTCCCGCTTGGCGAAATGTTTTAACCATCATAGAAAAAAGGATAAGTTCACTATATCCTTTCCAATGACTAATTTCTTTATTCCTTTTGGCTAATTCAGTATGTATATAATTAATAATTTTATTAAAAAGAAATACCTGAAAGGTTAATTCCTGAGAAGTATTTCGTATCCTCCTATAAGGGGAGTCTTCGCCGGAGCAACTGAACAGGCTGGAAACTGAGGATTTAGCGATCGCCGGCCCAAGATGTTTTTTATCCCAATTATAACTTGCAATTAATTTCATCAGAGATTTTATATCTGGACCACGCTGAAATCCACATGATTGCAAAGCTCGACTTTTGCTTGACCATTCTTTTCTTCTACGCTCATAAAAATATTTCTTTGTTCTAAAAAACCGAAAAATCTCTATTTGGAAATCATCTTGAGATACAAGATCAAATGGCTTAATAGGATTTTGTTGATTACTACGGATTGATATCTTCTCAATTATTTCTTTTCTCCTATTTCTTTCACCTTTTAAGTTTTCAACGGGAATCGGAGGGATTTCAATTATCCGTACCATTACTCGTGCTTCGAGGTCTGGGTTTTCAACTTCTCTAATACTATGTAAGGTTTGAGCCCCATTAACAACACGAGGGTTCTCCAAGTTAAGATTCATTAAGGTTCCATTATGAATTTGTTTCTCGCAAAGGATTGTGATTCCATTACTACTGTAAGAGAACTCCTCTGGCTGATTCTCGAAAGTATTTTTTATTTCCTTATTTACACCAGTATTACCAAGAGAAATCCTTACGTTCCTCGCAAATAGAAGGCCATTTGGATCTTTTTCCATATATTTAATTAAATCGATGAGTCTGGCGAATACAATTGATGTTGAAATCCCCGAATCCTTTGGATCTGGTTTTAGAACATTATGGATTTCACTAAAGGTTAATTGAGGTGTTCGAGGCATAGCATGATCGATATCATCCAGTAGATATTGTATTAGATCGTCTAGATGATAGAGTTCTAAAGGAAAATTCTTGGGAAGATTTTTTATTAAATTTGCAGAACATTTTTCATCCTTTTTTAAATTAGTAAGAAAGATAAGTTTAGTTTGGCCTCTATCAAATGCATTAAAAAGCTCTCGGTATTTTGGACGAAGTTCTTTCTTTACTTTTTTTAGATAATTTTCCCGAAATTCCTTTTCTATAAAATTTTGACAGAAACTATTAATTTCATTATAAATATTTGAATTGGTTTTTCTTTCGAAGTTTTTAGTGAACTTGGAATTTAGGGCATAATTAGTGATTTCACTACCAACCACGGTTTTAAAAATTGCATCTACTTTGCCATCGTTAGAGCCATCAGATGAAATAAAATCCTGATATTTTTCAAAATATAAATCCAGAAACCAAAGGGGAAATGCCTTATAGTTTCTTAATTTGGTTTCTTCAATTTTTTGATCAATTTGATTCAGCATAAAATTAAATAATTCTTTTTTATTCATAAAAATCTCCTATGTAACAGTTTTTTCAAAAATTTGGTTTTCCAATTTTGCCTATATTGGCAGAATCATTTCCCCTTTATTTATCCAATATTGGCGGTAATAGATCTTCTGCTGAGAGTAATCATCCCAAATTTCAGTTTCTTTTTTATTTGTGACCCATTCATTTCCGGTTTCTTCTGCGACACATGCCACTCGCCACATAAAAAATGCGCCTGCAAATATGTTTCCATCTTTGGTTGCGCAAATTGGATTTATTAACATTTGCCAAAAATGATCATGATTCTCAGGGCTTAAAAAGAGAGTCCTTCTTCCTACATGACAGGACATCCTGGTCCAAATCAATGAGGTGGAAGCAGAAGGTTCAATAGACTTAAGTGCTTCATCTATATATTCAATGGCCTTATCCAATGTCCGTTTTGGTGTTTTTGAAATTATCGCATGCAAATACTTATTTTTTTTAGCCTGACTTGCATTTATACATTTGAAAGTTTCTAAATCAAATAACATAGTCTTCTCCTTAAAATCATAGTAAAAAAATTAAACACTATTCCTTAATTCCTTTTTTTAAGCGGCAATTGGACTCAACCTTTCTGATAAAACCTGAAATGCTTTTTCAGATATTCGAAATCGATTTAAATGAATGCATCCATAATCCTTTAGTGCTATCTTCCAATACTTTCCCTGAATGCAAACTATCGAGATCCAGCTGGGGAATTTTTCGATAACATGGGAGATAATCCTGTTTTTTTCTGAATACATAACCTTTCCACAAAACCCAATTTTCGCCATACTTGAAAATCCTCTAGCCTTTTGACAAAGTTTTAAAAAGTTTGTTTTTTCTATTTTTTCTTGTACTAAAATCCCTTTTTGAGATTTATTTTTTTTCTTCATTCTGCTCCTCCAAAAACCCAAACAAAATTGTCAGGTGGGAACATAATATCAAAACCTAAGCATAAACAACGCATTGCATTGTTTGCAATTCAACCTATTGAATTTACTAGCTTTTTATGATGATAAAGTCCCTTAAGATAGTCTATAAAACTACCTTACCCTTCAAATGAATTGAAATTTTCTAATTCTGGTTAGAGGTTCAAGATTTGCGCATAAAAAATTGGAAATAATCAAAATGGGCATTTAGTTAGAGTATTAGACAGAACCATTTATTAAATAATGTCGGATTTGGAAAATACCGGTAAGCATGAAAAATTTAAAATCTTGTTTAATCCATGGGTAGATTTGCCGATGAAGATTTGAGAGGTTAAAAAATGAAAAATTCTGAGGAATATAATTTTAAAATATTGGTCCAAGGCGAACTTGAAAAGATTAGGAAAATGGCAAATCTAACTCAAGATGATTTCGCACATGAGAATGGTATCCAGCCAACTACCTATAAAAATTGGGTTAAAAAAAGTGAAAAAGGACCTATTATACCTCTTTTTTATTTAATAAAAATCGCTAAAAAATATAAAGTAAATTTGAATGACTTATTTGGACTAGATTCCAATACCAGCGCTAAGGGATTTTCAACTTTATCCAATAATCCTCAAGAGAAGGAAGCTTTTAAATTTTTAAAAAATAGGGCTAGATTTATTCCTCTCATTACCCTAGGAATGATGGGAAATTATTATGAAAGATTAATTTATCTTCTTTATTCAGATAAAGACGTTAAGGAATTTATATATAACAAAAAAAGAAAAGGTTATTCAGGAAAAGTAGAAATGAGGAAGCCATTATTAGTTAACTTACTTTCAGTTTTGGATTCACCACACCAAAGAGATTTGGTTTTTGGAGTACTTTTAAAATATATTGCTCAGCTCTTAATTGTAGATAAAGGAGCTTCTCCATCAGAGAAATTTTTCTTTGATAGAATTCTTAAATTCAATAAAATGAAAAAAGGTTTTTTTAATATCAAAGAAACGGACCAAGAAGAAGCCAAAAATTTAATCGACCAAGAATTAAGAGGTTTGCCCCCCCGATTATTTTTTCATAATAACGAAAAAGCAGAATTAAAAGAATGCTTTTCCCAGCCAATAATTCAAAAAGTTTTAATTTGGGTTCTAATAATAGCTTCAGCTTGTGATGGTGAGATTAGTTCAATAGAAAAAGAATATATTGAAAAAGTTTCCACTCATGTTGGTATGGCCAAAGAAGAATTAAATGAAATTTTTACCCAAGTAAACTCAGTTCTATATGAAGACGCAAAAGCTGCATAGGTAAAATGGGGATTCTCGATTATCTGGAACTTCTATTTCTATCTATATTGCAATAATTCAAATAAGCTGTTTCTAGAAAAGGTGCCACACATTTTCTATACTCCACATCATTACAGGAATTTCCACAGGTATTATAGGCGATCCCGTCAAGGCATGTGCAATATTCTTCATTCGAATAATTGCTACAAACTTCAATACCCTTATTTGAATTATAAGCTTGATCCTGGTTTTTATTCTTTCCGCATCCGACTAAAAAAATTACTGCTAAAGTTATCAATGTCGTTTTCATAATTACTCCTAGATTATGTTTTTAAAATATTGTTTTATGGGGCTGATGATTTTTCTATCCATTCCCACCCGTGCCTTATTTAAAGGCACGTCAGTTAGGAAAAGAAAAAAGCATCCTCCAAGAAAAAAGGTCAAAAGTGTCTTAATCATAAGGACTCCTTAAAATCCAAAATATAGGACTGGAATAGATCAATCGCGTCCTCAAAATAAAGCCGGTAGATCTTTACCCCTTCAAGACTAGGGATTTCCTTGGATAGGGGGAAAATATTAATAGTGGAATAGGTAGCGTATGAAACATTTGTGACATCCGCCAAAATGGGATATTCAATGGCGGTGGAATAATAAATTTTTATTTCTTCCACTTTTCCACCAAGCTCTTCTTTAAATGTGAGAAACTTCCTGCCATCTTTTTCTGAATAGGTTGCTTCATCGGCATTTTCTAAAAAGCTAAGGACCAAGGTATCCTTAGTTCTAAATTGGCCTTTTAAGGTTTTAGTGGCACAAGGTCCTGCGGTTCCTCTAACTTCATAGGAAATCAAAAGTCCATCTTCAAGACCTAGAACTTCCATGGTGGCGCTGCCCCAGCAGTTCTCTTCTTTAAAAGAAGATGTAAAAGACCAGGACCTACCTTCAAATTTTACCAGGTCTATTAGCGAATCAATTTCCACTAATTCAGCTGGTCGAGATTTTGGGATCTCACCGGTAGTTGGAGTAGAGGAGTCATCTCCTGAGCATCCAAAAAAGAATAATAGGGAAAGAAAAATTAATACATTTTTCATAATTTAGCTCCGTGTTTAATTAGTAGTGCTTCAATTTCTTTGGCATATCTGCCGGTTTTTTTATTAGCGATGGAAAGCGCTGTGTAGAGTTTTTCATTTCTAATATTGGGATCTGCACCCATCTTTAAAAGAAGTGCTATGGTTTTTAGGCCTTCTAGTGAGGGCTCATCTTTAGTGCCTCTTAAAGCGTAGATAAGAGGTGTTTCCAGCTCGTAATCGGTTAGGTTGATATCCTCAGCTGCCCCATGGTCAAAAAGGAGATTAAGTAGCTCTAGGTTGTTTTTTAAAGCTGCGGCAAATAGGGGAGGAAGGGTCCCAAATTTTCCTTTGGTTCTCTCAATTGCACTGGAGCCCTTCTCAAGCAGGAATTTAACTACCTCAAGGTTTCCAATGTTAACTGCGGTATTTAGAGTTCCAGAAGGATTAGCTCCACCTACCTCAACTAAAAGCTTAATTAGCTCTAGATTATTAAGTCTAATAGCGGTTTTTAAGATGATATTCTCCTCATCCTGAGCTCTTCTTGCATTTACATTTGCCCCATGACGTAGCCATAGCTTTATCTCTTTAAGATTAAGCTCGCTTGGATCCTCTGAGGCATTAAAGACCATAAGGTAAAGGTATTTGGTAAAATTCTCTTTATCCTTAAACAAGTTAGAATGAAGATTTATAAATTCCGTTTGGGTTAGCTTTTGCAAATAAACTTTTCGGGCAGCTTTTTTAGCTACTATTCTAAGCTTATTAATCAGTAACTCTTTTTGTTCTACTGAGGCAGTGTAGATTGGCTCAAGTAACTGCATGATCCCCTCAAAAGCAGATACCTTCGTGTTTGCCCAAACAAAATCTGGGCGCGCTTCTGATATCCACTCACCACCGATAATCTCGCCTCTATAGTCAAGATCTATCCAATATTCTAGATCAAAGTCTTTGATGGATTCTTTATGAAATGTGGTATTCCAATCTTGTCCCACTTCCACAATCATTTTAACTTTAGTTTTAATCCTTCTTTGAGACTGCGCTCCTGGAGTCGCAGTTCTTCTAAGCCTAAAAAGATCTGTCGGTTGTACTTGGGATGAATACTCCAAAACAGGTTGATTCCAAACTTCTGAAGTTGGTGTTTTATCAATAACAAATCCAGTTTGTCTAATTCCTATCATATTGGTAAGGATGATATGAAAAGATCCTGCATTGAGATCCTCTCCACAGGCCGGATCGTTGATTTCTTTTTCATATTCGGCCCGAGTGATTTCTCTTTTTGCCAATCTCTCTTTTAATTTTTTGATATTCAAATTACATCGTTTTCCCGCAAATAAAGTATTATCCCGAAGCTCCGGTGATAGTTCTCCATCCGCTAGATGTACTCCAAAGGATAATAGAGCCTTTATATCTGAGGACCCAAAAGGAATAACAAGACCTTCGGGACTAGTTAGAAGGATGGGCTTTGGTGTTTGATAACTTAAAAGAGCAGGTGCCCAAGCATGGCAAATCCCTTCCCATGTTTCAATTTTGAAATCCTTTTCATATTCACGACTTCCCGGAACCGTTTTCATTATTTGGGTTCTTTGTCTTTCAAACCTAGTAAGTGTCCAATTTTTATCCCCTCTTATAAGGTCAAATTTTTCGGCGGGAGACAGACAGCTTAAATCTTGAGGTAATTCTCCGATTTTATAGCCATAACGTTCCACCTCAGATCTAAAAGGACAGGATTTTTTCCATCTGTAGGAAATCCCTCCCTGGTAAGTGGCCCAATAATTGTCTGACCAGGTAAAGTCAATTTTCCCTTCAAAGGGCAAATCAAGGAAACCCTTCTCAACGGCACCGAAATTTTCGGGGTTATTGGCCTCGTCCCATTGGACAGCTTGGATTGAAGAACTCAAAAGTAAAAAACAAAGAAAAAATCGTTTCATATTTACTCCTTAAAAAACTATTTAGGTTGCGGTATATCCTTAAAAAAACACTTAAAAAAACCATCCTCATTTAAAATGAAAACTTTACAAAAATTTGTCTTTAATCTGGAGACAAATTGGCACCAGACTTTGATTTCATCTGAAACAAATTTTTTATTTGGGATTACAGAAATTTTTTTAAATTTAAGTTTCTCACAAAAGGCTCCTCTTTAAAGCTTGAGGAACAATGCCTTCTGACTTGGACATTTCATGTCTAGGAAAAATAATTATTTTTTAACGAAGTAATTGAAATCATTTAAAGGGTTAAGGAAATTATAATTGGGGTGGGGGGTTCTATTTCCTGAAAAGAATCAATAGCAGAGCGCTACTTAGTCCAAATAAATTTTATTTGTTTTTTATTTAATTTTCTGGGAAGTCGAAGAGGGGGGTAATTCATTTGGTTTTGAGAGAGAGCATTTTATGGTTCGGAAAAGTGTAGTGGTTTTTTGGGGGATGGTTGCCTCGTTGGTTTTTATCTTTTCGTGTGGCGGGAGAGGAGGGGGAGGAATTCAGGAAGAAGAGTGGGTAAATTTGAGTAAGGGATATATAAATGGAGTAGTTAAAGAATATTCCCGTTATCACCTCCCAAAAGGAGATATTGGAAGTGGAGTAAAAGATGCTGACCAAGCAATTTTTTTGATTAAAAAGGACGGGACCTTCAAGATATGCGATGTGGATATAATAGACTACTCTGGGGAAGGGCCATCGAAATATCTGGATTTGACATTTGGGAAATATAGGATGGTGGGTGATACCCTTGTCTTCACAGCCGACCCTGGGGATCCGAGTTCAACGCATTTTAAAATCCTATCCAAAACGTTTATCGAAATTAAGGAAATACTTGACCCCCCTTTGGAGGATGGAACATCCGCGGAGGTATTGGTTTATGAAAAATTAGAATCTCCAAGCAGCATGAGTCTGGATGATTTTTTTAAAAAAAGTTGTGAGGACTTCTCGGCACCCCTTAAGGAAGGTTATTCTTTTTAAGTTCCTTTGAAAATGTGATGAAAAATCGCCCTGGAAAAAATGGAAATAAATTTTATTGGATTTTTATTTAATTTCCTGGAAGGTCGAAGAGGGGGTGGAAAATTTAAAAAAGGATGGCCAATGAAATATCTTGTATTTTTATTTATGGTTTTGATTGTCTCTTGTTCAACCTCGCCTGTTGATCCCAACAAGGCCAAATGGGTACCAAAGGAAAGGATTTATAAAGAATCAAAAAAAAGTGCAAAGAATAATTCTAAAATAACCCTTGTCCGTGATTCGGGATTATCTGGTGCTGCGTGTTCCTACGGGTTTTATTTGGACTATGAATTAGTTGCGGATTTAAATACATCAGAAAAAGTGGAAATTTATGTCCCAAGCGGGGAACATTTACTAGGGCTAGCTCCAGCTCATGGCGGGTTTTGTGGAGGCTCTCCAGGGCTGAGCCACAAGACTTTTTTAAAAGAGAATGAAGAAAAGGAATTCAGAATGTCTGGGGGAAGTTGGGAAATTCGACCCTATTAATGAAAAAGGATTTTATGAAATATATTATTTTGTTTTTTGTGATTTTAATTTCCTCATGTTCAACCTCTCCGGTGGATCCCAGTGAAGCAAAGTTTGTCCCTGAAAAAAGACTCTATAAAAAATTAAATAAAAGTGGAACAAATACAGCAAAAATAACTGTAGTCCGAGATTCAGGAATAGTAGGTTCTGGGTGTACCTTTGGGTTTTATTTGGACAATGATCTAGTTGCAGATTTAAGTCCTTCAGAGAAAGTGGAGATTTATGTGCCAAGCGGAGAGCATTTAGTAGGACTTGGTCCACCTTCGGGTGGTAGTGGGATTTGTGCCATTACCCTCATGAGCCGTGAGACTTTCTTAAAAGAAAAACAAGAAAAGAAATTCAGGCTATTTATTGATACCAGCAATAATTATGAAATTATCCCCTACTAATTAAAGAGGTTTCTGAAGGCGGTTTTTATGGTTCAAAAAAGTGTGGTGGTTTTTTGTTTGTTGGTTTTGGTGGGGTGTAATGCCATTTGTGACAAGGTTTCGGACGGTCCAAAACCGACTTACACTTTAACAGTTCAAAATATGTCGGACAAGAAAGTCTCAAAGGTAGCGGATTTTTATATGGAAAGAAACGGACTTAAAGACTGTCTTGCAGTTTTGAAAGAGTGGGAAATAAATTATCCTACCGCTCGGTGTGAACAAAAGTAAAAGGAATCGAACCCATTTTCTGGGAGGTCGAAGAGGGGAAGAATAGATTTCGTTTTGAGAGGGTGTTTTATGGTTCGAAAAAGTGTGGTGGTTTTTTGGGGGATAGTTTTACCGTTATTTTTCATCCTATCATGTGGGGGGAAAGGTGGAGGAATTCAGGAAGAAGATTGGGTAAATTTGAGTAAAGGATATATAAATGGAGTAATAAAACAATATTCCCAGTATAAGCTCCCAAAGGGAGATATTGGAAGTGGGGTAAAAGAAGCTGAACCAATAATTTTTTTGATTAAAAAGGACGGGACCTACAAGATATGCGAAGTGGAAAACCCTGGGGAGGGGTCATCGAAATATCTAGATTTTAACTTTGGGGGGATATAGGATGGTGGGAGATACCCTTGTCGCTACAACCAACGATGGGGATCCGAGTTCAACGCATTTTAAAATCCTATCCAAAACGTTTATCGAATTTAAGGAAATACATGACCCCCCTTTGGAGGATGGAACATCCGCGGAGGTATATGTTTATGAAAAATTAGAATCTCCAAACAGCATGAGTTTGGATGATTTTTTTAAAAAAAGTTGTGATGGACTTCTTGGCACTCCTTAAGAAAGATTATTCCTTTTAAATTCCTTTGAAAATGTGATGAAAAATAGCCCTGAAAAAATGGAAATAAATTTTATTGGATTTTTTATTTAATTCGTCTTTTTGTCGAAGAGAGGGAAATAGATTTGGTTTTGAGAGGGGTTTTTATGTTTAGAAAAAGTTTGGTGGTTTTTTGTTTGAGCTTGTTCCTTTCGTGTGGTGGTGGGGGCGGGGGAGGAAGTTCTTCAGCGATATTTTCTTCCCCTTGGAAGGGAACTAAGTATCTGGGTGTTAGAACTTCAGGTGGAACTTCTGACGGAAATGTAACCTCAGATAAATCTGGTAACGTCTTTGTTACAGGCTCTGCTCATAGAAGATTGGATGGGAACACTACCGGAATTTCTGATTTCTTTGTGGTCAAGTATGATTCCTCAGGCGAAAGGAAATGGACTAAACAGCTTGGTGTTGCTGGTCAAATTACTAACCCGAATGGGATTGCCACAGACTCAGCAGGTAACGTCTATGTGACGGGAGTGACCGGTGGCGGTTTGGATGGGAAAAAGCTAACTGGAACCGCTGATTTATTTTTAACCAAGTTCAATTCTTCTGGCGAAAAGCTTTGGACTCAACTGCTGGGCTTTGCTGGTCAATATACCTCTGGCTATGGAATTACCCCCGACTCAGCCGGAAACTTCTCTGTGGTGGGATGCACCCATGGGGGTTCGGAGGAGAATTCGCCAACCGGATATAGTGGTTGCTTTGTAGCCAAATATAATTCCTCAGGCGAGAAGCAATGGGTAAAGCAGTTAGGCGTTGCAAATAATATAATAAGTGGGAGTGCAATCACCTCTGACTCATCCGGAAACATCTACGTGACTGGCATTACCACTGGTGGATTGGATGAAAATACGCAAACCGGAATTTACGATTTCTTCGTGATCAAATTTGACTCCAATGGCAACAAGAAATGGAGCAGGCAGCTGGGTGTGGCAGGCGGGCATACCCAAGGATTTGCAATCACTTCAGATCCTTCGTCCAATGTTTATGTTTCAGGAAATACAACTAGTGGTTTGGATGGGAATTTATCAATCGGAAACAACAACGGCTGTTTTTTGACCAAGTACAATTCCTTAGGCGAAAAGCAAGGAACCTGGGATTGCGGGGGTATCTCAGGGGATGGAATAACCTCCGACCCTTCTGGAAACGTCTATGTGACGGGACCATTCGATGGCAACTTAGATGGGAGTTTGCCAACCGGGAAAAGTGGTTGTTTTGTGACCAAGTATAATTCCAAAGGTGAAAAGCAAGGGACTTGGGATTGTGAGGGCTTCTCAGGGGTTGAAATTACAACTGACCCTTCTGGTAACATCTTTGTGATGGGTACTACCTTTGGAGGGTCGGTCGGGAATAAGGAGGAAGGAATTTTTGATTCCTTTATCATCAAGTTTAATTCTTCAGGGGAGAAGCAGTAGGGACTTTGGATGATTAACTTAGCGGTTCTAGCCGGTCAAAATTTTTGGAGAGCTAACTTTAGGATTTTTAAGAGAAGAAAACTAAGGAGTAAAAAGAGTCGGGGTCAGTGGGGGGACAGGTTTAATCGATCAAGGTAAGGTTACGCCCCCTTTTTTTTGGCGGCGGGATCATTTTGATGTTGATTGTTTTATTGCCACCATTTCTTAGGGCCTGGATAAATAAAAGGCATACAAGAATTGGCATAAGCAGGATGGACAAACCCACCAATAAAATCACGATAAAAATAATCGCACCTAAAATTCCCATGGAGGAAATCTATCATGGGGGGATCCTGGATCAATGAAGGGCCGAAAATTATTCATTTTCCTGATGGTTCCTTAGTTCCCAAAGTTTCACCTCACCTAAAAACCCTTAAATATTATTTTTATTCCCCTGTTAGGACATAAAATGTCCATGTGATGGTTTATCATTGTGGATTTCATTTTTGTTAGCCGTTTTGGCGCCTTTAATTGTTGTTGGGGTGGCGGTTTTTTTGTAGGGGGATTGATTAATCGAGTTATTTGAAAAGCTTTTTCAAGAATCCAAAAAAATCGAATGATGTTCGGTTGTATACCCTATTATAGAGAGCCTTTTTTGGACCGGTAACCCAACCAAAGCCCCGGGGTGCCTTTAATCCCAAATTATGGCGAACGGCCCTTTTCCAGGATAACCTTGCGGAGATTCTTTTTCTAAGTGAGGGGACTCTAAATCCAAATTTCATTTTCCTCCCTTTTTTTTTATTATAACTCATTTAAGTATTGCTGGCTTTTGTGGTGGGAAAAGAGAGTAATTTCAAACAGGGATTATTTAGAGTTTTTTAAAAAGCGGATTTTGCCGAGAAGATAAAAATGGATAAAATAAAAAACTTTTATATTAATCTATCGTCAAAAAAGAAAGAAAAAGTTCTTCTAATCACCCAAGTTATTGCCTGGTTAATTTGGACGGGGTTATCCTGGAAAGAATTTTCTAAGTATAATAGGATTTTTGATTATGATTTGTTTTTTTATTCATCAATGCTTTTATCACTGCCCCTTATTATTAAATTATTAAAATTTAATATTCTAGAAACTCCAAACCTTAATAAAAGCGTTAAAAGAATATGCATTCTTTTCTTTTTAATAGGAATTCTGAATATAGTTTTTTCCTTGGCTTTTGGATATTATCAACGGAGTCAAATTGAATTGGTGGACTCCAATTTCGAATTGAATGAATTAAAGGAAAGTTTGGAAAAAAAATGTAAAGGAAAATCCAATCTTTTTGATGATTTTGACAAAATCTATGATTCTATAAGGGGGCAAAACCAAAAATGCATTTCAGAACTAATTGGAACCCACCAATGCGAGAAACTATTCCGGGATGAAAGAGAAAAGGAAATTGAAAAAAAGACTAATGAAGGAATGAAATATGATGATGCGGAGTTTTTCGCAAATTTAGGCTTCCCAGGTACAAATTTTAAGAATTGTAACTTTAGCTTTCTTCATAAAAAACTTAGCTTGCCTGATTACAAAAAAATAGAAGATGCTCGGATGGACATAGGACGCAAATTTGATAAAGAAAATCTAGAAAAAGGGTTTTTGGTCACAGTTATAAGCATCGGGGCAGGGATATTATATATTATAATCCCGGTTTTCATTAAAAAATTTAAAATGTGGTTTAATAAAGAATAATTCGAACCGAATAATTCAAAAGCACATGGCTATTGTAGCTTTAATGGAAAATTTGGGGGATGTTTTATGATTAAATTTTTAGCAAATGGTTTTTTTGCTATACTCTTGACAATTTCCTGCACCTCTAGAAAGTCTGCTGAACCAGAATACCCAGAGAGATATATGATTTTAAAAATGGGGCGGGACTATGAATTGGAAGCGCTGGTTCGCCGAAACTGGTTGAATGGGATTCCAACCTATGGCCCAAACGGACCATATCAACATCAACAAAAAATATTTTTTTCTAGGTGTGGCTTCATTAATGAAAAAGGAGAGATTGTTATTAACCCAATTTATTGGAATTGTAAGAATTTTTCCGAAGGTTTAACTGCAGCAAGTAAGGATGGAATAAAATGGGGTTTTTTAAATCCTCTCGGAGAATGGGTAATAAAGCCAAGATTTGAACAAGCTTATGATTTTAGCAACGGTTTTGCAAATGTTCAAAAAAATGGGCGCTTAATTCACATTAATGAAAGAGGAGAAGAGTTGCCTGGTAAATTTGATTCTGCCGGATCTTTTGGGAAGGATGGTTTAGCTAGTGTAAAAATCAAACGAAAATATGGTTATATAAATACCAATGGAAAAACAGTTATCGATATGAAGTTTGATGGTGCACATCTTTTTTCAGAAGGTTTGGCGGGAGTTAAAATTAAAGGAAAATGGGGTTTCATCAATCCGACGGGAAATTTAGTCATAAACCCAATATATAAAGAGGTTGGAATTTTTTCTAATGGTTTAGCCTCGGTAAAATATAATTCCCTCTGGGGGTTTATCGACAAGACTGGAAAGTATGTCATTGATCCACAATATGATTGGGCAGGTGATTTTTCGGAAGATGGGATTGGAATTATAGAGAAATCAAAATTATCCTTTTTCATAAATGAGAAAGGGGAGAAAATTATTAATGAAGGGTTTAAAGACCTGTCGAATTTCATCGATGGTATTGCCGGAGTAGATGGAAAATCATTCGTAGGGTATATTGATAAAAAAGGTAACTTCATCCTTAGGAAAAACAAATCTGAAGGGTTCATAGGTAAATGTAAACATGGGAAAACTCTGCTTTGCTTAGCTGGAAAGGATTATATTTATTATTACAGCAGGGAAGGGAAAGAAGTTTTTCCAAAATAAAATAATACATTTCGTACGTAAAGAAAAAATTATTGAAATTCTCAATTAAGGAAATCGATCAGGATTTTAGGCGGGCGGGGAAGGGGTGAGGGCGTTATGCTGCATTCTTTTTTGTTTTATTTAAGATGATTTCTTTTATTTTTTTCATTTCGGTTTTTGTGATTTTTCCATTTTTTAATAAAGGGATTAATTCCGCGAGGAAGTTCTCTGGTTTTAGGGAAAATTCAATATTCCTAAGATTTTCAATTTGCTCATTTTTTTTGGAGATATATTCTTCGTCGGTAAGTACCTGATGCTCATGTAAATCATGTAAATTATCAAAAGATTGAATAATCTTTTGAGGAGAGATATCATCTGTTTGATTTGGGGTGTAGTCACCCAATTCATTCTTTGTTTCTGATGATTTTTCTTCAGTTAGCTCTCCGATATTTTTTAGGGAGGATTTGTCAAGTTGGAAGAGGAGCATGAATCCTAGGTAATTTATAATGAGAAAAAAACCCTTAAAAATATCCAAGTCGTCATTAATTACTGAAATTTGGTAAATGTTTTTTGATTTAACCAACATATCCATATAACCGAGAATTAACATACTATAAAGGAAATTAAGAAAAACGGATATGCCTAAAATTATATAAATTGTATTTTTCGGTTTCAGTTTTAAAAACTTAAAGTGATTTCCAATTAGGTATAAAGTTCCAAGCTGGAAGAAATTGTTAAAGGAAAAAAGAATGGCCCAAAAAAGCATTAATGAGGGTATGAAAGCACCACCCAAAAAAAGGAGAGAAACCTTTACCAAATAAGTTAGAACTATGGGAATCACTGCAAATCTGAAAAAGGGTAATGGCTCATTTTCCAATTGGAGTTTTAAAAAAAACCAAAGAGTCGACCATATAATGGTTTGATAGAATGGACTAAAAAGCAAATTTGCCCTAGTTTCAATCAAGCCTGCTCCTATGGACAAGAAAAAAATGACTGAATAATGCCAACCCTTAAATTTGACAATATTTTTTTCAATGTTTTGTTCTGCCATTTCATTATTCCTCTTAGTTTTTCTTCTATTGTATTATTTTTTGGAGTTTTTTGGGGAAAAAAAAGGAATATTTAAATAGGGGTTGTTTAGACTTTTTAAAAAAGTAGATTTTCCCGAGAAGATAAAAATGGATAAAATAAAAAACTTTTACATGAATCTATCCTCAAAAAAGAAAGGAAAAATTCTTCTAATCACCCAGATTATTGCGTGGTTCATTTGGGCTTGGTTATCTTGGAAAGGTTATCAAAAAAAAACTTCTTTGTATGATTTCATTTATTTTTCATCAATGTTTTTATCCCTACCGCTGATTATTAAATTATTAAAATTTAATATTTTGGATACTCCAGACCTTAAAAAGAGCATAAAAAAAACATGCATGATTTTCTTTTTTATAGGAGTTCTAAATATAATATTTTCTTTGGTTTTTGGATATTCTCAGCGGAGCCAATTAGAATTGGTAGACTCCAATTCCGAATTTAATAAATTAAAGGAAAGTTTTGAAAAAAAATGCCCGGATCCTGCTAATACTAATAGAAAAAAACCTATCACGCTTGAAGCCTTGGACGAAAAATCTTATGATAGTGTATTTACTCAAGAATGCATTTCAGAGCTAATAAAAACTAAGGAATGCCAGGAAAAATATCAGGAAGTAAGAAATAACCTAAAATATACTACTAGAGAAGAATTTATTAGTTCCGGAGATTTTATTCGACTAATGGATGCCAGCTATTACTTAAAGGAATGCAACTTTAATTTCCTTCACAGTAAATTTAACTTGCCCGAATATCAAAAAATAGAAAATGCTAGGATGAATATAAAAAGGAAGTACGATAAAAAAAATCTAGGAATGGGGTTTTTGGTCGCAGGCATAAGCATCGGTGTTTGGGTTTTGTATATTTTAATTCCAATCCTTTTTAAGAAATTTAAGAATTGGTTTAATAGAGAGTAATTGAACGATAAGAATGTTGGGCATTTCTCCACTCAATAAAGTGTATTTGGCCTTCCTTAATTACAGTAAATAATATTTCTGTACTGTGTGCACCTTGAGCCATTGCTTCCGTAAGTAGTGCTTCCGTATTTAGTATAGCTTCTCCCATCACTTCCATAGGTAGTATTCCCATACTTGGTATAACTTGATCCGTTGCTACCATAAGTCGTATTTCCGTATTGGGTATAACTAGTCCCATTATTTCCATAAGTGGTATTACCGTACCGAGTATAATTGGTCCCATCGCTTCCGTAGGTTGTATTTCCATATTTGGTGTATGAAGTTCCCAGCACAATTGGGCTTAAAATAGTGAGAAGGCTTAAGGTAATCAATTTTAAAGTTTTCATTTTTTTCCTTTTTTTAATTTAAGGTGCAGTTCAAATTAAAGGGAGCCTAATTTTCTTTCTTCAGGAGGTGTATATGCTTTTAATTCACGAATTAATGAAGCAAGGTCATTTTTTGGTTCGGCCTGTCCTATGTTTTCAGAATGGATTTCTGCAGTAGCAACATCCGCTGCAATTTGGTTATCCTTTGCCGAATTTGAATGGCGATAAGCCTTTGCAATTTCTAAGGCTTTTAAAATACTTTCTTTCCTTGAGCCAAGTTGAATTTCCTCATATTCACTCCTTTGCTTAATTTTTAATGGCTTCACCCCTTTATATCGCGACGGTATCTTGATAATTTCATCTTTACTCGGTCCGCTGGTTAATATTCCTATAATTTTTCCATCATTATTTATAAAGGGACTTCCACTGGAACCGTGGAATCCAGTTCCATGTATTTGAAGTTCATCGCTTAATCCATTGTTTTCTATTTTTCCAATGTAACCAATAGAAAATGTAAATTCTTTTAGTCCGTCAGGATTACCAATCCAGTAACTATCATCTCCAACTGATGAATTTTCTTTTGAACCTGCAATTTCAAGATAGGTGTCCTCTCCCTCCTGAAAATTAGAAACTTTAATTACAGCAATATCCGTTTTTGGGTTTGTATGACGGAGCTTTAAACCCCTAAATTCTTTTCCACTTCCAGATATAGCAATCATATTTGGTAAATCGATTTCTTCAGCTTTTTTTTGGGGTTCTATTTTCAAATCCGGAGGAAGCATATGATTATTTGTCACAAGAAATATTTCATTTTCGTATTTAACAAAAAAGCCTGTACCATCACAAAGGTTTTCACTCTCTGCATCTCTTAAACATAATATAGCTTTCACAGAATCAGCGTAAATTTTCTGAGGGGTTAATGCAAAAGCATTAAAGGTTAAGGTAAGAAAAGAAAGACCAATTAATAAATATTTCATTTTTGTCTCCATTTGCCTTTATATTTGCAAATAGCCTGCCAAAGATACCTTTGTAGTCTTAGGTGGTTAAGGGGTCCCAACTGTAAAAAAAATATGCAGTTTTTATGGGGTGTCTAATATTAAAACATCAATAGAATTTTATGATTATTTAAGAAGATTTTAGGGAAATCTAAAAAGCTTTATCCCTATATTTTTTTGCGTATTTTCTAAGAACCTCTCTTATCATCCTTTGATATTTTTGGTTCGAATTTGTGGCAACCTTTTTAAAAAAAACTATTGTATCCTCGTCCAAAGCAATGGTGACCTTTTTCAGACTTTCTTCAGCAAAAAGGTCTTCTGGAGGTGGGAGGAAATCCTCCACCGCCTTTAATTTTCCAAATGGTCTATTCTTGTCTTTTCTCCTCATAAAACCTTCTCCCTTTTCTCCAATAACCCGCACCGTAAATCCTTACCAATCCATCCCTATATACAAACCTTACGGTGCATATTTTTTTGCCGACGATGCCTATGCAGAAAAATCTTTCTTCTTTTTCCCCATGCAGCTCATCGACGGTAATTAACCTTTTGGGATCTGCAAAAGCCTCAATAGCAGCTCTAAAGTCGACTCCATGTTTTCGGATATTTTCCCTATCTTTGTCCGAATGCCATATAAAATGCCCAAATTGAACCTCTTTCATTAATAATCCTTTTTATACATATATTTGTCAATATTTTTATATTGCTTATTGAAAACGCTATTGGCCTGGAATTTATCTTTTTTGGGGTTAAAGGTGAAATTTGAAGATGCTTAATTTTTCATAAACGAAACTCCAACCTAAATAACCATTATTTAAGATGAAAAAACGGACCAATCCTCCGATAAAAGGGGGAATACCATCCCAGGTAAATTAAATGCGAGTTAAAATAAAATATTTTATCTTTTTAATCTTTTTGCTCTCAACTTCTCTATGGGCCCGAGAATTCAAGATTGCCATTGTCGGCGCAGGGATGTCTGGTCTGACCGCAGGTCATTACCTTAAAAAAAGAGGTTTTGAACATGTGACTATCTTTGAAAAAGAAGAAGAAATTGGGGGAAAGGTATTAAGCAAGAAATTAGATGGATCCCTGTATGAACTTGGGGCGGTTTGGGTTTTTAAGGAATATGCCACCATTTTGGAAATGGTTAGGGAATTAGGCGTTCCTTTGAAGAGATTTCCCGCGAGAAAAACCATCCTAGATGATGGAAATAGACTTTTGTTTTTGGACTATGGGCTCACAAAATATAATTTCTTTGAGATTTTGGAAGGGCTGATTAGGGCAAAGGAGGTTTTGGCCAAATATTCCAATTTAAAAAATCCGGGTTTTACCGAGGTCTCTCCTGAGCTCTTTGATAGCTTTGAGGATTTTGTCCAAAAGAATAACTTAGATTCCATTAAATATATTACTGAGCCCTTTTTGGTGGGAACTGGATATGGTTATTCCGGAGATGTGCCCGCTATGTATATTTTAAAACCCACCATTATGATCTTTGATTCCCTGGTGGAAGATTTTATCGATGAGTATTTTGGGATTCCATCTGAAGCCTTTCAATTTTTTCCCGGAGGCTTCCAATCATTTTTAAAAGTTTTAGCTCAGGATTTAGAGGTAAAAACCGGTGAGGCGGTTTTAAAGATTGTTAGAGAAAATGGGGAGGTTAAAATCCAGACCAGCAAGGGTAACTACACCTTTGACAGGGTTTTTATATCCACACCGCCAGATGCCACTTTAAAATTTTTAGATGCAACTGAAGATGAGAAGTTCTTTTTATCTCAAATGCAATTTAACTATTATCAAATTACTGCCTTTAAGGGAAAGAGACTTCCAAAGCATGAAGTCATGTTTTTGGCAAAGAGCACAGATGAAAATAATCGGGGAGTCCCCGCAGTAATTGCCAACTGGGGAAAATCCAATAACGTTTGGGTCTCATTAACCCCCTATGATTTTAAAGGGGGACCAATTTCTCCAGAGGTGCTTAGAGCTAAAATGGAGGAGGAGGTAAATTCCTTGGGAGGGGAAGTGGATGAAATTCTCTTTGACCGGGGGCTAACTTATTTTTTTCATTTTAGCAGTGATTTTTTAAATCAAAACTCTCCTTATGAAAAACTTGAATCGATGCAGGGTACTTTAGGAACCTATTATATTGGGGGACATTTTAATTTTGAAAGCGTGGAACATACCGCTCAATACGCCAAGGAAGTGGCCAGTTATCGGTTTGGTTTTCCAAAGAATATGGATAAAAAATAAGGTCTCCCTTAGTTTTGTCGTTAAATAAGGGTTGTTTAGGTTCCATTAATTTTGAATAAATATTATTTAATCACTAAAGAATTATTCTTTGAAAATTCCTAGTCTATAAACGAATAATCTTCTTTCATAGTATAATTGGAAAGGGAGTTCGAATGAAAAAATCCCTTCTATCCCTCATTTTCGGAGTTTTTTTATTTTTAGGAATGCTTCCCCAGGCTTTTTCTGATAAGGGAAGCGATGTTTTTAATAAGTCCGTCGGCGCCATTGTGTTTATTGAAAATGTCGATGGATCTTCCGGAACAGGATTTTTCTTTTCAAATAAATATATCTTAACCAATTACCATGTTGTGAAGAATAGAGCAGAAGGAATAATGGCCACTAGTTTTAATAAAAATGAATACAAAGATATAGAAGTAGTTTTCCAAGATGAAAAGGCAGATGTGGCCATCTTAGAAATAAAATCGGAATTTAAAGACGGATATTTAAATTTTTCTACAAAAAAAATCAATATCGGGCAGCAGGCATTTCTTATCGGAAATCCGAATAGATTAAAATTTACTATAACCAATGGAATTGTTGGTAAATTGGAAACAGCAGGAGAAGATGATGTTTCCCAAATCCAAATCAATGCTCAAAGCTACCCCGGTTCCAGTGGTAGCCCAATTCTTGATGATTCTGGAGAAGTCATTGGGATTTTCCATTCAAGCGATCTGGATGCCAAAGATTTCAAATTCGGAACTTCAATTACGACCATAAAAAAATTAATTAAAAAATTTGAAGATAATAAAAGCAAATTAGCTTCGCTTCAAAATAGTTGCCTAGAAAATGCAAAGGAGTGTTATAAAGTTGGACAAATCTTTTATACTCTTGGCTTATTGGAAAAAAGCAATGCTTTCTTTAAAATGTCCTGCTCGGAAAAAGTGGGCATTTCTTGTAGGCTTTTAGCTGAGAATTTATTTTTCCAACAAAATGATTTCACCAGAGGTTATGAATTTTTAGAAAAAGGATGTGAATTAAAAGATAAAGACTCATGTAAGTTACGAAGCGACTTAGATAAGGATGGAGTGAAAATTTATTCTGATAAAAAACTTAATTTTGATAATTTTGTTATAAATTTTCCGAAGGAGATGGAATTATTTAATTCTAGAGTGAGTTATTATGCAAAAGATAATGAACTTTTCTCCATACTTTCAAATTATTTATATGATGATTCTTATATCGGTCGGTATTTAATAGATGGTAAGGAAATCCTATTGGGAATAAATGTTTATCAAAATACCTTCCCAGATGTAGTCTCTTTCAATAAAGAGGAATATTTAAATGCAAAGAATGTACATAAAAAGGAACTGGAAAATTCTCTTATAAAAGGCGGCGAAAAAAACACAATCCTTTCTGTTGATGTTTATCCTGAGGAATACCCCTTAAGAGTGGATAGTCGAATTATTATGGACGAAACTACATTTTTAAAAGAAATAAAACTTTTTTTACAAAAGGATCTTTCCTTAACTTTGAGGTTTTTATCAAAATCTTCCAACATCGATGAAGTTGGAAAATTTGCGGATGAAATATTGGCCAGCTTCAAATTGAAGGAAGGCGAAAATTGGCTGTCTTATAGAAAGGAAGAAAGCATTTTCGGTGATTATACCGTTTTCTTTTTGGTCTTTGTAATTTCCTTTGCTGGGATTTCATCTTACTTCCTTTTGGGAAGAAAAAAATATCCCTTCGTGGAAAGACGAATGGGAGATAGAAGGAGCAAGGTAAGGAAAATCTTTAGAGTTAAACCTAAGAAAAAATCTGAATAGATAGGTTTGCCAAAGTGGATCAAATCCCTTAAAAATAAATAATGAATCATTGTGAATTATGTGGCTCCAGTTATCATATGACCATAGTTAAAGTCTTTCCCCGGGAAGATGAAGTTCTTTTATGTAGTGTTTGCTCTCAGCTGGAAAATTTAAAAGATGAAAACCATTGGCGCTGTTTGGAAGGGGCCATATGGAGTGAGCGACCTGCGGTAAAAGTCCTCTGCTATCGAATTTTAAAAGAATTGGATAATGTGGCCCTTTTGGGGCAGTTATTTTTAGATGAAGATGAGCTCTCTTGGGCGGAAGAAAAAATCATTAAAGTCATAGACTCTGCGGGAACAATATTAAAGGAAGGGGACAGCGTTACCTTGATTAAAGATTTAGAGGTAAAAGGCGCGGGATTCACTGCAAAAAGAGGAACCTTGGTTAAAAATATTCATCTAACTGATGATCCCCTTCATGTAGAGGGTAAGGTGAATGGAGTCCATATTGTTTTAGTGGCGAAATTTCTCAAAAAAGTTTAGGGCGAAATCGGTCTCACCCTTTCAAGAGAAATTTTGGTTTTAAGACCGAATGGACGAAGATATCGATCTAGGGTCTCTGGTTTAAGTTTTCGATTTCCTTTAAGAAATTTATCCACTGATTGAACTAATTCCCCAACAAATTCTGCAAAATCAGTTGTTCCCATTCTCTGAATGGTAAAACGTAGTGCCTCTTCAACTGTCATAGGTTCATCTTCATCATCGATTAAGGCCAAAATATATTCTTGGGCGAAAATAGGATTTTTCATATATCTTTTAAAATCTTGATCAAATGTATCACTTCTATACATATTTCCTCCTAAATTCCTTGGCCTGTTTTACATCCCTCTCTTGTGTATTTTTATCTCCTCCAA
>Ga0180061_1000030_pt1 | contig 35151 bp, 42 predicted proteins | sample EasRivT27_16_10D_FD_121769 | JGI IMG/M metagenome (GOLD analysis project Ga0180061, IMG submission 121769) | Soil microbial communities from meander-bound floodplain in the East River, Colorado, USA - East River metaG ERMLIBT27_16_10D | ecosystem: Environmental > Terrestrial > Soil > Floodplain ...
ATTTGCGGAAAAGTGGTGCTATTTTTGGTGGAGAACCATCAGGACATATAATATTTAAAAATTATTCAACCACCGGAGACGGTATAGTATCGGCCCTTAAGGCGATTGAGGCCATGAAATTTTATGGAAAATCCCTTGGGGAGTTAACCAGAGATATTCCACTTTTCCCTCAAAGTATTAAAAATGTAACTGTAACCTCAAAACGTCCATTCGAAGGGATCGAGGAAGTTCAAAAAATGCTAAAGGACATGGAAGGTACATTGGGTAAAAAAGGGAGAGTTCTTCTTCGTTACTCTGGGACCGAAGACTTAGCAAGAGTTATGGTCGAGGGAGAAAAAGAGGAAATGGTTAATAGGTATTGTGATGATTTGGCAATTGAAATAGCTAAGCATCTCAATTAAGAATTTTCTTCTGGATTAATTATCTCTGTTAGGCGAAGGCCATATTTTTCATTAATAACTACCACCTCACCTCTGGCCGCAAGCCTTTTTCCAATATAAAACTCAAGTGGATCACCTGCCAGTTTTTCAATTCCAATAATGGAGCCCTTTTCAAGTTTCAAAATTTCCTCAATTTTTAAATCTGTATTTCCAAGTTGGACAGAAATCCTAAGGGGAATATCACCCAGTTCATTTAGGTTAAAAAGATTACCTTCCTCTTCTTCGTCACCGGTTACAATGGTTTGCGCTGGTTGAGATTGAGGTTTTTCTACCGTTTCTTCGGGATTTTCATTTTCTTGTTCCACTATTTAAGAATAACAATCAAACCAGAAAAATTAAAGACAATAAAGCCTATATTTTGGACTCAAAAAATCAGGTAATATTTTTGTGATATAATGGGAATATGAAAAAGACTAACTTCAAACAAAGGCAGGATGCTTTGGATGAATGGAAGGAGGAAGCTTCCATATTGGGTATGTCTGAGTCTTCGATAAAAAAAGTCGAAAAAGACTTTTTGAAAAAAGATGCTTTAATCCGGATGTGGGAACAAGAAGCAAGCCATTTTAGTTCAATCGGTGAAAGGGAAGAAAAAGACCTGGCACTTGATGAAGCTAAGGAAATCCATAACGAGTTGTTAGAAAGTTTAAGCCTGAAAAGAATTGCCTCATAAGGTGTAACTTTGTCATAATTAGGTCTCAGGAGGCCTTATGTGGAAATGGTTATTTATCTCCATGTTTTTTGTCCATACAAGTTTTGGCCAATTATTTGAGCCTAACAAATTTTTTTTGGCCAAGGGAAATGAATTATTGTATTGGGATGGGGCGGCCCTAACTTCTGTAATTAGAGACACTTCTAAATTGTGTTTTCCCTTTGTGTTAAAGGGGAAAGATCTTTTTATGATTCACTTTAAGCCGGTTTTAGGTGTCGCAAAGGTTGCAACCGGAGTAACTCAAGTTTTTGCCAACGGCTACCTAATCGGGAGCAATTTATATACGGTCAAGGATGGAAGAGGTGTGTATGTCACCAATGGTGTAACCGAGGTTTACAATAACTGTCCCGATCCCTACTATCCAAGGTTCTATGGTGGTATGCCTCGCCCTGATCCTTTTTAACTCAATGATTATGGATGTCCGCTTTTTTAGGATGGACTAATTTCTCCCAATCCTTATAGGGTAAACTAATTAGCTCTTTATGGTTTCCAGCGTTAAAGGCCAACGTTTTATTTTGGGAGAGCTGATCATCAACATATACATTTAGGTTGTAGAGATTACCAAATGGTGGCATGGCACCTAATTCACAATCAGGAAAAGCTTTTTGGAAATCGTCCTCTTTTACCATTTCGACTTTTTTGGCCTTAGAAGATTTTTTTAATCGTTCAAGGTCCAAACGATCATTTCCACGAAGGACCGCCATGGCAAGTTTACCATCAAGTTTTACCATAACCGTTTTAGCGAACTCATTTCCTTTAATATGGGCCTTTTCTGCTATTTCTGGGGCAGTGTAGGCAACATCGTGTTTTATGGTTTTATATTTAATATGGTTTTTTTCTAGAAGTTGCTCCAGTTTTTTTGCTCCCATATAATCCCCCTACTTCATTTTGCCTTTGATCTTTTTGGCAATAGCTTTGCCTTCACTCTTTGCCTTTTTAGCGATTTTTTTGCCTTCAGCTTTGGCTTTATTGGCCAATTTTTTGCCTTCTACTTTTACCTTTTTAATGATTTTTTTTACTTCTTTTTTTGCTCCCATAAATCCTCCTTTACTTTTTGCCTGTTATTTTTTTGGCCATGGCCTTGCCTTCGGACTTGGCCTTATTAACCATTTTTTTGCCAGTTGCTTTCACCTTTTCAATTTTCTTCTCTACCTTTTTAGCAACCTTTCTGGCCTTATCTCGGATCTCCCCACCGATTATTTGAGCGGTGGCACCCAAGTCTTTCTCTACTTCTTTAATTTTGGGTTTATTCCTTTTTAAAAATCTTTTTAGCTCTGCTTTTGCTCCCATATTATCCTCCTATTTTTTCTTAACTTTTTGCTCTTCCTTTGGCCTTTTTGGCAATTGCTTTGCCTTTAGTCTTGGCATTTTTAACCATTTTTTGGCCTTTTGTTTTTACCTTCCCCATTTTTTTCTCGACTTTTCCGGCCATCTTCCTGGCCTTTTCTTGCACTTCGGCAGCGATCGTTTCAACGGCGGCGGCCAAGCCTTTTTCTACTTCTTTAATTAAGGGACGATTCTTGTTTAGAATTTTTTTTAGTTCTTTTTTTACGTTCATAGAAATCTCCTTTTCTTTTTTCTTTGATTATATCACTTTTTTTCTAAACAAATTTTATTGGGGCACCCTCGTCTAGACACCTTTATGTGCTTCTGATTAGATGGCAAACAAAGGAAATTTATGGAATTTATTCTCCCAGCATTTTTAATTGGTTTTGGAGTTTGTTGGTTTTTCTTTCGAAATGATAAGAAATTATCCCAATTGAATTTGGACCATATATCCTTGGGCAAAGAATTATCGACTCTTCAGGGGAAATTTGAATCTTTGACTGCGGAAAAAAATAGTATTGCCAAAAAATTAGAGGATTACGATACCGAGGCCAAAAAACTATTGGAGGAGAATTCAAGAAATAAAGCGGAAAAGGAATCATTTAAGCTACGTTTAGAGGAGCAGAAAAAAGACATTGAAAATATGAAACTTACCCTGGAGTCACATTTTAAAAATTTGGCAAATGAAATATTTGAAGAAAAAACCAAAAATTTCAAGGATGTTTCAAAAGAACAGATAAATAATATATTAGATCCCCTTAATAAAGAGCTTAAAGATTTTAGGGAAAAAATTGAAAAAACCTATGATGGTGAAAAAAGTGAAAGAATTTCCTTAAAAGTGGAAATAGAAAAATTTGTAAAAGTTAATGAGAGCCTCTCAAAAGAGGCCAACAATTTGACCACCGCCTTAAAGGGTGATGTAAAAACCCAGGGACGTTGGGGTGAATTTATTCTGGAAAAAATATTAGAGGATTCAGGCCTTAGAAAAGGGTTCGAGTTTATTCCTCAAGGGGAAGGCCTAGGTCTTAAAGGAATATCTGGTGGGGACCAAAGGCCAGATTATATTATTTATTTGCCCGAGGAGAAACACTTAGTCTTAGATTCAAAAGTTTCCCTAGTTCATTATGAAAGATACTTATCCGAACCAGACATAACAGAAAAACAAAAAAATCTAAAACTACTGGATCAAAGTATTCAAGAGCATATTAGGAATCTTTCGGAAAAAAGATATAATTTCAATGAAAAATTAATGTCTCCGGATTTCACCCTTATGTTTATGCCTATAGAAGCGGCTTTCTCTTTGGCAGTGGAATATAATAGGGATCTATTTTTAAATGCCTGGCAAAAAAATATTGTGATTGTAGGCCCTACCACTTTAATGGCAACTCTTCGGACAGTAAGTTCCATTTGGCGGATTGAAAAACAAAGTAAAAATCATATCGAGATTGCCCGTCTAGGAGGTAGTCTTTATGACCGCCTTGTGGGCTTTATGGAGGATTTGACAAAAATTAATTCGTCCTTTGTAGGGCTGGAGAAATCATTTGAGGGGATTTTTAAAAGATTGGCAAACGGGAGAGGAAATATGATTTCCATTGCCGAGAGAATGAAAGAACTAGGTGCCAAATCCTCCAAGCAATTTCCCCCTCATATTATCGGGGACAAAGACCTCCTATAATCGCCAATATCTCCATCTTGAATAGACATATGGAGAACCATCAAAATAGAAAAAGAACCGTACGCTTTTCCCGTTTTTCACTACTTCCCGTCTTCCATTTTCATATCCAAAAAATACAAAGGCCCCACCTTTAAAATAGCAGGTGTCATCGAAAAAATCGTAAAAACCTTTGCAGGTGTAATGGTTACCAAAAGAGGAAAGAGGAAAGACCGAAATTATAAATAGTACTAAACAAAATCTTTTTACCATATACACTCCTTGGCAAAAGTATCGGATAATTTTTTAACTATTGAAATTTATGATCTCAATATTTTTTGTTTAGAAAAAATTAATATCAATCTTTTTTAATTTCTATAAAATAGAAGGGTAGGGGGAGAAATGTCAAAGAGACTTCTAATATCGGAAGTAGAGGCCAGGATAGATGCTTGGCAAAGAATTCTGGAAAATAAAAGAAGGGAATCAATTCCTAAAACCAAGGCACTCACAATAACCATATCCAGAGAATTTGGTTGTGAAGGTTTTCCCCTGGCCGAAAGATTAAAAACTTTATTGGAAGAAAAGACCGGTGAAGAGTGGGTAATATTTGATAGGGCGTTGATAGAGCAAGCTGCCATGGAGTTGGAAATATCCTCCACAAAAATAAAGATGATAGAGGAAAGATTTCGTTTTCTTGATTTTTTTTCGAGTTTTTTTCCTAAATCTTATACCAAAAACCAATTAATGAATCAGCTCTCTGAATATATCCTTAATGTCGCCAAATTAGGAAATGCGATAATAGTTGGAAGAGGAGGGGCATATATAACCCGAAAACTGGATAATTGTTTTCATTTTCGGCTTGAAGCGCCTTTGGATTTTCGGATAACCTCCATCTCAAAAAGGCTGGAAATCAATGAGGAGGCCGCGGAAAAATTCGTAATGGAAAATTCTCGGAAAAGGGAAGAATTTTTAGACGATTTTTTTGGCAGTAGTATAAATGATCCGGAATATTTTCATGCAATTTTTAATAATCAAAAAATGGACCTGGAACTCATCACCAAATGTATTCTTAAATGTATTGAATCAAAATTGAAAAAATGATTATGAGGCCTTTTTGCCTTTAAAATCTTTGGGTCTGATATGGATGATTTTACCTTTTAATTTATTTAGCAATTCAATTTCAATTAAAATTGACTTTCCAAAAAGAGGATGAACTATGGGTTTTCCTTCTTTTAATTTTGCCAATTCGGAAGGGTGGATACTTTCCGCATCTACTTCAAATACTCCGGTAAAAGATCTCCTAAAAGTGATAATTATTTCATGAAATAATCCGGGAAAAAATTTTAATATTTCCCTAAGGCAAATCCTCGGACGATTTAGGGTGCTTAAAATTCTAAATAATCTATAAAAGATGAAGGATAGTAGATTGACCGCCAAGGAAAAAGGTAGCAGTAAAATCAATATTAGCCTCGCCTTCCCTTTGGCCTTCATAACATAGAGCTCGGTGATCTCGTATGAGGAGTGTTCCATATTAATATTATATCACAAAAAAAATAAATATATTTTAGTTATGCCGCCATTTTTACTTTGTGCCAATCTAATCCGAGTTTTATGATTTTTTTTAAAAGATTGGGATAATTTAATCCATTAAAATTTGCGGATAAGGCAAACTCATCATCAATGGCAATATCCGGATTGGGGTTGGCCTCCAGGACATAAATTTTATTTTTTTGATCCATCCGGAAGTCAATTCTCGCATAACCATTTATTTGGAGGGCCCTATAAGTTTTTAAACCGATTTCTTTAACCTCTTCTTCAAGTTTGAAAGGGAGATCTGCTTTTTGGGTGGTAATCCCTTTTTTATGCCGATATTTTAGGTCGAATTTTGCCTTATCAGTATAAAATTCCATTGGGGGATTTTGGCTGTTTTTTATTAAAAGCTCCCAGGTAGGAAGCAAAATTGGATCCTCATTACCTAATATCCCTAGATAAAATTCTCTTCCAGGAATAAATTCCTCTGCTATGGCATCGGCCTGAAATTTATTATGAATATATTTTACTCTTTCAAGAAGTTTTGGTCGGTTATAGACAATTGAGGATTGGGAAAGTCCTAAAGATCCCTCTTCTCTAAGGCATTTAACAATTACAGGATAGGTAAGCTCTTGGGTCGGGGATTCAGATTGGCCTTTTAGGAGAAATACTTCAAATCGTGCAGTATTTATCCCATGATAGTCTAAGATTTTTTTACTAAGGGCCTTATTCCTGGCCAGTATAAGACCTTGGGGATTGCAACCTGTATAGGGAATTCGTTGTAGTTCTAAAAAGCTTACCAAACTATGGTCTAAAGAGGCGTTGGCGTTGAATTCCTCCATGAGGTTAAAGACAATATCTGGTTTCCACTCGGTGATGGCGTTAAAGATAGGGGCCGTTTGATCATAAAGTCCTAGAGGCAGGACATCGTTATTTAGCTCTTTTAAAGTGGTGACAACGTCATATTCCGTGGCCGCATTGGAATTAAGTCTCTCTTTGGCCGTCATTTTGGTTGGAGGCACTAGGGATTCATGCATGATAACCAAAATTTTGGACTTGTTCACATAGTGATCCTGATTCTTCTTCTAAAATATCTTACCCCATGTCGGGTTAAAACATTAACCACCTTTTTCTTTGTGACCTTGCCGGAAAAATTGACCTCTTTATTTACCAAAATTAACCTATAGATTTGCTTTAAATTGTAACTGTTTTGGTTTGTTTTTGCGGCCAATTCTTTATAAAAATCGCTTTTATATTTCTTTAAAACATTAATTAGGTGAGGGTTGGATTTAACTTTAAATCGTTTCCTCTTTTTTTCATAATATTCTCTTAGAGTAAGGGTACTATCACTTATAGGATCCAAAATAAATTTATTGGATACCTTAGGTTTTTTTCCCGCAATCTTTTTCATCGTTGAATCGAGGTATTCCATTTTTGGCAAGCATCCCCAAAATTTAAATTTTCTTTTCCAGTTTGGAGATGATAGCCAAACCGCAAAACATTCTGCCCAGTCTTCATCAGGATGAGCTTGGGCATACCAATCTTCCAAATGATGAACAAATTTTGTGGTATCTTTCACTGGGTAATAATAATCCGGGTATGCTTTGGAAGAATGTCCAAAATGGCGTTGTCTGATTTTTAAAGTTCTAAGTTTAAAAGCATTATCTAAAACATGGCCCATTTCATGGCGAATAATTTTGGTGCACGAAAGTTTTGTACCACCTTCAATTTCACCCATCATTTTTTTTTCAAGTTTCATTAATTTTGGGTGAAGCAAATAAAATGGGACTGCTACTCCAGGAATTCCATCTGGAGAAAACCACTCATCAGAAACCCAAAAATGGGGAGTAATTTTGATCCCTTTATTGGCCATTTCCCTTAAAACACCCTTAATGCATGTATTGACCAGGGTACCCTCAATTTTGAGGTTTAAATCGCAAAGGCGAGTGTCTAGGAGCCCTTTTTGGCCTATTCGGTCCAATCGTTTCATGGGGCTTTTTATATGAGAATTCGGGGCCAATTTCAACTAATAAGGGAAAGTTTTTACACCCTTTAACCCTCAAATTTAAACCTAGTAAAGGGGTCTTTGGTCCCTGGCCTTTAGGAGGGAGGGTCCAATAAATTTATTGACCTCTAAATCTAAGGGGGCAAAAGCCGAAAAGCCAGCCTTTGGGACCCGGAGGAAATGGCGGTGAAAAAAGTAAAAAAAATAATCGTGGACAAGTATGAGTTGTATTTGGCTAAGGCAGTGGAAATTTTTGGCAAATATATGAAGGCCAAAATAGAGGCCGAGGAGAGGGAAAAAATCGTCAAAAAAATAATGGCCTTGGGAATCTTTGGGATTATTGTTTTGGCAACAGCTGTTTATTTTGCCCTAAAAAAATAAACTTCAATTTTCTAAATCAAATTTATTTAAATTAGTCCTTATTAATTGATCCAAACTCAAGGTTGGACTACAATGATATATATAAACAAGGAGGTGCAAAATGAAGAACTTTTTTAAAATGTCTAATCTTAAAAAATATTGGCCCTTCGCAGCTTTGGGCGCAATTGCCGCCGCTGCAGCCGCATTTTTTATTGGTAAGAAAAAATAAATAGATATCTATAAATAGAATCCTGGAAGAGGGACGGAAGTCCACGTCCCTTATAGAAAATCAGTAAATCTAATTTATAAATTAATTTCGTTCGTTTTAATTTTTTCCTGAAAGGATTAATATAGGTTAATGCAAATTAACCAGGAGGAAAAAGTGACTAATCTTTTAAAGGTTTTTTTTGTCTCCGCTTTTTTATTTGGAATTACTCCATCTTATGCTTTTGATAACTTTTACGGAATAGAGGGAAACCCAGGAATGGGAGCGTATGAGGAGGAAAAATTTACTGCCCTTTTATTTCCAGCTGCCAAGGATGTTGTATCTGGTGGCATCATATCCCTATCCTTTCAGCCTTATTCAGGAAGGGTATTTTGGAAAATGAAAACCAAACATTTGGTAGAAGTAACCGCCGCCCATATCCATTGTAAAGGATCAGGGGATATCGGAGCCACCCTGATACCCTTGGGGATAGTACCGGATCCTACATGGAAATTCCAAGTCGGGGTAATTTTGGTTCCAGATGAAGATAATGCCTGTAATTGGAGTTCTTTACACCATGTACTTGCTGCCATGAGATCAGGACTTGCTTATGTTAACGTCCACACCAAAGTACATCCAGGAGGGGAAATAACTGGAGATATTTTGGATATTGGGTTTTAAGGTTATTTAGAAAACCGCTCGATATAGGAGCAGTGTTGACATAGTTTTTCAATTAATACCCCTGTTTGGAACCCTCTTTTCATTTCCAAGGCCCTGGGGGAATTAAGGATGTCTTGAAGTTTTTCCTCCAGGCAATTCCCCAGGGGTATTTTCGCTTCTTTATCTAAGCAACAGGGCACTACGGTCCCATCTGCATGAATTCCAATATGCCCAATTAAGGCATTACATCGTCCCTTGGTACCTCTGTAGGGGAGATCTAGGCTTGGCCATTCAAACCGACTGTCAAAATGGAGGTAGAGACGGTTAATTAACTTTTTGGATTTAATTCCACCTACATCCACCCGGCGATTAATTAAAACTCCTAAATGGGTTTCTATAAATCTAAAAATATCTTCATTATCCTCCGCCGCGCTTTCAAGGTTCCAAAGCCTAAGGTTTAAATACATTTCCGGGGATTTTAAAAAGGCCTCTTGGGAAAAATTTAGGATATCGCCAAGGTAGGGTTCAATCGGTTTATCGGGAAAGTTATCTTTAAAGCTTTGCAGGGAAAAGTTCACCTGACGGATGGATTTTGAGCCCAGTAAAAAGTCCTGATATTTCTTAATAAGAAGCCCATTGGTGGTGATTTGAACGGCCACTTTGTTTTCCTCACATAATTTTACAATTTCTCTAAATTGAGGGTGGGCCAGCGGTTCACCCATTAAGTGCAGGCACACCTGTGAGGCAAGGGGAGCTGCTTGTTTAATGATATGTTCAAAATCAGCAGAACTTAGGATTTGCTTATCTCGGTCTACCACAGGACAAAACGAGCATTGCACATTACAAATATTGGAGATTTCGATGTAGATCCGATCAAGCATTGGGCAGGGGTATCATAATTTTTATTATTGGGTCAATGAAGCTTCCTGAGGGTAGGTTTCAGTCAATGTCAAAGCGGTTAGGAAAGAGACAGCTAAGATTCCAACCAAAAGATAAACGCTCTTTAAGAATTGGGGTTCCTTTAATGCATCCATGGCAATTATCACCACTACGCCTCCTGCATTACCCATTAACATCAATATTCCAGTAGCAGAACCTGCCTTTTCTTCTCCAACCCATTCTGAACACATCTCCAAAAGAAGGGCATATGCCGGAAGAAAAAAGAAGCCTTGAAGAAATGCCATGGCCAATAACCAGTTATAATTATCGCCTCTGCAAAGTGGGAGAGTGGTGGCCAGAGCTATCAAAATGCTAAGGAGTAAAAATGGCCTTCTTTTTTTAAAATAATCAGAAAGCAGGGGAATAATCACTGCCCCAAGAATTCCTCCAAAAATCAGGAAAGATCCGATAATGCCGGCCTGAACGGAGCTTATTCCATGTGGGGCAAGTATTAATTCAATCCATGTGGTCAGGCCGTTGAAAAAACCAAGACCTAAAAAAGACAAAATAAACAGAGTCAAAAGTTGGCGGTCGGAAAAAAAATCTTTTAACCCTAATGTTACTTCCTTAATGGAGAGATGCTTTTTTTCAGGATTATTTTTTATCCAAAGAAAGCAAAAAATTGTTGAAAGAATGGAGAAGGAAGCAAATATTCCCATGGAAAGCGCAAATCCAAAAGATTCTACAAAAATTGGACTGAGTAAAAGTCCAAGTGCCATCCCTACAAACATTCCCATGGTGCCAAGTCCAGTTGCTATGGCATGATGTTTTTCATCAAACCAATCAAGGACTAATTTGGTGATGGCATTAACAATAAAAGGCTGCGCAAGAGATATTCCCGTCTGCGCTGCTAAAAGGATCCAAAAACTTTGATCAAAAACTCTCAAGCAAGCAAATGTGGCCATTACCAAAGAACCCAAACCAATGGAAAAGCGGTAACCTTTTTTATCTATTAATTTTCCAGAATAAAGGGATAGTAAAACGTAGGTAAGAGGAAAGACTAAAATCAAAAGCCCTGCGTATTCCTCAGAAACCCCATACTTTTTTTGAATAAAGGTAATAAGCGGAGCGAAATTAAGCCAGAGAAACTGACTGAGTCCTGCGGATAGGGCAAAGGCACTAAGGGCAAACCATTTTCTAAACATTTGCGATATATACAACAAGAAATTGTAACAAAACAATCGTTGGCCACGTATTACTAGGTGAGAAATGAAAGATCTAGATGATGAAACTTTAATGCAGTCCTACCAAACAGGGGATATAGCTGCCTTTGGTGAGCTATATAGAAGATATTCACCCCGGGTCTATGGTTATTTAAAAACCAGATTAAACAGTCCGGAGGAAAGGGATGAGGTTTTTCAAAAGATCTTTTTAAAGCTTCATAGTTCAAAAGGGGGTTTCTCCCCCAAATATAAATTTGTTCAATGGCTTTTTGTAATAGCCAGGACGGGATTAATAGATCATTTTAGAAAAAACCAAAAGGCCAAAGTTGACTGGCCTCAAATAGATCCGTCTCCTTCTGAAGGATTCTCAGAAAATGACTGGTTAAAAAACCTAACCGAGGAACAGCGAAATGTGGTTAATTGGCGAATTATCGATGAGCTATCCTACGAAGAAATTGCCCAGCGGCTTAAAAAAACCACGCCGACGGTGAGACAAATTCTCAGTAGAACAATAAAAAAACTAAGAAATTCCATCCAATTGGAGGAGGGAAGATGAAAAAAGATTTTAATGATTTTTTAAATAGCAGTCCAATTACTCCGCCCCCTAATTTAACTAAAAAAATCTTTTCCATAGTTGAAGGGGATTTAAATCCCTCCGTTTTTGGAGTTTTTGGCAAATTATCCATTATTCATTTTATGGTAAGCCTTCTTACCTTATCTATTTGTCCCCAGTTTGGTTTTAGGATCATCGGAGAAGGGATGGGGCTTATGCATATCTTTTCGGTTTTTGGCGAGATTGGTTGTACTTTGGCCTGTGGATTTTTCTTTTTGGGCACTAGTCTTTTGGTGGCCACCTTGGTTTTAAAAAAAGCAGAGATCGCAGTTATTAGAAGAAATAAATTCTTTGAACTTATAATTTTGGCGGCACTCTCCTTGGGGTTTTTCTTAATGTTAAATGCTGAAGTGGTGATAAGTTTTGCAATACTTTGGCTTTTTGGTTCAGTAATTGGTGGAATGGTTTTTTTGGAAGTTGGTTGGGAATTTCGAAAAAGAATTGTCACATAAGTAACCCTCCTTGCGTAATTAGAGGTGGAGGTTCTTATGAAAATTGCCCATTTAGGTTTTTTATTTTTTCTGGCCCTTACAAACTTTTCTTTTGCTGGTGAGGATAAATGTACCTGCACCGGCCAGTGTGCTGTGCAGTGTGAAGCTGGTCAGCAACATGATTGTCAATGCGAGGAATGCGATTGCGCTAAAGGCGAGGATTGCAGTCACTAGAAATTTGAGCAGGGAGGGAATAATATTTTAGGATGAATATTAATCCTGACAGTCCCAAAATTATTTTTCCTCCCCCTCTTATTTTTTTAATTTTTGTTTTGATAGGCCATTTTATTAATGGTTATTATCCCTTGCCCCTCTTTCAAAACCCCATAAAACTTGCTCTTACCCTAATTTTTTTCTTCGCTGGGCTATTTCTTGGAGCCTATTCATTTTGGCTTTTTAAAAAAAATAAGACAGATCCATTGCCCTGGATGCCAACAACTAAAATTATAAGTACCGGCCCTTATAAGTACTCCAGAAATCCCATGTATTTATCCTTAGTGCTTATTGGATTTTCCATCTCGAAGTTTTTAAGCAATGGCTGGATTTTTTTGATGATGTTTCCCTTTTTACTGGTGATGGACCGATATGTGGTGAAAAGGGAAGAGGAATATCTGATTAAAAAATTTGGTCAGGAATATTTGGATTATCAGAAAAAAGTTAGAAGATGGATTTGAAAGAAAAGATCATTATCTATTTTGATGACCCCAATGAAACATTTTGGTTTACGCGAAAGATCTTTTTGATAGGTCTAGGATTTATTTATTTTTGTGTTTTTTTCCCTCTGCTTTTTCAATTTCCCGGTCTGCTAGGTCCCAAAGGACTTCTCCCGGTATTCAATTTTCTGGAAAGGGTGAAAGAATATTATCCAGGGCCACTTTGGTGGAATTACCCCACCCTTTTTTGGATAAATCAATCCAATGCTTTTGCCCTATCGCTAGCATCACTTGGATTAGTCCTTTCCATAGTAGTCATGTTGGGATTTGCCAACGGGGTAATTTTATTTCTTCTTTGGCTTTTGCAGCTTTCCTTTACCCATGTAGGGCAGGATTTTTGGGGATTTGGTTGGGAGTCTAATCTTTTAGAAATTGGTTTTCTTTCCATTTTTTTTGTCCCTTTGTGGAAAGGCCCTTTACCCCCGTCTAAAATTATCATCTGGCTTTATCGTTGGGTGCTAATTAGATTGATGGTAGGTGCAGGTCTTATAAAACTTAGAGGCGATGCTTGTTGGACCGATTTAACTTGCTTGGCCTATCATTATGAAACACAGCCAATCCCCAATCCGTTAAGTCCTCTTTTTCATTTCGCTCCAATGTGGTTTCACAAGCTCTCGGCTTTACTAAATCATTTCGTAGAGCTAATTTGCCCTTTTTTGCTGCTATTTTCTTATCGATTTAGAACCTTCGCGGGGGTTTGTTTTCTGATTTTCCAAATGTGCATAATGGTTACTGGAAACTACGCCTGGATAAATCATTTAACCCTTTTAATGATTATTCCCTGTTTTGATGATCGCGCCCTGAAAATGTTTTTTCCCAAAAAAAATATTCCCGAAAAGAAAGGATTTAATCTCCCCCAAAAAATCGTAATTTTTTCTCTTTTGGGATTGGTGCTTTTTAAATCCTGGAAGCCGCTGATTAATTTATTTGGCCCCCGCCAGGTGATGAATACCTCCTATGATCAATTTCATTTGGTAAATTCCTATGGGGTTTTTGGAAGTGTGGGCAAGGAAAGGTATGAGGTGATTATTTCTGGCTCCAATGACGGTATTAATTGGAAGGAGTATGAAATCCCCTGCAAGCCGGGAGATGTAAATAAAATGCCTTGTATAATATCTCCTTATCACTACCGAATAACCTGGCAGATTTGGTTTGCGGCGATGGGGGATTACAACCAATCCCCTTGGCTGATACACCTCATTTATAAGCTTTTAAAGGGTGATAATGAGGCCTTAGGCCTTCTTTCTTTTGATCCCTTTAGTGGGAGTCCCCCTAAGTTTATTAAGGTTGATAAATACCTATATCGCTTTAGTAAGGGTTTAGAACCTGGATGGTATCATAGGGAAAAAGTGAAAGAATTTTTACCTGCATTAAGCCTAGATTCTAAGCCACTCCTGCAATACATTTCAAAAAATGGATGGCCTTTATAAATTTATTTTTTGGATTTTAAAAAGGTTAATAAATTATCTAAACCGCTTTTTCTTTTCGCCTTAATAACTGGTGTTTTTGCCACTATCTTCTTGGATTTTTTGGCCGGCTTTTTATCATTTTCAATTATTGGCATTTTGCTTTTCTGAGGTTTTGCCAAACTTACTTTTAAAATTCTATTATCAACTTGTTTTAGGTTAAGGGCCTTTACGGCCTTTTGGGCCTGATCCGGGTTTTTCATAAAAACAAAGGCATAACCCTTTTTCATTTTGGGATCCTTGGGATCCACAATTATTTTTACCGAATGAACCGTTCCGAATTGGGAAAAGAGGGTTTTAATATCAGATTCTGTTCGAGAAAAGGCCAAATTCCCCACATAGATGGAGGTTAATTTTTCGGTGGAGCGATTTTTTGGTTTGGTTATCATAGTTTCTAAATATCCTTGTCTGTTTCCTAGGTCAAGCAGAGGTTATAAAATGAGGCCTTTATCGTCCAATTAACTTAGAGGATAAAGGCCCTTAGGGTTATAAATAAAGTCTTGGTGAAGAGGGAAGGTTCTCAAGTGCCTTCAAGTGGATGTTCTTCTCTTTCTCAAGCGATCCATCCAAAAAGCTTTTCACATCTTCGGATTTTTCTTTGGCCAATTTACGTAATTCCTTAGAGTCCGCAAGGGAAACATCTAATTCTTTTTCATAATCGGAAAACTTGGTAATTACGCTATCTAATTCTTCGATGGAGTTATTTTTAAACACCTCAAAGTAAAGGTTATATGACCTTTTTGTGGTACTTGGGATCTTAAGTGCACGTAGGTATTCCTTGAATGAATTCACCTTGGTATTAGGATCCTTTTCCTTTAGCTGTTTTACAAGTTTTAGGCCATCAAATCCTAGCTCCGCGGCCTTTTTTTCTTTGGCCGTTAAAGCTGTGATAAAAGCAGGTTCGTTAACCAAGTCAAAGGCCTTTTTAACTTTTTCAGCGCCTATTTCATTCAAAGCTTCGAACAAGTTAATCGAATAGATCATTTTGCCCGCTAGAGTATTACTATTATCTGCGCCGACAAAATAATCCTCAAGTAGATAACTTCGAAAGTTTCTATTATCAAAATCTCCCGAATCCTTAGGTCTGAAACCTACGGTGAAGAAATTAACGTGTTTTCTGGCCTCTTTATCGGATATCCCACCCAAAGCTAGCTCCCAATTCTTTGCATTTCCTAAAATGCTTTTTAAAATAGAGGGGTTCCCCAATTCTTGTAGGTCAAAAAACTTAACGAAATATGATTCAATATCGCTTTGTTTAATGGTTTCATCAAAAGTAAGATTGTAAGAAAGATTGTCCTCATACTCTTCCCCATCTTTATTGGTGAATTTAACTGGCTCAAAAAGAGGAGCTCCGCTTACAATATGGGCATAAAAGTTTTTAATTTCATCTTCTATCTCTGGGAAAATGCTAAAATTTTCAGTTCCAGAGGTTCCAGGAACTTCATCAAATCTTTGATATAAAAACTTTGTGGCCAATAGTTTATCCACCCAAATTCCAAGGGCACCAATATCATTGATTTCGTTATGGTCAATATCATTGGCGATTTGATTATTTAAATATTTTCCTATCTCGCCTCGGATTACATAGCTTGATCCATCAATTTCCACTGTTTTATTAAACAAATCTACCAATGCAGGGTCAAAACAAGATTTGAAAGCTCCCTTGGTAATGCTTGCATTTTTCTCAAGAATTTTTGAAAGCGGAGTAAGCATCACAGTTACATTTGGATTCTCAGGGTTTGCCAAAGCGCAAAGGTGGTCCGGAGTTTTAAGGATTCTTAAAAAGAATCTTCCGGCCATGATGGAGGCCTGGGTTTTATCATTTAAATCCTCACATGATGCCTTAAATAAAGGATTCATCATAGTTGATGTAGTACAACCGAATACCTTTTGGGTTGAAAGAAATCTCGAATCCCTCTTCCAATCCTCAAAGATTGATCTAAGTTGTTTAAACTGTCTGTATTTCGCCTCAAAATAAGGTCTGGTAAATGAGGTATCATAATCATTTCTTCCGTCACGGAAATTAAGGAAGTCATATGAATTCTCATATTTTTCAATTACACTTTGGGCAATTTCCGTATAGTTAGTTCCCTCGTCAAATTTATTACATTGCGGGGATAAACCTTCGTTTTCGTCGGTACAGTAAAAGTATGGTTTCAATTTTAAATCTTTATTTTCCTCAAGTGTTTTGGAAATTGAATCGGAAATGGAGATTATTTTCCCATCCGCAGCTTCAACTTTTCTGGCATACCCAAATCTAAAGGCAGCGATGTCATATTTTCCAAAGTATAGGGTCTGTTCCAAATCATTTCCAGAATAATCCATGATTGAACTATATCTTGGTATATGGGTTAAATTATGTTCTCTAGCTTCCTCTTCAGTAAGAAAGTTAGCTTTGTCAAAGGATCCGCCGAAGTTATGACGAAGTCCTAGATTATGTCCCATCTCGTGAATAAGGGTTGTAGTATAAATGTAAGGGAAGATGAATTCCTCTACCATTTTTTTCTGGGAAGAAGTTAAATCACTCCAATCTTTTAGGATTTTTCCCTTAAAAAAGTTACTTGGCAATTCCGCAATCCCTGGAAGTAAATTTTTTGCAGTAACTGAAGAGTTTAAAAATTCTGGTACGAAGGCACAGTTATCCGAATATTTTTTCAGAAGTGCTTCATTTTTATCCATAAGGCCTATTATTTCCCCAGGAACCTTTACGGCCCTTGTTGTGGAATTTAAGGACCCGGTAGAAGTTCTAGCAGGTAGGGTAGGGGCCTCACTGCTTAAGTTAGGAGTAGTTTCCACAGTACTTGGAATAACTGGCATATTTTCTGGATCGGCTACTGTCCCAGTTTCCAATTTCTTGGTTTTTTTGGTTAAAGCAACCATATCGTTCCATAGTCCTCTTAATGTTAATCTAAGAGCACCACTATACATATTTACTGATCCACGAATTATTTCACCGGTTCGTGGATTGGCAACGGTAGGGCCATATCCTAATAGACCTGATTCAAGCGCTTCATCAATTAAGTTAATTACACTATGTCTAATGTCACCAGGGCTTAGTGTTGAGTCTTCTCTTAATTCAATATTAAAACCGGCCTGGGCAAGATCCAAGGTTTTATTTATGGACTCAAATGCCTTATAGGTCAGCTCCTTAACCTGTGCATTTTCCTTTTTGGAAAAGTTTTTGCCTAGGTCATAAACTATTTTTCCTTTTTTTGGATTCCATCTTTTCATTAGATGGATTTTTTCCTTCCTATTACTATGAACGGTATCATCATCTTTGGTTGTTGATTCAGTAAAAAAACCAAAGGTGTTTTGATCCCTTACCGGATAGTTGATTGGCTCATAATCGGAAGATACAAGATTTTCCAGCTTTACCAGAGAATAATAAAATCTAACATTAAAGCTCATATCCTTTAGTTTATTAGTTATACATTTTTCCGAAGTGGTGGTTTTATAGGTCTTTTCAAGTTCTATATTGATAAGGCCTTTTTCAATATTATAATCCACCAATCTAGTGTCTACGTTTTCAAGGCATGAATCTGCTTCCCCGGAAGAGAAGTCCAAAGCGTTTACCTCTTTAACCGTAAGATTTTTAAAATCTGGGGTAAAGTATGGTTTTTGATTCCATTCAAGTTTTGTGTTTTCTTCTTCTCTATTGGTACATTCACCTATGCTGTTTTCAGCACATTTAAAGGAATGATAAGTTCCTGGAATGGTCAGAACTGGAAGTTTATTAAGATCATTATCGGCACCTCTAGTACCATTATCCTCATGGTATACATTTATTCCTTCTTCGGTGAATTTGATTTTAACGATTTTAGGTTGTCCTTGAAAGAAACCACTTACTTGCGTGTTTTCCCTTGGAGTCCCTAAAGTACTTGGAACGTAGAGATATTCCACGTTCGCATCAAAATCGTCCGCAATTGAAGTCATTTTGGGTGATTTATAGACAGTTTCATACTCAGGGCTTTTGGCACAGCCAAAAAGACCAAGTACTGAAAGAGCTAATAACACTTCAAATTTTTTCATCATAAATTCCTCTTTTTTCAATTAAAAACCTAAATTCATTTCCAAATAAAACTTTGATCTATTTGCATCAAAAAATGATAAATAATAATCTTGTCCGTTTGGTTTAAAAATATTCCCGCCAAGGCTATGCCCAATGGCAAAGTTTAATTTTTCAGAGGCGTTGTAGCCAACCTCTTGCCCACCTGAAACCGTATCAATAATAAAACCGTGGTAGGTAAATCCCTTGGTATAGGCAATACTCATGCTCACATAAAATTGTTTTAAAAAGCTGTAGGTCGCCCTATTTGTAATCGATACCAAAAACTGCTTATTAGATTCCCCGTATTCGGATACTTCATAATTGTGGAAATTTTGCACAAAATTTAGACCCCATGTACTTACCAAATCTGGTATCTGAGGCAAAAGCGTTTTTAAAATCACACCCAATCTGTAACCGGTGTTAAGGTAAGTAACTTCCTGGGAGTTTTCCGATAAGGGGACAAATATTGAGGCCGATCCGCTTAAAGATAAATTTTCATTAAAGTCTTTAATCTTTCGAGAAAAAGATATTTGGGTATCTTCCAAAAGCGCATTCTTTTCCCCTAAAAAATCCTTTTCAAAAGAAAGACCGGAAGAAACCGTAAAAAGTTTTGGAATTTCGGCAGTAACATATAATCCGCTTGAAGAGGATAAACCCTTGGTTACATCCGATGATTGTTTAAAATCCGAATTTAACGAGGTGTTGAAAGAACTACTAAATTGCGTAGTTTCACCTTGGGCCAACCCAATCGTTAAAAATAGGATTAAAAAGTAATAAAATCGCATTCTTCCCTTTTTTTAGTCGGTTTATCTCACCCATATAGAAGCAAGACCCATGCCACAACCTTGGAAAATCACCCATTTAAAATCGGGTAGTTGCTCTTGGTAATTTGGGATTATGCCATCGAAAAGTGTCTAAATTTTGGCACTGTGGAAAGTTTATACAGTTAACTAGGATAAAAGTGTGGAATTGAAAAGATTCTCAAGACTTAGCCTACTTTCTTCCCAGATTTCCTTAAGGCCTTTTGTCTCTGAAATCAGGGGGCATTCCCAGGTTAAAACCGGGGACTTTAAAACCTCTGGCCCATACTCTCCAAGAGAGCCTGGGGTGGGGTAATCTTCTATTACTCCCACTGGCGGGTAGCCGTTATATTTGGAAAGAAACTCGGCGATTTCTTTGCAGTTTCCATTGTAGTTAAGCATGGGTTTCCAGGAATGAAAGCTAAGGATAAACTTGGGTGGATATTTTTCAAATAGCTTAACTAAGAATTTGTTTTCTGGCTCAGAAAGGGGAGCGGTGCCTGGATAGTATTTTTCCTCCCTCGCCTCGGAAGTCCAATGTTTTGAGGGAAGGTTTCTATTTAAATCCACTCCCTTGGCGTTCACTCTGGAATGGGCCCTATATCCATCGACATTAAGTAGAGGAATAATTAAAAGGGGAATTTTAATTTTTTCATTTTTTTTAAGCCATTCAAATAAATTTTTAAGGACATAAATGCCCTCGACCTCATCACCGTGTACTCCTGCCATGAGGTATGTATATTTGGAGGCCTTATCCTCGCTTATGTATGCCTGAATTTCTTCGCCTAAATTAGATTTTCCAAAGGGTAGGTCTCTAAAGTGCATGAGTATTCTCCTTGAGGCAGTAAGTGGCCGATTGTCCCGGTGTTTCTTCGACTTCAACCTCTAGCTCGCTGAATTTAAAATTAAATTTTCCCTGGATCCCCTCTGAAATTTTTCTGGCCAGATAAACCGCTAAACGTTCAGCTGATATATTGGGTAGTGGTAGAATTAGGACGTCGTTTTTGGGAAAACTAAAGTGGGAACCATCCGGGGTCTTGTATTCTAAATTGGTCCCGCAGTCCAAAAATTCCACCATGGGATTTTCTCCGGGTAGAAGTAGTTTGTGGTCAAGGGAATCACATATTTCTCTAATGATTGGTTTAATATTTAAAAAATCAAAGACCATATCCTGGGAAAGCTCAGGTGCTCTCCCGCAAACCGAAACGCGATAATTATGGCCATGAAGAGGTTCCCTAGTCCCATTTTGAAAGATTAAAAAATGGGAGCTGGCAAAATTAAAATATTGTTTATAAACCTTGATGGAGAAATCCGGCACCAGAACCCCTTTTTAAAGACCAAATTAACATAAAACAAAAGATAGTCAAAAAATGGTTTTTTAAGTTATATTCCCCAAATGGATTCATTAGAAAAAGAAGTTCAAAGACAACTGTCTTATTTGAAAAGGGGAGTATTTGAAATCACCCCGGAAGAAGATTTTATTGCAATGCTTCGTGAGTCTATCCGAAACAATAAACCCCTAAGGGTAAAATGCGGAATAGATCCCACTAGTCCGGATGTTCACCTAGGCCATACGGTACCCTTTAGGAAAATGCGCCATTTTCAAAACTTAGGTCACATCGGTGTAGTTATTATTGGAGATTACACTGCAAGCATTGGCGACCCTACCGGAAAAAATGAATCAAGACCTCCTTTAACTAAGGAAACCATCGACCAGAATGCCAAGAGATATATGGAGCAAATGTATACCATTTTGCTAAAAGAAAAGACGGAAATTTGCTTTCAATCGGAGTGGTTTTCCAAGGTGACGCTTCGAGACGTAATCAAATGGGCCTCCCAAACCACCGTTGCAAAACTGTTGTCCCATGAAACGTTTAAATATCGGCTGGAGGCGGGACATCCCCTCACTTTAAATGAACTTTTCTATCCCGTGCTACAGGGAATTGATTCCGTTTATGTTAAGGCAGATGTGGAGTTAGGTGGAACCGATCAAAAATTTAATGTCCTGATGGGGAGAGATTATCAAAAGCTAGAAAATCAAAGGCCCCAATGTGCAATTTTACTTCCCATAATTACCGGAACCGACGGCACTCAGAAGATGTCTAAATCTTTAGGAAATTATATCGGTATTTTGGACGAGCCATTTGATAAATTTGGAAAAGTCATGAGTATTCCGGATTCCTTAATGATGGAATACTTTAAATTATTAACCGAAATCCCACTCCCTGAAATAGATAAGATAAGCGAAGGATTAAAAGATCAAACTCTACACCCCAATGAAATAAAAAAGTCCCTCGCAACGGCCATCGTGGATTTTTTCCATCCCGGATTAGGGGTCGAAATGCGAACCCAATTTGAAAATGTTTTCAAAAATAAACAAGTTCCCGATGAAGTGGAAGAATATCCTTTTAAAAGAGGGGAAACGCTCAGTACCTTATTGGCCGAATCTGGTGCTCTTCCCAGCAAAGGGGAGGCCAAAAGGCTAATCAAACAAAATGCAGTTTCCATTGTTGATGGAGAAAAATTAACCTCCCCCGAATTACCTATTGGAGAAGAATTTAGTGGAAAGGTAATTAAGGTCGGGAAAAGAATATTTTTAAAACTAATATAAATGAGGAAGAATTTGGATATAAACCTGCAGATTGCACTTAAGACTCTTAAAAAAAGTTTCCCTGGAGACAAAGATGCCCAAAAGGCCTTGTCTGTTTTAGAAAAAAAGGTCAATGAGATGGCCCAAAGGGACCAAATTGAACCCACAGAAGAAGACCCCTATCCAATTCCTGAGGATATTAAAACCAAGCAAAAGGCGTATGCTCTTTTTTGCGATGGGGCCTGCAGAGGAAACCCGGGGCCCGGGGCCTGGGCATCCATGGCCCAAGACCAATCAGGACAGGTTCTGTTTGAGATTTTTGGGGTTGAAGCTAAAACCACCAATAACCAAATGGAAATTCAGGCCGCGATCGAGGCCTTAATAGAATTACAAAGAATTATTGGCGAGATAGATGGGGAAGTATTTTTATTTTCCGATTCAAAATACGTAGTTGAAGGAATGGAACTTTGGGTCCCTGGTTGGAAAACTAGGGGTTGGAAAAAGTCGGATAATAAGATTCCTGAAAACCTGGATCGGTGGCAAAAATTGGATGATCTAAAAGGGTATTTTCCAAACCTTCATTTTATATGGGTAAAAGGGCACGCGGGGCATCCACAAAATGAAAGATGTGATTGGTTGGCCAACGCCGCTTTAGATGAAATTGATTTAATCTAAAATCTTGATATTAAGAATTAAAAAGTGTAAATTTTTGAAATTAATTGTTTTAACAAAGGGTAGAAAGATGAAAAAAACATTTGCGCTGAGCGCGTTAGTAATGTCTCTGATATTGGTAAGCTGTAAGGGTGGGAAGGTTGATCTAAAAACTGATGAAGATAAAACCTTTTACACTTTAGGAACAATGTTTGGTTCAAGACTTAATAATCTTGAGCTTTCAGAAAAAGAAATTGATGCTCTTGCCGCAGGGTTAAGAGATTCTGCTGGTAAAAAAGAGTTACAAGTAAAACCTGAAGAATTCCAAAATAAGATTCAGGAAGTTTTCTCTGCAAGAATGAAAGTATTTGCTGAAAAAGTAAAAAAGACAGGTTCAGAATATCTTGAAAAATTCGTAAGCGATGGCGCTGAAAAAACTGCAAGTGGATTGGCCTATAAAATTGAAAATGCCGGTTCTGGTAAAAAACCAAAGGCCGAAGATGTGGTTGAAGTTCACTACCACGGTACTTTGATTGATGGAACAGTATTTGATTCTTCAAAAGAAAGAAACACACCAGTTTCTTTCCCACTAAACAGAGTTATCAAAGGCTGGACCGAAGGTCTTCAATTAGTTGGAGAAGGTGGAAAAATTAGACTAGTTATCCCATCTGATCTTGCTTATGGCGATGCTGGTGCACCTCCAAAAATCCCTGGTGGATCTACCTTGGTTTTTGAAGTTGAGTTGATTTCTGTTAAAGGACCAGAAGCTGCTAAGCCAGCTGCTGCTGCCGCTCCTGCTCCAAGAAAACCATCTAAGAAAAAAATGTAATTAAATAAAAAAACTTTAGGTTTAGGGCCATGCGTTTGCATGGCCTTTTTTTTAATTGAAATCCCATTTTTTCCGAAAAAGAAAGAGGAGTCTCCTCTTTATGGGAAAAATGCTTCCTTTAATTATTTTTCTTTTTTCCTGTACTAGAGAAATACAGGGATTTAAAAGCAATACTAAAACCAACAGATTCACCGATTATGACATGGAATCGGTTTATCTCTATGTTCCATCAACCCTTGGGGCCCCCAGAAAAATCTCCGCCATTAAACCTTTTTATAGGGGTTCTGAACTTCTGGTTAAGCTTAAATGGACCAAAAATGGCCTATCAATTTTTGCATCCGATGAAGATGCACGTTTTGATTTTTCTAGGAATCAAAATCCAGTTTTTACCATTCCTGGAGTTTATAAAGATTATAAATGCCCTCCCAATCAGGAGGGGGAATGTTCAACTGAGGATCATTCAAAAGGTTGGGAGGAGCGTCCCTATTTTTTCCCCGAACTCGATAAAATTGATTTCAAGTCTTCACTTAATTTATTGGATCTGACATTTGATGATGACGGATGTTTTATCGAAAGGGCCACCAACATTTTGAACTTTGAAATTAAAAGGGGAGTTATTAATTTTGAGTTGGAGAAAGAATACGTTGTTTCAAAAAATGAACAATGTATTGCCAAATACCTTTTTGGAGAAGGCCTAAAACCACAAAATTTATCTTTTAAAACAAATTTTTTCTACTCCCTAGTCCGCTTAAAGGATTTGATTTCAAAGGAATATATTCCAAAACCTTATTCTATCCCTGAACAGGAAATTTTTGGTTTTTTTAAAAACACCCAGCAAATCTATGATGAAAATTATTACTCTAAAATTGATGTATCTAATTTAAACCGTTGGAACCCAAAAAAGAAAAAAATAACCTATTACCTCTCTGACTCTTTTAATGAAGAGGGAAATGAGCAGTTCAGACAAATAACCTTAAAAGTTTTTGAAGATATTAATAAAGTTTTCAAAAGCATAAAAATACCTTTTACCATGGAGCTTTTGAGGCCATCAGGAAAAACACCCGGAGATTTGCGTTTTAATATGATCAATTTGGTAACCGACCCTCTAGAGGATATTATTTTGGGTTATGGCCCCACAATTTCAAATCCTCTGACCGGGGAAATTGTCTCTGCCTCGGTAACTTTGTACTCCGGAGTGCTTAAAAAGATTATTCCAAAAGTATACAAAGGGATGGAAATAACTAGCCAGGAAAATGCCAAAATTTTAAAAACTATTTTCCCCAGAATTGCAAAAACTATCGATTTGATAGAAAAGTGGCCGGGGAGAAAATCTGAAATCAACTTAGAGGCGGCAGAAAATTTTCCTGTTGTTTCTAATCGGATTGATCCAAGGGTCACCGCAAGCTTCGATTATTTTACCCCCGAGAACTCAATTAAAGCGGATACTTCAAAACTCGGAAAAAATACCTATTTGGAAAATTTAGAATACCTCACCAAAAATAATGCCTACCCAAGCGAGCTTTATTTAAATGGAGGTAGGGGTAAGACATACCCAGATGGTATTTTAGAGTACAAAGAAATTTGGAATTCCGATAAAACTTTAAGGAAATGGGAATTGCTCACTGAAAATGAGAGAAGAAAAGTCACAGAATTAATTTTACCCCATGCCTTTCGCACCATTTTAATTCATGAATTGGGGCATAATTTGGGGCTTCGACATAATTTTATGGGATCAGTTGATAAGAAAAACTTTTATACAGACATAGATTTCGAGTCCTCGCCTGATGGAAAAAAAAGTTTATTTGGTATTGAAGTGCCCCAAAATCCGAACTTTTCAACAATTATGGATTATGGGTTTTCAGAAATTAGCGAACTTCCTATTTTTGGAAAATATGATATCGCTGCCTTAAGGTTTGCCTATAATGGAGAAGTTGAAAATGAAAATGGAGAGTTTAAAAAAATAGAAGAATTGGGGAATCGATATTTTAAAAAATACGCATACTGTCCGGATGAGGCGGTTGGATCTTCGGTTTTTTGTAATTATTTTGATGAGGGGACCAACTATAGCGAAATCATGCAACATTACCAAAAAAAATATGAAGATTTTTATGAGGCCACCAACTTTAGAAATAACCAGGATAACTTCCACCTTTTAGGAAATGGGGGTTATTTATTCTTGAGAAAGGCCCAATTTGAAAGGGTGAGGAAAATTTTTGAAACCTGGGAGGTTTTTGCCAATCAGGAAATTTCTGATCTAAAAGATAATTCGTTAAAAGAGCAACGATTTAAAATTAAAAAAAAGTTGGACTTCTGCCAAGGGAAGGATGATTTACAATGTAAATTTATTTTAGATCTTGATAACGCTACCAAGTTGGCAGGAAGATTCTTTTTAAATATTTTGAAAACCCCAAACCATGAATGCCTTCTGGCCTTTGATAAATTTGAAAAAATTGTTCCTTTGAATTTTTTACATCGGGCCCTAGGACTTCCCCGTGCCCCAAAAAGTTGTTTTGATTCGATTATCCCCACTATTAAAGATGGAGGCAAAATCGGAATTATAAAAGGGGAGAGAGGAAAATATTTAACCGATTTGCCAGAATATAATTTTAAATATCCTTTTTCTTCGGATATCTCCGCCAGGGGCATTTGGATAGATAAGATTTTGGCTATAAAATATTTAATTAGCAGAAGTCTTTCAATTGATAGTTTCAAGGACCCCCATTTAAGTTTTCTTGACCACCCAATTATCGGGCCTGAAATTGAAAAATTAATTGAGGATTTGATCCTTCAGCAACCGCTGGATAATTCCATTCCCTTTAAAGACAAAATGGGTAGGGAAGTAAAAGTTGACTTGGATTTTCAAAGAAGCGTTTTATCTGGAGGAAATAATCCTCTCATCCCCCAACAAATCAGTTTGGGACTAATTTTTGAACTAGGCCTTCCCACCAATTCATCTTTTTTCCTTTCCACTGCACTTCTAAAAACAATAATTGATAATTCCAAAGTTATTGACCCCTCCATTTTAAAAAAGAGTGAAGAGTTCTTGACTCAATTTGGAGTTAAGAAAGTGGATGAGGGATTTAATTTGGATCTCAAAAAATATTTTCCAGAAATTGTTTTATCCGATGGTTTTAAATATGCCGGATCGGGATCTTTTGCTCTTGCTTCAAATATTATTTCTGAACTTAAATATTATAACTTTTTAAATTCCTATAAAACCTTGCAAGATTTTTTTGAAAAAAATGATCCCCCCATGACTCAGGATAAATTAAGGGATATTTTAAGCAAAATATATTATTTGAAGATGAACCCCTATCTAGATATTTCACTTCGCAGAAAAACCTTTCAGGGCCCAATTATGGATATTTCTGGGCCAATTAAAAATGCCATGGAGGTTTCGGTATTTGTTTTGGATCAAATAATAAGATCATTTGATGAGGAAGTGGATTTTGCTGAGGTTTTTAAAAATACGCCTAAAGAATTGAAAATCCCTGAGCGGGCCCTCCATCTAAAAAATAGTCTCCACAAAGAACAGTTTATGGAAGCAAAAGAATTACTATTAAGCTCCTTTGCTCCTCCATCGGATTTTCCTTTTATGGATTTATATAACATGGGGGAGCCTGACCTTAATCATTTACTTAAATTAACAGAAAATAAGGTCAGGGTAGAGATAGAGGACCTGCTTAAAAATTTAAAGTCCTATTAGAGAAACCTTTCTTGATTAGTTCCAAACCAACAATTAGGCCTTGTACCGATTTTGGCACCTTCTTTTTTCGTGCATGCTCCAACATCTGAGGCGAGATCATCGGAAAAATCAGTGTAGGGATCCTTATTGCAAACGGCTCCTGAAAAATATGTATCAAGTCGGCATTGTGGCTCTGGATGGCCGTGATATGTACTTCTTATATAATTGTCATCCGGAGTATCAAATCGAAGAGGAATAGTTCGCCTTCTTAGGGCATTAAAAAGAAGTGCAACCGACTTTCCGGCCATAGCAGCTCTTTCACAGATCGCTATATCCTGAGCATCTTTAAACTGTTTTTGGCAAGTTTTAGTGGCGAATCCATCGACCTTTATGTCTCTAAGGATCACAACATTATTTTCTTTTTCCCAAACTTTCTTTAAACATTTCAGGGTTCCAAAATAATCGGCCTGTCCTTCATTTGATGCCCAATCAACAATCCCATAATATTCTGATTTTTTAGGAGCACCGCCTAAGTGATGGCCAATTTCATGGCAGGCAGCCAGATACATTCCATCCCTGGTAATAGTTTCGTGTCTTGCAAGTCCACCAGTCATTATAATATGCCAGTTATTCCCTTCCTGGTAAGCATATGCATTTACCGTACCATTATTCCAATTTCTCTCAATAACTAAATTTCCACCTTTGGATCTAACCTCAGGTCCGTAAACAGCTTCCACATTATCGAGGAGTTTTTCAAATTCCTCCTGGGTTGGGTTGTTTGCGCTTTTAACATCTGGACCTATCCAAAGATCGTTTTCTTCAACGAGTCCAGTTATTCCGTACTGGTCGCATGCAAAAACCAAATTAAAAGAAATAAAAACCCAAAAGAAAATAGCTCTCATAATAAAGATCCTCCTTGACTCAATTAGAGATGGGCCGATTGAACAATTCTATTTTTGAAAAAATATAATGCCAACGAACAATTAATAAAATTAACGTGGAGTTAGAAAATGTTAAGTGTAAGTGAAATGAGGGTTGAAATGATTTGCTCCAGAACATGGGGGGAACCTGACCTTAATTATTTACTTAAATTAACAGAGAATAAGGTCAGGGTAGAGATGGAAGATCTGCTTAAAAATTTAAAATCCTATTAGATAAAGTTTTCTTCAGTTCCAAACCAGCAATTAGGCCTTGTACCAATTTTGGCACCCTCTTTTTTCGTGCATGCTCCAACATCTGAGGTTAGATCATCGGAAAAATCAGTGTAGGGATCCTTATTACAAACGGCTCCTGAAAAATATGTATCAAGCCGGCATTGTGGCTCTGGATGGTCGTGATATGTTCTTCTTATATGATTGTCATCCGGAGTATCAAATTTAAGGGGAATAGTTCGACTTCTTAGGGCATTAAAAAGAAGTGCAACCGACTTTCCGGCCATGGAAGCTCTTGCACAGATCGCTATATCTTGGGCATCCCTAAACTGTTTTTTGCAGGTTGTAGTGGCGAATTGGTCCACATCAACGGTTTTAAGGATCTCAACATTATTTTCTTTTTCCCAAACTTTCTTTAAACATTTTAGGGTTCCAAAATAATCTGCTTGTCCTTCATTTGATGCCCAACCGACAGTTCCATCATACTCTGGTTTCTTAGGAGCTCCGCCTATGTGATGGCCAAGTTCATGGCAGGCAACCAGATACATTCCATCTCTGGTGATGGTTTCATGTCTTGCAAGTCCACCGAACATTGCAATATGCCAGCTATTCCCTTCCTGGTAAGCATAGGCATTTACCGTCCCATCATTCCAATTCCTCTCGATAACTAAATTTCCACCTTTGGATCTAACTTCAGGCCCGTAAACAGCTTCAACAGCATCGAGGAGCTTAGTAAATTCCTCCTCGGTTAAATCCGTTTTGCTTTTAACATCTGGACCTATCCAAAGATTGTTTTCCTCCACAATCCCGGTTATTCCGTACTGGTCGCATGCAAAAACTAAATTGAAAGAAATAAAAACCCAAAAGAAAATAGCTCTCATAATGAAGATCCTCCTTGACTCAATTAGAGATGGGCCGATTGAATAATTCTATTTTTGAAAAAATATAATGCCAACGAACATTTAACGAAATTAACGTGGAGTAAGAAAATGTTAAAAATTGTAGTTTTTATCCCCAAAGAATTTTGCGAAAAAGTAAAGGAAGCTATGTTTAAGGCAGGTGCGGGAAAATTTAAAAATTATGATAACTGTTCTTTTGAAATTGAAGGAACCGGACAATTTCGCCCCCTTAAAAACTCAAATCCGCATTTGGGGAGGATAAATTCTTTGGAGAGAGTAACTGAAATGAGGGTTGAAATGATTTGCTCCAATGAATGTATAAAGGATGTAATTTCCGCAATGAAATCAGCTCATCCCTATGAAGAGGTAGCTTATGATGTGATTTCATTGTTTGAAGTTAACTAAAAAAATCAGGTATAAAAAAGAAATAAATAAATTTAGTGAATATTCCGATCAACCTTCACGCAACCATGCCTTTATGGAGGAATAAATGGGTGTTTTTGAAGATGCCATTAGTACCTTCCTTGCTCCGATAAACGATTTATTAAATGATCCAACGGTCTCGGAAGTTATGATTAATGGCCCCAAAGAAATTTTTGTTGAACGCAAAGGTTTGGTTTATAAAACCCCCAATCAATTCAGAGGAGAAGAGGAATTAGTTTCGGCATTTAGGGCAGTTGCTCAATCGGTGGGTCGGGTGATTGACGATGAAAATCCAAGACTGGATGCTCGTCTTCCTGATGGATCTAGAATCCACGTAATTCTTCCTCCTATGGCCAAAAACGGAACCACTGTTGCCATAAGAAAATTTAGTAAAGAAAAACTCACCCTAAAAGACCTTATTGGTTTTGGCACACTCTCTAAAGACGGTGCCCGTTTTTTAGATATTTGCATCCATCTGGGAAAAAATATTCTCGTTTCAGGAGGAACCGGTTCCGGAAAGACTACCGTATTAAATGTTTTGGGAAGTCGCATTCCTAAAACCGAAAGACTAATTATTATAGAAGATGCGGCGGAGCTTCAGGTGAAGGCCGAGCACGTGGTAAATCTTGAGGCCAGAAAAGAAAACCCTGAAAGGGGCATCAAAGGTGTGACCATAAGAGATTTGGTTATTTCGGCCATGAGACTTAGACCGGATAGAATTATAGTAGGGGAGGTAAGGTCAGAAGAGGCCCTAGATTTGATTCAGGTAATGGGAACCGGCCATGATGGATCCATGGGAACTGTTCATGCCAATAGCCCCTTGGAATCTTGCACCAGGCTTGAGTCACTTTGCTTAATGGGTGATATCAAAATTCCACCCGATGTAATTAGAAAAATGGTGGGGGCCGCCCTACAAGTTATTGTCCAGTGCACCCGTTATCCCGATGGAGGAAGACGTCTGAGCCATATTTCAGAGGTTTTGGGCGTGGACCGAACCGGCAACTATATTGTGAAAGATATTTTTCGTTGGGTGCAAACAGGTAAAACCGAAGATGGTAAATTTATTGGTGAAATGAGGCCATGCAATTACGTACCTTCATTTTTTGATGCGATTGTTACCAATCAACTTCCATTTCCTAAGACCCTTTTAATAAACCCCAATGAAAAAGAAAAAACTCAGGCTGCTTAAAAAAGGACTCCGGTGGATAAAATCCCCAAGTTGGAACCATTGGGGCCGTTGTTGTAGGTTTGAAATTTTTTAATAAAATCCAAATTTATTAACAGCCTTGTCTCCTGGGAAATGGGGATCCCATACCCAACTCCCGCAAGCATAGTTCCTCCGATTATATAATCCAGTACATAAACGGTGGGTTCATCTTTTAAAAATGCCACTGATCCAAGCCCCAAATCAAGGCGAGCAAATAATCCGGAGCCGATATTTTGGCCAAAGAAATAATTCATGGAAAGGGAAACTGCTGGTTGATAAATATTGGTGGTGGTTTGGGCAATGGAAAATTCATTTACGGTAAGGTCTAAAACCACCCCCACCATAAATTTTTTATTAAATTTCGGCCAATAAATCCCTAGTAGATTGAAATCAACGGCGGGGTTGTTGTTTGAGCTTAAGCTTCCATCAAAAGAAATATTTCCAAACCCCAGGGCAAAATATAGGTAATATGATTCGTTTTTTGAAGGGAGATAGGATTCTCTCCAGATAATATTCTCATCGGATATTTTAGGGTAGGTTGCCTTGGAAAACTTTTCATGGATCCCACCTTTTTTTTCAAAAACCGCTTCCCGATCATCAGGGAATGTTTTTTGGGGAGCAAAATATTTAAGCGGCTCAAGTGCGGATAGCGGAGGTATTTCAATGTCTTCAAGGTCCATGTCATTAAGGTTGATATTTAACTGGGAGTAGGAGAGAAGTGGATAGAGGGAGAAAAAAAAGAAAAGGGTTCTTAATAGCATCCTATTGAAAGTTTACTTATTAAGAACCCCTCTCGTAAAGAACTAACCTAGAAGTTTAAGAACTAAGTTGTTTCTTTGGTTGGTAGCTGCTAGGGCGGAGACACCTGCGTTGGCAAGTACATTTAATCTGGCATTTTCTGATATTTCTTTGGCGTAATCTGCATCTAAAATCCTGGAATTTGCGGCCGATAAATTCTCTCCAGTAATTTGGAGGTTTTGAATGGTGGATTGTAATCTGTTTTGAACAGCACCCAGGAGTGCTCTATTTTCTGCAATAATTCCAAGGGCACTATCCACTGAGGCCAGGGATGTCCTGGCAGCTTCTTTGGATAAAATGTCCAACCCTCCTACTCCTAGTCTATCAAGAGTGGCGTTGATCTGGCTGGCATCCCAGGAGATTCGATCGTTAAAGGGATCATTTCTAACTCCCACCTGAATGTCATATTGTCCAGCCGATCCATCAAGGAGTTTAGCTCCATTATATTCGGTCACTCTGGAAATCCGATCCAATTCTTGTTTAATTTGTTGGTATTCCTTATCAGCAAGAGCTCTTTCGGGATCACCAATTGTATCTGAAGCGGCTTGGATGGCCAACTCTCTCATTCTGGTTAGAATGTTTCCACCTTCATTTAATCCACCTTCAGCAACTTGTACCAAGGAGATACCATCGTTGGCATTTCTTTCTGCTTGAAAGTTTCCTCTGATCAAAGCGGTTAATCTACTGGAGATCGCCATACCGGCAGCATCGTCAGCAGATTTAACAATTCTTCTACCCGAAGAAAGTTTACCTAAATTGTCGGATAATGATTCATTGGTGTTCCTCAAACTGCGTTGCGCAGCCAGTGAAGGAACGTTGGTGTTGATTCGCAAGCCCATAAAGTGTCTCCCCTTTATTTTCCAACCAGTGGAAATTCCCCTACGATGGGGACGAGCTTGCTTGCTCTAAGATTTAAATTTTAATTTCTGTGGAGTTTTTCGGAAAGGAAAAATTTTCCTTTAGAGGGTTTTTTCTTTTTTTAAAAAAAAACAAAAATACTCAAATAACTTTTAATAAATCCTGAGTGAAAAAGTCTGTTTGCAATTTTATTCCTAAATCTTTGTTTTTAGATATATTTTCTTTTGCGTTTTCAAGTGTTGTGGAAAATTCGAGGGAAACTTTATGTTTTGAAAGTTCATTAATGACCGCTTCCTTTTTTTCCTTTATCAGATTTTCCTGCTTTTCAAGATATCCCAATGCATTTTTTAATCCATCCTCCAAATTTAGGCATTCGGGAGAGAGATTTGGTGCATATTTACAATCGCCAGGAGCATTAATTTCAAAATCAGAGAAATATTTCAGAAATTCCTGGTGACCCTCCTTTTTATCTAAGATTCTCTTTCCCGAAAAAATTGTTTTTTCACAAATTTCTTCAATAATTCTTTTCACCTCATTAAAATCTTTTTCTGTTTCAATAACAGTTTTTATATTTTTTATTCCATTCTCGGCAATTTCTAGGAGAGTAAATCCCATTTCAGCTTTTTTTCTAAATAATTGGCCCTGCTTTATTTTGGCCCTAAGGGAATGAGAAATTGATACTTCGGCGGAAATTCCTTTATCAGGCCCTAGCTCCTTAAGATCCTCTTTGTCTTTACCTTTGGTGTTTCTGTTTGAATAAGGTGGATGTTGTGAAGAATCAGATCTTGATTTAATTGAAAAAAGGCCCATTTGTAACCTCCGTGTAATCTCTAATTCCCTACTGGAATGGGAGGTTAATCCCTGAGCTTTCTGCTCGCTTTTTATTTCTTTTCGCCTGCTTCTAGGGCGAACTTATTTTGTCGTGGGCGAAGGGAAAATTTTGTTCTATAAATCCAAGCTATGGCCTCAAAACTTGAGAAAGCAAAAATAATCCAAAGTATTTTAGATAGGCTTTATCCCGATCCACCAATTCCGCTAAAGCACAAAGATAATTACACCTTATTAATATCAGTCCTTTTGTCAGCTCAATGCACCGATGTTAAAGTTAACCAGATTACTCCAATTCTATTCTCTAAAGCAGATAATCCTTGGGATATGCAAAAACTTAGTCCCAAAGAAATAGAGGCAATTATTCGGCCCTGCGGACTGGCCCCCAAAAAGTCACAATCAATTTTTAATCTTTCCAAAATTCTAACGGAAAAATTTAAAGGTGAGGTTCCGGATAACTTTGAGGATTTAGAGAGTCTTCCCGGCGTGGGCCATAAAACCGCCTCTGTGGTTATGTCCCAGGCCTTTAAACATCCGGCCTTTCCGGTGGATACCCATATTCACCGTCTCGCTCAAAGGTGGGGACTTACAACCGGTAAAAACGTAAAAGTAACTGAAGCAGATTTAAAAAAAATATTCCCAAAGGATTCTTGGAATAAGCTTCATCTTCAGATTATCTATTATGGAAGAGAGCACTGTGGAGCAAAATCTTGTAATGGAACCAAATGTATAATTTGCAAGGCACTATTTCCAAAAAGAAAAAAAATTTTTATTCACCGGAAAGCTTAAGCTCCTGATCCAGTTCTGCCACTCCTGCTTTGATGATATCGTGACATTTTTGTGCCAAGGTATCTACGTCCTCTGAACTTAGTCCCTTGGTCTCCACCAAAGGCAGCGCCTTAAATAATACGGTTCCACTTTTAATTTTATTTAAGTTTAAATTCTTGTGATAAGAAGATATGGCAACGGGCACAATGGGAAGTTGCGTACTGATGGCCAGATGGAATGGACCTTTTTTAAAAGGAAGAAGGCCTCTTCCTTTGTTTCGTGTACCCTCTGGCAAAATCCAAATGGATAAATTTTTCTTTAATAACTGTCCGGATAATTTAGTTAGCGTATCCCTGGAACTCATTTTGTTTTTTCTATTGATCAGAATATGCCCCAATAAATAATAAAGCCACCCAAAGAAGGGTATGTAGAGCAATTCCATTTTTCCCAAAGTTACGGTTTTGCCAGGATGGTTGGCGGTGATGGTCCAAGCATCAATATTGCTTTGGTGATTTGAAATATAGATACAGGGACGTTTTTGGTATAACATCTTGGGGTTTTTAAAAACATTTTTAATTCCAAGAATAAATTGTGCAGTTTTTCCAAACATTGGTGCAACGTAATCGTTTAAGAATGGTCTTTTCCAAAAAATAACCGAGACAAAAAACGCTAGAATTGAAAAAACGAAAATTACTAATAAAGTTATAAAGTAACGAATAAATTTTAACAGATTAAAATCCTCTTGTGTTATTAATAAACCAAATCGTTCAATCTTTAAATCTATTACTTTCGGTAAATGATTTTTAAAAATTAAGTCAATTTTTTTTTATATTTTATGTTTGTGGCCTTGACACTTTATATTTTGGCGTAAGACAATCTCCCAAACAATAAAAAAGGAGAAGCTATGAAAAGGATTTTATTTTTTCTTATGCTAATTGGCCTTTCTTCCTTTGCTTTTGCTGAAGATTTCTCATCGACAGTAGGCTTAGATGAAGATTGTCCGTTAACAGACCCTAATTGCCCACTTCCAACCGGAGATATTCCTCCAGGGGATGTAGCAACTGGTACGACAGGAGTTATGACCCATGCAATTCCTGTTGATCAGGAACAAGCTTCGGTAGACAAAGCTTGGTGGACTCTTTGTATTTCAGTAAATTCGGGTAACCGACGTTACGGAATTGGCTTTGATCGTAATTTCGTAAGAGCTACATACGAAGCCTACAATAGATGTAGATACACTTCTGGAGCATGGGCCCAATTGTGCGGAAGACCTCAGTGTTTCTCAGTTAACGTTCCTAATCCATTTCCATTCCCTGGCGGCGGCATACCTGGCGGCGGCGGCGGC
>Ga0180061_1000031_pt1 | contig 35087 bp, 40 predicted proteins | sample EasRivT27_16_10D_FD_121769 | JGI IMG/M metagenome (GOLD analysis project Ga0180061, IMG submission 121769) | Soil microbial communities from meander-bound floodplain in the East River, Colorado, USA - East River metaG ERMLIBT27_16_10D | ecosystem: Environmental > Terrestrial > Soil > Floodplain ...
CACCGCCCCAGAACAAACCCTGGCCCCAACTGAGTCAGCACCTGCATCCGAACCAACCCCTGCTCCCACCGATTCGGCGCCACCGTCAGAACCTGCTCCGCCGGAGTCGGCTGCACCGGAACCAACTTCAGTTGGTCATTAGTTACGCTTAAGGTCACTTCCTTTTCTATAGAAATGAACCCCAAAATCGCTTAATATCTAAATTAACTGTTGTTGAGGAAGAAAATCATGAAAAGATTTTTTTTATTTATTATACTTTTTTCTATCTTAGTACCAATTACAAATCGGGCCGAAGAAGTTGATATGGCAGACTTAAACGCCAGTGATCCATCCCCTCCTGTGGAGGAAATGTCTTCACCCTCCACCCAAACTGAATCCTCCTCTTCCGAAGTGGCTCCTGAGGCAATGGAAGAAGCTACTTTTGATGATGTCTCTTACGAATAATGTATCTCACGTTTTTGCTTCTGTTTATTTCGAATATTTTCATGACCTTTGCCTGGTACGGCCATCTTAAAAATTTAAAAGGGAAACAAATCTTCTTAGTTATTTTGATTTCCTGGGGAATTGCTTTCTTTGAATATTGTGCTCAGGTGCCTGCGAATCGGATAGGGAGTAAATACTTCACTTTAGCACAACTAAAGATTATTCAAGAAATAATAACCATGGTTGTGTTTGCTTTCTTTTGCCTTTTCTATATGAAAGTCCCCATATCGAAAAATTTCCTTTATGCGGGAATATGTTTGGTCTTTGCGACCTTTTTCATTTTTAAGGATTTACCCACCCATTAAAGTGGAAATGAATCCAAATATTTGGGAATTACACAATCCCAGCCAAATTCTTTTTCTAGTTTTTCTTTTAAACCCTCTGCCTGGTGGATTTCTCCATGGGTAATAAAAACCTTGGTGGGGCGTTTAGGAATGGTTCTGGCCCAATCAACTAACTCATTTTGATCCGGGTGGGCAGACAAATTATCGATCAGGTCGACTTCAGCATTGATAGGGATACTTTGCCCATGGATAGTAACTTCTTTTTTGCCATTAATAATTAATTCACCTCTGGTTCCGGCGGATTGATATCCAGTAAATAAAATGGTGTTTGCGGGATCAGGTCCATATTTCTTAACATGATGGATTACTCTTCCCCCTGAAACCATTCCACTTCCAGCAATAATAATTGCTGGGTTTTTTAATTCGTTTAAGGCCTTGGATTCATCAACACTGGTTACGAATTTTGCAACGTTAAATACTTCCTGGCATTGGGCATGATTTAGACGATTAATTTTTTGATATCTACAAAATAGCTCAGTAGCATCTTGGGCCATTGGACTGTTTAAATAGACAGGTATTTTTGGTATCTCTTTTTTTTGAAAAAGTTGATGGATATAATAAAGGATTAATTGAGTCCTACCTACTGCGAATGCCGGGATAATAATCATTCCCCCTCGTTTGTAGGTTCTTAAAATAATATCCTTCATGGTTTCAACCGGGTCATCTTTGGAATGGAACCTATCTCCATAAGTTGATTCCATTACTAAGTAGTCACAATTTTTAGGAACTTCGGGGGGATAAATTATCGGGTCATTAGGGCGACCTAGATCTCCCGAAAAACCAATTGTTTTTGATCCATTTGTTAATACTACCTGTGCTGCTCCTAAGATATGTCCAGCATTAATAAATTTAAAGGTTAGTCCTTTAAGGATTTCCATTTCCTTTCCATAATCTAGGGTATCAAAGTATTTTAATGATTTTTCTGCCTCTTCCAAAGTAAACAGAGGAAGTGGTTTTTTATGTTTGGAAAATCCTTTTTTAAGGGCATATTCGGCCTCTTCTTCTTGAAGATGTCCCGAATCTGGTAACAGTATCGAACAAAGTTCAAAGGTTGCTGGAGTACTGATTACTCTGCCATTAAATCCATCTTTTATTAACCTTGGAATATATCCTGAATGGTCAATATGAGCATGGGTTAAAATAATTGCATGAATTTCTTTTGGATCCACCGGAAATTTTGTCCAGTTTCTAAGACGAAGTTCCTTTAAACCTTGATACAAACCACAATCAACTAAAATTTTTTTCCCATGGTGTTCTATAAGATATTTGGATCCGGTTACAGTTTGTGTTGCTCCATAAAAAGTTATTTTCATTTACCACTCCATTGGTTTTCCATCCTCAAAAAATTTTCCTGAAGGTCCATTTGCCGGAAGAGTTGCTGCCCAAATTATTCCCTCAATTGCCTCATCAACTGTTCTGGGAGCCTTTGGTCCTCCCATATCCGTTTTAACCCAACCCGGGTGAATGCAGTTTACTTTTATTTTACCCTCAAATTCCTTGGATAAAATTTTTGTTAACGCATTTAAAGCAGTTTTTGACATTCTATAAGCAGGATACTTTCCTTCCATTTCAAAAAGTTGTCCCATTTTCGAAGAAATATTTACAATGCATGGGTTTTTTCCTTCCAGTAAAAGAGGATAAAGAGATCTTATCACGCGGTAAGCACCAAGGGTATTGGTATTAAAGGTTTTTAACATTTCCTCGGTGGAGATTTTAAAAGTTCCTTTTTCATCGGAATCAAAAAATATCCCAGCATTATTTACTAGTATGTCCAATTTATCGATTTTTTTCTTGAGTGCTTGGGACAACTTTTCAACTGAGTTGTCATCAGATATATCTGCTATAAGGGCTTCAACTTCTAATGAGGTACTTTTCAATTCCTCAGTTGCCTTCTTTATTTTTTCAGAATTTCGGCCCACCATAAAAACTTTGTATCCCATTTGGGCCAATTTTTTTGAAATACCAAAACCTAATCCTTTATTTGCACCGGTAACTAGCGCGTTTTTCATCTTGACTCCATGATAAAAAAAAAGGGCCGAAAAAATTCGGCCCCTATTTAAAATTAAGCTTTATTATAAAGATTAATTACCTTCGCCTTGAGCTGGTGCAGTTTCAGCTGGTGCGCCTTCAGCTGGAGCAGCAGGTGCAGCTTCGGCAGGAGCAGCTGTTTCAACAGCAGGTTGTTCAGCTGATTGGTCAGCTTGTTTGTTACAAGATACGAATGAGAAGGCAAGGGCAAGCATAAGTAAAGTTTTCATTAAAAAATCTCCTGTTTTTTTTGGTTACAATTAACTATGTCTTAACAAATTAATATCTTGCTTAAATACACCGAAAAAAATAATAAATTAAGAAAAAAATTAAATAATATTATGACTCGGTATGTCTTAACTCAATTCTACTTTCCTTTAAAAAGAAAATAATGGAAAAAGTTTAAAATGAAAACAAATTTTCAATTAATCCCCTTTAAACCTGAAAAAAATTTGAATATTTCAGGATGCCTAGAGAGAAATGTAAAAACATTTACCCTAAGTTTATGTTTTTTGGATCCGGAAGAATCAATTAAATTTTCCTATCCCAAGACCCAGAGCCACAAAAGAGCATTTGGTTTATGGGAAAAGACCTGTTTTGAAATATTTCTAAAAAAAGTAAATTCGAGCGAATATATTGAGTTTAATTTTTCTCCGGATCTAGAATGGAGTTGTTTCCATTTTGATAACTACAAAGAAGGAATGAGGAATTATGAGGGAGTCAAAATAATCGATTTAAATTTTGATTCCAAAACCAATACCTTTAGGGCCACCTGGGAATTTGATTTATTAAATTGGGATTTTGACTGTGGAATTAGTACCATTATGGAAAACAAGGACCTAAAAAAATCCTTCTGGGCCTTAAAACATCCAAATCTTACCCCTGATTTTCACGATTTTAGGTCTTTTGCCCTTCACTCTCCCCAATCGCCCTAAGCCACTGAGTGGTTGGAAGGATCAGCTTCCGTTTTTCCAAATCAAAAAGTCCTATGGATAAATCCAAAGTAGAGGCCAATGTCCCATCCGTTTTAATCATTTTCTGGCTCAATTTCATGACATATTTATTTTTCATTCCACAGGCCCAGGATTCAATTTTTATTAAATCCTTATTTTTGAGTTCTGAACGGAAAGTAATGGCCATGTCCAAAATGACCGGACCTTGCTTTAAATCTTGTATGATTTTGAGCCCAAATCCATTATTTTCAATGAAATCCCACCTGGCCATTTCATAGAGTTGGAAATAAACCGAGTTGTTTACGTGGCCAAAAACGTCCAAATGGGTACCTAAAATCTCCACTTCGTAGCTAAAAATCTTCATTTTTCTCTCCTTACTAGGGGTTTTAGTAACCAAAAAATCTGATAAATAACATAAAAAATTCGGGTCAAACTCCCATAAACACTAGGTTTTTTGGTGCATTTAGTCTAAAATGCCTATGTAGGAGGCGATATTTTTACCTCCTATTCATTTTTCCTTTTCTTATAAAAAGGATTTATGATAAATAGTTTTTTGAAATCGATAACAGTCTCAGGAGTCCTAAGGGCATAGTGCCCATATCCTCTTTGAGCTCTAACCCGAAACTTAAGGAGTTAATATGGGTAAAAAATTGTACATTGGTAATCTTCCGTTTTCAGCAACTGAACAAGCACTGTCTGACATGTTCGCACAGTGTGGAACAGTTGAATCCACAAAAATTGTTACTGACCGTGAAACTGGTCGTAGCAAAGGCTTCGGCTTCGTAGAAATGTCTACAGAAGAAGAAGCTGCAGATGCCATTTCAAAATTGAATGGTTCTGATTGTGAAGGAAGAACCATCACCGTTTCTGAAGCAAGACCAATGGTTCCTCGTGAAAAGAGACCAGGCGGCTTCGGTGGAGATCGTGGACCACGTGGTGGCAACGGCGGTGGAAACCGTGGCGGTGGATTTGGAAGAAGATAATTAATCATCTGTAATCCAATAAATTAAGGGCCAGTTTTCTGGCCCTTTTTTTTCACTAAATTTATTACAATACGTTATCCTTAATTTACTTAAAATGTTAAGAAGTCGAATATGAGTCTAAAATTAAAAAATATTGCCATTGTTGCCCACGTTGACCACGGAAAAACAACCCTTGTAGACGGAATTTTAAAGCAGTCTGGAACTTTTGACCCTCGGATTCAAATGGAAGAGCGGGTTATGGATTCAGGTGAATTAGAAAAAGAAAGGGGTATCACTATTACCGCCAAAAACTGTGCTTTCTCATGGAAAGGGACCAAAGTAAATTTATTGGACACCCCTGGGCACGCTGATTTTGGGGGAGAGGTTGAAAGATCTCTAATGATGGTGGATGGTATTTTACTTCTTGTGGACGCCTCTGAAGGCCCTCTTCCACAAACCAGATTCGTTCTATCCAAAGCAATGGAAAGGGATCTTAAAGTTTGTGTAGTAATTAATAAAATTGATCGTCCAGACGAAAGAATCACCGAAGTAATAACCGAAATTGAAAACCTATTCCTTGATTTGGCCCACTTACTTGGTAAAGATGATTACGATTTTGATGTTCCAATTTTCTATGCTTCTGCAAAATTGGGATTCGCAAAACAAAAATTGGCCGATGAAAGTGTAAATCTTCATCCGCTTCTAGATTTTATGGTTTCAGATTTCTTCCCTGCTCCAAAAGTTACTCCGGGAGAACATCTACAACTTTTGGTTACAAATCTGGGGTACTCTGCTTATTTAGGATCTCAAATTATTGGAAGAATCCAAAGAGGATCCATAAAAAAAGACCAACAATTAGTTCTTTGTGACCGAGAAGAAAAAAATAAAGCATATAAAATAACTAACATCCAAATCTTTGATGCTCTAGGCACCAAAGATGCAACTGAAGCCTCTGGTGGTGAAATCGTAATTGTAGCGGGAGTTGAAAATGCCAGAATTGGGGATTCCTTATCCTCCCCAGAATTAATTGAGCCCCTACCTCGGATTGAAATCGACCCTCCTACAGTATCGGTAACTGTTTCAGTTAATACTTCTCCTAATTCAGGCCAGGAAGGTGAATATCTTACTAGTAGGAAACTAGAAGAATTCTTGGAAAATGCAACTAAACTTAATGTTTCTCTTCAATATTCTACAACCTCTGACCCTAAAGAATTTGAGCTTAAGGGAAGAGGAGAACTTCAACTTGCCATCGTCTTTGAACAAGTTAGAAGGGCCGGATATGAGCTAATGGTAGCAAGACCTCAGGTTTTAATGAAAACCATTGATGATCAAAAACATGAACCCTATGAATTAGTAGTTATGGATATCCCAAATAGAGATGTTGGGGCCATCACCGAAACTCTTTCCACTAGAAAGGGGATTATGAAAAACCTCCAACAAATGGGAGAAAATAGAACCCGCTTGGAATTTGAATGCCCTTCTAGAAGTTTAATCGGATATAGATCAAGATTTTTAACTGATACTCGTGGAGAAGGCCTTATGTCTTCTCAGTTTCTAGGATATCGACCATATGCCGGAGATATGCTCTCCAGACAAAATGGTGCCATTTGCTCTGATCGTGCCGGTAAAACCACTCCTTATGCACTTTTCAACCTTTTAGCAACTGGTAAACAGTTTATTGCCCCAGGAGAGATTGTTTTTGAGGGACAAGTAATTGGTGAACACACCAGACCCCAAGATACCAATGTTAACTGTGTAAGGGAAAAGCATTTAAGCTCGGTCAGAACTGCAGGAAAAGATGAAAATATAATCCTTCCCCCAGTTCAAAAAAGGACCTTGGAATGGGGAATGGATTGGATTGACAACGATGAATGGGTTTTAGTCACTCCGAAGGCAATCCGAATCCGAAAGAAAATTTTGGAAAAAAATAAAAGATCCGTTAAAAGATCTTAACGCTTTTTATAAATTGCCCCAACAATTATTCCACTTCCAATAGCTTCAAATAAAGTTGTCGCAATCCAATACCACATTAAGGCCTGGGGAATTGGCAATATTGCATATTGAATAAAACATCCACCTATTAAAAGAAGTCCCACCAATAAACCGTATCTAAAACCTTCCGCTGCTCCACTGGTTTCGCAACCTCGAGCAAAAATAAAGGTAAAATATTTTGCCGTAAAAAAATAACCAATAAACATCCAAACACACATGGATTTCATTTGGTCTTTGGGTCTCCAAAGAGAAGCAGTTTCTTCATAAATACCGTTTAATAGATGGCCATGAATCACCCAGTCCGCTACAAAAATAAAGGCATAAACTGCAATAAAGGCAAAGATAAAACTCTTGGTATTTACGCCCTTGCAAATCTTAGAAAACATAAAAATCCTCCATAATTAAGTTTCCCTAATTTTAAAAAAGATTCTTGCTAAATGTCATTTTAAAAGAAGTTTAATCAACTGTTCCAAAGACATAATCCCAAAGTGGATTGGAAACCCCATATTTTTTGGGTTTATGAGAGTAATGGTGTTGAAGATGATAGGCCCTTAGATACTTCCCAATTTTTGAAGTCATGGTGAAGTGATGGGTGGCATAATGGGTGTAGTCATACCATAGGTAACCAACTAAGAATGACCCCATAAAACAAGCAAAGTACTGGTCAGGTACAAAAAAGCCAAAAAAATTGTAGAGAATAGTAAAAACAATAATTCCCATTGGAGGTGCAAAAACTAATCTCGTGGGATCTTGAGGGTCGTCATGGTGGACCCCATGAAGAACAAATATTATCCATTTTCCAAATTTGCTTTTGGGCTCAAAATGAAACACAAATCGATGAAGTATATATTCAGCTAACGTCCATATAAAAATTCCAGCAAGAAAAGTAAGGAGGATTTCGGAAAAAGCTAAATCCTTTGCTTTATAAAAAAAATATCCTGAAACCGGACCCCAAATCAAAATAGGCAATATGGGGTGAATATGGGTGAACTTTTCCAAATAGTCGTTTTTAAACATTCTAATGCTTTGGTGTCTCATGGGTAAAAAAATAAATTTTTTAGAAAAGTATGGCAAGTAAATTGCCACCTCTGCTTAAATGTTTTAGCCTCAATTCAAAGGAAAATTCTTTGGAAAAGGAAAAACTAACTCGACGCACATTCTTCTCCTTTGCTGCAGCGATGGGAATTTTCGGAAACTTTAGGTCCCAAGCCCAAACACCTAAAGATCGTACTTTAATCCGACCTCCATCATATCCCAGAGAGCTCCCCAAAAATGGCGACAAAATTCACGTTTTTAAAATAGAACTCACCATAACTGTTCATGAAATTTTACCAGGAATAAAAGTCCATGCCTTCACGTATAATGGCACACTCCCTGGTCCATTGATTCGAGTCCAGGAAGGAGACTGGATTCAGGTTGACTTCAAAAATAAAAGTCCGGAATTACACACCATCCATTGGCATGGGATCATGGTGCCTTACGAAATGGACGGTGTACCATTTGGTACTCAATGGCCAGTTGGACCAAATCAGACTTTCCGTTATCTTTTCCGTGCACAACCTTCTGGTACCCATTTTTATCATTGCCATAATATGACTCCACTCCATATCCAAGCGGGAATGTATGGGGCATTAATTATTGACCCCAAAAATGATCCTATTAAAAAGGAATTTTCCTATACTCGGGAATACACCATGATCCTTAGTGAAATGGATACAAATATGGTGGAAAGACAAATGGAAGAGATGGTTAGAATGATGGGAAATATGCAAGGCATGCACGAGTCCCCTAAACTAATGAAAGAAATGAACGGAAGGATGATGGGTTGGTTTTACAACAAAAAATCTTTTCTTGAGGCTGTAAAAGATGGCTATATTCCCCCTTATGTTAAGGCCAAAACGGGTTTTGTGAACCAGCCAAATTTCAACTTTTTTATGATTAATGGAAAATCATACCCTATGACAGAACACCTCCTAATCAAAAAAGGTGAAACTATCAGGGTTAGATTAATAAATACCGGAATGATGCCTCATTTTATGCACCTTCATGGACATGATTTCTGGCATGTCTGTCAAGATGGATCCCCTTTGTCCTCTCCAATTAGATTAAATACAATTCCCGTCTATCCCGGGTCCACCAGCGATATTATAATTGAAGGAACCAACCCTGGTCATTGGCATTTTCATGATCATAGTGACCTTTCTCTTACCAATAATGGAGTTGCACCAGGTGGGATGATGACAATGCTGGTATATGAAGGTGTTAAGTTAAATTTTAAAGAAATAATATCGATAAGCTCATGAAATTATTTTTTATAGTAACTCAAATTTTCTTATCCTCCCTGCTGATGGCATCTGAAACCTCAATATTTTCCCCCCAATTTGAAGTTGCCGGTACGGGAATAGCTGTATTAAATGGGATTAATGGCAACCAATCACCTGCAGAAAGTAATATAGACTTGGGAGATTCTTATATCCTTTTTGGCGGCTCTGAAGCTCTTTATTATGGCAAAGGAATCGGCCAATTTATTATGGGTTTTTTAATAATAGAAGAAGAAGAATTAAGTCAGTCGGTAAGTGGAAAGGTTGGCTCAGATAATGAAATCAAATTATTTCCTTTTCAAACCTTAGTAAATTATGAATCCAAAAATTTTCAAATTAAATTGGGCAGAACAGATATTCCTATAACTCAATTAATTCAGTTTCCGGTTCTTAGAGAAGCGGATTTCCTCACTATCTATAATCCATTTTCAAATGGAAAAATCGTCGAAGAAAGTTTTTTTTCCAATCTTGCTTCCTTTACCTTAAACCAGAAAAACATTTTTTATGAATCTCTTTATCTTCAGCACTTAATAGACAGCAATGATACCAAAAATAATCCTTGGATAAATTCCATGGGTGTAAATCTGGAATACATAGCTCCTCCAGGTAGAGAGAAATTAGACAGCCTTCTCCGAGCTAGCTTGGGATATGAAGCCCTTTTCTTTGAAAAAGGCCAAAATATCTTAACAGGAGGTTTACAAGTTCGCCTAAACCAAAGTTTCACCAATCGCATTGATTTTCGATTAATGGATGTTTTGGCATTTGGAAGTGATGTCACCTCCTTTGAAAATATAAACGACATTTTTTCAGCAAATTATAATTTCCTCGCCATGGCGATAAATTTTATCCATGAGCCATTCGGCCTTCCCATTTTTCAAATTTCCCTGACCGGTAGTTGGCGACCCTATTTAGAAATAGAAAATGCCTATGAATACGAGGGAATACTTACGGGGGCCAAGCGAATTGGGGAGGGTTTTGATCTTGTCAGTCAAATTACTCTAATAAATCGAGGACCTTCTCTAGCGGAAGTTTACGGGGGACAAAGTACTGAATGGAAATTGGAATTGGGTCTTGTTTTTAATTTTGAAACAATTTTTAATCAGCATTTGACGCCTACAAGAAGAATATTAAATTATGGCTATCAATACATTCCTAATTGAGGTAAAAAATGAAAATATTTTTTTTCCTGCTTTTTTCCTTTCAACTATTTTCCCAAGAAAGCATGAAGGAAATGCCTATTCTCAAAGAAGATTCATTCTATTTTGTCAGTGGAAATGAAGATTTTTCAAAAATAATGGGTTTTGGGATTGAAAATTCAAAAATTGAAATGATGAATCTTATGATGGTAGAAGGATCTGGTTATGAAAAAATGGAGCACCATTGAGCAAGATCGCCCTTCATCCACTAACAATCAAATCCATAACTAATGGGCACCCTTGGATTACCAAGGACTCCTTCAGTGAAAAATTTCCCAAGGATAAGTTCCTAATTAATCTTTATGACCCAAATTCAGGCAAATATCTGGGTCAATTTTTAAATGACCCAGAACATCCCCAAATTAAGGCCAGGTTTTGGTCTTCTAAAAAACTTCCGTTTTTTCCCGAATTACAACGAAAACTACAAGAATCAATAAAAAAAAGAGATCACCTTTTAAAAAACCGGGACAATATCTATTTATGTTTTGGCGAAGCAGATGGCCTTCCAGGACTTTTTATTCAAAAACTAGGCCCCACCCTTTTAATTCAATACACTGCTTTTAGTTGGGAAAAAGAATTGCGTTTTGTATGTCGGCAATTTGAAGAAAGTTATTCAACCATCCTTACCCAAAAAAGACTTCCAGGTGAAAAAAAATCGCCGCCCGAGATTTTTAAAGGAACTAACTCTCCTTTAATTATTCAAGAGGACGGCATTAGATTTAAACTGCTCTTTGACCAAGGTCATGACATCGGAATCTATACCGATATGGCCTACATTCGTGAAAATCTTAAAAACTATTTTATTAAATCAAAGACCCTACTGAACTTATTTTCTTATACTGGGGCCTTCAGTCTGATGGGATTAAAGGAAGGAATGGAAGTCACCTCTGTTGACGTATCCAAACCTTATATGAATTGGTTAGAAGAAAATATAGAACTTAACCAATTCAATGGTAATCATCATTCAATCGTTTCTCCCTGTGAAAAAGTGCTGAAGAAATTTGAAACATCGGCGAAATTCGATTTAATAATCTGCGATCCTCCAAGTTTTTCCTCGGATAGAAAAAAAGCGGAAAATGCTCTGACTTTTTATAAAAATAATCTTCCCAATATGGCAAAATGCTTAATTCCGGGCGGCCATTTAATAATTTTTTTAAATACTCACAGCATTTCCCGGGAAAAATTTAGATCGGTAGTAAGGGAAACGGTTCCCTCGCTAAAAATTATAAAAGAACTTTCTCCCTCACAGGATTGCCCAAGTCTAAAAAACTTTCCAGAAGGTGATTATTTAAAGGGAATAATTATAAAGTAACCGCTTTTTTCTCAAGATAATATTGATAATTTCCTGGATAAATATTAACTCCACCTTTATCCACTTCCAATACCTCCTGGGTTAGCTCATGAAGAAAGTGACGATCGTGACTTACAAAAAGTACTGTCCCTTCATATCGCTTAAGAGCATCCATGAGAATTTCCCTTGAAGTAATATCCAAGTGGTTGGTAGGCTCATCAAGAACCAAAAGGTTATTATTGGAGGAAAAGATCACCGCTAATACCAGCCTGCTTTTTTCTCCTCCGGAGAGAAACTTTATCTTCTTTTTGACGTCATCCCCTCTGAAAAGGAATGCTGCCAATAAATTTTTAATATAACCGTCGGTGGCCTGGGGAAGGTTTTTTCTAACTTCATCAAAAACGGTGTAGTCCGGATTTAATACTTCCAAGGAATATTGACTAAAATATCCTGCACTTATACTTGGACCTAACTTTAACGAACCTAAAGTTGGTTCGGTTTGGCCAATAATAACTTTTAATAGTGTGGATTTACCCGCTCCATTAACCCCTACCACTGCAATCTTTTGGCCCCTATTTACCGTAACTGTGAGATTTTCAAAAACTTTATTTACCTGCCCCTCGGAATTGGTCCAATGTTTTCCAAGGTTTTCAATAACCACCACATCATCTGAGCCTCTAGGAGGTTTTGGAAAATCAAAAACCATCTTTTCTTCTTCGGGAGGTAATTCCACTCTGGTTATCTTATCGAGTTTTTTAACTCTTGATTGGACTTGGGCCGCATGGGATGCCCTTGCTTTAAATCTTGCAATAAATTCTTCCTCTTTTGAAAGCATCTCCTGTTGACGGGAGAATTCGGCCTTCAGCTGGTCTCTTTGAACTTCCCTCTCTCGAAGGTAAAAATCATAATTTCCAGTAAAAGTCTTGATGACTTTATTGGAAATTTCCACGATTTTTTTGCAAATATTGTTCATGAAATCCCGGTCATGGGTTGTCATGAGGATTGCGCCTTTAAAGTTTTTCAACCAGGCTTCCAACCAAAGGATGGTTTCCATGTCCAAATAGTTGGTGGGCTCATCCATTAAAATCAAATCAGGGTTGGTAACCATAACCTTTGCTAAGGCTATTCTCATTTTCCAGCCACCAGAGAAATCTTCGGTTTTTTTATGATGGTCATTTGGAGAAATCCCAAGACCTGTTAAAATTTCTTCGGCCCTACTTTCAAGATCATAACCACCAAGTTTTTCAAATTCGGTTTGTGCCTCTCCCATTTTTTCTAAAATGGAATTCATTTCATTATCAGAAAGATCTGGCAAACAGAGCTTTTCTTCGTATTCTGAAAGCCTTTCTTTTAATTTTCGAATATTTTCATCGGCCTCTACAACTTCCTGAAGAGCAGTTTTGCCTTTCATCTCCCCCACATTTTGGGAAAAATATGAAATTCTAAATTTTTCTGAACGGCTTATCTGGCCCTCATCCGGACGTTCTTCTCCAATAATCATTCTAAAAATGGTGGTTTTGCCTGCTCCATTTGGTCCTACCAACCCGACTTTATCGCCTGGGTTAACCTGAATCGTCCCTTTTGAAAAAAGGACCTCTCCACTATGTATTTTCGATATATTAGAAATGCTTAACATAACCACTTCCGTACCCTATTCCGCTATTCTTTTCAATAAAAAAAGGTTTTTTCCAAATAGTGTGAAATTATTTGTTAGGGCTTTTACTACTCGATTTTCTTGACTTTAATCCCAATCGGATAAAGCATTTATTATAAGGTTTAATCACGTAAAGGAATTACAACGATGAAACACTATCCACTCTTAGCGACTCAATCTCGACCTCCTAAAAGCAAAATCAAAGCCTCAACGATCCGAAAGCAAAATAAACTTCCAGGTGTGATTTACGGTATAGGGATGAAATCAATGCCCATTCAAATTGAATGGAAAACCTGGCAAAATGTGGCCGAAAAAGGCGAGAAAATAATTGACGTAAAAGTTGATGGGGGCTCAAAAATTTTGGTGGCAATCGCGGAAATTGCAAGGGAACCAATTACTAATAAAATTGTCCATATTTCTTTTCACAAGTTAAATGAAAAACAAGAAAGCACCATTACCGTACCGATTCATCTGGTAGGCCATGTTGAAAAAGGTGTCATGGCCCATATAATAAATGAGGTTGAAATTAAGGGTAAACCACAGGATCTACCTGGGCATTTAGATATAGAAATTTCCCACCTTAAGGAGGGGGACCACTTACTTATCTCTGATATTAAGCTCCCAAAAGGTGTCAAAATTCTTGAAGAAGGGGAAAAAGTATTCGCAATTTGCCAAAGACCTAAGAAAGTTGAAGAACCTGTGAAAGTGGCCGAAGTCACGCCAGGTGAAGTTCCTTTAGTTGGAGCGGAAGCCCCTGGTGCCGAAGCAACAGTAATCCCCTTAAAGCCGCCTTATAAAAAAGTATCTTAAGTTATTTATTCTGTTGATTGAAAAAGGGCAGGATTTTTTTGTGAATCATCTTGCTCCTGACTTTCGATAATTATATCTTGAATTCGCTCTTCCCTTTGAGCTTCCTTTTCTGCCTTTTGCGCTTTAAGTATTTCATCACATTTTGCAACACATTCTTCCGTTTTGCATTCAATTACCGGGCCTCCCATAGAACACTCCCACCATTGGCGATCCATGGGCAACATCCCACGTTCGCTAAAACCCGCCTGTGCTTGGGAAAAATAGATTAAAAATAGGAAAATCCATTTAGTCATATATCCTTATCGACCACCCTTTAATGATTATTATAACCCATTTTTGGCTAAACATGCTTTGTTTACTGGCAACAAAGAATTGAATGTGGGACGCCTTTTTTGGTACTTAGCCCTGCCATATATTCATTTAATCCACATTGACCCTTTAAAAAGCCTACTTGCCAATCCGAAGGCACCATATTTCCACGGTCATCCCCGCTATCAAAAGCCCTTTCTTTGCACTTATTTCCAAGGGATTGAAGCGCCTCTACACAGAGAATTCCTTTAATATGCCATCCACTTTGAGCTATGCCTTTTACATAGGAATTTCGAGCGCATTCGGTTTTATCAAACCCTAGGGACCAATCTAAATGGGTCCTAAGATTGTTATATTTTTTGTCACCAACTTTAACTATTTCAAATTCACCGGTCTCAAGGTCTAGGCCTTCTTTAGAACAAAGAATCGCTTTAGCCGGTCCCTTTTTTTTCCCTCCAAAACTGACCCCAACTACTCGTGACTTTTTCCCGCATGTCCCTTTAAAATCTTTTTTTGCCCAATCAAATAAATTATTGTCTTCATATGCATCCCCTTGATCAAAGGAAAGCACCCTATAGGGGGGATTTTTGCAATACCCATATTTAGACCAATTAGTAAGCGGTTTTTGGATACTAATTAAAAGAGGAATCCTCCAATCACTGGCAAGCGACCAGTCCGAATTCAAAATAGAAAATCCTTCAGGATTTCCTTCAAAAGTAAAACCGGCATTTAGCGGCCAATAGGCAAAATCGGAATCTGTCTCGGTTAAATATCTAATAATATTCCCAAACCAATTTTTGTTTTCTGCCGTAGGGCTTTCACCAAATTCACTTAACCATACCGGGGCCCTTTTGGAGATATCCAAATTTAGGACAAATCCCCATTCCTCATCCATAATTCCCTTAAATTGTTCCCAAGACATTTCTCCATAGGTAGGGCCTGTAATCATTTTGGGTTTGGTAAATGAATAATTATGTACAGAATAAACCAGTTGAGAGGGCCGGATCAGCTGAATGGGATCCTCCCAAACTCCTCTTAGGTGATATCTGGGAAAATTAATGCCTTCGACTACAATTAAAAGATTGGGATTAATTCTCAAAACGCTATTTCCGGCCAACTGAGCGGCCCTTCTCCAATCATTTTTTTTTCCAGTTCCCCATTGTGGCGGATTAGGAATAAAGGTTCCTCTCCATTTGGCAATTCGAATTTCATTTCGAAGGTCAGCTGCTGCAACTTGAGGTATATGGGCATACCTTTTTGCCAAAAATTCCCAATCATTTATCCATTTTCTTTCGCTGTATTTTCTTGTGTACCAAAGACCATCTTCTTCATAAAGACAGCACCACCCAGCAGCAGATACGTGATTATTTAAAACTATTATAATATTTTCCCTGGCCAAGGCCTCTATGGTTAGATCAAAAATTTGAAGTGGAGTTTTTCCAATCAATTCTGGATTGGCCTTCAAAAATTTCGGATCAACCTTTTTTGCCTCTAACATTTCATTAGAAAAGGTCAACCTTACCGAGTTAAATCCAGAATTTTTAATTAACCTCGCAATTTCATTCAGAGGCTTTACGTCTAAACCACCAACCACAAATTTTTTTTCATGGGCCCCATACCAATTAACTGAGGATAATTTGACTCGAAAACCTTGGTTATCGACTATGAACCGATCACAAGTGGTTAAGGGAAAACTCTGGCCAAATACCAAAAATGGAATAAATAAAATATATTTTAGCATTGTTTTGCTCCTATAGACCTTACGGTTAAAACTAATTAAAATTGAAATAAGAAGGGTTTTTTTGATGGGAATCTTATGAGAAGTTCCAATTTTATTCAACTAGATAAACGATTTTTAATGCGATGGTCTCCAAGATCTTTTGAACCCAATCCCATAGATGAAAAAGATCTCCTCTCCTTATTTGAAGCGGCAAGATGGGCACCATCCTGCTTCAACGAGCAACCCTGGGTTTTTGTTTACGCTAAATCTGAAAAAGATAAAATCAACTTTCAAAATATTCTAAATGAAGGTAACCAAATTTGGGCCATTAATGCACCAGTTTTAGTTGCTGTTTTTTCCAAAAGACATTTTGAAAAAAATGGAAAAGAAAACCGTTGGTCAGACTTTGATTGCGGAGCGGCCTGGATGTCAATTACGCTTCAGGCATTGAGCCTTGGAATTTATTGCCATGGGATGGCGGGATATGATCCACAAAAGGCCTATGCTACCTGCAACGTAGATCCGTTAAAATTCAATTCGGTTTGTATGATCGCTTTGGGAAAAATAGGGCCACCCGAAAAATTACCGGAACCTGTTAGAAGTCGCGAATTTCCCAGTGACCGAAAGGAATTAAAAAAGGTTGTATTTGAAGGTTCCTTTACTGAATAGGAGTTTAAAATGAAAAAAGTAATTCATTTGGCAGAAACCCGAGGGTTTGCCGATTTGGGTTGGCTTAAAACTCACCATACTTTTTCCTTTGCAAATTATTATGATCCAGAACGGGTTAGATTCGGACTTTTGCGAGTTTTAAATGACGATTGGATTGATCCAGGTAAAGGGTTTGATTTCCATCAACATGATAATATGGAAATCATTACTATCCCTCTTACTGGATCTATTAGACACAAAGATAGTCTAGGAAATGAATTTGTAATTAAAAGCGGAGAAATTCAGAGGATGTCCGCTGGTTCTGGAATTGTTCATTCTGAATACAGCGATTCAAAAGATGAAATTTCCAATTTACTCCAAATTTGGGTATTTCCCAAAATAAAGGATATTGATCCAAGATATGGCCAAAAAACTTTTGAAATAAGTGGAAGAAAAGATATTTTTCAACTTATTATTTCCCCTGATGGCAGAGATGGTTCCATAGAGGTTAATCAAGACGCGTTTTTTAGTTTATCGAATTTAGGCCAAGGAAAATCTCTTAAATATCAGGTAAATATTAAGGGGAACGGATTGTATCTTTTTGTTATTTCGGGAAGTATAGAGGTTTTGGAAGAGACTTTAAATTCAAGGGATGGAATGGGGATATCAGAAGTTTCAGAAATTTCTATTAAGGCAAAAAAAGATAGTGAAATACTGGTAATGGAAATACCTCTTAAATAGATTTTTCCATTTCGGTTTCAAGAGCACCATTTGCGATCCAATCATAAACAAATTGGATTTCCTCATCACTTAACCTAGGGCCTCCCTTGGGCATATCACCTGATTCTATTTCCTCATATAAAATACTTCTTGCTGGGAAACCAGGTACGACTACTTGATAGGGTGGATTTTTAACCATTGAATTATATGTGGAATAGTCAAGGCCTTTTGGAGCATGCGGTCCACTATGACATCTTAAACAATATGGTTCCAAAATTTTTTTTCTCATTCCTTGATAATCCGAGGTAGGCTCTACAGAAAAAATATTTGAACTCAAAAATATAAAAAATAAAATTAGTTTTTTCATAGTTTAAGCCTTCCATATTAATTCAATTTTGAAATTACACAATGAGTCCAGCAAATTTTATAAAAGACACTTATAAGATTCTTTTATAAAATTTCATAAATTTTGGAGATTTTATGAAAAGGTTTTTTCTTATCCTATTATTATTGTTGAATATTACTAAAGGCTCAGAATCCACAAATTTAAGCATCCATGTGAACTTATGGCCCGCCGGTGATTTTGTGGCAGTTTCCAGAGATATAAAGGGTAAGGTTTACAAAAAAGGTGGGAAATATTTTGGAGAAAATATAAAAGTTCCAGTTAAATCAATTGACACAGGAATTGAACTTAGGAATACCCATTTGCAACAACGATTAGGGGCGGATAGGAATCCAAGGGCCTCAATAGTACTGTTAAAAGGCAGTGGAGAAAATGGGAAAGGGGAAGCAACTTTTTTAATTAATGGAATTAAGCAAACTTTTCCAATTTCTTATAAAGAAATATCTCCCGACTTTATTGAGGCACAATTTAATATCGATTTTTCCAAATTTAAAATACCAAATTTAAAATATATGGGAGTGGGAGTTCAAGATATTGGAAAAGTGGTAGTAACAATTCCGCTTGAAGAAAAAAAATAATGATAAAGATATTACCCATCCTTATCTTTTTTCTAGGGTGTATTCAAACCTATAACTCAAATAGTTTTGATGAAGAAAATTATGGCCCTCCCTCCAACATTAATCCAGAGGATCCTAAGTCGGTAAGAAGGTCAAAAGCTCTTTCAGTGCTACAGGAAAGTTGTATTTCTTGTCATTTTGGTCGCCACACCCGATGGGCTGCATTTACAACTGATTCACAATGGGTTTCAGCAAACTTGGTTATTCCTGGAGATTCTGCTAATTCCCGCCTTATAATGAAACTTCAAAATCGAGGGGGAAATATGCCTTTAAACAACCCTCCTATATCAGAAGATGATGTTGATATTTTAACAGATTGGATCGATCAAATGTAATCAATTAAATTTATATCCTAAGGAAATAAACCAAGAACTCGACTCAAACTCAAAAATTTTTCCAATTGAAGTGGAAAGAAAAAAATTAGAAAATTCCCAATCGGCCCCGAGAAATAACCCTATAAAAAACTTATCTTGGGGTAAAATTTCTATATCCTCTGAACCACTAATCAAAGCATTTCGATATACCAATGGAACATAAAGTAATAGCTTAACCTTATCTCCGGGACGCCAAAATATGTTGGGTTTTGAGATTAATGAATAAACTGGGGCACCAATATCCGTATAGGATTGATTACCATATTTTATTCCAGCATCGGCCTTCATAAAGGCCATACATAAATCCACACCATGGCCCCAATAAGCATTTTGCCAGTCGATTCCTCCACCCAAACAGTAACCAGATTCAACCGAACTCATTAAAGTGCTCCCTTGGGGATCCTTAATTTTTTCCGGATAGGTCCAAGTTAAAAAGCTAATGGTAGTATAAAAAATATTAGTAAATTTCTCCTTCTCCCAAGATTCAACTAATAAATCCAATCTTTCTGCCATATTTTCAAAATCATATTTTTTCTTATCCAGTTTAAAATCCTCGGACTTTGAAATAATTTCATTTAATGAATCAATCTTCTTTTGATTAAGTTGATTCGTTCCTGATTTTTCCAATTTTTCAATTTCAGTCTTTAGCTTTTGATAAAGGAGAATTTCTTTTTTATTTTCCGCTGAAAAAGAGGGATTAATTAATAATAATATTAAAATTAGGGCCATAAATGAATTTGTCCCAAAAGTGTCCATGAATCATTAACTGGCACGCCTTTTTGAAATGTTTTGTTATTATAAAGATCAAAACGAAATTCTACCCCTTGAATAATGAAGTATTGAAATCCCAAATCAAATTTCCATAAATTTAGATTTTTTTCTAAATTTGGTTTCAAGTATTCCAGTCCAAAAATCCCAAACATCCCTCTTTTATAATAAATGAAATTTTGCAATAGCCCATAGGCCAGTTTTTCGGTTTTAGTAGTTTTAACTGCCTCGTTTCTTCTTATCCCAGCCTCTAAAAGTGTTGCCGAACCCTTGGAATATCCATTTTTTGAATGAAGGGCAAAAATATAACTTTTTAGAAAGTCAGATTTTTCGGCCATGACAGAAATCCCAGGCTTAAACTTATTGTTAATTTCATATTCTAATTTAGTAGTAACCCCCTTAGGTCTTAAGGGTTCATCTTGAAAAAGGTTTCCATTGAAAAATTGAAGTCCTCCCTCAAATCTATGTTTTACATAATGAAAAGTTAAGCTGTGGGTTTGATCATATTGAGTATTTCCTGTTGCTATTCTTGAATAGGCCACGTGATCTGGAATTCTTATTCCAAATACTTTGGCCATAAGACCCAAATAAATACCAAATTCATAAACTGGTCTATAACCTATGTAATGTTCGCTCCATCTCCAATATTTACTTTCATCACCCGTAGGAATATTTGGGGGAGCAGGAACGTATCCGAACGTAAAGGAACCATAAAAATTATCCTGCTTCCCGAATTTAAAAACCAAATTTCCCTCGGCCTGCATATTTATCCATCTGAATTTTTTTACTTGTTCAAAGAGATCCCTTTCAAGGGCCAGTCCCCGATAAAAAAGAGAGGGTCGAAGCCAATCATTAAACGGGGGACGATAGGTAAACCCGCTATTTAAGGCGATATTTTCTTCAGTTTTTTCTTTGGGATAAAGAATTCGATCCGAGATCACAGTGGAAGACTGGGCTCTTCCATAATCCCTTAAAGGTCCAGAACCATATGGGTTATAATGGCAGGAAATACAAGTATTGTAACCAAAGCCAATAAACTGGGGATATGAAAAGCAATTTTGATTTATTAAAAGGGATATTACAAAAATTAATCTTTTCACTAATTATTTCATATGAATAAGTTTAGAGAATGGTCCCATTTTTGGATTGAAAATAAAATTTAAAAGTACCTTAATCCATGAATTATATGAAATTAGATTATTGTAATATTCAGGTGCAATTTTTTTTATTTTAGGAAGGTTATTCCATGGCACGTTAATCAAATCATGGTGCTCATTATGATATCCCATATTAAAGCATACTTTGTTTAAAGGGCCATAATATGAATAAGTTTCCTGACCTTCTTGGGTTATATAATGCTCCTGAACCCATCTACCACCTAGGGGATGAATCCCTAATCCAAAAAAAGTGGAAATCATCAGATAAAAAAGTGCCATGGGCCCAATAAATTTTAAAATTAAAATATCCAGGATAACAACGATTAAAAAATTACTGACGGTCCATGCATTTATTGCGGAAACATTTTTCATTTTTAACGGGCGAAGACCTTGAGATACCATAAAAAAGGTGACCCAGATTATTTTTTTAAAAACACTATTTCCAATTAATCTCCCTTCAAATTTTGAAACAACATCGGGGTCGCCTGGATCTTCATTTAGATTACGATGATGAATTAAATGATATTCCCGAAAAGTCAGTGCGCTTGGGAATCCCAATGCCAAATCGCAAACGATACCCATAATCTTATTTGAGGTTGTGGTTTTGAAAACCATATTATGACAACATTCATGAATTAAAACATAGAGAGCATGGCTGATAAATGCTCCAATGGAATATGCCAAAATTAAAACCAACCACCAGCTAAAATCCTTAAAGAAATAGGATAGGAAAAATTGGGTTATTCCCAATCCAACAATGTAAAATGCAGAATTGGGATTTGGACCCATAAGGTCTTTAACCTCAGGATGTTTTTCAACTATTTCCTTTTTTCTTTTAAGGTGAATATTTGGTTTATCTGAATAATAAAAATCCATAATGGTTATTTTATTCCTGTTACAATCGAGAGGGGACCTTCAGTGTTGGTGATTCCCATAAATTTAAATTCGGCCCTCTCCAAAAGGGATTTAAATTCCCCTTCGGTTCTCTCCTTGCCAGTAGTCATGACCAACATTTCCAAATCTAAAAGTTTTCCCAGGGAAGGCTCATTTGGAGGTCCAATTATATTTTCGGCTATAAAAATTTTTCCACCATCTGGCAAGGCCTTATAACAGTTTCTTAAAATTTTTATACAACTCTCATCATCCCAATCGTGAATTATAAAACTCATAATATGTGCTTGGGCGCCTGAAGGGATTGATTCAAAAAAATCTCCTCCAAAAACTTCAAAGTTAGGATTTTTAATTCCAGCAACTACGTGTGGAATATCATAAACCCCACCATTTAATTTGGGATTTTCTTTTAAAATTAGTCTTATTAAATGGCCGTGACCGCCACCCACATCAAAAAGGGTTTCAATTCCTTTGGTATCCAAAGTCTTGGCTATTAATGCATGGATTCCCTTTGCGTTGCTAACCATTGCCTGATTGAAAGTTTCTGAGATTTCCTTATTTTCTTTGAAATATTCAAAAACCGGTTTTCCAAAACTTTTATTAAATCCTGGTTCACCTGTTTTTACGCTGTGAAGAAGATTGTCCCATGCCCTATCGTGGATAGGATCGTTAAACCAAAGAAGTACTCCTCTTGGGGAATCTGGCCGATCAAGTAAACATTCACCAAGGGCATTAAGTTCAAACCTTTTTCCTTCCAGCTCTTTAAAAATTCCAACGCTAGAAAGGGCCCTCAATAATCTATAGAGAGCTTTTTCATTAGTGTTAGTTTTTAGAGCAAGTTCTGTTGCAGATGTACAACCCTGGGCAATATGATCAGCAATATTAAGCTTTGCAGCGATATACATTGGTTTGGTAACTAGTTTAGTGCTGGCCATCTGTAAAAATTGTTCTGGAATTGAAATCTCTTTCATTTAAATTTTCCTTGTTAATCTTTTAGAGAAAATTTGTACTCTAACCAAAACGGATTAACAATCTGTCTTTTTTTATTTATAGAACTCGATATAAAATTGCGGGTCACCTATTAGAATTAATTTGTGCCATTTGGTAGGTTCTATAATTTTAAATTCCCCCTCGTTTAGTAAAAAAACCTCATCTGTTTCCAAATCAACAAATTTTAGTGTTCCAGAAACTATAACTAATTTTCCCCAAACTCCCTCTGCCGTGTTGTGTTTTTCTAAGATGGTTTTGGGTACATTTTTGGCATTAAAAATTGGGGTTTTCTTATAAGGTGTTTTATCACTAAAGTCCATTATTTCGCTCACTTTCATCCTGTTTAAAAAACTTTTAAAAAATCCGATATAATATAGTTGTGAAGGTATTATTAATAATTTTCCTTTCCTTACCGGCCATTGCTCAAAAGGTTATCTCAAATGTGCCAAATACCCAAAAAAAAATTGCCCTTACATTTGATGCATGCTCCACCAGAAGAACTCCACAATATGATAAAAGAATTACCGATATTTTAATCAAAACCAGAACACCGGCCACAATTTTTTTAGGGGGAAGATGGATTGAAAAAGAGGAACCCGAGGTAATTGACTTGGCATTCAATCCACTTTTTGAACTTGGAAATCATTCTTGGGATCACCCCCATTTAACTCAATTAACTGATGAAAAAATCTATGAACAATTATTTAAAACCCAGGAGGCCCTATTTAAGGCCACAGGTAAAAAGGGGCGTTATTTTCGTCCACCTTATGGTGAATATGACAATAGAGTTTTAAAAATAGCAGATTCAATGGGACTTATTGGCATAAGTTATGATTTTGCATCAGGGGACCCTGATTCAAATATGACTAAAGAAAAGCTGATAAAGTGGGTGGTGGAAAAAACTCGACCCGGTTCTATAATTATCATGCACATAAATAAGAAGGGAATATATACAGCAGAGGCCCTTCCAGAGATTATATCTCAGCTGCGAAAAAAAGGTTTTCATTTCGTTACGATTTCCAATCTAATTTATTCTGGCAAAAGAAATTAAAAAGAAGAATCCGGGCTCTTTAAGAACTCAATTTCTTCAGAAGATGATTCTCTACCTAAAATCTCGTTTCGGTGGGGATATCTTTGAAATCGATCGATAATGGTTTTATGTTTTAATTCATATTCAAGGCCATATTCTAGGCCTTTTTGAGAAAAAAGCCTCACTGCTTCTTCATGAATTATTGGAGATTCACTATGCATAAAAGGCATATAGAAAAAGGGCTTTTTCTCTAGGGACAATTCCAAATCCGCCTTCGCCCTAACCGCTTCCTGGGCCAAAATTAGGGCGATATTATCAAATGAAAAGGCCTGAGGTTCCCCTCGATAAATATTACGGGAAAATTGATCTAAAATAATTATTTCTGCCAACCTTCCAAAATAACTATCACGCCAATGAAAAAGTTCACCCTGAGAGGCTTTTTGATGAATTTTTAAAAATCGCGTTTTTATAAGAAGATCCAAATTGGCATCTTTTCTAAACCAATCCTCTGGCTTTAATTCAACAAACCAAAAATTTAAAATCTCTTTGGATTCCATTGGTATTATTTCCCAGGTAATTCTGGTTCTTTAACTTCTTCTTGTGGAGGTGCCACCAGTAAAGCACATTGTCCTTCCATATAAATTTTCCCTTCGGGACATTGATCACATTTTGGAGGATTAAGGCCCTCATTTTTACAGGGTTCATTTTTACAAGATAGGAATAAAATTAGCGATAATGTTAAAATCCAATTCATATAATTATTTTCCCTTAGGTTATGGGTTATGACAAACTGCCTCGATGTTATTGCCATCTGGATCCAAAATAAAAGCACCATAATAATTGGCATGATAATTGGGACGAAGCCCGGGCTTTCCATTATCCTTTCCACCCGCTGAAATTGCCTCTTTATAAAATTCATCAACTTCTATTTTGGTTTTTGCCCTAAAGGCAACATGAAGTGGAGGTTTGCCGGTACTTCCCTGAGTAATCCAAAAATCGGGTTTAGGCTTCACTCCTAAACCTACCACTGCTACATTCCCGGTTACTGAAGCCGGGTATTCAGCTAAAACCTCGTAACCCAATGGGGCCAGTGTCTTCTGATAAAAAAGTTTTGCCTTCTCTAGATTGGTTACATTTATTCCCATATGATCTATCAAAACTTACTCCTTATAAATATTTAAATACCGTCATTTTTTCCAAGCTCATTTCCTTCATGGTTGGGCCTATTCCGCCAATCCCAAGTCCCGATTGCCTATAACCTCCAAATGGCATCCAATCTACTCTAAATGCGGTGTGATCGTTTACCATTACGGCAAGACCTTCAAGATTTTTGACTGCTTTTAATGTAACGGAGAGATCATTGGAAAAAATGGCAGCTTGAAAAGCGAAGTCCAATGAATTTGCCTTTGAAATTGCATCATCAATATCTGTATAGGTATAGAGACAAACCACCGGGCCAAATACTTCAAGGGTGGAAAGTTTAGAATCTTTGGAGGGATTAAGCACCACTGTAGGTTCATAACAAGTATTAGATATTTTGTTTCCGCCACAAAGAATTTTTCCCTTGGATTCCTTAACCCAACTATGAATTCGATCTACTTCTTTGGGGGAAATCAAAGGACCAATCTCCGTTTTTTTATCCAATGGATCGCCTACTTTTAATTTTTTTGCACCATCAACAAATTTTTTGGTGAATTCCTTTTCAATTTCCTTGTGAAGATAAATTCTTTGGACCGAAACACATACCTGTCCGGCATGATAAAATCCCCCTTTGATTAATGCAGGAATTGCTTTAGATAAATCTGCCGTTTTATCCACAATTACTGGGGCCACACCACCATGTTCCAGAGCACAGGTTGCTCCAGGTGGCAGTTTTGATCTTAGATACCAACCTACTTTTCCTGATCCAATAAAAGATAGGAATGCTATACGAGAATCAGTTACCATTTTTTCGGTAACGGAGTTTTCACAGACAATCATCTGACAATAATTTTTAGGTAAACCGGCTTCATAAAGAATTTCCACCAAATTTTTACAAGATATTGGTGTAGAACTGGCAGGCTTGATTATAATTGGACAGCCAGTGGCAAATGCTGGAATAACCTGATGGATAATTAAATTAAAAGGATGGTTAAAAGCGGAAATCCCTAAAACCACTCCCCTGGGCTCATATCTAGTGTAGGCAAATCTCCCAGCAGAAGATTTGGTGATATTCATGGGGATTTCGGTGCCTTTTAAATGGGCCATTTCTTTAATGGCTATTTTAATTCCCTCCATTCCCCTTTCAATTTCAACTTTAGAATCTATATAGGGTTTTCCCCCTTCTCTCGCAGCATCTGTAACTAATTTCTCAAATCGGGATTTTATTAGTTCAAGAGCTTTTTCTAAAATCAAAATACGTTCAAAGGGAGCAAGCCATTTATCCCGGTTAATAAAAAGGTCATAGGCCGATTTAATTAGTGCAAGGGCCTCTTTTTCATTTTTCATTTTTAGGGTGGTTATAGGACTTAGGTCAAAGGGTGATACAACCTTAAGGGTGCTCATTTTAAATTCCTCGTTAAATAAGACAAGTTCTATTTTTCAACTCTTCCATAAAAACTTTTTCATTTTCCGAATAGTCGATGGGAACCTCTATTAAATGGACTCCGCCTTCTTTTATGGCCTCTTTTAATACCTTGGTCAGCTCTCCCGTTTTGGTGATACGTTTTCCTTTGGCTCCGTAGGCTTGCGCATATTTCACAAAATCCGGATTTGAAAAATCCAACCCAAACGAGGGAAAATTCATTCCCCCTTGTTTCCATTTAATCATCCCGTAACCATCATCTCGAATAACCATTATCACCAAATCAAGTTTTAGCCTTACAGCAGTTTCTAATTCTTGGGAATTCATCAGAAATCCCCCATCTCCACAAATTGCCAAGACTACCCTATCAGGAAAAACTAATTTCGCAGCTATTGCACAGGGAAGTCCCGCCCCCATAGTAGCAAGAGCATTATCAAGTAAAACCGTATTAGGTTCAAATGCCCGATAATTTCTGGCAAACCAAAGCTTATACATACCGTTGTCTAAAGATAAAATACCATTGGAAGGCATAACTTCCCGAACATCGCTTACAATTCTTTGGGGGATATTTGGGAAAGATTTGGTTTGATCTTTTTTAAAAAGATGTACATCCATTTCTTCTTTAACTTTTTTAAAATATTTAAAATCCCAACTCTTGCAAGGCTCCATTGCATCAGCTAGGGCAATTAGATTAGTTTTTAAACTCCCGATTACTTCAAGTTGGGGAAAATAAATATCATCCATCGATGCCAGGTTATTGGAAATATGAATTATTTTTTGGCCTTTTTCCCTCATTAAAAAAGGTGGCTTTTCTGATAAATCATGTCCTATGTTTATAATTAAATCCGCCCGATCAATAGCGCAGTGGATATAATCATTTTCAGAAATTGCCGCGGTTCCAAGACATTTTGGATTTCTTTCATCCACAGCTCCTTTACCCATTTGGGTAGTAAAAAAATAAATACCAGATTTATCAATAAATTTTTTCAAAGCCGCATGGTTTTTGCCGCGATTGGCCCCAGATGCAATCAAGATTAAAGGGCTTTTGGATTGGGCAATCATTTTAACTGCGATTTTAATGCAAATGGTTCTTGCTCTTGGTTGTTCAACCCAAGTTTTCTCAAATGGTTTTCGGTCAACTTCTTCTGTAGCAATATCTTCGGGAAGCTCTAGATGAACCGGACCTGGTTTTTCACATTCTGCCAAACGGAAACATTCTCGAATTAAATGGGGGATATTATTCCCATTTATTATTTGCCTGGTGAACTTGGTAATGGGTCTCATTGACCCCACGATATCTATAATCTGGAAACGCCCCTGCTTACTTTTTTTTATAGGTTTTTGCCCTGTTATAAAAAGGACCGGCATTCCTCCAAGAAGAGCATAAGATACGCAGGTAAAAAAATTGGTCGCCCTTGGACCTAGAGTTGAAAGGCAGACCCCGGTATTTCCGGTTAGCCTTCCATAAGCCGCCGCCATAAAACCGGCACCTTGTTCATGACGTGTAACGATTAGCTTAATCTTGGATTTTCTAAGGGACTCCAATAGGTCTAAATTCTCCTCCCCTGGAATCCCAAATATGTACTTAACCCCTTCATTTTCCAGGGCCTTTACGAACAAATCTGAGGCCTTCATCAAAATTCCTTTTTTGATTTTTTAAAATTTTAACACTAAATATAAGGAAGAAAACGTAAAAATCACCCATTATCTTGATTTTTTCCGATTAAGGATTATGGTGACCCCTATGAAATATTTATTTTTAGTACTATTTAGCTTCCAGGCCTTTTCCCAAGATTCTAGGGAAGTTGAGGCGATCTATTCAAGTGCGGAATTGGCCGACAGATTAGATTATTCCACCATTGAGGCAGTCCAATATAAGGGCGACCACCGTTACTTAATTAAGACTGCCAATTGCCAGGTATTTGTGGATATAATCTCAGAAGCAATTAAAATTCACAAGGTAAGTTGTTGGGTTAATTAATGGACGAATTCTGCGACCTTTGGCTGGCTGCCTGGACCGGCAATCGGCCAGATAGACTTTTAAATTTTTATCACGAAAATATTGTTTACAAAGACCCGGGTGTTCCTGAACCTATAGAAGGAAAGGAAAAATTAAAAATTTATTTTCATAAACTCCTGGCAAAATATCCGGATTGGGTCTGGAAGAGAAAAGAGCTTTTTCCCACAAAAGATGGATTCACTCTTATCTGGAAACTTGGAAATCTGGAAGGGATGGATCTGGTCATTTTAAAAGATGATAAAATAATTCGAAATGAAGTCTATTTTGATTTATCAAATTTTAAAAAGACACTTCAAAACCCAGATCAAACCAATTGATGCCTTTTCCACAATCAAAGGATCCCAATTCTTTTTTTGAAGTTTCATCAGCGACTTCAAGTCCGCTAACCTCATCAAACGGATATTTGAACTTGTCCGCCCAACTCAGCGTTTCTTGGATTTTCCCGTTAAGGTCCATCTTATTTTTGAAAATTAAAAAATCATATTGAAGAAATCTATTATCTGCACTTTTCACTAAAAATTTTATTTTTCCATTTTCTATGGTGAAGGAATTTTTATTTTCTTCTCCCTGATAAGTTCGCGAATCCCAAGCAACTCTCTCTGTTAACACTTGTCTGTGGACTTTCTTAATAATATTTCCTGTTAGTATTTCTTCTAATAAAGTAACTTTCCCTAAAGAACCTGAAAGTGATCCAACCTTTTGGGTTGGGCTAAAGACAATTCCAGTAAAATGATTGTCTATAAAGGCCTTTAAATTTTTCCGCGTCACACTTTTAAAGCTTTTAATTTGATCTAATAATAAATCCACTTGTTCGCTAATACATCGATCATCTGCATCTACATTCATGTCGACCTGAATTTTAGTTGCATACCTTAATCTTTTGGCTAGTTTCATATTATCAATTTTTTCAGCAAAAGAATTTTGATAAGAAAAAATAAAAAGGGAGAGAATTATTATTTTCATTGTTTGTCCTTACTTTGATTCTAGATGTTAGTCAATAATTCAAGGCATGGCCGATTGTGCCAACTCTTGCCCGTTCAATAATCATTCCTTTATTTAAATAAGAGTCATAAATTCCATAATTATATTTAGAAAATTTGTCGGATTGACCCAAAAGATTAATAATCTCAGATATATTTAGTAAAATTTCCTCACTTAAATATTTAATTTCCACAATATATTGATTCACAGAGATGGCCCTAGGATAGGGCAACTCGACTCTAAGATCTTTAACCAAAGGATTAAATGTTAAATCTTGATCAATAGTTATCCGAATATCTTTTGTACCCCTCAACTTATATGCATGTCTTACGTAACTGGAGAAAAGTACAGGATAATAATTTAAGTCTCTTATAAGGCGGTAAATAGAGGAGATTATTTCGATTGATTTTTTTGGTTTCTTATCTTCATTTAGGATGACAAAATCTCCAATTGGGTATGTCCCATCTTTTAGAAATTTATCCAACCAATCAAATTTAAAAGCCACTCTTTTTTTTACAGTGGCCTCATTTTCTTTACCTTTAATTTCAAAAAAAATTCTATTGTCATCCTTTACAAAGTCCTGGGCATAACGCCTGATTCTTAATTTAAACCTTTCTGGCGCTTCTCTTATAGATTGATGGTAAGAATTTAAATCGGGGGAATCAAAATAAATGTTTTCAATATAAGTAAATTCAGTCCCTGAAGAAAAATGATCCCTTTTAAAAATCCCATTTGTATCTTCGAAAATTTTTTTTAATGAAAAAAAAATTTTTGAATCCACCAAATATTTTTTTTCTTTTCTTTTAAAGAAAGTTCCATTTTCTTTTTCTAATTCCATAGAAAACTCCATTTTCCTTTTTGAATCATGAATCTGAAAAATGTATCAATTCCTAACTAAAAAACAAGAAATATCTAACAACGCCAAAAGTTATCGGGATATTTTCTTGACCATGGCATTAAATTCGATATATCCAGAAAAAATGAATTTAAAAGAAATTGGAATTATTCACTCCTGCTTCAAGCAAAAATTTGGAACCCCAAGACAATCGGGGTTGTCAAAAAATTCTTATGGAACAATTGAAATTTATAAAGATTTTTCTCACGAGGATATAATAAGAGGATTGGAATCATTTTCCCATATTTGGGTTCTTTTCCATTTTCACAAAGCAAAAACTTGGAATGCCACAGTAAGACCTCCAAGATTAGGTGGAAAAGAAAAAGTTGGCGTCTTTGCTAGTCGCTCCCCTTTTAGACCCAATGCCATCGGGATGAGTATTTTAAAAATAAAGGACACCAAACGAAAAGATGGTCAAATATTAATTGGGGTTTCAGGTTTAGATATTTTGGACAAGACCCCCTTATTGGATATTAAACCCTATATACCTTCAATAGATTCAATACCGGATGCAAAATCAGGCTGGGCTATAGGAGAATTTTCCAAAATTGAAAATATTTCTTTTTCCCCCGACCTAAAGGTGAAAAATCCCGAGCTTGTTAAGGAAGTAATTTCACTGGATCCAAGACCGGCCCACCAAAAAAGTCTAGATAAAACTTACAAATTAAAAATAGGTGAACAAGATTTTCACTGGCGGGTAATAAAAAATCAGGTGGAAGTATTCAAAATAATCTAATCCTCAATTATGCCGTTGAGAATTTATCAAGTTTATTTAAGTTGGAAAAATCCTCCATAAACAATAAAATAAAACAATGCATCAAAAAATCATTTTTTTATTTTTATTGTCCTTTGTCAGTAATAGTTATGCCCAAGAAACCTCATATTACGATAATTGGTCGAAATTTATTGGAAAATTCTCGGACTCGATGGCCGGAGTTACCAGTAGTCAATCTTTGGATATGTATTTATTCAATTCATTTTTAGATATAAATCAAACGGTTTATAACGTTGTGATACCTACACCTTTTCCGGCAGGCGTAGGTATTGGTGTTGGTGGCAGTAGAAAGGTAGTTTTTAACAGCGGTATAAATGATTTTTATACGGTAATGGACAAATTTAGAATTAATGTTTCCCCAAACCTCTCAGGTGGCTATTATGGAATTTCCTTCGGAGGATCACTGCCATTTAACATTTACGTCACCAATATCCGTCAAGTTGGGCCAAAAGAATATACCAAGCTTGATCCCCTTGAAACTATCTTTGAAAAAATCAAGGATAAATTTAAAAAGAAAAATATTATAGAAAATTCTCTTGAACAGATAGAAACTGACAAAGACTTTTATGCCAATTTTCTCCCTTCTGGTGAAACAGTAGAAAGAAGAGCAACTTGGAGTAAATTTTGGAACCCCTTAACTATGGCCTTCCGGCTTCCTCTTAGTCCACGCAAGGCCAATAAAATGGCCGATAGTGAAATTCTAAGTTACACCCTTATGGGAGGAATCGAACTAGGTTTAGGATTTGGTATTAATACTCCCACTGGAATTTCAATACTTCGCCAAGGTGTAGATGCTTCTGTTTATTTTAGGGGGCATTATGAAATAATTGTATTAAAAGAAAAACCTCAAAACCCAGGCGAAAATTTTGTAAGGATCAAAATAGGCAAACATAAGGGCACTGGTTACTCTTTGGGAGGAGGAAGTGGTGCCGACAGTCTGACCTCTTTAACCTCAGGTCACATGGGACCGCTTGAAGGTAATTTCGTTTACACCTTTTTGAGTTCTCTGGTCAATGTTCGACCATTCCGAGTCCAGTGGGATCAATCCTATTGGATGTTTTTTAATCAAGTTTATAGATTTGACCTAAATAACCCCGATGCAAAAAAGGCTTACCAAAAGGCAGTATTAGGAAGGCTCACCCTCGCGGAAAAAATGGCTTTTGATGAGAACGGGGAGGTGAAGGAAAATTCTCCTGTCACTCGTATTTTATCCTCAAAAGAAAAAGCAAAACTTAAAGGGCATAGAAGAAGTATAGAGCTCTTTTTTCTAACTCTTAGAAGAGATGGAGTTATAAAAACCTCAGATAAAATCTTGATTGATGAAAATTTAGTAGTACATCGGTATTTTGAATCTGAGGCATTGAATTCCCGAGTTGTCGAAGCACTTTTTAAATTTCAAGAAAAAAGGTCCCATAGATTTAGGGTGAGTATAGACCTTAAGGCATACAATAAGGTTCCTAGAGATAAAGATTCACTAATTCTGATGATTGATGGGGAAAAAGGGGATACCAACACCAGATCCTACGAATATTTGAAATATATTAAGGAAGTAGAGGATTCCTTGAATCTCCCCGATCTATTTCCACTACCCCCTCTTGAATATAAAAGATCATGGTTCAGAGGAAATCTTGGTCGAACCAGTTTCAATTATCAATTAAAACTTAATTTGGATCAAATTGAAAAACTTATTGATTATCCCGAGGAAAAAATGTGGTCTACCATAAGCGAAGCCTTTGATGCCAAAGGGAAGGGCTGGGAAAATCCCACTACCAGAAAAAAATTGATCGCTAAAAGTGTGGGGATTTATGCAGGAACTTTGCCAGTCACTTTGGTGGGAGAAAAATTCCCTCCTAAAGATAGCATTATAATTGCTTCAATAAAACATTCCCGTTGGGAGAAATTAAAAGATGAATATTTATTTGGGCCTGAAAGATTTGCCAAGGCACTAGCCGAATTTTTCAACAGCGGGGATTACGGCCCGGAAATGATCAAACTTATTCGAATAGTTCTTTCGGGAGAAAAAATCCCCTACAAACTGAATGTATTTAATCCACTCCTTGCGGATAATGCCAATTTACAAAAAGATGAAATTGGTGAATTAACCAGCCCTTTAGATAAAACAATTGCCTATTCGTTTGAGACCTTTGACCAGAATTTTGAAAAAGTAAATATTACCAATTGGAGTGTGGAACTTATTTCCAATCAATATATTCGTTTTTTTATCGGCTTTGACAAGGAACCAAAATCAGTTTTTTTTAACTTGGAAAAAAGCCAGCTAGGAATTTCTTTGGGAAAAGCATTTTTGGGGTCCGTGGTGATCTCAAACAAAAATAAGATTTTTAAAAAGGGAAGTAACACCATAATGGTTAAAATTGGCGATCACCGCCATCCTTTAAATAATTTGGTAAACCAGGTAGTAGTAAAAAAATACATTTTTTTCCCAATCGAATATAAATTCAGCGTGGCGGCTTCCCTTGATGAAAGAAAGTATGGTTTTGCGGCCAGAAATATTATCAGGGCCACCTTAACTGAAAGTCCCGGGGAGCTTGATAAGTATATCAAATATACTAGCGAGGATTTCCAACTTTGTTTGGGAAGATCTGCTTTGAATTTAATTCTATTTTTAGAAAAAAGGCCTTTGTTAATTTGCCCCGATGCGGCTACCCGCAATCTTGATGGTACCTGCATTGACGGAATGTACCCTTACGGTTATTTAAAAACTTCTCCTTTGAAGGAGAATCTCGAAAAAAGAAACTCTTGGATTTATAATAATTGTCCCAAAGAAGGGTCAGAGGAATATATAAAAAAAGTTACTCAAGTGGAATCTGTATGCTTGAGTAAAAGTCCCACCGAATTAATTAGCATGTTAGGTACGCGACCTTTTTATGTGTGTCCCGAAAATTTTCCAAAAAATCCAGATGGAACTTGTATAAGTGGAATAATTCCTTACCAGTTGGAAATTGAGGAAGATAATTTAAATTCTCGCAATGAATGGATTATAAAATATTGTAGTCAATAAAAAGAAGGGATAAATAAAATGAAATTTATAATGTTAATGATTTTAATTCCAAGTTTAGGGTGGTCTTTTTTTCCAGATACTTTTCAAAATGATCCTAAGGGGAACCAAATATTTATCAAATTTAAAGATTATAAAGGAATGCGGGATTGGGTATTTGTAGACGGTTTAGGGAGAGAGGTAAGTTTTCGTGGAATAAATATGAGCAATAAATCCAAAGGAAGAGTTGATAACTTTTTACCCTTTAAAAATGTTGATGAAGCTCGATTTGAAATTGGAAGATTTAAAGCTCATATGGGGGGAAATCTTATAAGGTGGTTATTCACCTGGGGGGCAATAGTTCCCGAACCCGGAAAAATCAATCAGGAATATTTAGATAATCAAATCGCATATATAAAAATCGCAGCTCAAATGGGAATTCATGTTTTAATTGACATCCATCAGGATTTATTTGGAATCGGAAACCATGGTGAATATGCCGGCGAGAACGGTCCTCCGGCATGGATTTATGATGGGCTCAAACTCCCTGAAGGAAAATGTGGAAAAATCTGTATAACCTGGTCTCAAAATTATGTGACAAATAAACGTGTACGTGCAGCCTTTAATCGTTTTTGGACCAATGCTTGTTTTGACACTCCAAAAGGAAAAAAATGTTTTCAGGATGAATATTTTTTCATGATGGAAAATACATTGAAATATATGAGAGAAAAATTATCCCCTATGGAGTGGTCATTTATTGTGGGAATTGATCCTTTAAACGAACCCATTCCAGGAGATTATGAAAAAGGGGAAAATTATCCTGATTGGACTAATAACAAGCTCTTTCCTTTTTACCAAAAAGTTCGCTCCAGCTTAAATTCTTTAAATATGGAGGAAAAATTAGTTTTTTCCGAACCTTCAACCTTCTGGAATGTCCGTATACCGTTGGCATTTTTCCTTATTCGTCCTTCCGGACCACTTTCCCTAACCCGTCCGGTGGGACCTGGTTTTGTTTTCAATTCCCACCACTATGATGAAGTTAGGGAGTCTTACGGAATATTAAGAGCAGAAAATGGCACTTATTTAAAAGAATTGGATTTAGTCCGAATGGAAGCAAGAAAAATGGCGGCGCCCCCAATACTTACTGAATACGGGGCATGGAAAAATGAAAAACGTGCCCGGGTTCAGGACCCGGCA
>Ga0180061_1000032_pt1 | contig 34848 bp, 34 predicted proteins | sample EasRivT27_16_10D_FD_121769 | JGI IMG/M metagenome (GOLD analysis project Ga0180061, IMG submission 121769) | Soil microbial communities from meander-bound floodplain in the East River, Colorado, USA - East River metaG ERMLIBT27_16_10D | ecosystem: Environmental > Terrestrial > Soil > Floodplain ...
AAAGGAAAGATGAGGAATAATAAAAACTAGAAAAATTAATATTCTCATGTTTTAAATTATAGGTTAAGTTATCAATCATTCAATTTTTTTAGAGAAAATGTCCGGCCAAAATAGTCCGTTTAGGGAAGAGTTTTGAAAAATTTCGTTTTTTTTTCATTTTTAATCGCTGTTAATTCCTATGCCCTTACATTTCCATGTCCCCTTGAAATAATGGGTGAGGAAAATCGAGATCATTTTGACCTAGATATTGGCCCACCCGATAAAAGACTTCATGGCCCTGCTTTTTTTCGGGTAGATAATTGTATTTTTAATTCCACCGACAAAGCCGTTGTTGCCCATGTCGATCTCTGGTTTAATACGGATGCTGTGTTCACTTGGCAAAAGAAGGTATTAGGTGTCAAGGTTACTAAAAACTTCGATTTAGATTGTAATTTTCAAATAATTACTAATGCCTCTTTTGAAAAAGGCTGCTCGCTCCAATATGCTGATGTAGTGTTTCAAAAATTCAAATGTAAGGGAATTCCAAAGGTTTTTACCAAAATGTTTGAATCAAAAATCCAAAATTTGTTAAATTTAAAGGTTAAGGAATTGTTAAGCAATAATCTAGAGGATTTTGTAATTAACAACGATGAGGCAAGAAGAATTTGCCTTTAATTCGAAATTTTTTCCTGATAAAAAGTTTCGCCAATTTCAATTTTTTTACGACCGTTTTTAACACGCCAATCGTTTGTATCCCTTAATGAATAGATACAACCACAATACTGTTGTTGATAAAAATTTTCTCTTTTAGAAATTTCATACATTCTTTGGGATCCGCCATTTTTCCTCCAATTATAAGTCCAGTAGGAAATTCCAGGATAATTGGCAGCAGCTTTAACTCCCGATTCGTTAATTTGGTCCATATTTTTCCAACGGGAGATGCCCAAACTTGAGGAGATCAAGGAGAAATTGTTTTCAAAAGCATAAAGTGCTGTTCTTTCAAATCGCATATCAAAACACATAGAACAACGCTCACCCCTCTCTGGTGCGTTTTCCATTCCTCTGGCCCTGGAAAACCAATTATCCACATCGTAGTCGGCATCAATAAATGGAATATTCATTGATTCACAAAAGCGGATATTTTCATTTTTTCTAATTTCGTATTCCCTTTTGGGATGAATATTGGGGTTATAGAAAAAAACAGTAAGATCAATCCCAGATGCCACCATGGCCTCCATAACTTCTCCAGAACATGGCGCACAGCAGCTATGAAGTAAAAGCTTCTTTTCACTATTTGGTGGATCTATTTTAAGTCTTTCGGACATAAAAAAAGGGATAACAGCATTTTTTTTAAATTACACCAACTAATTTAAATGCATTGCATAAATCTGACAAAAATTACCTTGAAGGAATCCCCATAATATTACAATATTACCGTCAAATATTTAATTAGGATACAAAATGGCCACGCACATCAACGAGTTTAACCCGCTGGGAATTATCGAAATTGATCATCTTGAATTTACTTGTGACAAAATAAATTCAAAAACTAAAGACCTTTTTTATACCCTTGGCTTTGAAAGGACATATGAGAATACCGGATCTCAAAGCGAACTTTTTACCCAAGGGCAGGTAAGATTTCTTCTCAATGCAAATGAGGATGAGCACTCACATTCTAGAAAATATTTTAATAATCATGGAGAAGGAGTTTCAAAAATTTCCTTCCTGGTTGAAGATTGTGAACATGCACTGAAAAATGCTCATCACCGAGGTGCGGAAGTCGTACATGAGGTTCAAAAGGTTGAATCCGAATATGGAGTTTATAAAATCGCGCAGATCAAAGGATTTGGTGAGGTTTTAAATGAATTTGTAGAAAGACCAAAGACCTACTTTCGTCCCGAATATTACAAAGTTGAAAATGATAAAAATGTAAAACCATTGGTAAATAATTTTACCAGGATAGACCACTTAACCAATAATGTTCCCAAAGGGGAAATGGATAAATGGGTTCAATTTTATAAAGATATTTATGGTTTTGTGGAAACCAGATACTTTGATATCAAAGGATTAAAAACAGGACTTCTTTCCAAAGTGGTTCAACTCAAAAACAATGCAGTTATCATACCCATTAATGAACCAGATACTAGCAATTCAAAATCTCAAATCCAGGAATTTTTAGATGTCCACAAGGGGCCAGGGGTGCAACATATAGCACTTTTCTGTCCGGATATTATTAGCACAGTTGGAGATTTAATCGATCGGGGATTAAAATTCCTCGATGTTCCCCATACCTATTATGAGGATGTCCCAAAAAGAAACTTAAACGTAACAGAGGACATGACGATTTTGGAAAAATTAAAGATATTGGTCGATGGTGATCCGGAAGGATATCTTCTTCAAATATTTAGCAAAACTTATATCGGACCTTCGTTTTTTGAGTTCATTCAAAGGAAAAAGCATATGGGATTTGGAGAAGGAAATTTTCAAGCACTTTTTGATTCTATTGAAAGGGACCAAAGAGAACGGGGTTATATAAAATAAGGGAGATTAAAAATGTATAAAATGGTTGCAATATTTAAAGTTCCAAATGACGTTGAATCCTTCGATAAATACTATCAGGAAATTCATACACCCCTTACCAAAAAAGTTCCGGGTATAAAGGAATTTAGAGTTTCAAAGGTTTTTGGAACTCCAAGGGGAAAATCAGATATTCATTTAATTGCTGATATAGTTTTTGCCAGCAAAGAAGATTTTAAAGCTGCCATGGGTAGCCCCGAAATGATGAATTCTGGTAAAGACACCATTAATTTTGCCAAGGATTTAATTTCAGTTCACTTTGCCGAGGAAAAGTTGGTTTAATGTGGAAAATATAATTTTAGAATATCCCTTTAAAAATGATCCTACTATTGGTTTGGTAAAGCTTAACCGGCCAAAGGTATTAAACGCACTTTCCACAAATCTTATGAAAGAACTTGTTGAAACTTTAATTTCTCTAGATGAAAATCCGGATGTCCGAGTGATAATTTTAACCGGAAATGATAAGGCATTCGCAGCAGGCGCGGATATTGCGCAAATGGTATCCGACTCCCCCATTGATCAAATCCAGGAAAAAAGATTTAAGCATTGGCAACTTTTAGGAACCATTAACAAACCAATAATTGCAGCAGTAAACGGTTTTGCCCTTGGAGGTGGCTGTGAATTGGCCATGAGTTGCGACATCATTATCGCCGGAGATAAGGCAAAATTTGGCCAGCCAGAAATATCCATTGGGACAACCCCTGGGGCCGGTGGAACACAAAGATTAACTCGCGCAATTGGAAAATCCAAAGCAATGTATATGGTTTTGACGGGGGAAATGATTGATGCCTATGAGGCTTTTGATTTGGGTCTTGTTGCAAAAGTTGTTCCAGAAAAAGGACTTTTAGAAGAAGCATATCAGGTAGCAAAAAAAATAAGTGATAAGGCACCGGTAGCAGTTGCTCTGGCAAAAGAATCGGTAAATAAATCTTTTGATATGTCTCTAAAAGATGGCCTTGATTTTGAGAGAAGAAATTTTTATTTGACCTTTTCCTCCAAAGATCAAAAAGAAGGAATGAAGGCGTTTTTAGAAAAAAGAAAGCCTAATTATCAAGGAAATTAAAATGAGTGATTTTAAATTTATAAAATTTGAAATGGATGGAAATACAGCAGTCATTTCCATCAATCGCCCTGAAGTATATAATGCTCTAACCTTAGATGCTAAATTTGAAATAATTGAGGCAATAAAACTTTCCAATAACGACCCCTCAATTAGATCCATAGTTTTAACTGGAGAAGGAAAGGCCTTTTGTACCGGTCAAGACTTAAATGATAGAACTATTCAAGGTGATAAAGGGCCAGTTGATTTAGGTTCCACCCTTGAAACGGAATGGAATCCTTTAATAAACTCACTTAGAAACTCAAATAAAATTATTATTGGCGCAATAAACGGCGTTTGTGCGGGCGCAGGAGTTTCAATTGCATTGGCCTGCGACCTTTTGGTTTCAAAACCCAAGGTCAAATTTGTTTCTGGTTTTGCCAAACTAGGCCTTGCTCCCGATGCGGGATCAACCTTTGCGATGACCAATTCACTAGGGCCAAAAAAAACTTTGGAATTTTTTCTCCTGGGTGAGGGTCTATTATCGGATGACCTAAAGGAAGCAAATTTAATTAATTTCCTCGATGAAAATCCGGTGGATTTTTCAAAAACCCTGGCCCAAAAAATAAATCACTTGGCACCAAATTCAGTCTCGATGATTAAATCAAATATTCTTTTTTCCTTGGAGGCAACCTACAAAGAATCCATGCAAAAAGAAATTTGTACCCAAAGATTTTTAGGAAATACAAAAGATTATCAAGAAGGTTTAGCTGCCTTCTTTGAAAAAAGAATAGCGAATTTTAAAGGAGTTTAATTTTATGGAAAACACAGCTTCAGAACTAAAACTTTTTGAAGATATCAAAAATGGCAAAACCTTCGATAAGGATGATGTACTACCTCCCCTTTATAAAAAACATCTTATGAATCTTTTATGGATGCAAGGTGATAGCGAATATTCTGGGTCTTTGGGATATATTCCTTGGATTGAAAAAGCACCTACGGTTATTGAAAAGGTTTTAGTTGCCCAAATTGCAAAAGACGAAATGAGGCACGCTCAAGTTGTTTATAAAATTTTGGATGACCTTGGAGAAGATACAATCGCTCACATCAAATCCAAAGATTTGGGTTTTAAAATAGAAAATGATCTGGAACAAATTGGATTTAAAAGAGCAAAGGACGATTATCGGGTCAATATCTTTTACTATAATATAAAATATTGGACTGACTTTATTTTATTTAACTTTTTAATGGACCGGGCCGCCGGCCACCAATTAGAAGATACTTTGGAATCAAGTTACATTCCCTGGAAAACGGGAATGACTGGAATTTATAAAGAAGAGGTCATGCATGTTGCCCACGGCGACAAATGGATTAAAATTTTAGCATTAGATCCAAATGAAAAACCATTCCTTCAAGAGCGGCTTAATTTATGGTGGCCAAGGGTTATGAATGTTTTTGGAAATTCCAAAGGAGTTCATAACGATATCTATGTAAAACTTGGACTTAAAAAAAGAACCAACGCTATCGTTAGGACCGCTTTTGTTGCGGAAATAGAAAAATTTACAAAGGAACTTGGACTTTCCATTCCTGAGTATAAAGAAGAAGCTCAACCTGTATGATTAAAAAGGTACTCGTAGTAGGTGCAGGCACCATGGGACAAGGAATTGCCCAATGGTTTTGCCAACAAGGAATTGATGTCCAATTGACTGATATCAATAAGGACGTATTGGATAACGGGATTTCAAAGGTCAAAGATTCTTGGAAAAAATTATGCGAAAAAGGGAAACTTTCTGCAAAGGATGTTTTGGTCTTTTCAAATCATTTATCGGCAGGTTTAGAATCCGAAATTGATCCCAATGTAAGCTTAGTCATCGAAGCCATTATAGAAGATTTAAAAATCAAAAAAGAGACCTTTCTGAGGTTGGATAAACTAATAAATCCGGAAGCTATTTTTGCCTCAAACACCTCAAGTATCTCCATTAATTCACTTTGCGAAGAATTAAAAGTCCACAGGAAAAGAAACTTTTTAGGTCTTCATTTTTTTAATCCAGTCCCAGTTATGAAATTAGTAGAAATAATCCAGGGAAAATATACTGAAACCGATTTAATAGAAAATCTTAAAGATTGGTTTAATAAAAATGGAAAAGAAACTGCCCTTTGTCTGGATAGCCCCGGATTTATTGTTAACCGGATTGCCAGAAATTATTATGGTGAGCCCCTTCGGATTGTAAAAAATTTTGATAGGGAAAAATTTAGAGAAATTGATGAAATCATGAAAAAGGTTGGGGGTTTTAGAATGGGACCCTTTGAACTCGTTGACCTTATAGGAATTGATGTAAATCTTTCGGCCACAAAAACCATTTGGGAAGAATTTGGAAAAAATCCAAGATTTGCCCCCCATGAGATTCAGGAAGAAAGAGTGGCGGAGCAAAAATTAGGCAAAAAAACCGGTGAAGGATACTACGTTTATGATAGATGAAGTCCTTGTTTTTGCCACAGCAGACCACCCTTTATATAAATCCTTAAATGATTTGGATCTGCTCAATTATGAAAAATTGGATAAATCCAAATTAAAATACATCTTTGATTTTTCTCTTGAAAAATCTGAAATAAAAAAAGATCGTTTTGAAAATCTTTTTAAGGAATACTCCCTTCCTCTTTTTTGCGATCTTTCCACCGTTAATGGCGATAAATTTCTGGAGGATTTCCCAAATATAGAAGGCGCTTTCGCCGCTTCCTTTTATTCCCCCATAAAAACCATTGAGGCATTTTCTAAAAGTGATGCCACTTTTGTAGTGATGGAAAGTTTTTTTAATTTTTTACACTTAAAACTATTGAGGGTAAAAGGCCCAGGCTTTGGATTTGTTTTTCCAAGGACTGTCTCAATGATAATAAATGAAGCACATTTCGCCCTAGATGAATATTTGGCCACAGAAAATAATATCGATGTGGCCATGAAATATGGGGTGAACTACCCATTAGGTCCATTTGAATGGGTGGATAAAATTGGAGAAAAAAGTGTGATTTATCTCCTCGAAGAATTATTTAACTCGACCCAGGATGGAAGATATATTGTTTCAAAGGCCCTGAAGGAAAAAATAAAATGAAACCATGTTATATCGTTTATGCAAAAAGAACGCCTATAGGGAAAATCAACGGGGTGCTTTCCTCGGTTAGAGTAGATGACCTTCTCAGTTATTTATTTGAAGATTTAAAAAAATGGGTCAAATTCCCTTTAAATGAGATTGATGATTGTGTGGTTGGATGTGCCAACCAGGCAGGAGAGGATAACCGAAATATCGCACGAATGGCCCTTATCCTTGCGTCCTTTCCCTTAGAGGTTCCTGGAACCACCATCAATCGTCTTTGTGGCTCATCCCTTGATGCTATAATCGATGCATCTGCTAGAATAAGCTCTGGAATAGCTGACTGTATATTGGTGGGAGGAGCAGAGTCCATGACTCGTGCACCCTACGCACTCTCCAAAGCATCACATAGTTTTGGTCGAGATCAAAAACTATATGACACTTCCCTCGGATGGAGATTCCCAAACCCCAGAATGGAAAAAATGTTTCCACTTTTTTCAATGGGTGAAACTGCAGAAGAAGTTGCAAAACTTTTTAATATTTCAAGAAAAGATCAGGATGAATTTGCCCATAACTCTCACTTAAAGGCTTCTAAAGCGGACTTCTCTCAAGAAATTTTACCAATTACTTTATCCTCTAAAAAAGGAACTGAGGTAGTTAATTCAGACGAATGTATAAGAAGAGATTCAACCATTGAAAGTCTTGCCAAATTAAAACCGGTATTTAGAGACGGTGGTTCTGTCACCGCAGGAAACTCATCTCCTATGAACGATGGTGCTTCAATGGTCCTGGTAGTTTCAGAGGAATTTTTAAAGCGGCATAATCTCAAACCTATTCTTGAAATTACAGGTGGAGCTGCCCGCGGAGTCCATCCCAATACTATGGGACTTGGTCCAATTGAATCTACAAAAGTTCTTTGTAAAAGGTTTGGAAAAAAAATCGAAGATTTTGATGTTATAGAGCTTAATGAAGCTTTTGCAGCTCAAGCATTGGCATGCATAAGGGAATTGAAACTAAATCCTGATAAAGTAAATTTAAAAGGTGGGGCAATTGCTCTGGGTCACCCACTTGGTTCTTCTGGAGCAAGACTTGTGACCACTATGGCCTATTTTATGAAGGAAAATTCAAAATTAAAACAAGGTTTAGCGACCATGTGTATTGGCGTTGGACAAGGAATTTCACTAAGTGTGAAAAACTGCAATTAAAAGGAGTCTTTATGAAGGAAATAAAACTTTACATTAATGGTGATTTCAAAAGTAGCTCTGATGGGAAAACTATTGATTCTCTAAATCCAGCAACTGGGGAGGTATATGCAAAATGTGCGGTTCCTTCTAGCGCAGATATAGAACTAGCAGTTGATTCTGCTCATAGTGCTTTTTATTCCCCCGAATGGAGGAGTTTTGACTCAAATAAAAGGGCAGATCTTTTAATGGCCATCTCAGAAAAATTAAAAGAGAGGAAAAAGGATTTTATTGAAACCGAAATCGCAGATTCGGGCGCTGTTGCAAAAAAAGCGATTGCTGATCTTCATAATACTGCCTCCTTTTTTAAGGTAATGAGCAAAGTGGCAAAAACTTTTAATTTTGAGGAAAAAGACGAAAATGCCTCCAGAGATGGTTTTTCCCATAACTACAGAACCTATGAACCTATTGGTGTATGTGCTCAAATAATACCTTGGAACTTTCCTTTGGTGATGGCAGCTTGGAAAATTGGACCTATTCTGGCCACAGGATGCACTACAGTTTTGAAAACTGCCAAGGAAACACCGGCCAGTGCGATTCTTTTGGCGGAGGTTTTAAATGAAGTTGGCCTTCCAAAAGGAGTAGTCAATATAATTACTGGTGGAAGGGATGTAGTTAAAAATCTGGTAACTAACCCAAAAATATCCAAGGTTGCCTTTACGGGTTCTACAGAAGTTGGAAGAGAAATTCTAAAACTATGCTCCCCAACAATTAAAAATGTTACCTTAGAGCTTGGTGGAAAATCGGCCAATATTATTTTAAACGATGCCGATTTAGATATCGCCGTAGATGGCGCTCTATATGCATTTCTATACCATCAAGGACAGGCGTGTACTTCAGGAACCCGCCTTCTAGTTCAAGATGGAATTTACGATGAATTTATTAAAAGATTTCTAAATAGGATGTCACAAGTAAAAATCGGGAAGACCGATGACATGACGGTTGGGTATGGGCCCCTTATCAATGAAAATCAATTTAAAAATGTAATGAATTTTATTGAAGCCTCCAAAAAAGAAGGCGCCAAATTACTTATTGGTGGAAATAGAATCACCGGAGGGGATTTTGATAAAGGTTACTATGTTGCCCCAACTGCATTTGAAATAACCCCAAAAAATACTATCTTCCAAGAAGAAATTTTTGGACCGGTAGTAGGAATTACCCGTTTTAGAGACCTTCAAGAGGGTATAGATCTGGCCAATAATTCCATTTTTGGACTTGCTGGCGGAGTTTGGTCAAAAGATGTCGAAAAGGCCAAGGAAGTTGCCAGAAAAATTGAGACAGGCACCGTTTGGATAAATGAATATCATTTATTAAATCCGGGAATGCCATTTGGTGGTTATAAACAATCCGGGATTGGCCGAGAAATGGGAAGGGAAGGAATTTTGGGGTATTTGGAAGTTAAACATCTTTGGGTATCGGATTGTAATTTAAGGGAAAAAAAGCCTTGGTTCGATCATCTATTTTAATCTAATGTTAAACAAAAAGTTAATGAGTTTTGGGGAGGATGATCTTTGACCATCTCCCTAAAACAAAAATTAAATGCGGATTTTGCCCTGAGACACATTTGAACTGCTTGAGGGGCCGGATAAATCCCCTGGGCAATATTGTAGCAATTTCCAAATCCTTCCATTGCAGTTTTACATATTAAAAACCTTTCTTTATTTTGGGAAACACTATCAATTTTTGACATACAACCCCTAAATCCACCCATTAAATTTAAGCATGTTGAAATTGCCATTTTCACTGGAAATGATTGTGAAGCAATTTCATAACAATAACCAAATCCTTCATCTGCACCAACGCAAATTTGAGAGGCCTTTTCTGGCCCCAAATCTTTATTCGCATGGGAAAAACAACTCGAAAATTCTTTTCCAGCTTTTGAACATATTCCAACATTCGTTTTTGGTTTTTGAAAATCACTTAAGACTCGAAAACAATCCAAAAAATTATCCCCTGCCCCAATGCACATTCTTTGAGCGATATTTTTTGGAAAATACTTTTGAGCTTCCACAAAGCAGGAATTGAGACCTTTTTGTCCCCTACCTCGCATCCCACAAAGCTCAATACTTTGAACTTCTGGGAGGGTCGTTTTTACCATCAAATAACATCCCCTGAAATCTTCAGGAGCACTAAAACATATATTGGTGGGCTTATCCTTAGGTACAAGTTTTTTTGAAATGTTCAGACAGTCATTAAAACCTGGACTTGAGGATGCACAGATCCTAATTGCATCTTCTTTTCCGTGAGAATTTAAATGCGATAAATAGCATTGTCCTATGTTAGAAGCGGAAAAAGAGAGGGGACTTAATAAATAAAATAACAACCAAATTTTCATAATTAATAAATTAAATCTATTTAATTAGCATCTCCTTGCTTTTCGGTCAGGCTAAGGGGTTTCTTAAAGTGGTCTATTTGGTGGCCGGTAATTGATAAGGCTTTTTATTGAATTCAAGTGGTAATTTTTGAAAAGGAGGACTTTCTGAAACGAAATAATAGGTTTGATCTTTTTGGTAATTTTTTAAAAGGACGGACCTTGTTTGTTGGGATGGAATTGCCAAATAATTGACTGGTTTTCCCTCAGGGTCTACTATTTTTCCCCAAACGGGTGCAAGGGTTTCATTTTCCACAATTACCGCAAGTTCCTTGGCAATTTCCCTTGGTGAGGACACAAAAATCTTCATAGGATGAAGTTTAATTATAAAGGAATAAGAAGAACCTTCGGATCTAAGTTCTGAAAGGAAAAGAAACATTAAAATAAAAATTTTCATCTAAAACTATTTTATCCCTAAAAAATGGAAATATTTCCTTTGGAATTAATTTCCTGGGCAATATACCGAAAAATAGGGGTGGGTGTTTTTCCTGACAGCAAAGATCAATTTATTAAACATTTTTTTAAAAATGAAATAAATGCCTGGATTTTAAAGGTACCCAATGTAGGGAATGCCATTAGGATACTGCTGAATACACTTGATAAGGAAACCATAAGGACCCTTTCAGGCAAAGAAATTGGTTTTGTCACCTGCCAAGGTTTATGGGCATCCACTATAAATCCCCAAAAGAACCTTTTTCTAATTTTGGTTTTTCCAAATCTTTTAGAACTTTTTGATTCCCCAAAATTTCTTCTCGGAGTGGCAGTCTTGGCCCATGAAATAGGTCATATTTTTTGCGATCATTCAAAAAGAAAGTTATCACCAATGGAAGAGCAGTTTGAGGCCGATTCATTCGCGGCCAGGATTGGATTCAAAAATGAGCTTATTGATTTCCTTTCCATGTATCCAAATTCCACTGAATGTAAAATTCGAAAGGAAAGATTAATTAAAGAAGCAATAAGGCCTCGTTTAATTCCTTAATTTCATCACGATAAGCAGCGGCCTCTTCAAATGCTAGATCCCTGCTGGCCTTTTTCATCATATCTTTAAGTAATATAATTCTTTGTTGAATTTTTTCCGCCGTAATTTCACCTTTAAATTCAAGTTCTGCTTTCCTGAATTTACGACCCTCTTCTTTTACCCCTCGAAGCGTTTCCAAAACCCCTCCCTGGATTGCCTTTTTTATTGTCATGGGAGTAATATTATTTTCTAGATTATATTTTTCCTGAATTTTTCTTCTCCGGTTGGTTTCAAATATCGCCTTTTTCATAGAACCGGTTTCCTGGTAAGCAAATAAAATAACTCTTCCTTCACTATTTCTGGCCGCTCGACCTATGGTCTGGATAAGGGACCTTTCCGATCTTAAAAATCCTTCTTTATCGGCGTCTAATACTCCAACAAGGCACACCTCAGGAATATCCAATCCCTCTCTTAAAAGGTTTATTCCAACAAGAATATCGAATTCGCCTTTCCTTAAATCTTGGATGATTTCCATTCGTTCAATTGTGGCAATATCTGAATGAAGATACCTTATTCTTAAACCCAATGATTTGTAATAATTGGTTAACTCCTCGGCCAACTTTTTGGTTAAAGTGGTGATTAAAACCCTTCCGCCTTCCTTGATGGTCTTTTTGGCCTGAACTAACATCTCATCAACTTGATTTTTTGCATTCTTAACTTCTATGATTGGATCTAACAGTCCTGTGGGCCTTATAATTTGCTCAACAAACTCACCTTTGGTTTGTTCAAGTTCAAATGGTCCTGGCGTTGCTGAGACAAATAGCATTTGGTCGGTTTTTCCAATAAATTCATCAAATTTAAGTGGCCGGTTATCTAAAGCAGAAGGCAATCTAAATCCATAATTAACTAGGTTTTCTTTTCTGGAGCGGTCTCCATTATACATTCCACCTATCTGGGGGATGGTGATATGAGATTCATCCACAATAAGTAAAAAATCCTTTTTAAAATAATCAATAAGTGTTGGAGGCGGTGACCCTGGTGCCAGCCCCGTTAGATGTCGAGAGTAATTTTCAATTCCCGAACAAAATCCCATCTCCTCCAGCATCTCCAAATCAAGAAGAGTTCTTCCTTCAAGTCTTTGTTTTTCAACCAATTTTCCTTGTTTCTCAAGGTCAATAAGTCTTTCCCTTAACTCTTCTTTGATTGTAAACAAAGCGTGTTTTAATTTTTCTTCCCCAACCACGTAATGGGACTTTGGGAAGATAGTAATTTTCTCCACTTGCGAGATTAAACTTCCTCTAAGTGGATCCACCCAGGATATTGCCTCAACTTCGTCTCCGAAAAATTCAATTCTGATCACATTGCTATCTTCTGATGCCGGAAAAACTTCAACCACATCCCCGCGAACTCTAAATTTCCCCCGGGAAAAATCAAAATCGTTCCTTTCGTATTGAATGCTAACCAAGTCTTTAAGTAATTTATCTCTGTCCAAAACATCCCCGGTAAACATGGTAATTTTTTGGGATTCGTATTCTGCAGGATCTCCAATCCCATAAATACAGCTTACCGATGCCACAACAATTACATCATTTCGGGATAGAAGGGATTTGGTGGAACTATGACGGAGTTTATCTATTTCATCATTTATGGAGGCATCTTTTTCAATGTATGTATCCGTTCCTGGAACATATGCTTCTGGCTGATAGTAGTCGTAATATGATACAAAAAATTCAACTGCATTTTCAGGGAAAAACTCTTTAAATTCCCCATAAAGCTGTGCCGCTAAAGTCTTATTAGGGGCCAAAACCAAGGTCTTTTTACCAAGATTTTGAATCACATTTGCCATGGTAAAGGTTTTGCCTGAGCCGGTTACCCCTAAAAGGGTTTGAAGCTTTTCCTGGGATTTAAAGGACTTTGTTAGCTCACTTATTGCCTGAGGCTGATCACCGGTCGGTTTGAATTTTGATTTTAATTTAAACTTACTCATTTATAAGACCAGGTAGTGCTCCCATCTGGATTATCTTTTATTTCCACTCCTGCTTCTAGAAGCATATTCCTTATTTCATCGGATCTTTTAAAATTTTTAGTACTTCTGGCCAGTTTCCTTTCCTCGACTAAACTTAAAATCTTATCATCGGAAAGTTTATCTGCTCCCGAAATTTTCTTTCGGGCCTGCCCGACCTTTTCCAAAATCTCTTGAGCATTCTCATAGACTAGACCGGTGGCCTTATCCATTAGGGATAATACTCCAAGAATTGAATCTTTTAATCTCTGGCCAATGCCCTCTTGAGAACTTGCGATATATTCCCGGTTGATAAGTCGAATCATGGAAAATAATTCGGCCAGTGCTCCAGGGACATTGAAATCATTGGCAAGCTCCTTAAGTATATTCTCTTTAATTTTTGCAACTTCCAAAATATCTGATTCAGACTCCCTATCTGTAATTGCTAATTTTTTTATTTCAACAGCAAATAAATGAATCCTTTCAATTTCTGAAAGTGCCCGTTCAATAACTCCATCTGACCACTCCATTTTAGATCTATAGTGAACAGAAGATAACAGATGCCTTAAAACTTCGCCTCCAAAGGATTCCACAAAGCCCCTGATGGTAATGACATTTCCTAAAGATTTTGACATTTTTTCTGAGCCAAAATTTAGAAATTCATTATGAACCCAATTATTGGAAAAGGTACAACCATTTGCACATTCTGATTGGGCAATTTCGTTTTCATGGTGAGGAAACATTAAATCTATTCCCCCATGATGAAGATCTATATGGTCACCTAAGAATTTCTTGGCCATGGCAGAACATTCTATATGCCATCCTGGACGTCCTTTACCCCAAGGAGAATTCCATGCAGGTTCCCCTTCCTTAGCGGGTTTCCAAAGGACAAAATCGCTAGGATGTTTCTTTTTTTCATCTATATCAACTCTTATTCCATGCTGGAGACCTTCCATGTCTTTTTTAGATAATTTTCCATAATCAGGAAATTTTGGAACATTAAATAAAACCTCCCCTCCCACAACATAGGCAAAGCCTTTGTCCAAAAGCACCTGGATCATTTGAATTATTTCCGCCATCGTGTCGGATACTTTAGGTGAATGGGTCGGTGGTAGCAGGTTAAGGGATTTCATATCTCTTAAACACTCATCTATAAATCTTTGGGAATGAACTAATGGATCAACTCCGACTTTCGCTGCACGCTCAATTATCTTGTCATCAACATCTGTAAAATTTCTGACAAAATTCACCTTGAATCCAAGTGACATTAGGATTCTATAAATAAGATCCCCAACAACAAGTGCTCTTGCATTTCCCACATGGAGAAAATCATAGGTGGTTGGCCCACAGGAATAGAATTTAACGATTTCACTTTTTTGGGGAATAAGTTTTTCCCGCTTTCTGCTTAATCCATTATAAACAATTATATCCACTTGGATTCCCCCTCAAAGATAATTATATACACGAATTTTTATTAGAACTTAAGCCAAAGGGGAAAAATGGGAGTCAATTTTTGTCTTAACTTCATTTTTTTCTTGGCTATTGGCCAGGGATATCTCTTGTGCAATAAGGTCTTTGCACTGATCAAGCATCTTTTTCTCGCCAAAACTTAAGTTTTTAATTTTCTTTAATAGGAACAGTGCCCTTAATACTTCAGCAATTTCTTTTAGGGATCCTGTCTTAATTTTTAACATGTACTCTCGGTATCTTCGGTTCCAGGTAGAGTTATCAACCTCCACTTCGTGGTTACTAAGTAGAGAATAAACTTCATCTATTTCCGATGATGGAACAAGTGCTCTAATACCGTCTTTGCTATTGGTTGGGACCATTACGGTCATTCCATTTGAAAGAATTTTTAGAATATAGAACTGTGAACTTGAGGTCCCAGTTGATTTTTCCTGGATGTCACATACTTGACCTACCCCATGTCCTGGACAGACGGCATAGTCACCAATTTTAAACATCCGATACCCCCACTAAAACCACGTTTGCCGCATTATACTGAAATGGAGTGTAACTATTCAATATCCCTTGTAAATCTTTCAGCAAAAAAACCACCTAACAGACTGATTTAACGTCATTAAAAACGAGGATAAACTTCATTTTTATCGAAAAAATAGGATATCTCTCTTTCAGCAGACCCATGGGAATCGGATCCATGAACTGCATTGGCCTCAATATTCCTAGCAAACAACTTTCTAAGGGTTCCTTCCTCTGCATCTGCAGGGTTTGTGGCACCCATGATTTTTCTATTTCTTTCTACGGCGCTCTCACCCTCCAATACTAATAGTAGAACGGGGGAGGATGTCATAAAACTTACAAGGGAACCAAAAAATGGTCTTTCCTTATGTTCAATATAGAATCCCTCTGCCTTTTCCTTAGTTAATCTAACCAATTTAGCAGCGGCAATTCGAAGCCCTTCAGACTCATAACGATCAATTATTTTTCCAATTACATTTGACTCAATAGCGTTTGGCTTAATAATACAAAAAGTCTTCTCGATCTTCATTTTAAAATCCCTAAATTTTGATGCAGTTTATTTCCTGGCTTTTAGCACTTTTTCCATCTCTTGTCCAAGGTCAGAGGGCGATCTACATATAGTAACGCCACAATCATGTAATATCTTATACTTGGCCTCAGCAGTACTATCCCCTCCAGAAATGATTGCCCCAGCATGGCCCATCCTTTTCCCTTTTGGCGCAGAAGCTCCACCAATAAAACTTACTACAGGCTTAGAAAAATTCTTTTTAATCCACCTGGCAGCATCAATTTCTGCGGTACCGCCAATTTCCCCAATCATTATTACTGCTTCGGTACCATCATCTGCCTCAAATAGTTTTAAGCAGTCTATAAAGTTCATTCCCGAAACCGGATCCCCACCTATCCCTACACAAGTTGATTGTCCTATTTCTCTTTCGGTTAGCTGGTAAACGGCCTCGTAAGTTAGGGTTCCTGATCTAGAAATTACTCCGACTTTTCCCGGCATATGTATATGCCCTGGCATGATTCCAATTTTACATTCCCCTGGAGTGATGACTCCTGGACAGTTTGGTCCAATCATTTTGGATTTGGAATTATTAAGGGCAACCTTAACTTTAACCATATCCATAATAGGAATCCCTTCAGTTATACAAACGATAAGAGGAATATGTGCATCAATACATTCTAAAATTGCATCTGCCGCAAATGGAGGTGGTACAAATATCATGGCCGCATTTGCTTCGGTTTTAGCGACGGCCTCAAAGGTTGTATTGAAAACAGGATGCCCCTCATGAATCGTTCCACCTTTTCCTGGTGTAACCCCACCCACGAAATTTGTTCCGTATTCTTTTGATTGGAGGGAGTGATAGGTCCCTTGTTTTCCAGTATATCCAACGGTAATTAATTTTGTTTTTCTATTTATTAAGATGCTCATTTAAACATCCTCCCCTTTAGCTGCTTTTACGACTTTTTGTGCTGCCATTCCTAATTCGTTCGCCGTTACAATATTTAGACCCGAATCTTTAAGGATTTTTCTTCCAATTGCCACGTTTGTTCCTTCAAGACGAACAACGAGGGGAACGGATATTCCAATTTCTTTTGCGGCGGCCACAATTCCCTCGGCGATAATATCGCACTTCATAATTCCGCCGAAAATATTTACCAAAATCGCCTTAATATTTGGGTCTTCAAGAATAATTGAAAATGCCTTTTGCACAGTTTCCTTGGTAGCTCCACCACCAACGTCTAAAAAGTTGGCCGGCTTTCCTCCATGGAAAGTGATAATGTCACAAGTGGCCATTGCCAATCCTGCGCCATTTACCAGACATCCAATATTACCCTCAAGTTCGATATAGCTAAAGCCGGCTTCGGCAGCTTCCATCTCCTTGACTGATTCTTCATGGGGATCTCTCATTCTTTCAATTTCAGGATGTCTAAAAAGAGAATTGTCATCAAAATTTAATTTGGCATCTAAGGCAAGGATGTCGCCTGATTTAGTTTTAATTAGAGGATTTATTTCTGCAATGGTGCAATCACATTCCACATACATTTTGTATAGGCCTTCAAAGAATTGTGATGCCTTCTGGATCTGTTCTTTGTCGGTTATACCAATTGAATACGCCAATTTTCTTCCGATAAATGGTGTATATCCAACGGATGGTTCAACTGCGACTTTAATTATTTTTTCTGGATGCTCTTCCGCAACCTTTTCTATATCCACTCCACCTTCAGCTGACGCCATAAAGGTAACTTTTGAAGTTTCTCTATCCAGAACAATTCCTAAATAATATTCATGGTCGATTTCACATCCTTCCTCGATGTAAACCACCTGAACCTTTTTCCCTTCAGGGCCTGTTTGATGAGTAACCAAAGTTTTACCCAGGATTTCCTTTGCAAGAGAAGTTACCTCGGAAAGGCTTTTTGCAACTTTTACCCCTCCTGCCTTACCTCTTCCTCCAGCATGAATTTGGGCCTTTACTACCCAAACATTTCCACCTAAGTGTTTAGCCGCTTTTTCTGCCTCCTCTGGTGTTTTAGCGATTTCGCCATGTAGGACTTTAATCCCGTATTTACGCATAATCCCCTTGGCCTGATATTCATGAATATTCATAGATTGAAATACTCCTAAAATTAATTGAAAAAAAAGTGATAATAGTCCTGTATAATTCGATGTTCTAGGAATCACGCATCAAAAAGATATAGAAAATATTTTTATGTTTTTTTACTTTGGAATGAACTTCCACAAATCATTTAAAAAACCTTTCCCCGATGTGCCATATCCAAATCCTCCAAAGAGCCAAAGATTTCCGGCAGAATCATACCAACTGATTTCTGATTCTCTTCCACCTGGTACTTTATTTTGGGAAGTCACTCCCATTTCTCCGTAAATTCCAAGTTGATTTGGTAATTTTCCTCCACTAACCCAAGTCCAGTTTTTGTCGGTAATGTTGAACTTCCAAAGATCATTAAAATAGCTACTGGAATTAGGCTCCAAACCTCCAAAAAGCCAAAGGTTTCCGCTTGGGTCGCTCCAACTGATGGAAGTCTGTCTCGCACCTGGTGTATTATTTGGAGAAGCCTCACCGATATTTCCATAGATTCCGGACTGATTTGGTGAATCACTTCCGCTTACCCAAGTCCATTCACTATTTGAAGGATTGAATTTCCACAAGTCGTTTAAATAACCGAGAGAGGTTTTCCCATATCCCCTACCCCCAAAAAGCCAAAGACTCCCACTGTAGTCCGTCCAACTAAGGGCATTTTGTCTTCCGCCGGGAGAATTATTTATGGAAGCTGTTCCTTTTGTTCCATATTTTCCAATTTGGTCAATGGAGCTACTTCCGCTCACCCATGTCCACAATTTTGTGGAGGTATTATATTTCCACAAATCATTTAACCTTCCCTCAGGTGCCTTACCCCATCCCCCAAAAAGCCAAAGATTCCCACTGGAGTCCGTCCAACTCATGGAGGAATGTCTGGCACCGGGAAAATTGTTGGTCCCCGTCTTTCCATAAACTCCAGGTTTATTTGGTTGATTACTTCCGCTCATCCAAGCCCATTGTTGTGTGGTCGGATCATATTTCCAAAGATCATTAAAACCAATGGAAGCTGAAGACGGGCCCCCATATCCCCCTCCCCCAAAAAGCCAAAAATTTCCATTTTTATCGGTCCAACTATTCGCGAAATACCTTCCTCCAGGGATGTTGTCCGGTGATGGATTACTCAACTCCCCGTAATTTCCTGGATGATTCAAATTGGTATTTTGTATATTAACCAAATTCCATTGATTTGAATTTAAATTGTAAATCCATAGGTCATTAAAAAAATATTCGGGTCCACTGGCCCCTCCAAATAACCAAAAATTACCTTCAGCATCGATCCAACTTACACTACCGATTTTTTCCCCGGGCATATTGCCAGACTCTTCTCCGAAAACTCCCGGGTGATTTAGTGAATTGGTACCGCTCATCCATGTCCATAAATTTTTAAAATCCCCTATAATATTTATTGTAGCGGTTTCACCCTTGCTGTCTGTGACTTGAGCCCAATCCTCTTTTATACCTTCCGGAAAACGATATAATCCTAAACTATCTATCGCTCCAAAATTTGCCTCAAATTTGTATGGTGGTGTTCCACCAGTTACGGTGAATGAATAGGATTCTCCTGGTCGCATAGTCTTGCTTGAATCGGTAAAACTTAATTTTGAGGCCAAGGCCAAGGCCTCTATAGTCCCAATAGAAGTTGCCTGATTTCCCAAACTATCCATTACCGTAATTGTGTCGTTTCCTGGTTCGGAAGGTGCAGTATAACTGCCATCCTCGCCAATAGTCCCAATCAATGCGCTGTAGGTGTAAGGTGGGACTCCAAAATATCCAAAAAAATTAGAATTACTGTCTACACTCAAAGCGAACGTTGGTGGATTTACTTCAAGTTTCGAATTTATGGTGACATTTACAACGATGTTATTATTTTGTTGGTCTGTAACTGTCACTCTTCCTGTGCTTGCAATATTGGGGGCGGTAAAAAATCCGGATGCGGAAATTGAACCACTATTAGTTGAGAATTTGTAAGGAGGTACACCTTCGGATGCTTCAAATTTGTGGGTATTTCCAACCGCAAGAGTGATTTCCATTGGTGAAACTTTAAGTGGTGAAAAAATATTAACTTCTGAAGTTTCTTTTTTTCCAAATTTATCTGAAACACCAATAATCGCGGTGCCAGTTGTTGAGGGCGCAGTATAAAGACCGGTTGATGAATTTATATTTCCGAGGGAAGCGGTGTAAATATAAGGTGGATCCCCACCGGTAGCAACAAATGTCGTGGAGGAATTTATTTGAAGATTTATTCTTGATGGGTTAATTCCAAGTCCAGCATAAATACCAATATTTGAAATCGCCGAATTTCCTAGACTATCCCTAACTGTGACAAAATCGTTTCCAATGCTAGATGGTGAGGTATAAAATCCATTTGAATTAATTGTTCCCAGGGACGCAGAAAAAGAATAGGGGGGAATTCCTCCCAAAATAGTAAATGTAGCTGTTCCTCTTGGAGTCATGGATAAACTAGTTGGGTTAATAGTAAGATCGGGATTTATAGTTACGGTTGAAGTCGTTTTATTTCCCATGCTATCGTATACAGTTATAATTTCCTCGCCAATTTTTGAAGAACCAAAATAGGATCCAGTATTTGGATCAATGGTACCGATAATTGCTCTAAAACTATAAGGTGGGACCCCACCGCTTGCAGTGAAAATTTGGCCTTTATTTTTAACTAAAGTTAGGGAGGTGGGATTTATCAATAAAGGTGAATAAACATATATGACGGCAGAAATTCTGTTATTTCTAGCGTCTATTACATCTATTTGACCAATTCCGGTGGTTTGAGGGGCAGTATACATTCCTTTTTCATCAATGAATCCATAAGTTGTATAAAATCTTAAAGGACGAACTCCTCCTTTAACAAAATATAAAACCGACTCCCCAACCTTGACTCCTCTAGGGATAGCACGGAATTCAAACTTACCAGTAGTTGTGGTGGGTTTTGATCCTGAGGTGCTTATCTTTGTAGTTTTTTCAGTACATGAAAGGGTAAACAACAAAGTAAGAATCAATGTAAATAAATTTCTCTTAACCATAAAAACACCATTCATCTTGGACTATATTTTTCTTCAATTTACTTCATCGACAATTGATTTAAATAAATTAAAAAAGACAATAAGTTTTATTTCCTTTTTGTGTTATCTAAATTTCAATTTTAGTTATGAATCAGTGTCAAAAAGATTTTTCTGTTTTCCCAACGATTTTGGAAAATTGTATAAGGAGAAGCCAATAAATTTTATTGGTCCTTACAATTATTTCTGATTAGTAACCTGTTTATTTTTGGATGGAAGTCAGCTCATTTTGAATTTTTGAAAATTCATTTTCAGCGGTTTTCCCTAATTCCTTAAAAGTATCTGATATTTTCTTGGAAAAATTTTCTCTATTAATATCGGTGAATTTTTTTAACTTTTTTATTTCTAAAACCAAGTTTGAAGTGGATTCCCCAATTTCCTTACCAAATAGGTAAATTTTTTCATTTTCAAAGAATTTAGAATTATCGGTTGCATCCTTCTTTGCTTCAACCACAATTTGAGAAAGCATTGGCCCTAGAAATTCGGTATATTTTTTCTCAAAAGAAACGATGGCCGGCCCTTTTTTAAGTAACTTTATTTCATCCTGCAACATTATCTCGACCTTGTTTATAATGGACTGTAAGGCCTGCCATTTTTCCATTTTTTCTTTGATAGGTTTTTCAAAAGCTTCCTGAACATTAATTTTATATTCTGTTAGTTTTTTCTGAAAAACATCCTGGGAATCTGGAGAAAATAAAATTTTTCCAGAAAAAACTTCCTCCAATTTAGGAGCAATTAAAAATGGAAGGGCCTTTGCAATAATCTGATTAAATCCCTCATTGGAGTTGTTTGGAATTAATTTTACGATGTAGTTATAATATCCGGGAATAATTTTGGTACCTTTATCCAAATCAAAAGTATAAAACCGTGCCCAATTATTAGATAATTCGGCTGATGAATTTAAAATAACTTCCCTATCTCCAAGGATTGCACCCTTCACTGATTTAAGATTTAGCTGAGCAGAGTAATCTCCAGTTTTGGAGGTTGCCAACCAAAGCTCCCTTGTATCTTTGGAAAGTATTAGCTCATTAACAGGTGCTTTGGTCTTTAAGGCCTGCTCTAATTTTTGATAAGTTTTGGAATCTAGTTGGGAGAAGGGAAGTTTGGGTCCTTCATTTCTAGGATAGAGAAAATAAAGACCAGCAAACAGAATTATAATGGGAAAAAGTACTAAAATTTTTACTGAAAGGTTACTTCCCTGCTTGGGAGGCTCCTTTCGGGGAGATTCTTCGATTTGGGAAGGTAATACCAAAGTTTGAGTTTGTTTTTTTGGAATTAACTTTGTTAAAGGTATCCAGTTTTTAAGACCTACCTTCCAAACCACATCACTATCTTGTAACTTATCATCATCAAAAGATTTCTGAATTTCCTCCATAGAATACGGACCTAAGTGGTGCCCGTTCCGAAGGACATACCAAGACTCTTTATTTTTGGGATCTTTTTGTGGTGTTTTAATAAAAAATTCCTCTAACTTTAATTTAACTATTGTTTTAAAAATTTGGCCAATCTGAAGACACCGGTATCGATTGCCTCGTTTTTATCCTTTAGCCCATAAAGAATTACGACGTGGTGGAAAATCTTTTTAGATTCTTTATGCACGACATCAACCTCTACATCAAAGAGATCAGCTTCCCTCTTATTAAGGGAAACTCTTCCAATAAAATTGGGCTCATTTTCAATTTTTAAAAAGTAGTCTTGAGGATACTCTTCCATTTCTAATCCTTCGGGCCTAAGATTTACAAAAATTTCAAGGAGAATCCCATGAAAAAACTATTTTTATTAATCAGTCTTTTGGTCTTTCTTCCCTTTTCTACATTTGCAAAGACGTGTACTTTTACCACTAATTCCAAAAATATCAAAGTAACCTGGACGGCCTTTAAAACCCCAAAAAAGGTTGCAGTAAATGGCACCTTTCGTGACATAAAATTTGATGGCCCGATGAGTGGAAACTCAATAGACGAGATCTTAAAATCCTCTTCCTTTTTAATAAAAACAGACGCGGTAGATACAAAAGATGCCGCACGAGATGTGAAAGTGGCCCAGTTTTTCTTTAAAAAAATGACGGGTGAAGCTACCATTTCGGGGAAAGTGACAAGCATGGATAAGGAAACTATAAACCTGGAAATCACCATGAATGGAAAAACATTGGAAGTTCCAATGTCCTATAAAATTAAAAAATCCAAATTAAGTGCTAAGGGGGAATTAGATGTTCTAAATTTTGGCATGGATGAAAGTTTAAAAAGCATAAACCAGGCCTGCAGTGATTTACATGAAAAGAAAACTTGGAGTGATGTAGGTTTATCTCTAGAAGCAACCTTTAAAAAGTCCTGTAAATAATTATGAAAGGAATTTTAACCTGGCTTAAACACGAAATTGTTGAATTGGCGCCGGCCTGGCTATTTTTCTTTTTTTTTATTCTACTGCTTAAAGCAACTGAATGGGCAATTCTTAAAGAAGTAGGTATTAATGAAAAAGTATTGGGGGCCACCCTCATTTTTACCATGATAATCGCCAAAGTTTTTATTGTATTGGATAAAATCAAAGCTATAAATCGCCTGGATAAAAAACCGTTATTTTATAATATCTTATGGAAAACCATCCTCTATTCCATTGGGATCACACTTGCCAGGTTAGTTGAAAAACTTCTCTCTCATTCAGTGGAGGATATAAGAAAGGCCCTGGGTTTTCCTCGATTTTGGATAGTTCTAGCATGGACATTGGTATTAACCTTTATTTTTTCTTCCGTAAGAGAATTATTCAAAAAAATGGGCAAAGAAAAATTTTTAAAATTGCTCTTTAGTGCGCCTTAATCGCCGCTGAAATATACTCTCTATTCATGAGGGCAATATTGCTGATAGAGATTCCCTTAGGACAGGTAGCTTCGCATTCGGCGGCATTGGTACAATTTCCAAATCCCAGCTCGTCCATTTTTTGAACCATATTAAGAACTCTTTTTTCTCTTTCCACTTGTCCTTGAGGAAGAAGGGCGTATTGGGAAACTTTGGCGGAAACAAAAAGCATGGCAGAAGCATTTGGACAGCTGGCCACACAAGCGGCACAACCGATACATTCGGCGGCATCCATGGCCAAGTCCGCTTTATCTTTTCCAATTAAAATGGAATTAGCGTCAACGGCCGATCCTGTGTTGATATCTACAAAACCACCAGCGGCCATAATCTTATCAAAGGCAGATCTATCAACAATAAGATCTTTTAAAACGGGCAATGGTTTTGCTCTAAAAGGCTCTATCACGATGGTATCACCATCTTTAAATTTCCTCATATGGAGCTGACAAGTAGTGGTTAGCGCCTCTGGCCCGTGGGCACATCCATTGATCATTAAAGAACAGGCCCCACAAATTCCTTCGCGGCAATCATGGTCAAAGGCAACTGGATCTTTGCTCTCATGAACCAGTTTTTCATTTAGAACATCCAACATTTCCAAAAAAGACATATCAGGAGAGACATTATCAAGTTGGTAGTCAACCATCTGACCTTTAACTTTTGGATCACTTTGTCGCCATATTTTAAGTTTTAACTTCATAGGCCCTCCTATTTGTAACTTCTTTGAGTTAATTTAACATTTTCAAATTTAAGCTCTTCCACATTTCTAATGGGGGGTTTTCCTTCACCTTGATATTCCCAAGCGGCGACATGAGCAAAATTCTCATCATCTCTTTTCGCTTCATTTTCTTCAGTTTGGGATTCCTCACGGAAATGTCCTCCGCAGGATTCTTTTCTTTCAAGGGCATCAAGTGCCATTAATTCCCCAAGTTCTAAAAGGTCGGCCACTCGATTTGCCTTTTCAAGTTCATTGTTAATATTTTCTGAAACACCCGTCACTTTGAGATTTTTCCAAAATTCTTCTTTTAATTTAGGAATATCCTGGAGGGTCTTTTTAAGCCCCTTTTCGTTTCTGGCCATTCCAACATTGTCCCACATTATTTTTCCAAGCTCTTTATGGAATTCATCTGCGGTTTTGTTGCCATTCACAGATAAAATTTTTGAGATTCTATCTTTTGCGCTATTTAAGGCCTGATCAAATGAAGGATTATCTTCTTTTACCGGTTTCACCCCGTGAGCAAAATGCTGACCTATGGTATATGGGATAACAAAATATCCATCTGCCAATCCTTGCATTAGTGCCGAAGCACCTAAACGGTTGGCGCCATGATCGGAGAAGTTTGCTTCACCTAAAACGAATAGGCCTTTGATATTGGATTCAAGATTATAATCAACCCAAAGGCCTCCCATAGTGTAGTGAACCGCAGGATAAATTCTCATGGGCTGCTCATAGGGATTTTCATCGGTGATTCTATGATACATATCAAACAAGTTTCCATATTTTGCTTCAACCACTTCTTTTGAATCTCTTCTAATCGCGTCTCTAAAATCCAGATAAACTGAAAGTCCTGAGGGACCTACACCTTTACCTTGATCACATTGAAGCTTGGCATTTCTGGAAGCAACATCTCTTGGGACTAGGTTTCCAAAAGATGGATAAATTCTTTCTAAAAAGTAATCTCTTTCATTTTCCGGTATTTGATTGGGATGTCTGGTATCCCCTTTTTTTAGCGGCACCCAAACTCTTCCATCATTTCGAAGTGACTCAGACATTAGAGTTAGCTTTGATTGATGTCCGCCGGATACTGGAATACAAGTAGGATGAATTTGGGTAAAGCAAGGATTCCCAAAATAAGCACCCTTTTTATAGGCACGCCAGTTTGCAGTTACATTACACGCTTTGGCGTTGGTGGAAAGATAAAAAACGTTTCCATATCCACCAGTTGCCAAAATCACCGCATCGCCGGTGTGCTTTGTAAGCTCACCTGTAACTAAATTTCTACAGATAATTCCTCGGGCAACTCCATCAACTAAAACAAGCTCCATCATTTCCATTCGAGGATAAACTTTAAGTTTTCCCTTATTAACCTGTTTCATCATTGCAGAATAAGCACCAAGAAGAAGCTGTTGCCCGGTTTGTCCTCTAGCATAGAATGTCCTGGAAACTTGGGCACCACCAAAGGATCTATTATCAAGTGCTCCTCCGTATTCCCTTGCAAAGGGAACACCTTGGGCCACACATTGATCAATTATATTATTTGAAACTTGGGCCAGACGATAAACATTTGCCTCTCTTGCTCTGTAGTCTCCACCTTTTACGGTGTCATAGAAAAGTCTCCAAATAGAGTCGCCATCATTGGGATAATTTTTGGCAGCATTGATTCCACCTTGAGCAGCAATTGAATGCGCTCTTCTGGCTGAATCCTGAATGCAAAATACCTCAACTTGGTAACCAAGCTCAGATAAAGATGCTGCCGCGGACCCTCCGGCCAGTCCGGTCCCAACAATCAACACTTTAAATTTTCTTTTATTGGCAGGATTAACTAGCTTTAAATTAAACTTATGGTTATCCCACTTTTCTTTAATCGGGCCTTCGGGAACTTTTCCGTCCAGTTTTTTTATGCTCATTATCTGGCTCCTTGTAGATAGCAATAAATTGGAAGAGACATATACCCAAGTGCAATGGCCACACCGAAAAAGGTGGAAAAGCATTCAAGGGATTTATTATATCTGGGATGATTAAAACCAAGGGATTGAAATGCAGACCAAAATCCGTGGGATACGTGAAGCCCTACCGCTAACATAGAAATTTCGTATAAGGCTATGTTTAAGGGACTGGCAAAATATTCAATCAAAAGTTTATAAAGATCCCTCATTTCCACACCATCATAACTAATGGAGTAATGAGGTCCCCATTTTAGATTGATTAGGTGATAAATTATGAACACCAAAATGATTATCCCGGTATAAGGCATAGTGTTTGAAGCAAAAGTTGCGCCTCTTCCGGTATTTTTTTTCATAAAATATCCAACCGGTCTTGCAGCTTTATTTTCCCAAGTGAGTTGTACCGCTAAAAAAAGGTGAACCAAAAAAATTAATAAAAGGACAATTTCCACTGGGATGATAAAAGGATTGGAAATTAAGGTATGAGAATAGAGATTAAAGGCATGGTCTCCTTTAAAGATTAAAAAATTTCCTAAAAGGTGAGTCACCAAAAAGCCGCATAAAAGCAGCCCGGTTATTGCCATCACTTGTTTCTTAACAATTGACACACTAAATCTGGAACACGATGAACATTTCATGTGGGAATTAACTCCTGATGATCTAAAGTTATGGGCAAATAATAACGGATTATCCTTAATAGATTAAGTCAAATTTTTAAAAATGCTCTGCAGTATTTTTGACAGAATGGACAATTTCCCCGAATTCAAGTAGAAAATATTTTTTTCTATCGGACTGTAGCGCAGAGGTAGCGCACTTGCATGGGGTGCAAGGGGTCGCTGGTTCAAATCCAGTCAGTCCGACCATTTATAAAACAAGCTCTAGATAAAAAAAAAGCCCGGAAAAATTCCGGGCCCATTTAAAGTTTTTAGACTCTAGGGGTTGGAGCTTCGTGTGTAGTTTCGGTTGGGGCTGGGACTGGGGTTTCGGTTGCCTTAATTAATTCGCATTTCATAGTATCAGTTCTACCGCAATCCCATTCCATTTTGTTCCCATCTGCTAAATAAATTCTAACTCCAAAATGTCCACCAAAATTCCAAACTTTGTAAGCATGAACTAAATCCACAGATTGTGTGTGGTTGGTGGTAAAATCAGCAAGTACCACATCCAATGCCTCTCTAGAATCCTTAATCATGTGGGGGGCCGCAAAAGTTGAAAAAGAAAATAAAACCGCTAACAAAAGTGTCGTAAATTTCATAATTCCTCCTTGAAATTAAAAGTTTCACAGGAATTATCTTCAAAAAACATTAAGGTTGGCAAATTTTTTTTATTAAAAAAAAGAAAAATTTTATTAAGAAATTCTTGATAGAATTGGTTTTAAAGGGAGTTTAGATTTCCCATCACCTCAAACGGCTCCCCGTTTGCATCCACCGCTCTCGGAACAAATAGATCTACCGACACATGATCGGTACACAAATGATGGACATAATTTTTTCTAGCATTATTCCACTCTGACTGATTTTTAATTTCCCAGACTCGGGAAACAAATTTATTTTCATATATTTTTTTTGCTTCAGAAACATTTGTTTTTTCAAGGTTGAAAAAAACAGCGTCAGGATGTTGGTTAGTTTCTTGGCCATTGGTAATATCAAAAGCCACAAAAGAAACCTTGTTCCCCTGATATCCTTCCTTTCCTACATTTGGATCCCCATGGTAAGAATTCACATGATGAAGATAATTTTGCGCCGCTTGATTATTTCCTTGTAAGACAACCAGGAATTTTCCTGCCAATTCAGAAAGCGTCGGCCAACCGCAAATTTTAACCGCTTCTTGAATATTGGTGGCCTGAGTACATCTTTGTAATAATTTAACCGGAGTATAGAGCATACCGGCCAGATCTTTTTCTAATCGTCGATTATCTAGGTCAACCGGAAAATGGCCGCCTGTTTCCCACATATCCTCGGACCCATCCAACTTCTTTCCCATTTGAAGCCAAAGAGTGATGATCTCATGATCCGGGTGCTGGTCGTGCCAATCCTTTAGTTGAATTAGACAACCTTTGAGGGTTTGGCAATGGTCACCAGCGGATTGTATAACTGAAGTATGATAAATGCCCCAATCGGAATGAGGATAATTTCCACCACCCGACCAAAGGGATTTGTGCATATCCAATTCAAAAGACCGCACCCCTTGATCTGCCTGTTCTTTCAAACCTGGTTTAATTCCGTCAATATCGTAGGAATTATGGGAGGAAATCTGCCTCACTTCGTTGTAACGAGTCCCCACCGGGAAATCCTCCGAGGAAAAGGTGCTTACAGAAAACCCACAAACCACGCTTAAAATTAAAACAGAATAAAGCCTGTAAGATCTCACTCAAACTCCTTTTAAATTGCGGTACAATCAAAACTGAAATTTTGCAGTTTATGTCACACCATAAAAAATAGTACAATCTTAAATAAATTTCTAATGAATCTATGCAGTTTGATTTTCGGGTTTTCAATGTTAAAAGCCGGTCCATGTTTCAGTTTTTACTAAGCCTAAGCCTGGTTTTTTCAAGCAACTCCTGGGCCTATCAGTACAAGCCTGTGGTCGATGTGGAAAACACCCGCCTAAAATCGCAGATCCATTGGTCCCCTCGATTAATCGACCAGACCGTGCATCCGGTAACCGTGGCAATCATTGATTCAGGTGTGGCCCCCCATGCCCGAATTTTTCAAGGGAAGCTTCTTCCAGGCAAAAACTTTGTGAAGCCGGGAGCGGCGATGAGCGATGAGGACGGACATGGAACCGCCTGTGCAGGCATCATCCTTGAGTTGGCGCCTCAATCCGGCATTCTTCCTTTGAAGGTTACTGAAAAAAACGGAAGTGCGACTCCCCAGAATTTCGAAGATGCAATAGTATTTGCGATTAACCAAGGTGCGAAGATTATCAATATTTCGATGAGCCTGGACGATGGGACCCTTGGGCGCGTAATTGAACTGGTTGGACACGAAAGGTTTTACCAAGTTCTCATTGTCAGTGCTGCGGGAAATTATGGACAGTTATTTAACGATCTTTCTAAACGCCTGGAAAATGTTTTAATTACAGGGGCCACGAATCTGGATCTACCGGTAACAAAAGCGGATTATAGTAACTATGGTCCAGGTGTGGATTTGTTCGCACCCGCCGGAAACGGTTATGACGGAATCACCACCATTGGGATGGGAGCGCCGGATGCGAAAAGACTATTTAACGGCACCTCTGCTGCCACACCTGTGGTCAGCGCAATTGCCGCACTCGCCAAGGAAGCCTGGCCAGATTTATCCGGTCCACAGCTCAAGCAACTCCTGCTCGATAGGGCATGCCCTTATTCTTCGCTTTTGGGAATGTCGATTCAGGGCAGTCTTTTAAACGTAAATCGGGTATTCGATTCTACTATGGATTGCCAAGGGAACTAACTGGTCACCCCCCATCTTCCCCAACCCCTCAAAAACTCGTATCAACTATCCAAAGTTTACACTAATTCCCCCCCTTGTCGTTGCAGCCAACCGCGACAGGGAGTACAAATATCCCACATTTACCAAAACCTGTTTCATAGGAGAAATAGATGAAAAAAATGACACTCGCGCTTTTCCTTGCCTCTTTATCTTTTGGTACTGCCAACGCAGATGTTTGCGATACCTCTGCTTGCGGTTCGGCCCCTGCTTCCCTAACCCTTCCCCAGAATCCCCCTGTAGTCGCTGGCTGCGATAACAGTTGGTGTGGCCTCTACGAAGAAACCCCAGTGGTTCAAATGAAAAATTTGGTTGCTGACAATTGCATTGGCGATTATTGCAATGACGGCGGTGGTGTTCGCGGATAATTCAGTTCTAGCGCCCTTGGGAGACTAAGGGCCCTTCTCCTTCCTAGTTTTCTCCAACGACTTCAAAAAAACCTCTTGTGACTGGATATACTTCTCCTCAATACGCCTCCAGTGCTCCTCAATTTCCTTTTCTTCCTTAGTGCTTGGATAAATATAAGTCAGGCCATAAATATTGTTTAAAATATCTTCCTCATTTACCCAGGCTCCCATTTCCTCTTGATAAGTGGCTTTGGTATTTGGATCAAAAGCTTCCCGATAAATACACCCATTTTGTTTTTTACAAACCGCCGGGTCGTTCCAAGTATTTTTCAAAAGATACTGGCATTTTCCATTTGACTCCCTCTTCCCTACCAGAACTGAAATATGTACCCCGCAATTTGCTAATGGCTTCCCAGTTTTATCAATCATCAAAGCTCCCGGGTTTTTTAAAACGTTACCGCAATAGTTGAATCCGATTGCGGGAGCATTTTTTCGATTTAATAGAGTCCGGATCATGTCGCGGAAATGGTTTTTGCGATTTCGGAAATAATCGTCTTCATCCTTCACCATCCCTGAACTGATGGCCTGTTCAAAAGTTTGTCCTTCAAAAATTCTGGGCCGGGGCATCTGATCCAGATACTTGATTTGATTTTTCTTTTCCTGGCAACTTTTCAGGACATCTTTTATAAACCCAACATAATCTTCACGGACAAAATAAGGCATAAAAGCATCGTAAATTTTTCTTAAAATTTTCTCGTCTAAATTTTTAATGAAAGAAATTTGCTGAGGTGATTTGGCCCATTCCAGATAATCCTTAAAACTCACTCTTTTTGGATCGATGGCGTAGAATATTTCATCACCACCCCTGGTTTCGCTAGGTTGAATAAGAAAACCCTGCGTGAGCTGAATGAAAGCTATATCCTCTCCCGTTATAGCTCCTGTGCCTGTCCCCGTAGGGCGAAATCCGCCAATCTCTTTTCCCAAAAACTCCTTCACATCCTGATTGACTACTTCTCGGGGACAAAGCCCGTATTTTTTCATGGCGTTTATTGCATAAAGCATAAATCCAATGTTTAGACTACTGGACTGTTTCCAGGCGATCTTATAACCCATGGCCATATAAATGGGACTGGAATAGGCAATCCGCTCATCCGGCATAAAACCCCTGGATTGCCTCCAATAATCCACCAACTGGACAGAGGAATATGCATAACAAAGTCCGGTTTTTCCCTGATCATAGGCCGGCATATCGATAAACCGCTTAGTCTGCCTGGCCTGATTTCTAAGGCGGAGCCAATTATCTTCCATGAGATTTCGGTAACGGCAACTGGTATCCCCTTTATTTTGTTGAGCAAATAAAGGCCGGTAAGTAAGAAGAACTAGGATTACAAAAAATAAATTTTTCACTTTCATTTTTCGTCAAATCTCTAAATTTTTTAAGGGTAAATATAAATTTCTATTGTTTATTTTAGAAAACAACAACAAATCCACGGTAGTGATTTTTATCCAGAGTTCTCATACCTTTAATAAGGTCTTTAGTTTTAACCCAAACCCATGGATATTTTTTTGGATTTACGTCCATCAAAAGGAAGGAATCGGAAATATTATCGTATGCCCCTAAAGGTGAGAAATGTCCTCCTCCCTTTTCCCCAATACCTGCTCGAAAGAAGTTTACGATTATGTATTTGCCCTTGGTTTGAATTGTTTTCAATAGATCATTAATAATGTTTTGATCAGATAGTTCGGGGAGCGCCTCGGTTTTTTTCACCTTTAAATCATGTGCTTGAAGGGCCCTATAAAATTGATCCAGGGTAAATCCTGCATCGCCCTTTGGATCCATTACTTTGGAACGGGATTTAATTTGATTTACTTCTGGCGTAAAAAATCTCTCCGGGATCTGGGAGCAGAGGTTGTTGGGAACACTAGATCCCATTTTTGCCATTCTAATAGCATTAATAATTATGGAGGCGGAAGTTGGACCGCAGAAAAATTGATTTGGTTGAGGACAAAAAAACCGAGCAAGTTCTTTATAGTTTGGTTTTAACTCTGCTCTTTTAAGAATCTCCTGACCTAATGAACTGTTAATAGCTACAAGATTTTCAGGTATTTCGTAAGAAAACTCCTTATCAGAACAGGCTATCTGATTTGAAAGAAGAAATGTTAATAAAACTAATTTAAAAAATTTCATTTAATGCATCCTTTTTCTCGTCAAATTAAGATCTTAATGGAAAAATTTTGATATGGAACCCTCCCTCACAAAAACGGATCACAGACCATGGCCTTTACCGCTGGATTCCTGGAGATGGAAGCAATCATTGATTGATGTTTTATTTGTTCATTACCCCTGTCCAATTGAAAAGCTATTACCTTTAATTCCAAGGCGACTTAATCTTCAAGAATTTGAAGGAAATTGCTGGATAGGTATCATCCCCTTTAAATTGGAGGGGGTGACCATGCGTCCATTTCCACCAATCCCGGGAATTTCAAATTTCAAAGAATTAAATGTTCGAGTATATGTTGAGTATCAAGGTAAACCGGGAATTTATTTTTTAAGCATTGATGCTACTAGCAGGTTGGCGGTTTGGATTGGAAAACACCTTTTTCACCTACCTTATAAAAACGCGGAAATAGAAATTAAAAAGGAAAATGGACAAATCTTTTTCCACTCAAAAAGAATGGAGGAAGGTGATCAAAGTGAATTTTCTCTATCCTATTCCCCTACTCCAGAAATTTTTGAATCAAAACCTGGAACTTTGGAGTATTTTTTTACTGAGCGGTACTGCCTTTACACCCAAACACCAAAAGGCCTATTTAGAGGAAATATTCACCATATCCCTTGGCCACTTCAAAAGGCCAAAGCCAAAATTTTTTCAAATACTCTGTTTCCGGAACAATTAGCTGAACCCCATATCCTTTATTCAAAAAGGATAGATGTATTACTTTGGAATTTAGAAAAGATCCACTCGGAGTAATTAATTCAACTATTCTTCTTTTCCCACTCTCTAGAAATTGCCTTTAGTTCCATTTCTTCTTTTTGGGATAGTTTTTTGTTTTCCCTTCGATAGCGCATTATTAAAAAAATGGGTACTAAGATCATTATGGCAAAAATAAGAATTAAAAGTACTTTTTGCAGTAAAATCGGATTCATTTTCCAAATATAGCAGGAAATACCTAAATTATAAAATTCCTTTCGAGAAATTTGTCAGGCTTAAAATAGATGTCTAAAATTTATCAAAAAGGATTCCCATGGAAATTGCCAACATTAAAGGAAGTCTTTCCATAAATCTCTTGAAAATTTCCCGAGTGGTAAACTCGGCCCTTCCAATATTATTTTTGGTTTTCTTTCTTCTTGGATATTTTGTCAGTTTTTATTTCCATTTCCTAACCGTTACCTTCTTCTTGTTAACGCTGATAAATTTTTATTATCGACATATCCAAACGGGATTTTCCCTCTTAAGCAATTTTGGAATTACCGCCCAAATAAGATATTTAACCGAAAGTGTAGGCCCTGAGTTTCGACAATATTTATTTTTATCCGACGTTGAAGAAAAGCCCTTTAACCGAGGTGAAAGGAATGAAATTTATTCCAAGGCCAAAGGAACGGACTCCTCTTCGGCCTACGGGTCACTCTTGCAATTTAATAATCAAGAAATAAAAATTCGCCACAGCCTATTTCCCCTAAACAACAGCGATTTAAAAAACGAACCGGTAATATTTGGTGAGGAAAGGGGAATTAAAAATAGCTATGCCTTAAAAATCCCAATAATAATTAGCGCCATGAGTTTCGGTGCCCTAGGAGAACATGCCGTACGAGCACTCGCGAGGGGAGCAAAAAAGGCTTCAGTTTTAATGAATACCGGTGAAGGTGGTATTTCCCAATATCATCTTATGGAAGGATGTGATTTGATTTTTCAAATGGGAACCGCAAAATTTGGGGTTAGAAACGAAGATGGGACTTTTAATGAGAAGAAATTAGGTGAAATATCAGCGCTAGGACAAGTCAAAATTATAGAAATTAAACTCTCTCAAGGCGCTAAACCCGGAAAGGGCGGACTTCTTCCCAAGGAGAAAATTACTGAAGAAATTGCTAAGATTAGAGGAATCCCCATGGGAAGGGATGTTATTTCTCCCCCCTATCATGAAGAATGCAAGACCCCCATTGACCTGATTAATTTTATAAAAAGAGTCCAAGATATTTCCCAACTACCGGTTGGAATAAAATTTTGCCTGGGAAGAGATTCAGAATTTAGAGATCTTGTTCGTTTAATGAGAAAGGTAAATATTTTCCCCGACTATATAAGCGTTGACGGGGCCGAGGGAGGTACTGGGGCCTCTCCCAAAACTTTTATGGATGATTTAGGAATCCCCATATTTAAGGCCCTACCCTTGGTTAATAAAATCCTGATAGAGGAAGGGGTAAGAGATAGGCTTAAATTATTGGCCGCTGGAAAACTTATTAATTCAGGAAAACAATTTATGGCCTTTTCCATGGGGGCCAATGCGGTCTATACCGCTAGGGGATTTATGTTGGCCCTTGGTTGTATCCAGGCCTTATCCTGCAACAAAAATAATTGTCCAGTAGGAATAACCACCCAAGATAAACAATTACAAAAAGGATTG
>Ga0180061_1000034_pt1 | contig 32253 bp, 46 predicted proteins | sample EasRivT27_16_10D_FD_121769 | JGI IMG/M metagenome (GOLD analysis project Ga0180061, IMG submission 121769) | Soil microbial communities from meander-bound floodplain in the East River, Colorado, USA - East River metaG ERMLIBT27_16_10D | ecosystem: Environmental > Terrestrial > Soil > Floodplain ...
CCCAACTTCGGGCAAATCCGGTTACAAAAGGCTGGTAGCAATGGGCGGACCTGGCAGTGGCGGCGGACGGCTCGGCGGCGGCCGGAAACCGAAAACGGCGCGGGAGAAATGGCTCGCGGGCCGACCGGCGAGCGAGACGCCGGTGGTGCGACCCCGTGCGGACCCCCTCCCGCCGCCGGCTACGCTCACGCCCGCCGAACGGGACTACTGGCTGACCTGGGCCGTACATGCGGCGCACGCCGGCACGTTGACAACGGCGACGGCGTACGACTTCGCGGTGCTCGTGTCGCTGGCGGTGGAGGCCGACGAGTTGCTGCTGGCGCGGCGGGCGGCTGGGTGGGACGACGAGGGCCGGTCGCTGTCCAGCGCGTATCGTCAGGTGGTGCAGCGGCTCGAGGTCAAGATGCGGAGTTTCCTGCTGGCGCCGTTCGGGCGGCCGATGCCGGTGGACGCGCCGACCGGCGGCGGGGACGGGTTCACGGAGTTCGATACCGGCGACCCGCCGACGCACTGATGGCGCTGCACGCGATCGACCGCTATGCCCAGGCCGTGACGCGCGGCCGGGTGCCCGCCGGGCGGTATCACCGGCTCGCGTGCGCGCGGCATCTCCGCGATCGGGCGGGTGAAGGGACGCGCGGGTTTCCGTACGTGTTCCGGCCGGCGCTCGCGGATCGCTTCTATCGCTTCGCCGAACAGCTCAAGCACTACAAAGGCGAATGGGCGCACCAGTGCATTCACCTCGAACCGCATCAGCAGTTTCGGCTCGGGTCGGTGTTCGCCTGGGTCCACCAGGACACCGGGTTGCGGCGGTTCCGGACGTCGTACGACGAGATCCCGCGGAAGAACGGCAAGAGTCTCGAAGCGGCCATCAAGGCGCTCTACCTGACGTTCTTCGACGGCGAACCCGGGGCCGAGGGCTACATCATCGCGACCAAACGGGAGCAGGCGCGGATTGTCTTCACCGACTGCACGCAACTGGTCGCGTCGAGTGGGCTGCGGTCGCGCATCCTGGCGCGGACGGCGAACCTGCATCGCAGCGACACGGCGTCGAAGCTCGAGCCGCTCGGCGCCGACCGCGATTCGACCGACGGGCTCAACCCGCATGTCGTCATCATCGACGAAGCGCACGCGATGAAGTCGCGCGGCATGATCGACGTCATGGAAACGGCGACGGGCGCGCGGCGTCAGCCGCTCATCAACTGGATCACGACCGCGGGCAATGACCCGGTGTCGCCGTGCGGCGACCAGCACAGCTACGCCTGCCAGGTGCTCGACCAGGTGCTCGACGATGAGACGCTGTTCGCGTTCATCGCGCACGCCGACGAGGGCGACGACTGGCGCGACGAGGCGACCTGGAAAAAGGCCAACCCGAATTACGGCGTGTCGGTCCAGCCGGCCGACCTCCGGGCGCTGGCGGCCAAGGCGGTTCATATGCCGGCGGCGGCGGCCGCGTTCCAGCAGAAGCGCCTGAACGTCTGGGTCAACGTCGACGCGCCCTGGCTGTCGCTGGACGGCTGGCGCGCCGGGCAGACGACGTGGACGCTCGACGACATGGCCGGCGAACCCTGCTGGGTCGGGATTGACCTCTCGTCGAAAATCGACCTGACCGCGGTCGTCCTGGTGTTCCCGCCGACCACGACGCGGCTCGCCTGGCGGATTGTCCCGTGGTGCCTGACGCCGGCCGACACGCTCGAGGAACGCGCGCACCGGGACCGGGCGCCATACCGCGAGTGGGTCGAGGCAGGCTATCTGCGGACCAACCCTGGGAACCGCATCGACCAGGGCGTGGTGATCGACTGGGTGAAAGACGCCGCCAAGCAGTTCGCCGTCCAGCAGGTCGGGATCGACCCGTGGTCGGCGCCGAGTCTGTCGGCGGCGCTCGAGGCCGAAGGGCTGACGGTCGTCGAGGTGCCGCAGACGCTGGCGCAGATGTCGGAACCGGCGAAAGAATTTGAAGCCGACGTCTTGGACGGACTGGTCGACGCGGGCGGGCATCCGCTCATGGCGTGGTGCGTCTCGAATGTTGTGGTACAACGGGACGGCAAGGACAACATCTATCCCGTGAAAAAGCGCAGTCGCGGGCGCATCGACCCGGTCATCGGCGCGTTAATCGCCCGGAAGCTCGCCGCGCTCGAGCCCGCCCCCGTCCCTGTCCCGGCGTATCAGATGCTCGTCTTTGGAGGGCCGTCATGACCCACGACGATCCGCCGCTGCCGCGCCGCCGGGGGCGCCCGCCGCTCGACACCGCCGACCCGACGACGGTCCAGGTCCAAGTCCGTCTGCCGACGCGCCAGTACGACCGCCTGTATGCGCGGGCGACCGCCCAGCGCGTCACCGTTCCCGAACTGGTCCGCCGCGCCGTGCGGCGCGACCCGTAACGCTGCTGGAGGTTCCGCCGATGCCACTCGATTACCGCCGTCTTGCGACGTTCCTGGGGCACCCGTCGAACGGGTCCATTGTCGGCTCGGACGTCTTGACCCTCATCCGCAGTGGGTCGTTCCCGGCCGTCGCCTGGGACGAGCACGCCTACGAATGGCCGACGGCCGACATCCTGACGTGGTCGGGCATGGTCGCGCCGACGGTGACCGCGCTCGTCCCGCCGTCGGCGACGATCGGCGATCCGAATTTCACGCTGCACGTCCAGGGGACCGGGTTTACGCCGGGGTCAGTGATTCTCTGGAACGGGGGCCGGGAGGCGACGGTGTTTGTCTCGGCGACGGAGTTGACGACCGGCGTCAACATGGCGACGGCGACGACGGCGGTGCCGATTCCGGTCGCGGTGGAAGTCGGCGAGGTGCTGGTGACGAACAGCCTGACGTTCAACCTGCTGCCGCTCGCGGTGGCCGATCCGACCGGGACTGGCGGCGACTGCGCGCCAGCACCATCGCCGGCGGCGAAGCGGCGCTAGGCGCCTACCATCACCACCGAGCTCCGCGGCGCGGGGATGGGATCGCCGGCCTCGCGCAAGCCGTCAAGGTGGAGCGCGATCGCCTCGTGGATATTGGCCGTGGCCTCGTCCAGCGAGTCCCCAACGCTGATTACGCCGGGGAGGTCCGGCACGTACGCCCCGTAGCCGGTCGGCCCGTGTTCGATGATGACGGCGTAGCGGAAGGCGGTCATCGTAGTCCTGCCTGTTTGAGAATCGATGTCAGGGTCCCCGTGGGGATGTCCTTCCCTGGATGTACGGGCACCGTGAGCTGTCCCGGCTTCGTGGCGTGCCGGTAGATCGCGTGACTGCCCGACTGTCGCACCCGATACCAGCCATCCGCCACTAACGCGCGTATCAGCTCTCCCGTTTTCACGTCAGCGGCCGTCTTCAGTATAGGGATTATTGGTACCTAAAGGTACCGTAAATAGGCGGAGCCGCGGGTCGGCGTACACCATCCCTTGCGGTGTCCGTCCTCGATCGCACCTACGCCGTTCTCGAGGTCAAAGCCGTCGACGCGGCGACGCGGACGATTCGCGGCATCGCCTCGACGCCGACCGTCGACCGCCACGGCGACATTCTCGAACCCACCGGCGCGACCTTCTCGAACCCCGTCCCGCTCCTGTTCCACCACGACATCCAGCGTCCCATCGGGCACGCCACGCTGACCGCGACCGCCGATGCCATCACGTTCTCGGCGTCGCTCCCGGTCGTCGAGGCCCGCGGCGCCCTGCGCGACCGCGTCGATGAAGCCTGGGACGCCATCACCGCCGGCCTGATGCGCGGCGTGTCGATCGGGTTCCGTGTGCTGGAAGACGGCGTCAAGACGCTCAAGAGCGGGCACCGGCAGTTCCTCAAGACCGAGATCGTCGAGCTGTCGCTCGTGACGATTCCGGCCAACTTCGACGCCACGATTCTGAGCGTCAAGTCACTCGACGCGCCCCACCTCGCCGCGATTGGCGATACCCCGGCCGGCGTTGCGGCCCCACTCCCAATCGTGCGCGTGAAAGTCGCGCCCCGCATGAAACAGACCGTCACCGAACAAATCTCCGCGTTTGAAGCCACGCGCGCCGCCAAGGCCGCGCGCATGACCGACCTGATGTCCACCGCGGCCGAGACGGGCGTCACGCTCGACGCCGGCCAGACCGACGAGTACGACGGGTTCGAGCGCGACGTCACCGCGATCGATGCCCACCTGGTGCGCCTGCGGGCGCTCGAGCGGTCGCAGGTCGCCACGGCGACGCCGGTCGTCCCGGCGACCAAGCCGGCCGGCACGTTCCCGATCGTGCAGGTCAAGTCGATGCTGCCGAAGGGGACCGGGTTTACCCGGGTCGCGATGGCGATTGCGGCGTCGAAGGGCAATCCCATGATGGCGATCGAGCACGCCAAACAGTGGGAGGACTCGACGCCCGAAGTCGGGCTCTACCTCAAGGCGGCGGTGCTGCCCGGCACCACGACCGACCCGGCCTGGGCGGGGGCGCTCGTCGCGCAGAACATCACGAACGAGTTCATCGAGCTGCTGCGGCCGGCGACCATTCTCGGGAAGATTCCCGGTCTGCGGATGGTCCCGTTCAATGCGTCGGTCCCGGTGCAAAGCGCCGGCGGCGCGTACGGGTGGGTCGGCCAGGCCAAACCGAAGCCGGTCACCAAGCTCGGGTTCGGCACGGTGAAGCTCGAGATGAGCAAAGCGGCCGGACTCATCATCTTGACCGAGGAACTGGTCCGCAGTCCCGGGCCGTCGGCGGAAGCCATCTGCCGCGCGGACATGATCGCGGGCATCGCGGCGTTCCTCGATACCCAGTTCATCGATCCGGCGGTGGCGTACGTCGCCAACGTCAACCCGGCCTCGATCACGAACGGCATCACGCCGATTGCGGCGTCGACGCCGATTGACCCGCTAAAGGACGTCCAGAAGCTGCTCGGCGCGTTGGCCGCGGGCAATATCCCGCTCGGTGGCACGGTGCTGATCATGTCCGAGACGAACGCCCTGGCGCTCGGCTTCTCGCGCGATGCGCTGGGCAACAAGTTGTTCCCGGGCGTCGGCGTGACCGGCGGCTCGATCGAAGGCATCACCGTCATTACCAGCAACGCGGCGGGCACCAACGTCATCGCGTTGGCGCCGTCGACCGTCCTGGTCGCCGATGAGGGTGGCGTGTCGATCGACGTGTCGCGCGAGGCGTCGGTGCAGATGGACTCCGCGCCGATGTCGCCGGCCGACGCGACGACGGTCTACGTCTCGCTCTGGCAGAACAACCTCGTTGGGCTGCGCGCGGAGCGATTCATCAACTGGAAGCGCGGGCTCGATGCGGCGGTCAAGTACGTGAGTGGAGCGACCTACACGCCGGCCGCGGTCTGAACACCGTCGATGGACCTGTTCGGGTACACCGTCTCCGTCACGAAGGCGCTCACGTCGCCGCGCCGCCCGCTCACCCCCCTGAGCGGCGCGGCCGGCGGCGGCGGTCTTTGGCGCACGATTCGCGAGCCGTCGACCGGCGCCTGGCAGCGCAACGAAGACATCCGCGTCGAAACGTCGCTCTCCTACGCGCCGGTGTTCGCCTGCTCCACGCTCATCGCCTCCGACGTCGCCAAGCTGCGGCTGCGCCTGGTCGAACAGGACGACGAGGGCATCTGGCACGAGACGACGAACCCGGCGTACTCGCCGGTCCTCCGGTCGCCGAACCGCTATCAGACCTTCGTCAAGTTCGCCGAACGCTGGATGCTCTCGAAGCTCCTGGCGGGCAACACCTACGCCCTGAAACAACGCGACGGCCGCGGCGTGGTCGTGGCGATGTACGTCCTGGACCCGGCGCGGGTGACGCCGCTCGTCGCGGCGGACGGCAGCGTCTACTACCACTGCGCCCGCGACGAGATGGCGGGCATCGAAGACCTCGACCCGGCCCGCGGCGGCGGCATCACCGTGCCCGCCAGCGAAATTCTGCACGACATGATGTGCCCGATTTTCCACCCGCTCTGCGGCGTCACGCCGCTGTACGCGTGCGGGCTGGCGGCGCTGCATGGCCAGACGATTCAACAGAGCTCGTCGAAGTTCTTCGCCAACGGCAGTCAGCCCGGTGGCGTGCTGACCGCGCCCGGCCAGATTGCCAACGAGACGGCGCAACGGCTCAAGGAGTACTGGGAAGCCAACTTCGCCGGCGCCAATGTCGGGCGCGTCGCGGTCCTGGGCGACGGGCTGAAGTACGAAGCCATGACGGTCAACGCCGTCGACTCACAGCTGATCGATCAACTGAAGTGGACCGCCGACACCGTCTGCTCCTGCTTCCACGTCCCGGCCTACATGATCGGCGTCGGGCCGCCGCCGCCCTACGCGAACGTCGAGCCGCTCCTGCAGCAGTACTACTCGCAGTGCATCCAATCGCTGTTGACGTCGTTCGAGGCGGTGCTCGATCGCGGGCTGGAGTTCAAGACTCCGTCGATCGGAGTGGAGTTCGACATTACCGACCTGCTCTGGATGGATACGGCGACGCGGACCAAGGCCGCGGCCGATGCGATCGGCGGCACGGTCATGTCCCCGAACGAGGCGCGGTGGCGGTACTTCGGCCTGGGCAGTGTCCCCGGTGGCGCCTCCCCGCTGGCGCAGCAGCAGTACTTCTCGCTCGCCGCCCTGGCGCAGCGCGACGCAGGCGACCCGTTCAAGTCATCGGTCGCCGCGACGATCCCGGTCGCTGCGGACGACGACGACACCGACGCCAAGACCTTCGCGGCGGCCCTGCTGCCAGCCGTGACGAAACACCTGGAGGCGTATGCGGGTTGACGTCCTCGCCGAGACGGTGGCGCAAGTGATCGCGAACACGGTCGGGCCGCTGCAACAGCGGATGACCGCCGTCGAGCGGGCCTGGACGCGCGCCGAGGAAGCGATGGTCACGCCGGCGCTGGTGGCCGAGGTCGTCCGCAGTGTGGAGCTCGTGACCGCGACCGTCGGCGACGTCGAGCGACGCGGGCAGTCAGAGATGGCCGCCGTGCGGGAACGGGTCGCGGTCCTCGAGACGCGCGAGCTGGTGCCCGGCCCGCCGGGACCGCCCGGGCCGGCCGGCGTCGACGGCAAGGACGGCACACCTGGCCTGCGCTACTGCGGCGTCTTCGTCGATGGCAAGGACTACGACCTGGGCGACGGCGTCACCTGGGCGGGCTCGCTGTGGCACTGCAACGGGCCGACGACGTCCCGGCCGGGCGAAGGGTCGAAAGTCTGGACGCTGATCGTCAAGCGCGGCCGGGACGGGCGCGACGCGCCGGGGGTCCGGTAATGGCGCTCGTCTCGCTCGCCGCGGCCAAGGCGCATCTGCGGCTGACGGCGACCAGCCAGGACGCCGACCTGCAGCAGAAGGTCGACGCCGCCAGCGCCGTCATCGTCGACTACCTGAAGGACCGCGCCGAGGACACCTGGGACGAGACGACCACGCCGCTCCCGGTCCAGATGGCGACGCTGCTGCTGGTCGCCTACCTGTGGCAGCACCGCGGCGACGACCCCGCTGACCGGGATGACCTCGACGTGAACCAAGGCGTCTGGGCGGAGATAGACCCGCTCCTGGCGCGTTTCCGCGACCCGGCCCTCCGCTGATGCCCCCGGTCACGCGCGGCGCCCGGCACCATCTCGTGAGCCTCGAGCAGCCCGGCCCGCCGCTGCCGGACGGCCACGGCGGATTCACGGCCACGTACGTCGCCCTCGACCCGCCGACGATGTACGCGGCGATTGCGCCGTCGTCGGCGGCCGACATGGAGCGAAGCCGCGCCGACACGAGCCTCGCGGTGGCGACGCACCTGGTGACGATGGATTTTCACCCCCAGGTGTCGACGCAGACCCGGCTCGTCGTGCCCGAGGGCCGGGTGTTCCACGTGACCGGCGTCCGGTCGCCCGACTTCCGGGGCATCGACCTCGAGCTGTCCTGCACCGAGGTCGTGCCGTGAGTGCCAACAACCGGATCGTCTGGTCGGGGATGGCGGAGCTCAAGGCGCAGCTGCGGCAACTGCCGGCGCACCTGACGAACGAGGCGCACGGCATTGTGACGGCCGCCGCGATGTCCGCCTACGGCGAGATATACGCGGCCTATCCCGAAGTGACCGGGAACCTCAAGGCCGGCCTGGCGGTCGACACCGGCGCCGGGATGAAGGCGTCGTCACGGGCGCTCGGCGCCAATGCGGTGCTGGTCAACCGCGCCAAGCACGCCTGGCTGTACGACAACGGGACGGGACAGCGGCGCTCCAGCACGCACGCCAACCTGGGCTCGATGACGCCCACGCATGTCTTCGTGCGGGCGGCGATGAAACACCGGCGGGCGATGTACGAGCGGCTGATCTGGATGCTCGAACAGGAAGGGCTGCGCGTCCGAGGGTCGATCGATGCCGCCGCCTGAGTCCTCCGCGATCGACGACGCGATCATCGCGCAACTGATGGCGGACGCCACGCTCGAGGCGCTCACCCCGGATGGCGTCTATCTCAGCGAAGCGCCGCCCGGGTCGACGCGGTTCGTCATCGTGTCGCTCGTCGAGGCGATGGATGTCGCCATCTTCGGGGGCCGCGCGATCGAGTCGGCGCTCTACCAGGTCAAGGCGGTCGTGCAGGCGACCGGGGGCGGCGTCGTCCAGCAGGCGGCGGCGCGGATCGATGCGCTGCTCGAGGACGTCCCGCTGACGGTGCCCGGCTATGCCTGGATGACGACGCATCGCGTGCAGCGGCTGGAACCGACCAATGAGCCCGATGAAAGCGACCCGCGCATCAGTTGGCAGCACAGCGGCGGGCGCTATCGGGTCGAAATGTCCATTGCGTGAGAAAGGGTGAGTTATGCCAATTCTGAGCGGCCGGTACGGCGAAGTGCTGTGGGATGCGACCGGGGCGACGCCGGGGACGCCGGTCCTCATCGCGTCGATCAAGAACTTTAAGCTGTCGCTGAAGACCGACAAGATCGACGTGACGTGTTTCGGGGACGTCAACAAGGTCTATATCCCCGGCATGAAGGACATCAGCGGCAGTACCGACGGCTTCTGGAACTCGGAAGACGTCACGCTCGTCGAGGCCGCGGACGCCGCGACGCCGGGCCTGTTGAAGCTGGTCCCCAACACGACGGAAGCGACCTTCTTCTGGTCCGGGCTCGCCTACATGGACGCCGAGATCGACACGTCCGTCGACGGGGCGCCGGCGCTGACGTCGACGTTCTCGGCGGCGGGTCCGTGGACGCGGGAGCCGGTCGCCCCCTAGATGTTCAAGGACATCACGCTGCGCGGGACGCGCGGCGCCTCGATCGCCTGGAACCATCGGCCGGCGGCGACGCTCACGACGTGGACGATTCACCGGGCGCGCGAACTGGTCGACGCACCGGGGGGGCGGGCGCGCACGTTGAAGCCGGCGACGGAGGGCTGGACGTTGACGGCGACGCTCGGCCCGGTCGTCGACCGGTTCCAACTACGGCAGCGCCCCCTGTATTTCACGGCGCCGCGCAAGGGCGGCTACTGGCGCTGGCCGGTCCACGAGCTCACCGTCGGCGAACGGACCCTCCGCGCCGGGTTGGGTCATCCGGAGTATTGACGATGTATCGATTTGTGCGACCCGACACGACCGTCCTCGCGTTGTCCGACGGGGACACGGTGACCATCCGGACCCGGCTCAATGCCGGCGAGCGGCGCGCGTTGCTGGCGCGCACGATGGAAGCGGGACCAGACGGGCGCTGGCGGCTCAACATGGTGCAGACCGGCCTGGCGCTCGTCACGGCGTATCTGGTGGACTGGTCGCTGCGGGACGATACCGGCGTCGTGCCGATTCGCGGCGTGGCGATCGGCGAGCTCGAGACGGTCCTGAACAATCTGGACTCCGAGAGTTTCACCGAGATTCTCCACGCGATCGAGCGCCACGAAAAAGCGATGGACGACGCGCGGGCGGAGGAAAAAAAACTCCGGGCTGGCTCACTGGACGACGAAGCGACCTCGCGATCGCGGTACGTTGTGGTTGGCGGGTCGAGTGGGTTCGTGAGTTAGACGAGGACGATTACCGGCTCCTGATTGACATTCTGAACGGCACGCCGCCGTCCCAGCCCGCGGAGGTCGACGAGTAAGCCGATGCCCATCCAAGCGACCTTCCAAGCCGACTTCACCGATTTCCAGCGGGCCGTCGACGCGGCCGAAGTCTCGCTCAAAGGGTTTGAGGACGGGGCGACCAAGGTCGAAGGCTCGCTGAATCGGATGGTCGACAACTTCAGCGGCCGCAAAGTTATCTCCGAAGCGACGCTCATGCTCGAGGCGATCGAGCGGGTCGGTGGCGTGTCGAAGCTGACCGAGGCCGAACTCGCGCGGGCCGGTGACACGGCGGCGACCGCGGCCGAGAAGATGAAGGCGCTGGGCATGGACGTCCCGCCGGGCATGCAAGCCCTGGCCGACACGACCAAGGCCGTCGGGACGGAAACCTCCGCGACGACGGCGCTGCTGGGCGGGCTCGGCCGGCAACTGGCGGGGATGTTCACGGTCGGCGCCGTGATTGCCTTCGGCAAGGAGATTCTTGAGACGGGCAGTCGCATCCAGAAGATGGCCGAGCAAACCGGGCTCGCCGTCGACCAGATTCAACGGCTCGAGGCGATCGCGGGGACGTCGTCGACCGAGATGGGCAGCATGGTCCGGGCGATTCAGGACATGCAAGAGAAGCTCGGGAGCGGCGACGCGGGGCTGATCGGCGGGCTCGCGAAGCTGGGGATCAATCTCGACGAGTTCAAGAAGCTGAACGCCTACGACCAATTTATCGCGATCGGTGACGCCATCGGCAAGATTGAGGACCCAACGGAACAAGCGGCGCGGGCGGCCGACATCTTCGGGCGCACCTGGCGCGAGCTCATGCCGGCGCTCAAGTCGGACATGGTGGAGATCGCGGCCAAGACGAGAACGATGTCGGATGAATCGGTCGCGGCGTGGGACGCGATCGGGGCCGCGGCGGGGCGCACCTATCGGGACGTCAAGACGTCGGTTGGCGAGCTGCTCGGCCCGGTGGCGGGGTTGATCGTCAAGTATCAGGAGTGGCGGGACGAGGCGGACAAAGTCGTCGAGGCGGGCAACAAGCTGGCGGACCCGGCCGCGCAACTGGCCGGCGCGCTGGCGTCCGTGGAACATCCCGCGATCGCGGTCGGTGCGGCGATGGGCCAAGCGGCGCTGTCCACCGAGGAACTCGGGCGGATGTTGGGGGGGGCCGAGGACGAGCTCAAGGCGGCGAAACTCGCCCTGGAAGCGGAGGAAGCGGCGACCAAAGCCGCCGAGGCCGCCGCCAAGAAATACGCCGACGAGTTGGCGCGGTTCGAGGGTGCGTATACGCGCGTCAACGAACAAAGCCGCGGCTATGAGGCGATTCTCGCGGACATCGACGGCGAGCTGGTCACGCATATCAGCAAGCTGCTCGAGGCCGGCGCGTCGGTCGACGACCTGGCCCTGGCCTACTCGCTGTCGAAGGTCCAAATCGAGGCGATGAAAGACGCGCTCGACGCCACGACGAAGGCGCACGAGCTCGCCGACCGGGCGACGCGCACCACGATCGCCCTGCAAGACGAGCTCTACCTGATGGCGATCGAGCGGAGCGGGACCGCCAGCGACATCCAGCAAGCGCACATCCAGCACTGGGGCGACGCCTACAAGCTGCAACTGTCCGAGGCGGGCACGGCGACGCAAGAGCAGTACGACCTGATCGATCAAATCGTCGGCGAGCGGACGCAGGACATGATGGTCGATTGGGACCTGATCAAGTCCCATTCGCGGGCAGCGCTCCAAGAGACGGCGGACCAAGCGCGGGCCAACTACGAAACGATGGCCGCCGACACGGGCAACTATTCGGACGAGACGATCCGGCACTTCGAGGACATCGCGATCGCCGCGCAAGAGGCGGCCGACAATTGGGGCTCGGCGTTCATCACGGCGGCGGAGGACATGGAGGACGCGGCCGACCGCGCGTCGCTGTCCTGGTCCGAGGCAATGGACCTGGTCGGCAAGGGCCAGGGCACGATGACCGGCACGGTGGGCGGCGGCGGCCAGACCGCCTACTGGGGTTCCGCGGCCCATGTCGACGCGGTCCAGAATGCCTACAACGCGGGGCGGTACTTCGGGCCGGTCGTCGTGTCCGACGATGGGCGGAGCCTGGGGCCGGACTATGAGGCGCTCGGGATGCCGACGCCGCGTGCGGCCGGCGGGCCGGTCGCCGCGGGCCGGCCGTATCTGGTCGGCGAGCGCGGGCCGGAGCTCTTCATGCCGACGCAGGCCGGCGGCATCCTGCCGAACGGCGCCGGCGGCGGCGTCGTGCAGAACATCGTTTTTCAGGTCAACGGCACGGGCGAGCAAGTCGCGCGCGTGGTGTCCGAGGAAATCACTCGCCTGATGCGCGTCGGGCGCAAGTGGCCCGCCGTCTAGCGGAAACAGGAGTCAGGATTATGGCAATGGTGCAAGCGGGCAAGACCTTTACCGGCGCGGATCTGAAACAGACGGCCGGCAATTACGCGTCGATGCTCAGCGATAACATTCAGAGCGGCACGGACCTCGCCAATCAGATCGCGAGTTGGGAGGACGCGGACCTGATCGCGCTCGGGCTCACGGCGGAAGAAGCGGCGGCGATTCGCGGGTTCTATGTGAGTGAGCTCCCCGCCGTCAAGACGGCGCTGCAAGCGTCGTTCTTTCTGCGGTCGCTGATCGGGATGGGAGTCTGACGCATGGCGCCTCCACTCAGCCGCACGTGGTACGACGCGCTCGTGGACGATACCGGCGACGGGATGACCGGCACGGTGTGGAACAAGGGCCAAGTCGACGGCTTGCTCGATACCGTCGATGCGTCACTCGCGGGGGTCATCGCGAATCCGTCGCCCGTCGACCTCACGATCGCGAAGACGCGCGCGCGCGTGATCATGGCGGCGACGGGCGCCGCGGGCAAGGCGCGCGTGCTGGGCTATCCCGGCGGCGGCGGGGCCACGCAAGGCCGCGCGTATCTGTCGGCGAACGAAGACTTCTCCGACGCCGGCGTGATGACCCGCGACGATCTGGCCGCGCCGGCGAGCGGCGTGGTGTGCTTCGACGGCAACGTCTCGATCAGTCAGACGACCGTCGCGGGGGTGCGGACGGCGTCGCACACCTTTACGCTGGACGGCATCCTCCTGAACACGGGCGGGCGTATCCAATTCCCGACGACGCAGGTCGCCAGCGCCGATCCGTACACGTTCGACGACTATCGCGAGGTCTCGTGGACGCCGAACCTCACGGGATCGGGCGGAGCGTCCGGGCAGGGGTATGCGGTGGCGTCAGGTCATGCGACCAAATCCGGCAACAGCGTCACGTGCACGGGAAAATTCGCGCTGAACGTCCTGGGCACCATCTCCGGCGTGCCCCAGATTGGCGGGTTTCCCTTTCCGATGAAAGCGGGCAACCACAACGCGGTGGGTACGGTTGTGTTTACCGGCCTCACCGCAGCGGTCGCCAGCCTCATCTTTTGGATCGCCCCGGGCGCGACGAAGGGCGATCTGTTGTTCCTGCCCGCCGGCGGCGGGACGGGGTATCAGTTTTTGACCTCCGGGCAACTCTCGGCGACGACCGAGATGACCTTCGCGGTCGCGTATCAGACGCCCTAACGCCCCTAGGCACCGATGGCCGTCGTCACCCCCGCGCGTCTCGGTAAGCTGCGGCTGAACGCGGGCCGGCTGGCCTACGTCGCGCCGATCACGCCGCACACGCCGAACCCGCCGCATCAGTCCATTGCCGGGCCGCTGGCGCTGTCGTGGCTCTGCACGCCGGCGCTCTATGACGTCTACTTCGGCACGACCACGACGCCGCCGCTCGTCGGCTCGACGCGGTCGCTCGGCTGGGTGCTGCCGGAGCTGGTGCTCGGCGTCACCTACTACTGGCGCGTCGTCGCGACGAATCCGCTGGGCACGGCCAGTGGCCCGCTGTGGTCGTTCACCGCCGCGGCGCCGGTCGCCCCGACCTACGTCTCCCCGCCGCATCACAGCACGAATCAGCCGACCGCGATCACGCTCGTCTGGACGCACCCGCTCGTGGCGCCGGGTGACGTGGCCTTCGACGTCTACTTTGGCCCGACGCCGACGCCGCCGCTGGCGCAACGGCGGCAGACGACGCGCACCTATACGCCGGGGCCGCTGCGTGACGGCGTCGACTACTACTGGCGCATCGTCGCGATCAACAGCGCCGGCACGGCGAGCGGCCCGATCTGGACGTTCGAGACACGCAACCCGACGCAGGGGCTGATTACCATCGGCGGCGTCGACGTGCGCGGGCGGACCCGCATCGCCGACCTGCGGATACGCGACCTGCTCAACGTGCCGAACACCTGTGCACTGACGGTCGACGGGAGCGCGCCGACGCTCGCTGCGGAAGTCCGCATCGGGCTGGCGACGCTGGCCGGCGATGACGTCATCTTCGGCGGGTACATCGATACCGTGGAAGCCGTCTATGAGGGGCGGCCGGAGAATCGTGCGTGGCACGTCACCTGTCAGGACTACGTCTACGGCATCAATCGAAAGAAGGTCCGGCGGCGCTATAGCCAGCAGAGCGCGACGCTGATTGCCCAAGACTTGCTGACGCGGGACGCGCCGGCCGGCTACACCGGGACGGCCATCCAAGCCGGCCTCCCGATTGTCTCGGGCGGCATCGACTTTACCGAGGAAGACTTGACGGCGTGTTTCGCCCGGCTGGCGCAGCGCATCGGCGGCTACTGGTACGTCGACTACGCCAAGGATGTGCACCTGTTCCTCACCGAAGCGGTCGACGCGCCGACGCCGATTACCGCCGCGGCGCGCGTCCTGCTCGACGAGCCGCCGATCACCTGGGAAGCCGACCTGACGCAAGTCCGGACGCGCGTCTTTGTCGAGGGCGGCGGCGCGCAAGCGCGGGCGGCGGTCGCCGTCGGGGCCACGTCGTTGCCGGTGACCGACGCGAGCTGGTATGCGCCGACCGGCGGCCAGGTCGTCTCGGGGCCGCAACGCATCCGCTACACCGGCAAGGGCACGGTGGGCGGCCCGGCGGCGCCAAGCGCCACGGGGCAGTCGGTCCCCGGCAATCTCAGCGGCGGGCCGTATAGCTACGTGGTGACGCAAATCACGGCGGGCGCCGAGTCGCCGTTGTCGGCGCCGTCTGCGCCGGTGACGCTGCCGGCCGTCGCGAGTCCGCCCGCGACGATGACGGTCACGCCGATCTCGGGGGCGGTCCCGTCGCCGCCGACGGCGCCGACGGTGGTCGCCGTCGACACGCGCATCCCGACGCCGACGACCGCGCCGGTGGTGACGTCGCTCAACACGCAGGTCGTCGACCCGGTCTCGGCGCCAACGGTCACGGCGATCTCGTTACGCGTACCGTTGCCGCCAGCGCCGGGGGTAACGCCTGTCTCGACGGCCGTCGCGCCGCCGACGACGGGGCCAGGGCAACCGGTCGCGGTGTTCACGGGCGTACAGGACCCGCTGAGCACGATGGGCGCCAGCGCGCATAGCACGCCGGGCGGGCTGGTCCCCGGCAGCAACTATCACTGGGACATGACCTTCGGCACGTCCCAAGGCGAGACACGGGGACAAATCAACCCGACGCTGTTGAATAACCTGGCAGCGGGGATGACGTCTGCCCAACTCTCGGGCGTTGGGACGTCGGCCGACCCGCGCGTCACGAAGCGCACGATCTATCGCTACGAGCAACCGCCCAACAATAAGCGCCGGATTGTTGCGACGATCAATGACAACGTCACCACGACGTACATCGACACGAAGGCCGACGCGGCACTCGGCGGGGAACAGCCCATTTCCCCGATCTTTGGGGCCATAGCGAACACGACGGGGACCGGCGGTCTGGTCTACCAGCAGCAGTACGAGTGGGCGGTGACCTTCGTCACGTCCGCAGGCGAGACGACGCGCGGGCCAGCGTCGCCGCGCGTCACGATGGGGTTTCAGCAGGACGCCGCGCAACTCTCAGGCATTCCCACGTCGCCCGATGGGCGCGTCACCAAGCGCAACCTGTATCGCGCGATTGCGGGCGGCGGCCAGTTCAAGCTCGAAGCGACGATCAACGACAACACGACCACGACGTTTTTGAGCGTCAAGGCCGACGCGCAACTCGGCGCGACGCCGCCGGGCAGCAACACGTCGGGCACCGGCGGGCTCGTCCCGGGGCTCGCCTACTCCTGGGCGGTCACCTTCGGCACGTCGAGCGGCGAGACGGTGATCGGCCCGTGGACGACGCTCACGATGCCGGCCACGGCCGACGCCCCGGCGGACACAGTCAGCGTGAGCCTCCCCACGTCGGCCGACGGCCGGGTGACGAAACGAAAGCTCTATCGGTCGAAGGCCGGGGGCGGTCCGTTCTATCTGGTGACGACGCTCAACGACAACACCACGACCACGTACACCGACGCCAAGACCGACGCCGCGCTCGGCGCCGTGTCACCGGCGACCGACACGACGGGCGGCAGTCTCGTGCCGGGCGGGCAGTACACCTGGGTGGTGACGTATGCGACCTCGAGCGGCGAGACGACCGAGGGCATCTCGTGGACGAATTGGCTGGTCATCAACGGCGACGCCGCCGAACTGTCGAACCTGCCGATCTCGCCTGACGGGCGCGTGAGCAAGCGCAAGATTTACCGCTACGGCAACGGCTGGCAACTCGAGGCGACGATCAACGACAACACGACCACGACCTATATCAGCTCGATAGCGGCCGGGTCGCTCGGGGCCGCCAAGCCAACGGCCAACACGACGCACGGCACCGGCAGTCTCGTCATGGGCGCCAACTATGCGTGGGCGGTGTCGTTTGTCACCGCGACCGGCGAGACGCTGATCGGGCCGTCCATCTGGCCGACCACGCTCGGCACCTACGACAACAGTGCCAGCGTCACGGCGATTCCGACGTCGGCCGACCCGCGTGTGGTCGCGCGCCGGCTCTATCGCATCAAGGCGTTCGTCGGGCCGTTCTACCTGGAAACGACGATCAACGACAACGTGACGACCACGTACACCTCGACGAAGTCGGATGCCGCACTCGGCAAGGTGGAACCCAGCAGTAACACGTCGGGCACCGGCGGGCTCGTGCCGGGCTGGTCGTACGGGTGGAGCTGCACGTTTGGGACGTCGAGCGGTGAGACGACGCTCGGCGGGTCGACCGGCTTCCTGCTGATGAACGGCGACACGGCGCAACTCTCGAACCTGCCGATCTCGCCCGACCCGCGCGTGACGAGCCGCAAGCTCTATCGGATCTCCTTCGAAAGCGGGGGCAGTTGGCGCCTGGAAGCGACCATCAGCGACAACACGACGACGACCTACACCAGCACCAAAACGGACGGCGCGCTCGGGACCGGGCCGCCGCCGACGAATACGACCGGCACCGGCGGCCTGACGCCGGGATCGTACTGGTGGGCGGTGAAGTTCGTCACGGCGACCGGCGAGTCGGGCGGGACGCCCACCGCCGGCGTGCTCATCACGGCCGGCTACGACCTGGCGCAACTGTCGGCCATTCCGACGTCGCCCGATGCGCGCGTGACGAAACGGCGGATCTACCGGACAGCCGTCGATGTCGGCCCCTATCGCTTTGAGGTCGAGCTCGCGGACAACACGACGACCACGTACACGTCGACCAAGCGGGACGACCAGCTCGGCGCCGACATGGTCAGCGGCAATACGACGAGCGCCGTCGGTCAGATTGCCGTCTCGGCGATTGCGCTGGGCGGCGGCACGACGACGGCGCGCAAGCTCTATCGCACGGAGAGCGGCGGCAGCGCCTACAAGCTGGTGGTGCTGATCAACGACAACACCACGACCGTCTATCAGGACAACAAGGCCGACGGTAGTCTCGGCGCGCTGGCGCCGGTCGACCTGGTGACCGAGTTAATCGGCATCCCGGCGAGCGGTACGGGCTCGGTGCTGTACGAGATTCGGCTGGGCGACGACGTCAACGTGTTGGCCCAATGCGACGACGCCGCCGCGCAAACGGCGCTCGCCGCGCTCGAGGGCGGCGGCTCGACCGGCATCGTCGAACACTTTCTCCAAGACCGCCGGCTGTCGCTGAGTACGGCCAATGCGACCGGCTTTGCCGATCTGGCGTTGTTCGCCCGGCCACTGGTCACCGTCCGCTATGCGACGCGCGACCCGAAGACGCGCGCCGGGAAGACGGTGACGATCACGCTGCCCGAGTTAAGCCTGACGGGCGACTTCACCATCCAGACCGTCGAGATCGATCAAATCGACCTGGCGCCCGGCCTGCTGCCGCGGTTCACGGTCACGGCGAGCTCGATTCGCTTCTCGCTCGAGGACGTGCTGCGGCGGCTGCAACTGGCGCCGTAGGTCAGGCGTGCGGCGTGTGTCGTGCGAGACGCCGCCGCGGCGCCAGGAGCGGGGCGGCCCGGTGGAAAAAGGCGCGGTCTTCGGGGCTCAGTTGGCGGACATACCGGATCAACGCCGTCTCGTCCTCGCTGAGCAGGATGTCGGGACCGGACTGTTCTTGCTGGCCGCGCAGCGCGTCGTACGGCGTGACGACGCCCTCAAGCAGCGCCGCCGTCGGGCAGCGCAAGGCGGTGGCGATGCGGGTCACCATCGGCGGCTTGGGCAACGTCAGGCCTGTTTCCCAATGGCTGATGGCGGATTTCCCAGACTTCACCCTGTGCATCCGCGTCGCGAGTGCTTCTTGACTGAGGCCGGCTCGCTCGCGGAGATTCCGCAGGTTCTGACCGAAACGAACGGACGTAGTGCAACCTCCCCGACTGCTGTCTGGCGCGTCGCGGCGCCTACCGTGGAGGATACCAACGTAGAGGTTGACACTGTATGGGCCTCTGCCTTATAACGACGCTTCATTCGTCCCACCGAAAGCGCATTCGATATGACCTCTGCGACATCGCGCATCACCGACCTTTCGGATTTGCCCGTGCTGCTCACCATTGAGGAGATGGCGACGATTTACCGGATGGCGAAGAGTACGATTCGGCGCAACCTGCAGCTCCGCAAGTTTCGGGTCGAGCCGTATTCCGGGCCGCCGTATCGCTGGCTGCGGTCGGACGTCGAGCGCGACCTGCAGCCCCGGTCGGCGGCGGCGGCGAAGCGACGACCCAAGCGGCGCGCCCGCGCGACCACGTAGGAGTGACCATGCCCTCATCTGATACGACTAGCGCCGCGGCCGCCGCGCCAGTGCGACGGAAGCGCCCGCGCCCGGCCGATGCCGCCTGGCTCTCGCCGAAAGAAGCCGCGGCCCATCTAGGCCTCGGGGTCGACGCGATTTACGATGCCTGCGCGTCGCGCGGGCTCCGCAGCGTCAAGCTCGGACACTCGACGATTCGCATCCGTCGCGAATGGCTCGACGACTGGATGCTGGCACAGGCGCAGAACTAAAGGACGACATGCCGAGACGCGGAGCGAGCGGGACCAAAGGCCTCATCAAGCGGCACCACGGGTGTCCGACCCGGCAGACGCCCACGAGCTGCGGCTGCGAGTGGAGCGGCCGCTACCGCGGGCAGGAAGTCGTCCTCAGCAAGTGGGCGGGCCGGACGATCGATCCGCGGACGAAGACCGCGGCGGGCACAGTGCTCCACCGCTTCATGGCCGCGATTGATGACGGCTCCTTCGACCCGGCGGGGGAGCGGCCCGCGTTGGGCACGGCGGACACGTTAGAGCGCTTTCTGCTGGAGTGGCAGAGTCGTTACGCGGAGGAGTACGGCCTCAGCCAAAATTCCCTGCCGTCGATGCTCGCCGTTCTGTCGACCGGCGCGCTCGGGGGCCACACGCTGGCGCAGCTCGCCAGCAACCCGCAGGACATCGAGCGCTGGCTGAACGCGACCGGCAAGGCGCGCCGGTGGGGCAACAAGACCTGGAACGAGTACCGGGGGCTGCTGTACCGGGTGTTGAAGCAGGCGACGATCTGGAAGGTCAACGGGACGGCGCGGCTGGCGTCGAACCCGGTCGCCGACATTCCCGTGCGGGTGGCGGACCAGCCGGCCCACTTCAAGCAGCGGCATCTGGTCGAAGACGTCGAGGATCGGTTGTTTGCCGCCGTCGACGCGCTGAACAAGCCGCGCCCGCGCTCGACGCGTAACCGGCTGACGCAGGCGGACGCCGACGCCATCCGCGCGGCGCTGGCGGCGGGGCAGCAGGGCAAAGACCTCGCCGCTCTGTACCGCGTGTCTGCGTCGGTCATCTCAGCGATCAAGGTCGGCGACATCTGGACGTCGACGGCGCCGACGGTCAGCACCACGGGGACCGAGATGCGGCGCCGGTTGGTGGGCGCGTTCGACGGCGGGCTGCGTGCCGGCGAGATGCTGCAGATCCAACTGTCGCATGTGACCTGGCGGCCGGTGCAGTTGCCGCAGGCGGAGGGGCCGCCGCTGGCGGCGTACGAGATTCGCCTGCCGTCGGCGCTGACGAAAGGCGGGAAGACGACCGGCGAGACGCAGTACATCTATGCCGCGACCGACCGCTTCCGCCAGGTGCTCGAGGCGCGGCGGTTCCAACTGGGTAACAACCCGACCGCGAAGCAGTACATCTTCGGCCACGAGGACGGGAGTCCACAGACGAACTTCCGCAAGGCGTGGGTCGAACTGTTCACGCTGGCCGGGCTGCAGTCTGGCCGCGCCGTCGGGTTGGTCTGGCACACCATCCGGCACGAGTACATCAGCCGGCTCGCCGAGCTGACGAAGGACCCGGTGTTGGTGCAGGCGCTCGCGCGGCACAAGCGGCTCGAGACGACGCAGCTCTACTTCCACACCCGGCGCGACCGGCAGATTGCCGCCGCGGCGACCTTGGAGCGTCACCGCTGATGGCCAGACAACTACTCGTGCTGGAGGAAGTGATCGCGATGCTCCAGGTTGTTGGCGTACCCGAGAAACACATCCGTGCGTTTCAGCAACAAGCGGAGGCGGTGCTCGGCAAAAAGCCACGCAAGGAGCTCGACAATCTGACGGTCGGGTCCGGGTTCGGGCAAGCCTCACAACGGGGGTTCGTGGAGCTGACGATCGACGAGACGCTGACGCAGATGGACGCGGCCAAAGCGCGCGAGGTCGGGTTAATGCTGCTCGAGGCCGCCGAAGCGGCGCAGTCGGACGAAGTCTTTATGAAGCTCCTCGGGGACCGCGTCGGGATTACCGATCCGCAACGGCGCTCGATGATCCTGTTAGATCTGCGCGAGTTGCGCCAGGGCACGCGCGGCGTGTCGTATCCGTCATGACCAACAGGCCGTGCGGAAGTGATCCGGTTGTGATCCGATTCCAGAAATCGGCGATTGGCGTGGGGATTCGATCAACTTCTGGACGGTTCGGGACCGAGAGGCCGCTGGTTCGAATCCAGTCGCCCCGACCATCCTTTCCCCCCTTTTTCCTAACAAAACAGCCTGATCCTGCCGGTCACTGGCGGTTTCTTTCGGGAAACACGCGCAGCGCGGCGGCGCGCGGGCTGGAATCGCCGAATTCCCTCAACAAAAACCGTCGTTTGCTGCCGGTTGCTGTCGGCAACTTTCGGGTCCTGATCTTTTGCGGAAGTGATCCGGTTGTGATCCGGGACGGCGGTGCCATGTGATGGATGTGGTGCACCAGGTGGCGCTCGGCGTGGCGTGGGTCGTCGGCCTGGGCCTGGTCGCGTTCGTCCTGCTGGTGGCGCTGGCGCACGTCCGGCTCTGGTGGTGGCAGCGGCGCCAGGGCGGTGCCCGGTGAGCGATGGCTCGCCGGTGGCTGCTCGCGGTGGGCGGGCTGCTCGTCTACGCGGCGGTCGTGGCGGCCGGCGTGTGGGCCTGGGTCGTCGGGTATGCCGCGGCCTGGCCGTGAGGCGGCGGTGAGCCATGCCCAAGGACAGCGAGCCCATGCACCCGCTGGTGTTCCTGGTGTTCCTGGTGCTGGTGGCCGCGCTGGTGTGGGGCGCACTCGTCACGCCCTCGATGGAGCCGCCGCCGCGATGAGGAGGACTGATGTCGGTCACATATGCGCGCGTGCTTGGCCTGCATTGGGAGGAGCGCGCGACGGCCATCCAAGAGATGACGCTGGAAGTCGAGCACGACAACGGGGACCGGCAGTTATTCGTGATCCCGGTGCTGCGGATGACTGACCGCGTGACCGGAGAAATGAAACACCGCCCGGCCAAAAAGCGCCGATGAAAGAGAAGGGCCGAATGTCGGCACGCACCGTCCCGATCGTGGTGCTGGTCGCGCTGGCGCTGCTGGCGGTGGCCGCCTGGGTGGCGCCATGACGGCCAGGGTCCGCGGTCACCGGGTATCACTCGAGCGCGCACCGCTGGGGACGCGCGAACAAGCGGAGCGCCGCATTGCGGCCGCCGTCGCCGGGCAACGGGACGCGCTGCTCGACGTGCTCGAGGCGCTGGTCTACGGCGACCCGATCGACGTGGCGCTGCTGCGCCAGCAGCTCCGGGTGCCGCTCGCCGCGGCACGGGTCGCGCAGCAGCTGGAACAGGAGCGGCCGTGAGGACACCCGTGCACCTGGCGTGGCAACGATCGCTGAAGTGGCTCGGCAGGGTTACCAGCCGCGCCGACGTCTGGACGCTGGAGCAACGCCAAGCCTTACAGACGCTACGTGACCAGATGCGCTGGGAACTACGGGAGGCCCAGCGTGAGCGGCGTCTGCGACGGGAGCCGCGGCCGTGATCCGGGCGCGGTGGGCCGAGGTGCGGGCCTGGTGGCGGCGGGTGTGGGGCGCGCCGCGGACGGTGGTGGAACAGAAGCGCGCGGCCTGGCGATGACGCGGGGAAAGGCGAACGCCATGAGTGTCGAGAAATCCGTGTTCGAGCGGCTGGCGGCCGTCAACGTCGGCCAGCACACCGAGAAGAAGAACGGCCTCAGCTATCTCTCGTGGGCGTGGGCGTGGGATCAGCTCCTGCGGCAAGACCCCAATGCGGACTACGGGTATCTCGAGCCGAAGGTGTTCGCCAATGACACCGTGATGGTCTATTGCACGGTGACGGCATTCGGCAAGGCGCGGACGGCCCATCTGCCGGTCATGGACCATCGTAACAAGGCCATCCCGAGCCCGGACGCCTTCGCCATGAACACGGCCATGCAGCGGGTGTTGGTCAAGGCGATTGCCCTGCACGGCCTGGGGCTCTACATCTATGCCGGCGAAGACCTCCCGCTGTCAGACGCCGACGCCGAAGCCGACACACCGAAGGCGGTGGCTGCGGCGCCGGACGGCTTCGAGAAATGGGTGCTCGATCTCGAGGCCGTCGCGGACAACGGCACCGACGCGCTCAAGCTGGCCTGGAAGCAGTCGCAACCCTACATGCGGAAGTTTCTGACCGACACGAACAACGCCAAGTGGGACGCCCTGAAGGCGAAGGCCGACAAGGTGCCGGTGGCGGCGGCATGAGGGGTTTCACTGTCATCAACGCCGAGCAGCGGTCGGAGACGTGGCGACGTGCCCGTGCGGGCCGCGTCACCGCGAGTCGGGCCTCGGACTTTCTGGCGAAGGTCAAGAGCGGTGGCTATTCGACCAGTCGCAAGAACTATCTGATTCAGTTGGCGGCCGAACGGTTGACCGGACAGCCGCAAGATGACGGGTTCGTGTCTGCGGCGATGGCTCGTGGGATCGAACTGGAGCCGGCCGCGTTCAGCGCGTATGAGGCCGTCACTGGCGAGTGGGCCGAGCGCGTCGGCTTCCTGGTGCACAACGACGTCCTGATCGGCGCGTCTCCCGACGGCGTGATCGGCGACTACGTCGGCGTGTTGGAGCTCAAAGTGCCCAACCCGGCGACGCACATTGGCTATCTGCGGGCTGGTGTGCTGCCGTCCGACTATCTGCCGCAGGTGATGCACCAGCTCCTGGTGAGCGGGGCTGACTACTGCGACTTCATGTCGTACGGCCCGAACTTCCCAGCGGCGCTGCAAACCTTCCTGGTGCGCGTGAAACGGACGGACGTGGACCTCGAGGGCTATCGCGTCGAGTTGCTGCACTTTCTATCGGAGATCGAGGCCGAAGTTGCAGCCCTCACGACGCTGGCGAACCCAATGGAGGCATTCCGTGCCTGCGTTGTGTAGGTGTGGCTGCGGCCTCACGACGCCGCTGGCTCAGCGATCAAATCCACGTACGGGCGTGGTTAAGGGCCAGCCGTGTCGTTTCGTCGCCGGCCACAAAGCCAAGAGTGTCGACGCGACTGACTACCGGAAGAAGCAGACCGACAGAGGCGCGATTCGTGAGCATATCCTCGTGGCTACTCACGCACTCGGACATGCGTTGCCGCCAGGGGCCGAAGTTCACCATGTGGACGGCACGAAGCGGAACAACAGGAACACGAACCTTGTCATCTGCCAGGACCACGCCTATCACCACTGGCTGCATGTGCGGGCTCGGATCGTGCGCGCTGGTGGCGATCCGAATACCTGCAAGGTGTGCTGCCTCTGTAGGCGTGCGCTGCCGTACGACATGTTCGGCGTTCAGGCCAACGGAACGATGGGGCTCAGTGCTCGGTGCAAGGTGTGCGCGCGGCGTTACACGCGGTCTCGCTACCAGCTTCGACGAGCGACGCAGGCGGTGGCGGTGTGATGGACGCCAAGACGTTCAACGGCGCGCCTGGTGAGTGCCTGCACGATGACCGGCGTTTCGACGCCCCGAGCGCGGGCGGGCTCGGCGTGCGCTGCGAGCGGTGCGGGGCGCGTGGAGCGCGGCGGTTCCTCCCGCGCAGCGATGGCGGGCATACCGGCCTGTGTCCCGCGTGCTACGACGAGACGTTCGCCGCGGAAGTCGACGCGGCCTGGGCGCAGTTCAACGCGAGGCAGCGGCGATGAGTGCCAGGGCCAACGTGACGCCCAAGTTTCGCGGCGTGGTCGACGCGAAAGGCAAGCTGCGGCTCGACGCCCGCGGGCTGTTCCAGTCGTACCTGGACCGGCTCAAGAACCAGCCGATCGAGCTGATCGTCCGCAAGACGGGGCGGCCGAAGTCCCACAGCCAGTTGGGCTACCTCTGGGGCGTCCTGTATCCCGTGATCGGCGAAGCGTGCGCGGACACCGACTACGACGCGAGCGCGTTGCACGATGCGCTGATGCGGACGTTGCGCGGCCTGAAGCCCGAGCCGAACCCGCTGGGCCTGCGCGAAACCTTGGGGGACAAGTCGCACGAGTACGTCAGCGACTACATCAACGACCTGCGGCAGTGGGCGCTGCACGAGTACGGCATTGTGACGCCGGACGCGGGGACGGTCGCCATCCCGCGCCGGGGGCGGGCGGCATGACGAAGGCAGCGAGTTCGGACCTCGTTCGGTACGACGCGGCGTGTAAGGCGCTCGCCGTTGCGAAATCGACGGATGACGTCAAGACGATCCGCGATCACGCGGAAGCGATGCGGGCGTATGCGCGGCAGGCCAAGAACAAGCAACTCGAGATCGACGCCGCGGAGATTCGGATTCGTGCGGAGCGCCGTCTCGGGGAACTGATCACCGAGCAGAAGCGAACGGTTGGATTGAACAAGGGCGGAAACGGTCCAGGCCGCGGCAACAAAAAGCCGGTTCCGACAGGGAACCGGCTTTTATTGCCAACGCTCGACGACGCGGGCATCGACAAGAAGCTCTCGATGCGCGCACAGCGGTTGGCGCAAGTGCCGGCCAAGATTTTCGAACGTCGCGTCTCGACGTGGCGCGATGAGATGAAGCAGCGCAAGGACCGCGTCAGTCTCGCAGCGCTGCGTGACGAGACACCATCACCTAGGCCGCGCGCGAGGCGGGCGCGTCAGCGCGGCGTGAGTCAAGAGGCGTTCTTCTCGCCAGTGACAACGTGCCTCTTCGATGTGGACGCTCGCATGCGGCAGACGATTTTCGATCTGGATGCTGACGACCGCGCTGAATTGTTGGAATGCGTCCGCCAATTGCTCGTGAACATCGAGCGTGAACTGAAGGACGCCGCGAGGGTGACCGCATGAGCGATGACCGTGACTTGATGGACATCACGCCGGATACACATTTCCTCGAATCGATTCGGGCTGACCGCGGGTCGTATTGGTCACTGCTCGCCGAGGGTGTCGATAACTCGTTCGATGCAGGGGCGCGGGAAGTGATGTTGACACTCCGCAAGGACTTCATTGGGTTGAAGGACGATGGCGTCGGGATTACCAAAGAGCGACAAAGCGCCATTGTGCGGCTCGGCGAACATCGGACGTTACCGACGACGATGCTCGGCGCTTTCGGCATCGGCCTCAAGTATCACGCGGTCAGTGCGGGTGACTCGCTCGATGTCGACAGTGTGTCCTCTGATGGTCGGATGCGGTTGAAGGCGGATTGGTCCGCGGTCATTCGCTCTGGCCGATGGCTCATCCCAGCCGCCATCTGGATGCCGACCGTTCGTGCGGTGCATAGCGGCACGCAAATCACGATCAGGTCGCTGCGCTGGCCGGCGCCGACCGCGAAGGACGTCAAACTTACGCAGGACAAGCTCAGTCAGGTGTTCTATCCAGCCCTCGCCGATGGCAACGTAATCACGCTGAACGATGAGCGGTTGCCTGTCCTGAAAGAGCCGGCGATGCGAGACATCGTGGAAGGCGACGTCCGGCTTGACAACGGGAAGGGCGCGCACGTCAGAGGCGGGTTGACGCTCGATCCAAAGTCATCGCTGTCACAAGTTCAGGTCAGCTACAAGCATCGGGTGATTCAGCCGCAGTCGGCGTTTGGTTGTGGAACATTCACGGGCATACGTCGCATGTTCGCGCGCGTGCAATTGACTGGCCCCTGGACGCTGGCGCGCTTCAAGAACCAACTCGCCGACAACGATGCGGGCGAATTGGAAGATGCCGTGCTGGAGATTCTTCGGCCCGTACTGGAGCAGTGCCACGGGGCACAAATGTCCGCACAGATTCGAGAGATGACGGCGTTACTCAATGAGATGTTGCCGACGGACTTTCAGCCAGCGAAACCGCCGGCATCTACCAACCGGCAGGGTCGTCGAGGCGATAAGAACGGCAAGTCTGGAGAGACGAAGCAAGGGACCGAACGATCACGCGGGCCAGCCATGAAACGACGACCCCATCAGGGGTTGGTGATTAGCTTCGAGGAACCATTAGTGGACGACTACGGGTACGGCTATTTCCAAGAAGGTCGGCCAAGTCGAATCGTCCTCGCACGGGACAATCCGCACATCGCAGAGTTGCTCGAATTGCGCGACAAGTCCGTTGGTGCCCGCGCCCTCTACGCGCTGGCTCTCTCGATCTATCAGCATGAAGTCACGCAGCGGCCAGGGCAGCAGGCTTTCTTGTTCGATGAGATGCCGTTCGGCTTGCGGGTGTGGCAATTAACGAAGCAGCAGGACACCGCAGAGCCGCGAGAACAATCGGCGTAGGTACGGAGCACTGATATGGCGTGGGTACGGATTGAATCGTCGGTGTCGCGTCACCGGAAGTTCCAGCAGGCGGGGCCGGCGGCCTCGTGGCTCTGGCTGTGTGGCCTTGCGTACTGCCAGGAGGGGCTGACGGACGGCTTCATTCCGACCGCGGCGCTGCCCTACTTGGGCGTGAAACCTGCGAAAAAACCGGCCGCCGCGCTCGTCGCCGCGGGCCTCTGGCACCCGTGTCCCGGTGGTTGGCGTGTCCACGACTACCTCGCGCACAACCGCGAAGCCTCGTCCATTCGGCGCGTCCAGGACGAGCGCCGGGCCGCTGGCGCGGTGGGCGGGCGCATATCTGGGGCGGTTCGACGTGACGCCGCGAAGCAACCTGCTGAAGCAAACGCGAAGCAAGTTGCTGAAGCAAACGCGAAGCAACCCGCGAACCCATCTACTGCTACAGCTACATCTACTGCTACTGATCGTACAGAGATTGGAACATCGCCCGGCTTCGCCGTGCGAAATCCCGACCCTGTGGAAAACTTAAAAGAGCATCTCCGCATGGCCAAAGCCGAGCTCGCTTCCGCGCCGGCGGACGACGGCAACTTCCGGGTCATCGCTCGTATCGCCCGCGACCTGATTCAGCAGCAAGGCCTGCTCACCGAGGGCGACCTGGTCGACGCGGTCAAGACCGCCTGCGGCAAGCTCGCGGTCGACTACGGCTGGCATCGCGAGGTAGCCCTCGACGTCGTGCATCGGGCCTGCGTCGTGGAACTGTTCAAAGCCAAACACGACTTGGCGCGGCAGGTCCCATGACGCGCTGGACGACGACGGCCTACGCGCGCACCTGTGGCAGTTGCGCCACGGCCGTGCCAGCCGGCGCGCCGATGCGGTCCTTCCGCGAACCGGCGCTGACGCCCTGGTGCGCCGACTGCGTCCTGCGCGTCCTGCAGGAACGGCCGTACGCCGTCGTCAACCTGACGCCGCCGCCCACCGTGCCGCCGTTGCAACCGCTCGTCGAGCGCGTCCGCCGGCAGCTCGGCCTCGACGTCAAACAGCGCGCCGCAGGGGACGAGTGATGCCGACCAGTTCCAACTACCTCTGTGGCTGGTCAACCGCTGTCCCGCTCGCGCCGGTATCCAATAGACCGCGAATAGGGACGGCGTTGGGAACCGGCTGGTTCGCTGCGATTAGGGCTTGGCGACGCGGGACGCTGACGGCCACAATCGCTTCAACGATTGGCCCGTTCTTGGAAACCTGCAGCGTGAAGTGCGGCACGCAATTAGGCTGGGGTCGTGGTTCGGTGCGTGGCCGGGGCAGCAAACCGAGACATGAAATGTGCCTGCTCGACGACCTCGATCCGCTTGACCATGAACGGCTCCAACCCGAACTTGGCGTAGCCGTCCTTCAGGGCGTCGTCGTACGAGCTAAAAGTACCGACCACGTCAGTGCCGTGAATCAGGACGAACCGTCCAGCTTCGGCCTTCAGTACTTCCAGGTTGGCCTTATAGGTCTCTAGTTCTCGTTCAAGAGCCATGTTCTATCCCCCGCGCGTCGGGAGTCTATACCCGCAGTATATCGGCTCAGCAGGCCATCGGCGCGCCGCCTGCCCTACGATTGGGACTTCTCGCCTCCGCGCCAAGGGGTGAGGACGGCCGCCAGACGGCCCTGCCTACGGGTTACTGGTTCCGCGGTTCTGCGACGGCCGGCGCCGGCGTCAACTGTCGCGCCTGCAGGAGTCGCGCAAGGATGCCCACCAAGCAGCCGAAACCAACCAGCCCGACGCCAGCCGTGGCTTGCGAGAGGGTCAGCAGGCCGGCCGCACCGATGACCACGCTGATCAGCGCCAATATCACAACCATGTCGCTCGCCTTTCTGCTCTTCCGATCCTCGGGCTCGTCCCGCTAGTCCCCATCGAAGTGCGCCAGCTTGACGCTGGTGTCGGCGTCGAACACGGTCATGGAAAATGCCGTGCCTTCGTCCATACAGACCAACGCGAGCGAGCGGAGCATCGTGTCTTGCCCACGTCCCGCGAGCGCCTTCCAGTTCGCGCCGGTCATGCGGGCGGTATTCCCGCTGGGCCGACAGCTCCGGGCGGTAATGTGCCCGCTCCGCTCGAAGCTCTCCACCAGGCGCCGCGACGTCTCGCGGAGACGGGAGTACCCATAGACGTTCCACCCGAGAAACGCGACGACGGCGACGGCGACGCCCAACCCAATCTTGCCCTTGCGTGTCATGTGTTCGTTGTTCCCAGAGCGGGCCGCTTCATGCGGCACCCACGACCGGCTTATCGAGCGGGAAGGCTTCGACCTGTAGGCCCGGGGCCTGCTCAATTATCCGACGACGCGATTCGTCGTGCCGGCTGGGGCGGCGGCCGCGACGGCGCGGGCGCAGGGATAAATCATCGTTTATAAGGCGTCAGACTGTAACGCGGTGACGGCGAGCCGGGCCGGCGACTACCATGTGCCACCAGAGAGGTGACGAGTCATGGCAAGCCTGACCGAGCAATCAGAGGACGAGCGCACCTGGCCGTCTGTGCACGAGGCGTACGGCTTCGTCCTGCCATCCTACCAACTGCTGACGAGCCGCTTCGAAGCCGCCGATACGCGCCTGACCGCGCTCTTAACCTTTGGGGCGACGGTGACGCTGGGCGTGCCGCTGTTTGCGAAAACCGTGCGCCCAGACGCGGCGTTCGGGTCGCCGTGGTTCGTCGCCGGCATCCTGTTCTTCATCTGTGCAGCGGCGTTCGGCATCGTCGGACGCACTACCGGCGCGATCACCTTGGTCAACCCGATGATTCTCTACACCGATGGCCTCCATAAGTCGCCCTGGCTCTTCAAAAAAGATGCGATCTTTCGAGCCGGTGAGCATTTCAGGGTCAACGTCGCCGCCGTGGCCGCGAAGGGCACCTACGCAATGATCGTCACCGTCGCCCTGATGTGCGAAGTGATGACCTTCGCCGTTTGGCTCGCGCAGTAGCTAGGTGCGCCGCGGTGTGGCTGGTGATTACCTACGTGCCCATGCCGGAGCCGTTCAAGAAGGCGCTGGTCGTGTTGGTCGTGCTGCTGTTGCTGCTGTGGATTGTGCGCTACGTCTTCGCCAGCGGCGGGTTGCTGTCGCTGCGGTGAGCCATGCTCGACATCACGCTGGTCTGCGTCCCGCCGCGCTCGAGTCACCACGCGAAAAAGATCGCGCGGGTCGGCGGGTTCGCCCGGCTCGTCGACAAGCCGGAGCTCGTCGCCGCGCGAGAAATGCTCGATACCCTGCTGCTGCCGCATCAACCGCCGGCGCCGGTCCCCGGGCCCGTCGTCTTGTGTCTCGAGTTCACCTGGCCGTGGCTGGCGTCCCATAGCCGTCGGACGCGGACGCTCGGGCGCATCCCGCATACCAGCAAGCCGGACGCGTCGAACGTCACCAAGACGCTCGAGGACCGGCTCGTTGCGCTGCGGTTTCTCGAGGACGATCGCGCGGTCGCGGCGCTGCATGTCCTCAAGTGGTGGGGCCCGGCGCCCGGGATTCGGATCGTGGTCGGGCCGTTCGTCGCGTTCGACGCCGGGACGATCGGCGTCGCGGCGCCGCCGCCGGGGGTCGACCGGCTCGACGTGTTTCGCGAGTTTCTCGAGGTGCGATGACTTACGGCGGCGGTTTCTGGCCGGGCAAGTCGACGCTGCCGCCGCGCTCAAAGCCGGCCGGCAAGTCGAGCCCCTGCGCCCGCAGCAGCGTCACCGCCAGCGTGCGCCAGTCGTCCCGCTCGCGCGAGAGTTCGGCGGTCAACGCCCGGACGCCAGGGCTCCAGTACCACCAGCCGCGGTGCCCGGCATACAGGATGACCACCAACACGACGGCGACCGTGGCTTCCCGCCAGACGTCCAGTAATTGCGACGGCATGGCGCACTGTACAACTCGGAGGCGTCAGGCAAGGGGAGAGTCAGCCGTGACCGTCCGATGCGTTCCTAGGGCTGCTGGTATGGTCGAGGTTGGTACCTAATGGGCGTCGCGCCACCGCGTCCCTGCGCCCGCTGTCACCGCCTCGTGCGCGGTCGCTGTCCGACGTGTCAGGGGGAGAGGGACCACGCTCGGGGGAACGCTGCTGCCCGCGGTTATGACCGGGCCTGGGCCGCGTACTCGCGACGCTGGCTGCTCCAGTACCCGGCCTGCGGGATGCGCCGCGATGGCCGATTCCACGTGGAACACAGTCGTTGTGTCAGTGAAGGGCGGATCGTGCCGGCGACCTGCACCGACCATATCCGCCCGCTCCGCTATCACGGGGCGAAGTTCGATCCGGCGAATCACCAATCGTTGTGTACCTCCTGCAACAACCGCAAGGGCAAGACGAGCGATCGCGCCGGGCTGGCCTGACCGTGAAGCACACGTATGCCTGTGAGCAATGCCACACGTCGTTTGTTCGACAGCGAGGGACGCGCAACGCCTGCCGATTCTGCTCCCGACAGTGTTCGGGGGCATGGCATCACGCGCGGTACGTCGAGCGACGCGATGCCGCCCGGACACGTCGGTGCATCTGTCGGGAGTGCGGGGCCGAATTTCTGTACACCGGGGTGCCGTCTCGCGTACACGAGGCGCCGTGATCTGGAGCGATATAGGGGGGAGTCACGGGCGCGGCAACGGGCTCGTCCTCCCAAGCAATGTGAGGTGTGCGGTCAACTGATGCCGGTACTGGAAGCGGACGACGGTCGACACGCGCGTCAGCGGCGGTGCTGTTCGCTTCAGTGCTATCGGCAAACACCGAGGGTTAAGGCAATGAAGCGGCGCGCGAAAGCGGCGCGAGCTGCGAGGAAACGCGGTGCGGCTGACTGTGAACGGTTCGACCCTATCGATGTATTCACGCGGGACCGTTGGCGGTGCCAGTTATGCGGGTGCTCAACGCCTCGCCGGCTCCGAGGGCGGATGGTGGACAACGCGCCGGAGTTGGATCATATCGTTGCCCTATCTGCTGGTGGTGCTCATACCTGGCGCAACGTGCAGTGTCTATGTCGACAGTGCAATCGCGACAAGGCGACGACCGCAAAAGGTTCGCCGCGATTGTTTTGACGGGGTGCGGGGGCAAAAAGTGTTCACGTTAGGGCGATGCCCGGAAC
>Ga0180061_1000035_pt1 | contig 31020 bp, 27 predicted proteins | sample EasRivT27_16_10D_FD_121769 | JGI IMG/M metagenome (GOLD analysis project Ga0180061, IMG submission 121769) | Soil microbial communities from meander-bound floodplain in the East River, Colorado, USA - East River metaG ERMLIBT27_16_10D | ecosystem: Environmental > Terrestrial > Soil > Floodplain ...
ACCAAACAGAGGCCCTGGTCCGGGGAACGTTGGACCAAGTAGACCAAATAGACCTGACAGAGGTCCTGGTCCTGGAAACGTTGGACCAAGTAGACCAAATAGACCTGACAGAGGTCCTGGTCCTGGAAACGTTGGACCAAGTAGACCAAATAGGCCTGACAGAGGTCCTGGTCCTGGAAACGTTGGACCAAATAGACCCGACAGAGGTCCTGGTCCTGGATACGATAGACCAAATAGACCTGACAGAGGACCTGGTCCTGGAAGAGTTGGACCAAACAGACCTGACAGAGGTCCCGGTCCTGGTCGCGTTGGACCAAATAGACCTGATAGAGGTCCCGGCCCTGGTTACGGTGGACGTGGACCAAATAGACCTGACAGAGGACCTGGCCCTGGTCGAGTTGGACCAAGAAGACCTGACAGAGGTCCTGGCCCTGGTGGTCACGTTGGACGAAGACCAATCCCAGACAGGTGGAATAATTACCACGCTAGATATGGCAGTAGAGAGGGTTGGAATTTTGGAAGAAATTATCGTTATTCCAGATACAACCATACTCCTTATAGAGGTATCCCAAGAGGTCATTACACTTACCACACTTCACGAGATTTCTTTAGAACAGTCCCTTACAGATTTATCTATTGGAATAATTGGTTAAGATGGAGAGTTAATTATAATAACGGATATTACTGGTACAATAATTATCCATGGTTTGTTTACAACGGATTTCAACATAGATATTCAGACCAAGATGTCTGTGACTATGAACTAGTTGACGGCCGATCAAACCAAACCCTAGATACCTTTTACGGGCAGTACTGTAATGTTGGTTACGACAGGTGTTCAGAAGCTAGAGATTCTGCAAACTACCAAGTAGGTGAGTACAGATATTTCTGTTCTGAAAGAGTTGCACAAGGCGAAGACTATAACTGGGATTACAATGACGATTTTTACTCAGATGTAGGAAACGAACAGCCGTACTATAACGACGAGTTTTAATTTTTTAAGGAGATTGGATGCAAATCCAATCTCCTTTTTTTTTCCCTGCAAATAGGTAATACTTTTAAAGTAGGGAAAACCATGAAACGAACTGTAAGACACATTTTTATTTTCTATAAAATTCTTCTTGATATTCTAACCAGCTTTGAATTTTTGGCCATTTTTTTTTCTGCCCAGGTAATAATTTGGCTTTTCGCTGCTTTATTTTTTATGGCCGAAAATGGGATCAATGGCAGTGTTAACACTTATTTCGATGCCCTCTGGTGGAGTTATTGCACCGTTACTACTGTAGGCTATGGAGACATAATTCCACTGACTTTTTTAGGAAGAATTATTGCGATGATTGCGATGGTGGTAGGAACTGGAATATTTGTCACATTCCTAGGACTCTTTACAGAACTTCTGTTGGAAAATGAAAATTTAATTGAAATAGAACTATTCAAAAAAAGAAAAATGAAATGATTAGATCCAATCCCTTGCTCTATAATCATTAAAAGTTTCTCGAAGAATTTCTGATAATCCCCACTTAAAATCATAATCAAAATTAGGCCTAGAATCTCTCCAAGAGCAAACCCATTTATGGTGGCCAATGTCTGAAACCTTATCGGGTGTTAGTTTAAAATCAAACATTTTCAGTTTGTAAAAAAGAAGAAAAATTTGAGAAATAAAAGAAATAATTGGCATTGGGACCTGAAGATTAAATATTTTATTTATTCCCATTAACTTTTTAATTTCATTAATTAAATCTTTATACTTTATCGTAGTGGAACTAGTGGGATAGAAAATGCCACCCTTCATTTTTGAATCCTCTATGGCCTTAGTCATTAAATTGACTAAATCATAAACGGAAATAAAACTGTATAAATTATCTGCTCCGGTTTTACCGGGATAAAGCACAAGTCTTGATTTAACCATTTTAAAAAGATCTAAAACCCCTTGATCTCTTGGGCCTAAAACAATTGGCGCTCTAAAAATAAGGTTTTTCCAACCCCTAGGAGCGGATTTTAGAAGCACTTTTTCCCCAGAAAGTTTGGATTTTCCGTAATGGGAAAGAGGATTATTGTATGGCCCTCTAGCAGAAAGAGAAGAAAGAAAAACAAACTTTAGCTCCGGATAACGAGATAGGTCCGAAACAAGTTGTTCAACGGCAACTGAATTTACTTTATAGAATTCCTGGTTATTAAAGGAATGAAGAAGACCTGCGATATGTACACATGCATCCAAATCTGGAGGAAGGTTTTTTATCCAATAATTTGGACCAGATTTACTTAATGACCCTTCAATGGGAATTCCTGGAATATTAAACTTTTTAAATTTTTCTTTATTACGTACGAGACAATAAACCTCGTGCCCATTGGCATTTAATCTATCGCAAAGGTGGGATCCGACAAAGCCGGTGGCACCTGTAACAAAAATTTTCAAGGGATGGCCTTTTCCGAAGGAATATCAAATAGAGTTTTTGCCCGTTTCAACACCTCTAAAACATATTCTAGTTCAGAGATTTTATGGCTGGCCATATAACTTGTCCTAATTAATGCCTCTCCCTTCCCTACTGCTGGGGCAATAACTGGAGTTGCAAAAATACCGTTATCATTTAAATATTTGGTTATTTTCATGGCCTTAATATCATCTCCCACAAAAATAGGGAGAATTGGGGTCTTTGAATTGTAATAGTAAAACCCGATATCATTAAAACCGTCCCTCATAAAGGCAACGTTTCTCCACAATAAATCATGGATCTCATCCGATTTATCAGTGAGCTCCAAACATTTTAATACTGTGGCGACAGCAGAAGGCGGCATGGAGGCCGAAAATATAAAGGATCTTGCAACATGCCTTACATGATCCATGGTTTCCCTGGATCCAGCGAGTACTCCACCAATGGAGGCAAATGACTTGGAAAAGGTGCCCATAATAAAATCCACGTCATTTTCTACACCAAAATGATTTGCAGTACCTCTTCCTCTTCTACCTAATACTCCCAATCCATGGGCATCATCTACATAAACATAGGCGTGATATTTTTTTGCCAAATTTATTATTTCTGAAAGAGGAGCGATGTCGCCGTTCATGGAAAAAATTCCGTCGGTGACAATGGTTCTAACTTTGTATTTATCCTTAGTTGCAATTAGAACTCGTTCGAGGGAGGACATAATTCCATGCTTAAATTTATAAGTGATACCGTATGAAAGTTTGGCAGCATCAATAATAGATGCATGATTTTCTGAATCTAGAATCAAGCAATCATCTTTCCCACAAATGGATGAAAGTGCTCCAAGGTTGGTTTGCATCCCAGTGGAAAAAACAATGGCATTATCTTTTCCTAGGTACCTTGCAAGTTTTTCCTCAAGTTCTTCATGAATTAAAAAACTACCATTTAAAAATCTGGATCCAGTACAACCAGTTCCATACTTACCAATGGCCTTTTGGGCCGCTTCTATTACTTCAGGATGATGTGTAAGACCCAAATAATTATTTGAGCCTATCATGATTTGTTTTTGGCCTTTAATTACTACTTGGGTCCCATCACTTTCTTCTATGGCCCGGAAAAAAGGATAAAGATCTAATTGTTTTAATAGAGCCACTTTTTTAGATTTTTCAATATCAATGATTGCGGCCTTCATTATCCTAAACTTCTCCTAAATACAGTAATAAAATTTTTGACCAGATTTTTCAATCTGACCAGTATCCTTTTTTAACTAAATATCGAATAGCGATTATAACTGAAAAAATCATTATTCCCATAGCGAACAGGAAAAGGCCCGTACTAGAAAATGGAATAATATTAAAATTCATTCCCCAAAAGGAGGCCCAAAAGGTTAATGGAATTGCAACGGATGCTAAGAGGGTGAGTTTCTTCATTTGACGGTTGACGCGATCTGATTGGTATCCCCAATATAAATCAATAACCATACCTATTTGCGAGCTATGCATCATCACGCTGGTATACATTCTTTCGCAATGATCATGTAAGTCTCTTAATTTCCAGAATAAATCATTTTTTAGGGTATAAAACTTTTCTAATTGTTTGGGGATGGAAGGAAGATGTTCAATAATAGCTTCTATTCGATTAAGGGTTTTTTTTAAATTAATTACGGCCCGGGGATCAAAAGTATCCTGGAAAATGGCCTGTTCAAAACCCTCAATCTCAATAAATTTTCTTCTTACTTCCTCCCAAGTAGCATCTGTTGCAATGTCTAACGCAGAATAGACCATGTGCCAAACATCTTTATATTCAGAACCAATTTTAAAAAATTGACGCCAGGTTTCCCCTCTAGGTGGTTCATCATCCGAAATAAAGATAAGTTTATCGGGAAATATTATAAACTGGATTTCATAGAACTTTTCATTGGAAATCATAAACCAAACTAAAAATTGATGAACTTCAAAATTCTCAAATTTTGGCCGTTGATCTTTGTGAAAACAATCCTCTATTGCTAAGGGGTTAATTTTATATTTGACCCCAAGCTCTGCAAGCCAAGATAATTTGTTGCCAGTAATCTCAATCCACTCAATCATTGGTTTATTTCACCACTTGAGGGTCCCTTTATCAAACCAAATTTTATTTAATATTTTTTTGAGACCTAAAATTTTTTAGACCTAATCCGATACCTTGCTTATGAGATTTTTATGGCTACTATTCTTTCCTTTAATCATCCAGGGAGCACCTGATTTTAGCTACCGCAAGGTCCAGTGTGAAGCCTATTTAATGGGAGCGCTTCAAGACAAAACCATTTTTTATCTCTTCCCCGGAAGGGGTGAATCCTCAAGATTATCTGTCAATAGAGGTGAAGATGAGATTTTTTTAACCGTCCAACACAACATGGTAAAAAATAGCGTAATTTCCGTGAAGGATTATCACTGGGGTACAAAAGCAAAACCAGATGTGAAAATTAAGGTAGCAAAAGAATTTAAAATGAAAGACCTTGAAACCTCTATCTTAGAAATTCAAATTCCTACCAAAAATTCCAGCAAAACTGCAACAATCCGCTGCAAAATTCTTCCCAAAATGTAAACTACTTACATTGATTCTTTACGTTTACAATTACGAGAGATTTATTAGTTTCCTTTAATGCGGCCAAGGGCGAACAGTCGTTAAATTCATTGCGGGATACATTTAAACGAACCAAATTTCTTAAATTAACAATAGCTGAGATATCTTCAATCTTATTTTCTCTTAAATTAAGTTCGCGCATTGAAACCATATTCTCTAAAGGAGAAATATCCACCACCCCAAACTTTCCAGTTATATGACGATTTGATTGAAGGGATAGGAAATTTAACTTTACCAAATTCTTTAGTGGAGAAATATCTTCTAAATGATTTCCGCCAAGACTTAGAAAAAATAGCTTGGTGGCATTTTTTAAAGGTGAAAGATCGCTAATTTGATTATTAAATAATTCAACATCTTCTAGGTTTTTTAAGGATTCAAGGGCAGAAATATTTTTAATTTTATTTTTACCTAAAGAAAGAATTTTCAATCCTTTTAAATTTTTCAAAAAGGAAATATCTTCTACTTCGGAATTTACCATTTTCAGTTCTTCTAAACTAGGAAGAACCAAAGGCCCCATATCCTTACCTGAAACCGAGTGCCCTATTACATTTAATCGTTTTAATTTTTTAGCACCATTTAGTGGAGAAAGGTTGGTGATTTTGAATGGAATTTCCATCCCATTTTTCCCTACTATTGGGGGCATTGATAGTTCTAAATTTTCAACTTTGGTTTGCAATTTTTCATTTAAAAAATGGCATTTAGATTTATCTTTAAAAACACTTAACAAATAATCCTTAATTTCTTTTTCAGAGAAAAATTTGTTATTAAAATCCGAAGGGTGAGCATACCAGAAAAAAGAGGATACCCCTTCCATAGCTCTTAACACCTCGCCATTTTCTCCATAAACAGTTTTTGTTGAAATTTTAAAAGGTACTGGTCCTTTATATTTAAGGGCGAGTTTTAGATACCCGGTAGTAATTGCTTCAGCTTCGGTAATTTGGCCTGGAAATTCCGCATTACAATATTCCAAAAAACCCTTTTCTTGTGCAGCAAAGGAAAAGGATGTAGCAAAAAAAGATAAAGCAATTATCAATGACGATTTAATCATAAAGTCCCCCAATTTTGGGCGCATCATAAACTAACAATCTTAAAACGACCACAAAATGATTTGATTAGTTATATTGATATTTCGCATTGCATAAAAAATGGTATTTCAATCCCTTTTTTTAAAAATTAGTTTTAAATTTTAGATAGTTATCACCGGCGATTTAAAGTAAAATTTTTATTAAATGGAAAAAGAAGTCGCCCATTTATTTCCTTGGATCCAGGATTTGGCCATTATTTTGGGTTTGGCAGGTGTTATTTCTTTTATCTTTAAAAAAATAAATCAACCAATCATCCTTGGCTATCTCATTGCCGGGGTAATCGTGGGGCCCTACACCCCTCCCTTTTCTTTAATCATTGACGAACTTGGCGTTAAAATCTGGGCCGAACTTGGGATCATTTTTTTAATGTTTGGTCTTGGTCTGGAATTTAATTTCACAAAATTAAGAAAGGTTGGGAAAATCTCTGGAATAGCAGCGACTATTGAAGTTTTTTTAATGCTTTTGTTAGGTTTTTTTGCAGGAAAATTAGCGGGATGGCCGTTAATGGATTGCATCTATTTAGGTTCCTTATTAACCATTTCTTCCACCACTATAATTATCAAATCCTTTGAAGAATTAAAATTAACCACCCAGAGATTTGCCAATATCATTTTCGGAATACTTATTGTGGAAGATTTGATTGGTATTTTAATTTTAGTCGCTTTGACCACTTTAAGCCTTAATCCAGATTTTTCAACTTTTTCCCTAATTTGGGCAGGGACCAAATTGTTTGTTGTAGTGGGAAGTTGGATTTTATTTGGAATCTTTTTAGTTCCTCTCTTAATCAACTATGTAGGTAAAATCGCCACAGACGAAATCCTTCTTATTTTATGTTTGGCACTTTGTTTGGGCCTTGTCGTTTTTGCCACCAGGTTTAGTTATCCTGCCGCTTTGGGATCTTTTATTATGGGATCTCTTGTTGCAGAAAGCAGGGAAATCGAACGAGTTAAAAAGTTGATGAGACCCATTCAGGATTTATTTGCGGCCATCTTTTTTGTTTCGATTGGAATGCTTCTTGACCCAATATTCATCTTTTACCACTGGCAATTGATTTTGGTGGTTACGGCCCTCACAATTATCGGCAAAATTATTAGTTCAACCTTGGGAGCACTTCTTTCTGGTGAAGATTTAAATACTTCCATAAATGTTGGATTTGGATTGGCCCAAATTGGTGAATTTAGTTTTATCATTGTGGGATTAGGAGTCACCCTTGGGGCCGTTGGGCCTTCTTTATATCCAGTTGCCGTCTCAGTTTCTATCCTTACGACTTTTACCACGCCTTATATGATCCGGTTTGCAAGAAGGTTAACTGAAAAAGAAATTAAAAAGAAACAATAAATTTTGATAGGATTTGGTGCCTAGGACTGGGCTCGATAAGGTGCAATTTAGTAATTTTCAAATAACCCCATCTAAAGGGCTTAAAATACCTTAAACCCTAATCAAAAGTGCAATTTAACCATTTGAGAGCAGGAGAGTCATTCTCGTCTATTTTCCCCTATTTTCGGCTATTGTGGGGAATTTTCCCCCACAGAGCCCCCTGTTTTTCAATTTTTTCTTTTTAAATAAGCGTTTTGTAATTAATTCATATTCCACCTGAACTCTCCTATTTCGGTATATAACACAGTGCGAGCAAGTCTAACCAAAAGGGAGCGAAAAACCATGAGAAACCTAGGGGAAGATCACCCATTATTCAAGGAACAATTAAAGAATCAGATCAGTACAAATAAGGAAATTCTGTTTCTATCTATGGAACAAGTTGTGGAATGCGGCGGTGGAGATGTAACTCTAGCGGCTCAAGACATTCAGAGAGCTTTTGAACTGTTTGGGCAGGGAGAAATAATTCAACCCCCCAAAACCACACTAAAAGTGACGACAAAAGGTGCTGAGCAAGGGACTGGTCTAGTGAACTTCCTTCCAGCATACGTCAATTTTGACGGTGATGAGATATATAGCGTGAAGGCACTAGGAGCTATGCCTTCAAACGTCCAAAACGGTGTGCCAAGAGCAACTGGCTTAATTACTTTGTTTGATTCTAAGACCAAGTCTCCTCTCTGTATTATGGATGCTCAGGTCATTTCTGCTACCCGAACAGGAGCAGTATCACTACTTGCGGCAAAGAAGTTTGTTAGACCAGATGTTGAAGAGATCGGAATGGTTGGTGCTGGAGTAAACATGAGGACACAGCTTCTTGGTATCAAAGCGGCCATTCCTGGCTTGAAAAAGGTGAGAGTACATTCAAGAGGAGAGAGTAAATACCGTTTTGCGATTGAGATGTCAGAGAGGACTGGATTGGAGATTATTCCAGTGGATACCGCTAAGGAAGCAGTTTCTGGGCTTGATATGATAGTAACTTGCCTCCCGAACGTAAGCCAACCAGTAGTGATGTCAGATTTCGTGAAATCCCACGGAGTAACTGTATTCAATATAGGTTGCTACGAATGTGAAGATACCCTCCTTAAGAGAATGGACAGAGTGGTTGCAGATATTTGGGAGCAGGGAAAACATCGAGGTGCCCAGACCCATGCTATCGCTGTGAAAAATGGAGTGATCAATGAAAATATGGTAGAAGATCTTGCTCCCGTCCTGACTGGTAAGAAACCAGGTCGCCTTACCAAAGATGAGAACATCTTCTTTTGCCCTACAGGCTTGGGCTTTGAGGACGCGGTCGTCGCATGGAGAGTTTATAATAGAGCAAAGAAATTGGGCTTAGGAACTAAGCTCGATCTTTGGAAAACGCCAAAGTGGATCTAATGATTACAAAAACTGAAATTCAACCAAAACCGATTACAATAGCTTGGGTTGCCACAGCTTTAATTGCTTCTTCGATTGAACCACTAGTTGTTAAGCTAGGGTACCGAGGAAATGCCACTGCTGCTCAATTACTAATCCTTAAACTTATTTTCGGAGGGCTATTCATAGCCCCAATTTACCGCCATATCCATTGGGTAGGTAAGGAAAAGCTGAGAGCATTATTGTATGTTTCTGGCTGCTTTATCCTAAATTACTTGTTCGTCTTTTATTCTCTCACAACTATTACTGCGACTGTTCTAATTACAATTATCACTACGACTCCTGCGGTGGTAGCGATCATCAACCAGTTCCGTTCACATGAGATTGCAGGGCCAAAGTTTTGGCTTGGTTTTGGGATCTGCTTTGTCGGCGTGATTCTGACTATAGATTTCTTCAATTCAAATACGGCCACTCTTGATCCAATGGGCATCTTGCTTGCCTTCATGTCAGTAGCGACTTCAGCAATGTACCGTACCAAGATGGAGGCTATTACCAAAGAGATTAAACCGATCACGATCTCTGCTTACATCTTTGGAATCAATGCCATCATAGGGATTTTATGTATCCCATGGATTGGAAAGGTAGATACCCAAACCTGGCAACTGGCAGCTTGGATTGGATTTGCTGGAGCAATTGCCAACGTGGCTTTTATTTCAGCACTTAAGCTAATAGGATCTACTCGCATCTCGATCTTAACTGTCCTCCAGAGGCCTTTGGTTATAGTCCTTGCAGCACTTCTATTGAAGGAGCCGTTGAATAGCACTCAAATCCTCGGAATTGGTATGGTCTTGATTGGTATCCAGTTGGCCAAGGTAGTGAAGAAAGAAACTTTATCGAATGTAGAAGTTGAGCCAGTTTTACTGATTCAGAAAACGGAATGAGTATGCGAAGACCAATTTTCAAGTAAGCAAGATCGTCCTAGAAGACTAACTAATTTAAATGAAGGCTGAATTTCTTTTTCTAACCCACCAAGTGACTTCAATAGCAATTATCCCACCTATTGCAGCACCAGTAATCCAAAACATTGTGAGCGAGAAAACTAGGTTTCTTCCCATACAAACAAAAGCTCCGATGGACAAAAGTCCTAACCCAAGAACCTGTAAAAAACGGGTCTTCCTAATTATTCTCAGCTCTTCTATTCGCAAGATTAGAGATGCTGCCAACAGACTAAAAGTCAGAAAAATTGCCCCACAAACCATCATGCAAGTTTCCATCCCAAAGCTCATCACAAACTTAGTGAATTCATTACCAGAGTGATGTGATTGGCCCATTCCAAACTGTGAGCAAAACGTAAGTGAAATTGGGCCAACTATTACGTGGCCTAAAACTAGCTTGCCAAAAACCATCCAGATTGGCGGATTTAGATCCCGTTGAATCCTATTGTGAATTTTTTTTGAAAGATGACTAGGAGGTATAATTGAAGGGGTATCGAGAAACTTATTAAAGTCCTCTTTGATACTTTGATTCCCATCAATCTTCATAATTTCTCTCCCATCTATCCACTAAAGCAATACGGTTTAAGACCAAGTTTTGTGACTAACCAACAAAAGAGGGAATTATTTCCGGAAATTTTGAAGTCCTAAATTGGCCCCAATTTTTTTAAAGGTCTTGACATTTAGCGTCTTTTAGGAGAAAAGCGGCGAAAAATCATTAATCTTTTAAAGGAATTACTCAATGCACGCTCCAAGACTTTTAACTCTAGTTTTGACCTCTTTTTTATCCATTTCTGCCTTCTCATTTTCAGGTTGGGATGAAATCAATTCTCCAGATAATTTTGAAACTAATTTTATCACCAGATTTAGAATGTTACCATTAAGCGCGGTGCTTAAGAAAAAGCCCTGGACCGCGAGTTATTGGCCAACTTATAAAGGTGGAATTACTTATAGATGGCTTACAGATGAGGTGGTATATCCCCATGTTGGGGTCAGCAAGAAAGGAGTTAATTATCTTTCTCCTGCAGAAAAATATGACCTATATTTAGGTAGGACTGATTTTCCCCTAACCAACTATGAATTAAAAAGGACCGGAATTCGAACCAAAAAAAATATCCCGGAGTGGGAAGGTATATGCCACAACTGGGCACCGGCCTCTTACCTTTTTGATGAACCAAATCCTATTACCGTAACCGGAAAAAATGGGGAAAAAATTCATTTTGGGTCTGCTGATTTAAAGGCCCTTCTATTTATCAATTTTGAATTAAGCAAATCTGGTGAAAGGACTAAATATTTAGGTTCAAGATGTAGTTTGGATAAAACAAATGGAAATTTCTATGACGATTCCGCTTGTTCAGATACCAATGCAGGGGCCTTCCACGTGGTATTAACCAACTATATAGGACTTAGAGGTCAGTCATTTGTAATGGATAAAATCAGGGAATCTGAAGTTTGGAACCAGCCAATTGAAGGTTATTCCATTAAAATTTTAAACCAAAATAGAGGAGCCTCAGAGGGAGCTGCAGCAGGAACTGTTAGAGAAGTTGTAGTGGAAGCAGTGGTTAGATGGGTGAATGAAGTTGAAAATGAATGGGAAAAATCCGGAACCAATCTTAAAGTATCAAACTATAAATACAGATTGGAGCTTGATTCTAGGGGAAGGATTATTGGGGGGGCATGGCTATCTTTTGAAAGACCAGATTTTATCTGGACTCAGTCAAAACCAGGTTTTACCGGATTTATGGCACCTCTTAAAGAATTATACGAAATGTCAGTTCGTTAAAAAACTTTTTAGGGTTCTTCTTCTTTTGGGGATGAACCAGACATTTTTAAGATGGTAATTGCACCCTTTAAAACCACTATCGAAATAATCAAACCAATTATTAAATCCGGAACATTTGATTTGAAATAGGCCAAGGTAGTGAAGAAAGAAACCTTATCGAATGTAGAAGTTGAGCCAGTTTTACCGGTTCAGAAAACTTAATGAGTATGCGAAGAACAATTTTCAACATAAGCAAAATGGATTGTCCCTCTGAAGAACGAGTGATTCGTATGAAACTTGATGGGATAAATACAATCAAGCTGATGGAATTCGACATTCCTGGAAGGAAGCTAACCATTATACATGAGGGAGAACCTTCTGAACTACTTGATAAGTTGATTCCCCTCAACTTTGGCACAACTTTGGTTGAATCCAGAGCTACAACTTCAAGTGTAGAGCTTTTAGAAGCAGATCATGAAAATGAAGCGAAGATCCTGAGGATTTTATTGATTCTCAATGGAAGCATGTTCGTCATTGAGCTAATGTTAGGGCTATATGCTCAATCCATGGGTCTGATCTCAGATAGTCTGGACATGCTTGCGGATGCCATCGTCTATGGTTTGAGTCTTTATGCAGTTGGGAAGGCTATTTCCCAAAAACATAGGGCAGCTAAGTTTAGCGGCTATTTCCAGATGATTCTTTCCTTAGGGGTGCTAGTTGAAGCGGTCAGAAGGTTTTTCTATGGAAGTGAGGCCCTTGGAAGTTTAATGATTGGAGTCTCTTTATTGGCCCTTCTGGTAAATGTCGCTTGTCTTGCTCTAATTTCCAAGCATAAAGACGGTGAAGTTCACATGAAGGCTTCTTGGATCTTTTCGGCAAACGATGTAATCGCCAACTTAGGTGTGATCGTGGCTGGGGGATTGGTAATGCTAACAGGCTCTAGTATTCCTGATCTAGTGATTGGAGTTATCGTATCCTTAATAGTCTTTAAAGGTTCGTTGACGATTCTGAAGCTCTAAGGGGGGCGGGTCTAAAAGCTAGATAAGAACCCAAAGAACGCTGCCAGGCATATAGAGAAATTTTCTTTATAAACTATGGTAAACGTGTCTTTTCCCCCGTCTTATTTTGGTACTTTTTAAATCCATTTTTTGTCTTAACTATGTACTTATAAATAAGTATATAACTATATAATAATATTAATTTTATTATTAAATTATTGTTTTTAAGTACAACGAGACAAAAACTTTCAGCAGCCCCCGATTATTTTTTTTAAAAAAATTGGGCGGCGGCGCAAAGCCTTTATAAATAAATGTATCGGGGTGCTAGAAGTTCTTTCGTCTTGTTGTACTTATGTACTTAAACAATTCAGGAAAATAATATAATGCCCCTAAACTTCTATTTAGAGGCATTATAGAAAAAACCTACTTCCCAGAAATAAGACAAAATCCTTAATTATAAGCTAGGGGGTTTCTTTTTGGGCCTTCAATTTTATCAAAGGATACATCTATAAGATTTAAATCGAAGGTATATGCCCTCTGTTGTTTCTCACCAAAATAAGGTCGGGCTTGATCTGTCTTAAAAGCCCTATGCCTTTTTAGCATTTGATTCATTTCTTTAGGGTGATGCCTGTATCTTTTTAACGTCTTGATGGACTCCCCAACCCTTACATGAAGTAGAGATTTTTCCTTATCAACAATGAAATGCTCCCCCTGAGCGCAATGGACCTTAATTTGCTCAAAAAATTCATCCGCTTCCACTGGGGATTCTTGGACCGATTTTAGTTTATGGTGCGCCATTTTTATGGAATAGGCCTCACATTTTTCCACATAGTTGGGAAGGTCAAATACCTCAGTCAAAATCTTTACCAATGCCAAAGGTAAGGCATGGGTATCTGATATTCGGTCATGCCCCACTTCCTTATGGATTTGTTCAGAGTAATCCCGAACACAAGAAATAACTTTTTCTTTTATTTCCATCAATTTTTCAATGGTCATTTTGCCAATACCTGACAACTTATTTTCCATAGCCAAATCCCTTAGCTGAATAAATGCTTTTTTTGATTCCTCAGTTAAATCCTCCAGAGCAAATTCATAGGAAATTACTCTTTGTTTTGTTGCCTCCATTTGAAAAAACTCTTTATTTTGAATGAAGATCAAGGAAGTTTTGCACTCCATCACTTTGGTTGTGTTGTCATTAGAGAAGGCTGCCCTAGTCTGCAAGGGAAGTCCGTCAAAGATGGTTAGTAATTGGTTCTCATCCAACTTAATTTTCTCCCCTTCATTTGCCTCTAAAATAACTGCGGGGATGTGGGATCTTTGAGCTAATGCCCGAAGTATTCCCTTAAGGGTACTGGCACCCCCTACACTTTGACCGTCTTTAGTGTCAAACGCATAAGCATTATTTTGAGTCCTAACTAGATTGGTCTTTCCTGTTTGAGCATCTCCATGTCCCGAAAGAAATGGAAAAAATCCTAAGGAATCCAAAATGAAATCTCTTAGATAAGTAGCAACATAAAACCCCGCAAAGAGGAGTCCCTTCTCCCCCCATGCTCTATAAAGCAATTCCCAATATCCTCTATAGTCGGCTTCCCCAATTATTTTGACTCCACTTTTATAATTGAAAGGGAAAACATTTATTTCTGGAATGAATCCACTCTCATTCTTATAAATAACCTTGCCCAATTTAGTGATGGCAAAATCGTCAAAAATGAAAGATTCAGTTTTCTTATCAAATCCCGCATGGGGGATTTCCCTAATTTCCAAGGATTTTTGTTTTAAAATAAAATCCACTAAGGCAGTAATGTTTAATGAGGAAATTTTGGAATTTACCATCGCCCGATTCATAAATGCTTTTTTCATGGCCTCCGCAGAAACAAGGGCATTACTATCTAGTTTTAATTCAAATTCCCTTCCCTCTGATTTTAAAATATAGATACCTTCTCTAGATTCTAAAATTCCCTCATTAGACACCTTCACATAAGAAGGACGAAGGATTCCATTGAAAAGCGCTGTATAGATAGGCCTCCCTTTTGTGTTAAGACCATAATGTATAGTCCTCCCATTAAATTCAAAAATAGGGACTGGGAAAGGTTTATTTTCCTCAAGCATTTTCTGATGAAAATTCTCCATTGTCTCACTTCCGTTTTTTACTTCCTCCGTATTCAAATTAGTAGGGCAAGGATCTACGTTTGTCCCTTCATCATTTAAAAATTCATTCTCTGTATGTATGTTTTTCATTTCATTTCTCCTAAATTTGTTTTGGGTACGTTTAAAGTGCACCCGATTAGTTTCAATTTATAAGTGCCATTGGGCAGGGTTATTTTTTCCATAAAATTAACCCCTTTATTCTAATTTGAATTAAATCCTCTTCCTCAAAGGTTAGAACGACCAAATTCCCAGGTCCCCAAAACTGTAGGCAATGAATTAGGAAAGCTTTCGCTTCTTTTAGTTTTTTTGGGATGGGAACTTCTTTGACAATTTTTGGCCCCAGTCCTGAGCCATAACCGTCTACAGTTAGAATTACTGCATCTTTTCTTTTATTTAGTTTTAAATTAGAAACTGGGAAATAATAATCATTTGCATTTAACTTTTCGGGTCTTGATTTAATACAAAAAACTTTCATAAAATATATCTCCAATCAGTGCCTGGCAGGGAATCGGGAGATACCTCTGCCAGGCTAGTTTTAAAAAATTTAGCTTTATTTATTTAAGCGGAGATTTCTCCGCGAAGACTTATCCAGTAATGGATAAGACTAAAATCAAAATGAATATTTCGGCTTTAATTGGAATTAGAGCCTTAGTGGTATAGGTGACACATCTATTGGAATGCTCTTTTTGTTCTAGGGGCGGTTTGGATTTTGGACCGGACAGTAAATGGAATAAATCCCCAAGCATAGCCTCTTTTAACGACCGTATTGGCCTGAAATTATCCCACATCTCCTTAAGCTGTTCGGAATAGGTTTTAAGAGAATCCATTATTTGCTTAAGTTTTTTTGATTCGTATCTAGGTTCTTGCTCAGCCTCATTAGGTTTGGGAGCAAAAATATCATAAATATTTTTATTAGCTTTTGGATTTGAATTTGATAAACTACTCATACGATGTTTTTTATAAGGGGTGAGATTTGTTTGGTTACAGCTCACCCCTTTTCCTTTTAAAGAGGTTTCCCCTATTTCCTTTATTAAATATAATTAAACTATAAAAGCGTTTCATCATTCAACTTAAATTTACTTGCATCCAGGTCCCTTTGGGAATAGTAGTAACGTCCCCCAAATAAAATATTGACCTTCACCTTTTTTCAAGGATTTAGAGAAAAAATATTTCTTTACTGATCGTACTAAATTCGTAAAATAAAAAAATATTTATTATTTTTGACAAAATTTTGTAAATATTTTTATAAACAACCATATCTTTTCTTTCTTGTAACCACTTTTCTTGAAAAAAATAGATATAAATTGCATAAGAAAAATAGATTGAAAGTTATCAACTCTTTTAATAGACGGACTTAATTCAAAACAATGAAGCAAGAAGAAGAAGAATATTTTACTCTCCCTAAACTAGCCGAGTATTTGGCCATGTCTAAAAGTAGTATTAGAAGATTAGTCTATTGGAAAAAAATTCCGGTAACGCGAATAGGTAGATTATTAAGGTTTAAAAAATCCTCTATTTATGAGTGGCTTGAATCTAGTACAGAACAGCCGATGGACCTTTAAAAGTTGTGATGGATGGAATATGTTCGCTTATTAAGAAGGCTTAAATATAGCCATTACATTCGAATAGAACGACGAGAAGACTTTCTTACTTTCAATAAACACCAGGAGTATTTATGGAAGTAATTAAAAGAAAATCCGGTTACAAATACCGGGAAGAAATCATTATAGCTTGTAAGAGGATAAGGAGTACTGCCTTCCCTAGAAAAATTGATGCCAAAGCATGGAAACACAGAATGGAAAAAGAAAAGTATTCCATGATGGCCAATGGAGAGGATTCAATTCTAATTAAAGGAAATAAAACTTTTAAAGAATATTCCCTAAATTGGCTAAATAAGATTGTTAAAAACGATTTGGCCCCTAGAACTTATGAATCCTATGAAAGTATTTTAAGAGTCTATTTAAACCCCCTTCTGGGCCATTTGAAGCTAATAGAGATAAAGGAAAGACATGGAATAGAGTTTATTAATCAGCTAAGAGAAAAGAGCATTTCACCTAAGGGGATTAATAGTAGAATGAGTCTGGTAAAAACCATCTTAGGTAGAGCCGTTAGGGATAAATATCTGCCAAGAAATCCATTTGAGTATATTTCCAATCAGAAATTGGATTTAAGACCAGATACTTTTTGGACAAAAAAGGAAATATCCCAGTTCCTGATGGTAAATGCTAAAGACGCACTTTATCTCCTATTCTATGTAGCACTTCATACAGGAATGCGTTTAGGTGAGCTTTGTGGCCTTTGTTGGGATCGAGTGGATTTTGAATTGAATCAAATTACCATTTCAAGAGTCAGGGATAAAATAAGTCTAAAGGAAACTACCAAATCAAACCTTAAAAGGGTTATTCCCATGTCCCCTGGTGTCCGGGGTCTTTTATTTAATATGAAACTTAAACCCGTCTCAACGGAGCATAGATTCATTTTTAAAGGAGCTAAAGGTGAACCAGTGGAATATGGGCATGTTTACAGGGATTTTAAAAAGGCACAGAAAAACGCAGGATTTACTTCTTTAATTAGGTTTCACGATTTACGCCATACCTTTGCTAGTCAATTTGTAATGAATGGTGGCAATCTTTTTGATCTTCAAAAAATCCTAGGCCACACCCAAATAAACATGACTATGCGGTACGCTCACTTTTCCCCAGATCACCTTCAAAATTCAATTAAGTACATTGATTTTGGAATGAATCCCCCACATATCCCCCACGGAAAATTAGAAGAAAATAATTTGTCTTTAATTTCTAAGGGTTAAATAGGATTAAAAAGGATTGGTGCCTAGGACTGGGCTCGAACCAGCACGGATCTCTCCACACGCCCCTCAAGCGTGCGTGTCTACCAATTTCACCACCTAGGCACAAATTATTGGGCTGAAATTACTTGGATTTTGGAGAGTTGGCAAATATGACACGTTAAATTACGGGAGATAATTTTCTAATTCATCCAAGTAATACTTTATTCTTTCCTGAGTTATTTCTATAAGATCGAGTTGTTTTCTTATTAAGGTCAAACGATCATCAATAAGCTCAAATCTTCCAGTGACTTCTTCTCTAAATTCGACGTCTGGGGAAAAGTCATCCTCCAATGGAAAGTTTTTTGATGCTGGAAAAGTTACTAAATTTTTATCTTCTCTCATGACAATCTCCTGGTATTTATACCTTTAAATATGCAAATACCTTGCCAGGATGGGATCCTCATAACCCCTTGAATTTACATAATTTCAGTTAGTTAACTGTATGATTTTTTGCCTAATTGGATAAATTTTTGACAATCTTTTAACCTTTATAGTGTGGAAGAAAAACAGCCAAATTGCATAAGATGCAAGTACTATTTTATTACTTGGGATCCCCACGCTCCAAGAGGTTGCAGAATATTTGGTTTCAAAAGCGATAGACTTCCTTCCCAGATTATTCAAAAAGAAACCGGTAATCCTTGTTTTTCATTTGAAGAAAAAAAACCAACTAAAGAGACACGGAAATAGGAATTTCTTTTCCTTGGCTAAAATAAGATGGTCCAACACTTGTGATTTTCCCACCTCCTATACATCTATCCCCAAGATAAAATACTATTGCTTGACCTGGAGTAACAGATCTTTGAGGTACGGGAAAAGAGACATAAATTTTTCCATTTTCAAATTTTTCAATAATACAATCTTGATCGGGTTGCCGGTACCGAACCTTGGCCTTACATTTAAAAGGAAAGGTCAAATCAAGGGGACTTATCCAGGCCAATTCTTCTGCCTCCAAGGTGTCTGAAAACATGGCAGGATGCCGAAGTCCCCTTTCAACATAAACGATATTTTTTTGTATATCTTTTCCTAAAACAAACCAAGGTTCCCCTTGCCCTCCAAGGCCTAGTCCCTTTCTTTGTCCAAGAGTGTAAAATGCTGCTCCGGTATGTTCCCCTACTTTGTTTCCAGAAAGGTCTTGGAAATCCCCTTTTCTAAATTCAAGATAATTTCCTAGAAAGTTCTTAAAATTCCGCTCCCCTATAAAACAAATACCAGTAGAATCTTTTTTATCCTTGGTTTTAAGATCATAATCTCTTGCGATTTGGCGAACTTCTTTTTTTTCCAGGCTTCCAATTGGAAAAAGGACTTTTTTTAAAACATCTGATTTGACCGCATAGAGAAAGTAAGTTTGATCCTTGCCCAAATCCCTACCTTTCAAAAGATTTCCAAATTCATCGGTCTGGCAATAATGTCCTGTTGCTACAAAATCTGCTCCCAATTCCAAGGCCTTTTCATAGAAAACTTTAAATTTAATTTCCCTATTACATAAAACATCGGGATTGGGAGTTAAGCCTTTTTTGAAATCCGAAACAAATTCATCAAAAACTTTTTCTTTATATTCTTTTTCAAAATTAATGCTGTAATGGGGAATATCCAATTTTTTGCAAACTGAAACCACATCCTCATATTCAAGGGATGCCCTGCATTTGCCATTCTTATCAAGCTCGTCCCAGTTTTTCATAAAGAGCCCAATTACGTTATATCCCATATCCTTCAAAAGGACGGCACATACCGATGAATCGACTCCTCCAGACATTCCTAGAACCACTGTTTTTTTCATAGCAGCATTTCTTAGCAAAATAATGGGCATTTTCAAAGAGACTTGTTCTAATTTTCCTTGAGTTGGTCCAGATGTAATTCTTCGATAAAACGAGGCATAAGTGCTAGGATTTCCTGAAAAAAAACCTTGGGACATTTTTTTAGGGGTATTTTCCGTCCCAAAACTTTGTTTAAAAGGGAAAAATGAAATAGTTCATTTTCCCCTTTTTCCCAGGCCAGTTGATAATCTGAAAGCCTATATTGATGATTTCCTAAAATTGGGTTTTGGTCGGTCAAATCTCCCAGATCCCTTTTAAATTCTTTTTTTATACCATTTTCCAAAAGCTTGGATTCAAAAAAGAGGATTTCCCGAAGTTCCTTACCCACCTCCATTTGGAATTGTCCTTCGATATCCACTATTTTTTTCCTTAATTCTTCAATTTTCATCAGTTTACAAAATAGGATTGCTCCCGTTTCTCCTCATCAAACATTCCTGTTTTTGAAATAAATCCAGTAGCAACTAGTCTCGCGGTACCATCCAGAGATTCATAAAAAACAACCAATTTTCCTTTCTCTAAAGGTCCTTCAATTTCCCTTTCCATTTTAACCACTGCAATTCCATTATTACCAGGAAATACCACGCAGGAAATTTTCTCGCCAACTGGGGTCAGGGTTAAATAACAGGTAATAGGTATGGTCAAGTCTACATCCCAAAAGGAATTGAACAAGGAAACTTCCAAAAGATCCTGCACAAATTTTACGTTTTCCTTTAAAACCACCTGATTTTTACTTAAATCAAAACCAATAACTGCAGCATCCGAAGGGATATTATAACTCCATGAAGACAGATTTTTCATTCCTAAATAAAAATTATAAATACCGGTATGATTTCCATAGGCCACTTTTGTTACGTCATCAATAATTAACCCTTCAAACCTCAGGGATAAGGGAATATCTCTTTCAATCATAGAAATTATTTTTTCCGGATCACGCATGCAAACTGCATTTTGTTGATTCGACTTGCCAAAATCATGGCCAATGGTTTCGGTAATTTTTTCAATTTCAGCCTCGGTAAGTTTCCCCAAAGGAAGGAGTAATTTTTCCAAATGTTTCTCACGAAGACCCGATATAAAAAAGCTTTGATCGTTTTCCCTTCCACGAAATAATTTAATTCCTTCAGCGTCTTTAGAAAGATTTGCCACATGCCCTGTGGCCACAAAATCAATAGAAAGGTCTTTTGCCTTTTTTATTAAACCTTCAATTCTTAATATATTACATTCGAAGCAGGGATTAAAATCTTCTCCCAAGAGCCTAGCACTTAATGCTGGTGAAGTTACTTTTTCAAAATACTCAGATTTTAAATCAACAACAATAAGTTCGATCCCTAAAATTCCGCAAATTTCCTTTGTCCTTTCAAAATCATTTAAAGAGCAACTACTTTCTAAATCTCCCATTAAAAAAGAGCAACCAGTGACCTTGAATCCCTGTTTTAGTAATAGATAAGCTGCCGCGATGGAATTTCTTCCTCCAGTGAAAGCTAACAGAACATTTTTTTGAGTATCCATCTATTCACATTATAAACCCATTTAAGATTGAAGATAAATAAGAACATAGTGCATCTAACGAGTCTTTTTCATTTTCGAAAAGGTTGACATCAAAGGGAGGCTAAAATGATAATCATTATTTATGAAAACAAATAAAGAAATTAAAAAATTAAATTTTATCGATATCTTTTCTGGAGCTGGAGGACTTTCATGCGGACTCGAAATGGCAGGACTCAATTGCCTGTTAGGAATTGATAATGACACTCATGCCCTGTCCACCTTCGCTCAAAACCATCCAAAGGCCAAAGTATTCTGCGGGGATGTGAAAAATCTTACCTATGATCTCCTTTCTGCACTAACCCAAAGACGGCCTATTCATGCAATCGTAGGTGGGCCTCCCTGTCAGGGTTTTTCAACTGTTGGAATTGGAAATCCTAACGACAAAAGGAACTCTCTTTTCCTTCAATTTCTAAGAATTACCAAAGAAATAAAGCCCTACTTTGTAATAATTGAAAATGTCACAGGTTTGCTGGCAAAAAAAAATGAAAAAAGTCTTCGCGCAATTTTAAGACAATTCAATAACCTTGGTTATAATCTTGATGTACAAGTTTTGCCTACTCATCTTTTTGGCGTCCCTGAACATAGAAGACGAACCATAATTTTAGGTACCAGAATTAATTCTGTGCCCATTTTTCCCAAACCAAGTCATGGGGTCCAAAAGGGAAATAAATTTATTCCTCCAATCACGGTAGGCGAAGCACTATCTGACTTAAAAGATTCCAACGGCATAATTCATAACCACGACCTTGAACAAGCATCGATAAAAAATAAAATCGACCTTTTGAGATTAAAAAATATCCCTGAAGGGAAAGGAATTAGATATAAATCCGATGAGGATAAATATCTCTCCAAGGATCTAAAGCTAAACATTGATTGGGAAAATTTAAGGGAAAGGCGATTTAGACAAATGAAATTCCAAAGGCTCAATCGGAATTCCCCCAGCCCAACTATAATGACCCACCGTTATGGATATTACCATCCAACTGAACATCGATTTTTAACCGCAAGGGAAGCCGCAAAATGTCAAAGTTTCCCTAACAATTTTATTTTTCTTGGCCCAATTACTTCGCAATGGAGGCAAATAGGTAATGCTGTGCCACCATTACTAGGTAAGGCATTGGGAAATTCTTTAAAAAAGATGTTTAAACTGGCCGAAGAAGAATCAATTCCAGGAAAATCAATTAAGTTAGACAAAATTATTCTTAAAAGAAAGGAAGCCTTTCATTATAAAGAGGCTACTATTTAGGAAGTTGTAAAGTAAGGTCCATATCTTTTCTAAAAGCTTCATAATCGGAGAGGTCCGATAAATTTTTTGTCGATAATTCCGTGGCCTTTTCAGCAAAGGCCTGAATGCATTCAGCTTTGACTTGATCAAGTAGTGCCTGCGACTTTGCTATCAAATCGATTGCATGAATGGCCGATTCTTTAGCTCCCTGAATATACTTTTTTCTTTCCCATTTTTCGATTTTTCCGTCTGCGGATTCTTTTTGGGATTTTGCTATTTTAAAGGCACCTACAGCATTATTCCTCTCGACAATGGCGCCATTGTATTTATCTAAACATATTTGAATATCTGCCTGAACCAAACCGGAAAAAAGAAAAAGTAATAGTAATCTCATGGAAGTGCCTTTTTTAAATTTTTTCATTACAATTAACATAATAAGGCACAAATCCACGATGAGAAAACTTTTAATAACTATAATTTTTTTCCCCTTCCTGGCCCTGGGGAACGGTTGTTTTGAAACCAGGGCGGCATTGGCCTTGCATACCAACCACGCTCGTTTGGTTATTGCTGAAGTAGATAAATGCAAATCAACTATTTCAAAATATTTTCTGGAAATGGATACGACTTTAGACTTGATCTCAGGGATTCGAAAAAAAGACTACCTTTTGACTCTGAAACTCCAAGGATTTGCCATAAATATTCTGGAAAAACTGGCCAAAAACGCTCGGGAATTCAGACCAAAAAATTTAATTTTAGTCCCCTCCAAATCCTTAAAAAAAATGAAAAATTATTTAGAATTTTTTAAGGAAATTCAAAAAGCAATTAATTGTAAAATTGTCCTTCCAAATTTAGAAACTGAAAGTATTTTAGGATTTTTAGCAGCAAAACTTAAAGTTCCCAAGGGACCTAATCCTTTAATGTCATGGACGATAAATGACAGTGGAACATTTTGGGTGATTGAAGATCAAATTGGTGGATTTAAAACCTTTTTTGAAAAAATAAGCCCCTATATATTCAAGGATATGATAATTGAAGGAGTGCTTAAAAAAGATCACTTAAAAGTTTCTTCACCGAATCCCCTGGGACTTGAAAAAGTAACTGAAGCAGAAAAACTTTTAGAAATTTATGTAAAATACAATCTAGACAAGTTTCTTCAAGAGAAGGCCTCTACCTATAAAATGGTTGGTATAGGAAATTTTTATTCCCATTTAGGTGAACCTATCCATGGCCTGCTACCTATTGATCTACTCAGAACCTCCCTTGTAAAAACATCTAGTCTTTCAGATGAACAAATTGGAGGAGAATCTCCTGACCTTCAGGTAACCAATTTGATTTTGGCCATCAAAATGATGGAGACTATGGGGATTTCAGAAATAACACCTGTCTCTGTAAATGAAGCAGATGGCTCCCTGGTTTTTGAAGATTTTTGGAAAGCTAGTTAAAAATAAGGGCCAAGATCTCTTCATAACTTTTACAAACTGGAAATCTGGCCCCGGTTAAATCATAATCTCTTTTTAAATTGATGCAGTTTAGACCCTTCAATTGAAGATTATCCGAAAGCTTGTCCCCTATCATAAAACTTTTTGATAAAATTATTGGAAATAATTCGCAAGCAAGAAGGGCCATCCCAGAACCTGGTTTTCTAAGGAGAGATTGCTTTTTATATTCTTCTAATCCTTCTTCGGGATGAAATGGAGAATAAAACCACCCGTCAATCCTTCCTCCCAATTTATCAATTTCTTTTTGTAAATGATCATGAAGTTTTAATATATCTTCCTCAGTGTACCAACCCTTGGCCACTCCAGACTGGTTGGTTAAAACAATTACCGGCATATTTTCTTTATTAGCTGCCCTAATTATAGGAATAACCCCCTCATAAATTACGGCCTTTTCGGGTTGATATAAATAACCCAGATCGACGTTTATAATTCCATCACGATCCAAAAATAATGCTTTTTTTAGGTTTTTAAAATTTTGGTAATCTTTATTTTTTCCAAGGGGAATTCCTTTAAAAGAGATAAATCTTCCCGCGAAAAATTCTCTGAGCGATCCTTGTGTGCCAAGAAACGCCCCACATGGAAGGAAACCATCGTAAATATAAGAATCCGGATCTTTAATTTTGGAAATCTCAAAATTTTGATCAATAAGAAAAAGATCATCGCCAAAATTTTTATTATAAAAAAGTCCTATGGAATTTTCTTCTGCAAATTTTAAAAAGTAAGTAAGATCAAAATTTAACCCGTCGGGAAGCTCCAAATAAAGAATTGGTTCTTTACCCATATCATTTTCAAAAATTTGCTCCCGGGTTTTTATGAAAAATATCTTATTAAATCCCATTTCATTTAGGATTTTTTCAAGGCGCTCGTCTCCAAGAACAAACGTAACCAAATCTTTCAATTCACATCCTTAGTAGAACAATTTATTTTAACTGCCGGGGTTGTAAAAACATTCATGGGTTTTACCCTTATTTGCAAAATTCCACCAGGGAAATTTATTTCAAAAGAGCTAAGCCCTGGCTTAAGGGCCTCTACCTTGGTCTGCTTTAATTTATCGGGGTGACCTATGGTTATTTTTTCCAAGGAATATTTCTCTTTTAAAACTTCTTTATGATAGTAGGTTACACGAATGATATTGGAGTCGCCAAATCCAATTAAGGGTAAAAGGCAATTTGTTAATTGTTCAGGGGAAATCCTTTCCATATCCATGAATATATTGTGTATTTTGGAATTCACCTCAAAATAAAAATTGCGAAGAATTTCTTTCATCTGGGGTGGTAGCCTGCCAGGCAAATCAGCATACCCTTTTTCAAACCAGCTTGAAAAAAATCCACCAGTATAGGCTATTCCTGCAATTTGGTGCATTTTCTTGGCCATTTTTTCAAATGATAGATCCACGACCACATTTAAATCATTTTGCCACTTTGGACTTTCTTTATATTGTGAAAAATAAGTTTTGATAAAACTTCTAACCCCCGCGCTTTTTGTATTTACGAAAGAGTTTGCCTTACATAATTTAACTGAAAGAAAAATTTTCTTTTCACCGGAAACCAAAATTAAATCAGCTTCTTTAAGGTCAAAACGAAAACCCGACATCCCCACCACAAATATATTGTCCAACCTTGAAGGAAGAATCTCATTAATTTTATTGGCCACTTCCAATGCCATACTTGGAAGTTTCTTGAATAAATATGGGTCATTTTTAAGTAAATGTGCCTCATATTTTATAAGTTTTTCTTTAATTGAACCGGTAAAACCATTGTGAAAATTGGCTTCAATTTTGTGAATTTTAGAAAGATAGAGTCCTAAAAGGTATTCAAATAAGTTACCCTTAAGTTCGTTAATGAGTGCTTCTTTTTCTGCGTGGATTATATTCATTTTTGCAACTAGCTAAGCTACCCCGAAATTCCGTAAAAATCGTGAAATTTTTCTTCTTTAAACTGATAAGAAATCAACTACTTGCATAAAACCCTATATAAATTAACCTAATGTAATTTAATGGTTTTCAAAATATTTAACATGAATTACACTGGCCCGAATGTCCGCAATATAAAATAAGGGAGAGGGAATGAAACCATTTCCATCTATCCTCTCGACGACCAAAGAGTTGTCTAGGGATCAGATTGAGGAACTTCTAACCTTGGCAAAAAAATACAAAGTTGGCCAAGATCCCCTGTTTTTTTTTAAACAAAATCCTTTCATTTTATCAACCCTATTTTTAGAAAATAGCACCCGAACAAAAACTTCTTTTGCCATAGCCACGAAAAAATTAGGCGGGCACTATATTGATTTCAACGTGGATACTTCCTCTTTTAAAAAGGGTGAAAACCTTGAAGAGACTTTGCTTACCCTTAAGTATCAAGGGGTTGATTTATGCGTAATAAGAACTCCCAACTCCAACGAATTTGAGCCCTTTAAAGAAAATCCTCCAATAAAAATAATTAATGGCGGTGATGGAATAAATCATCACCCCAGCCAAGGTCTTTTGGACCTTTTTACCTTTTTAGAACTCGGTATCCAACCCGAAGGTAAGACCATGGTGGTTATCGGGGATGTGATCCATTCAAGAGTATTTAATTCTCTAAGCGATCTTTTCCTTCGATTTGGCGGAAAAATAATAATTTGTGGGCCCAAGGAATGCTTGCCTAATTCAACTGAAAGTATTGAAGTCACAGACTCCCTGGAATACGCCCTTTCAAAAGCAGATTTGATTTATACTTTAAGAATACAAAAAGAAAGACATCAAAAACCAGTTTCCTATTATGATTCTTATCCAGAAAATTTTGGTTTAACCGTTAAAAAATTAAAAAATAATATCCCAGTATTCCATCCAGGACCAGTAAATATTGGAGTTGAGCTTTCTCAAGATGTCTTGAGATCATCTCATTACCAAGGGTACCAGCAAGTTAAAAATTCAATTTATATGAGGATGGCAATTATTACTGCCATGATAAAATATGGAAGCTGAAATTAAATTTCAAAAATCCTTGAGAAAATCTAAAGTTTTCCTTCATTTTGAAGATGGAACTTCCTTCCAAGGATATGTAAACCGCCCAAGCGATGACGGCGAATTATCAAAAGGCATCTGGGGTGAGGCAGCTTTCACTACTGGTATGTCGGGTTATGAAGAAACCATCACCGACCCAAGTTTTTTAGGCCAACATATTATTTTCACTAATTCCCATACAGGAAATTATGAGAGCAATGAAATTGTTAGGCAGTCCCAGAATGCACATGCCACCTGTATAATCTCCAGAAATTTTTCTCCCAATAAATTTTTAAATGAAATTAAAATACCTCTGGTATCCGCTTTAGACACCAGGGCCCTAACAAAATTTATTGTAAGCTCGAAGGTTTCCCAAAAATCGGTGCTAACCACTAGGGAAGCCACTCCCTCCAAAGATGAATTTAAAAATGCCAAATTAGTTTGCAATGATCTTTTTAGAGTTAGTCAAGAAAGACCAGAGGTGGTGATTAAAGGTGAAAATCCTATCGTGCTAATTAATTATGGAATGAAAAATGCGATTTTAGAAAATTTCAAGGCAATGGGCCTTCCTTTAGTTACTCTTCCCTACAACATTACAACTAAAGAAGTTCTCTCCTATAAACCCAGAATGATTTTTTTATCCAATGGTCCTGGAGATCCTAGAGATTTTAAAAAAGAGGCCCTTGAGGTTAGAGAGCTTTTATCTGCCAATATTCCCATTAGAGGGATTTGTCTTGGACACCAACTTATAACCTTGGCCCTGGGGGCAGAAATTATTAAGCTTCCTTTTGGACAGAGGGGAGCAAATCATCCATGCTTAGACACCGTAACTGGAAAAATAGTTATCACCAGCCAAAACCATGGATATGCTTCTGAAGAAAAATCATTGGAAAGGATCCTTCAAGATAATATTTTAAATAAAGAATTATTTATCAGTTTCAAATCTCTCTTTGATAAATCCATTGAGGGAATCTCCACCACAGACCACTTTTTAAAATCTGTTCAATTCCATCCTGAGGCAAATCCAGGACCCAAAGATGCAGCCTATTTTTTCGAAGAAATCAAAGATTATCTAAGTGGAAGGCCATCGGAAAAAGTGGATACTAAAAAAATTCATCCACTAATAGATGTAACCAAAAAAGTAATAAAAAATATTCCATATAAAAAAGTACTTCTTATAGGCTCAGGCCCAATTAAAATTGGTCAAGCAAGCGAATTTGACTACTCTGGAACCCAGGCCTGCAAGTCGTTAAAGGAATTGGGGATTGATGTAGTTCTTCTCAATTCAAATCCCGCGACCATTATGACTGACCCTGAAATGGCCTTTCGAACTTATATTGAGCCCATCACCAAAGAAGTTGTTAAAAAAATTATCCTTAAAGAAAAAGTGGATTCGGTATTGTCTACCATGGGTGGACAAACTGCACTTAACCTTTGCATTGAACTTGAAAACGAAGGATTCCTTAGAGAGCACAATGTTCAGCTTTTAGGTTCAAAAGCTAAAACCATTGAAATGACGGAGGACCGAGAGTTATTTGCATCTGAATTAACCGGTCTTGGCTACCATACAGGAAGGCGTTTTAAGGCCTTTTCTAAAGAGGAAGGAATATCTTTGGCCAAATCATCCGTAGGCTACCCTCTAATAATTAGAAGAGATTTTGCTCTTGGCGGAAAGGGTGCGGCCCTTTGTAGAAATGAAGAACAATTAATGGAAGTTTTCAATTCTGATCTTAAATTCCCGATTACCATGGAAAAATCCCTGGTGGGTTGGAAAGAGATCGAATTGGAAGTAATGGTGGATTGTGAACAAAATGGAGTCATTATCTGCTCCATTGAAAATGTCGATCCATGTGGGATACATACCGGTGATTCAATTACCGTTGCCCCTGCTCAGACTATATCAGATCGTTGTTACCAAAACTTAAGGTCCATGTCCCTGCATATAGCTAAACATATGGGTGTTGTTGCAGGAGGCGCAAATGTTCAGTTTGCCATAAATCCAAATGATGAGGATGATATTGTAGTCATTGAAATGAATCCGAGGGTTTCAAGATCCTCCGCTTTGGCCTCAAAGGCCACTGGTTACCCCATAGCTAAAATTTCTGCCCTACTTGCGGTCGGATACACCTTAAAAGAAATTTTAAATGATATTACCAAAACCTCTCCAGTCGCATTTGAACCGACTTTGGATTATGTGGCAGTAAAGATTCCCATTTTCCCATTTAATAAATTCCCAACTTCTTCAAAGGAACTTGGACCTCAAATGAGATCGGTGGGAGAAGTCCTAGCACTTGGAGGTAGTTTTAACGAAGCACTTTTAAAGGCATTCAGATCTCTGGAGATGGGGCTTGAAATCCCCTCGACATCTCAGCTTAAAAACTCTCCGATTCCTTTGACCAAGGAAAATGTAATAGCCAGACTTTCTCGCCCAATGGAACTTTCCATTTTAACCTGTTTGGACGCACTCAGATTGGGAATTACATCAGAGGAAATCCACAAAATATCATCGATCTCGCCATGGTTTATTAATCAAATTAAACAAATTGTTGATGTCGAAATTGAAATTGAATCACTAAAAACTAATGGCCAAATTTTTAAGAGCCCTGAAAAATTCCATTATTATAAATCCCTTGGCCTTTCAGATAAACATCTTGCCATGCTTAAAGAAAAGACCCAAAAAGAGGTTCTTGCCTTTAGGATGGAAAATAATATTTTCCCAGTTTATAAGGCAGTTGATACTTGCAGTGGCGAATTTGTGGCGAAAACTCCCTACTTTTATTCAACCTTCAACCAACACTCCGAAGCTCAATCTTTATCGAAAGAAAATCGTTCTGTATTGGTTCTGGGATCTGGACCTAATCGAATCGGTCAAGGGATTGAATTTGACTATTCGTGTGTAAAATCCTGCCAAAGATTAAAAGAAAAGAAAATAAAGGCCATAATGGTCAACTCCAATCCGGAAACTGTCTCAACCGATTACGACTCATCCGATCGTTTATATATCTCTGCCTTATATTCAGAAGACCTTTTCGATATTTTAATGAATGAAAAACCGGAAGGTGTAATTGCTTCCTTCGCTGGACAGACGGGAATCGCGGTAAGGGATCGTTTGGAAAATTCTTTTATGAAAGAATTTGGCCAATTTAATTTCCTAGGCCCTACCTTGAAATTATTGGATTTAACCGAGGATAGAAAACTTTTCGCCAGGGAAGTTGAAAAAGTAGGTCTTTCTCAAAACAACGCACAAGAAGTTAGAGGTTACAAAAACTTGGTCAATGCCATGATCGAGATTGGATTTCCTGTAATCATTCGTCCAAGTTATGTCATTGGCGGTGAATCCATGTATATCTTTTATTCCTTCGAGGATATTAATGAACTTCCTGAGGAGCATAAACTTCACTTACAAAACTCTGATACAACTTACCAGGTTGAGCCCTACCTAGAAAACGCTTACGAATATGATGTGGACCTTATTCGTGACCAATTTGGAAATTCAGTATTTACTGTATGCGAACATATAGAATTCGCAGGTGTTCATTCTGGCGACTCCGGTATGATCTCTCCTCCTGCGGCCTTAACTAGCTCGATGTATGAAAAACTTAAAAAAGTTTCCAGGGCACTTGCAGATCAACTTGGAGTGGTCGGCCCCATTAATTTCCAATATGCCATTAAGGACGGGAATATTTACCCTATCGAAGCAAATCCTAGGGGATCCAGAACACTTCCTTTCCTATCTAAGGCCTATAATATCTCTCTTCCATCAATTGCCACTGATGCAATGTTAGGAGAGAAAATTAAGCCTTGGGATCGGGAGATGGCGGATTTCTTCTGTGTAAAACAATCCACTTTCCCATTTGATAGGTTTATTCAAGACAATATAATTTTGGGTCCTAAAATGAGATCCACCGGAGAAACTTTCGGAGTAGATTTTGATAAGGAAATGGCGGTTTTAAAATCATATCTTGGGAACTATCCAAACCTATTAGGTCCTGGGAAAATATTAATCTCCCTATCTGATAAGCATAAAAGTGTTCTCCTTCCATATTTAAAAAGTATGCACCAAATGGGTTATGAGTTTGTGGCAACCTCTGGGACACATCGATATATCAAAAAACAGGGTATCCCATGCGAGGAAGTGGCCAAGATATCCAAAGATACCCAAACTGGGAGATCACTGCTTGAGATTCTTAAGGATGAACGACTAAAAATGGTATTTAATACGCCTTCCAACCAGGGGACATCAAAATCTGATGGAGAGCAAATTAGAAATACTGCAATAGCATATGGAGTTCCCTGCTTTACTCGGACAGAAAATATTAGGGCAGTTATTGAGTCTCTAATAA
>Ga0180061_1000036_pt1 | contig 30868 bp, 27 predicted proteins | sample EasRivT27_16_10D_FD_121769 | JGI IMG/M metagenome (GOLD analysis project Ga0180061, IMG submission 121769) | Soil microbial communities from meander-bound floodplain in the East River, Colorado, USA - East River metaG ERMLIBT27_16_10D | ecosystem: Environmental > Terrestrial > Soil > Floodplain ...
AGAAGAACGCAGAGAACGAGGCGCTGTAAAAGCTGAAGATCAGGTTATTCTTGATGATATGAATAGGCAGTTAGGACTAATCTCTACTGCTATTGGTGCTCCTGGTATGACAGTAGCAAGTCTAAAGACTAAAGGTAAAGCAATCCAAGATATGTGGGACACAGCACGTCGATCCAACTCTGCTGGTCCTAACTTTTCACAATCTATGGCCTTTATTGAGTCGCAAGGATCTCTCCAAGGTATGCAGCATTCTGGCAGAGCAGAGTTTGCAAAGCTGCAAGAAGCTATGCAACATCAACTTCGCACGGATGCTCATGAACTTGGAACAAACTGGGGAATCAGATACCCAGGTTCCAAAGCCCCAAACAGGCAAGGACTTGCTGATATTGCTGCTGATGAAATGGAAAAGAAATTCTACGCAGAATCTAAGGCTGATATGAGTCGAGCCAGCAACTACAATCCTTACAAAGTAAACCATGCTTACACTGTGAAGGGTTGGAAAGGTAATCCAGACAATCCAGTAAAAGCTTTCGTTGAAGCTCAGATTGGCAAAGGTGTATCTATCAACGATCAAATTCTGTTGAATACACTGCGGAAACAAATAAAAGCTGGAGTAGTACTTCCAGCAGTTGCGGCGCAAGCACTCGTTGAGTATTATCAAGAAGCTATTGATAGGAACAACAGAACGCGTGATTTTAACTTCATGAGTCTTAACAGCCAAGATAGTTACATCATTCGTCCTATGGCCAGCAAGGTTTCCACATTGGATCTTACTAACAGTCTGAGTGTAGAGAAGTTTCTTACCAATGAAGTTATAATAAGTAGGGGGGGAGAACTCGCAGCCCGCTTTGGCAGTAATCGAGCAACTACTTTGGGTCTTGGGGGTGCAGATATAGAGTCTAATACAAATACCCAAGAAGAAATATTTACTGCACCAAAACCAAAACCAAAACCAGAGCGTAAACAAACTCCTACTTCTGACGTTGGTATGCAGGGCATTAGAGGTTAAAGTAAAATACAATGGCTAATACTCCTGACAACCCATTCATGGTGGCTGCTGACATAGCTAATATGCAAGCAGGTGCATCAGAATCTATTACAGACAACATTGGCAGCTTTACCCACGCTGCGCTTGTCTCTGGTTTCGCCAGCATCTACAATACGGGCGCTGACCTTATCAATGTTTTCGGTGGAGATATTGAAAAGATTGATGTAGCAAAAAATCTAACTGATAACGATTCTGACCTTGGTGCTTACTACAAAGAGAACAAGAATGCTATTGATGTTGTTGGCTTTGCAGTAACTAGTCTTGTTCCTGGAGGACTAGCACTTAAGGGTTTGCAGATGGCTAAAGCAGGAACTCTTATTGGCCCCTATGGCCGCGCGCTGGGTTTCTTTAGTGACAACAGAACGAAGTACTTAAATGCTGCTATTGAGGATCTAGCATCTAGTGGTGGCACCATCTACGGTCAGATTAATCGGAATAAGCTTCTTGCTATGGGTTGGGGTGCAGCCGACCAGATTCTACAGGTTGCCGCCTTTGAAACAGCCGTAGCTACTACCATGAAGCAGTCCCCACTCTTGGAGAAAGATGAATTTTCTACAGTTGTTGGGAACATAATTAAAAGCAGCGTAGCTTTTGGTCTGCTTGGTGGTGGTATTGAAGCTATTGCCATCCACAGTGCATTCAAAGGTGCTAGCAAGATTATTGATTCAGATATGCGGAAGTATGACATACTTAAGCATACACAAGGTGACATGCCAGAAGGACACAAGGCATACTACCTTCTCCAGTCTATGCTGGAGCTGCCGAAGGAAGGCAAGAACCTTGAATACATGCACAGATTTCTCCCAGAAGGAGAGAAGATGGTGCTCCCAACTAAGGAAGCTTTTGAAGCTGCGAGAGAATCTGCAACTCGCAGAGGGTGGGGAGAATTGCGGGAGATGAGTAGCAAGATCGCAGGAGGTGATACTCCAATTGCTGATGCTTTTGCCCACTTTATAGAGAAGAAAGTGGTGGAAATGCAGCAAGCAGGAACACCTGATGACCAGATTCTAGACCTCATGCAGGGATATCTACTGAATGTTAGCAAAGTTAACAGAGTAGAGAAGGGTGCTGCTGATGGTTTGGGAAAGATTGGATATGTTACTGGGCAGCTTTCCACAGAAGCTCTTGCAAAGATACGAACTACTGATGACTTCCTTGCTGCTATTGTTACTCGCGCCCCAACCTCTGATACTCTCTCCAAGACTCCATACGAGTTTGTAGGAGAAGCAAGAAACATTAAGATTGGACTTGTAGGAGAGAGTGCATCTGCGCCGGTAGAGGGAAACTTTGCTCGCTTTCTTAACCCTAGTGAGGCATTTGACGCAGGCTTTGATGCTGTGATGCTCAGAAATGGCACTGTTAGAATCAATCCAGAAAGCAAAGTGATTGTGCATCGTGCTGACCCCATACTTCTTCCTCGCCAGTACTTCCACATACCTACTGGTAGTTTCTCCTTCACTGCTTTTCCAACCATTGCTGACCTTGCAACCAGTGCCAGACCTCTTTCCCTTGTAGGTAATAAGGATGCAGTAGTCGCAGGACTGGAAGGTGTGAAAGTAATGAAGCAGTTTGATGAGTTTCCACTCTCGGAGATTGACAGTATCCGCGCAAGTTCTCGATACGCTTGGGTTGCTTTCCAGAGTGGCAGAAAAGAAGAGTTTATAACGCAGGTTCCCGCGAAAGTAGCAGCTACTGACTTTCCTATGCTGGAGAGGATTTTCCAAGAAGGTGCATCAAAACATCTGACTGTGGAAATTGTAAATGCGGATGGAATTTCCAGGACGGTTGAAGATATTCTCAACTTTGGAACTTGGCTACGTGGGCAGAAACTCTCCAGTCTCCAACAGCACCTAGCAGAAAATGGTGCGGAGGACTTGCTTTCTCTTGGTGTGAAACTGAATGTAGAACCTAACTGGATTGGACGAGCAATAGCTTCCAATTTTGTAAACTCTGAAGAAGTTGCCGCAGGTTTCTCTATACCTCTGCACCGCTCCTTGTTTCCAGCCAACGTAGAAATGCGTTGGGACTTCTCAGGAAACATCAAACTTTCCAACGAGTTGGTGGCCAGCAATCCTGCTCCAATAACAACAGTTATAGGTGGGAAGGAAGTTAAGGCTGTAACCAAAGATGCTGCAAATGTGATGGTGCAGCATCTTCCTGATGGTGCTGGAAACAGTATCTACGGTATTCTTGGTGCGGAGTATGCTGTCAAGATTGGAGAGCAGCAAGCAAATGATGCTTTTGGTGCTGTGTTTGGTGCAGAGAAGTTGCAGAGAATTGTGAAACTAGATGCAGATGCAGCTATCAAGATTGCAGACCAGAGAGGCGCTGGACCTTCTACTTTTGGCTTTGCTAACGCCGACTACGGTGATCCTCTGCGTGCTACACTCCAGTATGATGGACAACTTGTAAACATTTGGACGAAGGAACGCAGTAACGCTAGCCTTACAGGATTCCAGGCAGGGTTTATAAAGATTGCTGATAACAAAGAAGCTGCGGCAGAACTTGGAATTCTTGATACTGCACTTAGAAAATCAGCTGAACAGTTTACAGTTCACCCAGAAAACAGTAAGATAATTATCAACATTAAAGCACTTGTTAAGAATGAAGATGGACAGAAGGTTGTTTCTAAAGAGAAATTAGAGAGCCTTAAGAAAGCTGGTATAAGGACTACATTTGAAATAAAGAATGATGATGTAGCAGAACACATAAGTCGCTTCGTTGACATTAACAGGCGGTGGGTAGATGAAAGAAAAGTGCTATACGCTTCCAGAGGTTGGAACCTAAACTGGAATCCAGATGTTATCCATGTTCCTCCTGTAGATACAGGGCGCTTTCCTTTCTTTGCTTTTGTTCGCCAGAAACCTGGATTCATTGGTGCAAGCAGTGAAGTTTCTATGATTACGGCTCGCACAGAATCACAGCTCCGCGCGCTTGCTGCGGAAGTTCCAATTAATGAATTTGAGGTTATCTTCAAGTCTGAGACTAAGGATTTCTACAAGGCGAAAGATAGCTACGATTATGCTCTTACAATCAAGGAACCACAGATAAATTCTGCTCTGGAGAAAGTTGGCAGACTTGCTAACTTTTTCCCAGAAACTAGTGCTGCGAATGTGATTGAGGATTACGTGCGCCACATTCAGAAGCAGGAAGCTTCCATCGTGCGCCTTGGTATGGAGACTGTGCGCTCTCAACTTTATGCTGATCTGCGCAGCCTTGGAAAGCAGTTTGAACAGATTGGAACCAGTAAAGCACAGGCTGATGTGAAGAAATTCAAGTCCCAGATTGAGAACCCATTTGAAGAATACATAAAGATGGGATTGGATATTAGCAAGCGTAGTGAATACACACTTATGCACGAAGCTAATGAGTTTACAGAATCTCTTGGTAAGACTGCATACAGAGTGTTTGGAGAGAACAAAGAGAAAGCTCTCCAAAAGTTGCTGCCTTGGGAAGAAGCAAACAAGTTGGCTGAACGCTATGGTATTGCTGGTCCTTACAGAGATGCAGATGCTTACATTGCTGCTAACTCGCCAGCAGATAAGAGTCTGACGAAGGAGTTTGTAGCAAAAGCGAATATGTTTATGGTGAATTTCACCCTGCGTCTGGATATGGCGCAGAGCCTTATTAACATCATCTCTACACCCGTTTTGCTTTCTACAGAAATGGCAAGTATCCGGAACCTGGTAGCGAACGACTCTGCACTTGCTGGGAAGTTGAATGAACTCAGAAGCATTGCGGTTCCTGGGGAAAACTTCCGCGTTCCTTCTACTGTAGGACTCATTGCTGGAGCAATCAAAGAGTTTTGGGGACCAGAAAAAAATGCTCTTATTGCTCGGTACACCAGCATTGGTGCTATCAAAGATACAATGAGCAAGTATCATGAAATGATAGACCATCTTTCTGTGGTTCCAGGACAGGCTGTCAGTAAGTACAAGGAGCTTGGAGACAAGGCAGTAGAAATTGGTGCAAAATTCTCTGGTAATCTTTGGTCCGAAGAGTTTACACGCTTTGTAAGTGCCAATGTGATGCACCGCCTTACCGATCCTATTGTTGCTGCTGGAAAAATGAGCAAAGCAGAACAAGATGCCTACATGAGTATCTTTGTCAACCGTGTGCAGGGCAACTATTTAGCTTCCCAGCGCCCAATTGCATTTCAAGGTGTGCTAGGTGCAGCAGTTTCCCTCTTTCAAACCTACCAGTTTAACCTGCTACAGCAGTTGTTCCGCCATGTGGAGAACCAAGACAAACGGGCTGTGTTTACCCTGATGGGTATGCAAGGTGGACTCTATGGAATGAATGGAATACCATTCTTCGAGGCTACTAACAACTACCTCATTGGCCAGAGTAGTCTTAATCCTGCGCACAGAGATGCGTATTCTGTTGCAGCTACAGGTTCCACAGCAATCACAGGTGGAACTGCAATGGGTGAGTGGATGATGTATGGAACTGCCAGCGCATTTCCTTTCTGGAGTTCTAATGCACCTGCACTCTACACCAGAGGGGATATTAACCCGCGCCATGTGACGATTCTGCCGATACTTCCTACTGACATTGTAGCTGTTGATGGTAGTATTCGGCTTGTGAAGAATCTTTGGGATTTGGGAAAGAAACTTGGTGGTGGTGCTGACATTTCTGGATCACTTTTAGAGGGGCTTGAACACAATGGAATTAACAGACCGCTTGCGGGGTTCGCGCAGATTGTCACAGGACGGAGTACGACGAGTAAGGGTGGTATCATCAGTGCCAATAATGACTTCTTCTCTATTGCAACCCTTTCCAGGTTGGCAGGTGCTAAACCGATGGATGAATCTTTGGCGCTTAATACCTACTTCAGACTTCATGGATACCAAGCAGCAGACCAGCAGAGATTGGAGGAACTTGGTGAGGTAGTAAAGACGAAGCTGAGGAAGAATCAGATGCCTACGCCTGAGGAACTAGGGGAGTTCCAGCGCAAGTATGCTGCAAGTGGTGGAAGAATTGAAAATTATGGAAAGGCGATACAACGGTGGAGTGTGGATGCGAATACATCCATTGTGAACAAGCTAATCCAGCAACACCAAAGTACTTACAGCAAGAGGATGGTTGAAATTATGGGCGGAACTACTCTGCCAGATTACAGGAATTCTAGCAGAGTAGCCCGCACACAGCAAGCAGCCGGGACAGTAGGTGCGCTTGCATCGGAAGAAGAAGCTGAGGAAGTTCAGTGAGTCCCAGCAGCAGGAGAATTTGCAACCTTTTGAGCCTTTACAAGAGTATCAAACTGTTGCAGCATTCCTAGAATATTCGGCGGAATCCAGCCTTCAGGCTTGAGAATCTTTCCATCTTCCCGCCGCACGACTTCATCCTTTACCTTCCTCATGTTTGCTTCCTGCACTAGGGAGAATGCAGTGTCGAAGGGAAGTCCCAACTCTACACAAACTCCCATAGTGACGTAGCAGAGGTCAGCACAAGAGTCTAGCACCTTTGCTAGATTTTCCATGCTGTAGTCGGTGGATAGAGCAGTAAGTTCCATCAACAGCTCCTGTTCACATTCCTCCACTATCAGACGTATCCGGCGCGTTATATCTTCAGGAGTAGCTTTCTCTCCGAAGCCTCGCGCAGGTAATCCTGCTAGTATGTGGAATACTCTTACCATATCGAACATGGTAGGATACTGTACTTCAGCTCTGCCCGACAGTGGGACATTTTGTACTTCTGCCCACTTCGGATTAGTTCCAGGCATTTTGCGATCTTGATTGTTAATCAATTTTTTCTCCTAATATCTTATAGTGTGTTAAGTAACATTGCACTTGTACCTTCATTAACTGCGTTGCTTTTTTTCCTGTTGTGGTGCCTGTCAAGTTTTATCAACGCCAGAATAAACACTTTGTTGAAATCTTTTTTCCCCCAAAATGTAACAGCACTGGAGTCATCATGCAAAGGTCGATGCTTGAATGGTCCGCGCAGTTGGTGACTACCACTACCATCTGATACTGTTACTGGTAGTTCTAGGTAGAAACGAACACCTGTAAATGTTTGTCCATCAATATACTTCTCCACAATTTGAATTCGATCTGTTATTTCTTCTGCATACACATTAACTCTCATGTTCACTGCTCCTTATATTCCTTCAAAAGTTGTAAATTTTTCCAACAAGATTCTGCTTCTTCTTTACTGTTAAAACGACCAATAAATTTTCGAGGAATAGATTGTTCAAGTCTCCATAATTTACTCCTAGATTCAAACCAAATATATTTATCTTTTATATTAAAAGTTCTGTTAATCATACTTTGGTGAGTTGTAGTCCAGTTCGTCAACTAAAATATTATTAAGCATCTCTATATTCTTTTAATAAAGAATAATCTACGTAAAGCATCTTGCGATCAAGAGGTCGCTGACGCGGCAAGAATCCTTCACCTTTCACTACTTGAATCTTATCTGCATTCTGCAAATTCACCAGCAAGTTACTCAGATCACTTACCTTTTCCAAGTCATTACTTACTACCTTCCACAAAGATGGAAGTCCCAACGGCTTCTTTGTATCGTAGAGCACACTCATTATTTTATTAGCAGCTTCTGCGTTACGTGATTTGCCAAACTCTCCGAGTGCTTTAGGCATGGAGGCTTCTGTATATGTGAGCAAACTATTCGCGAGCAGGATATCCTGCATCTCAAGAACGCGTGATAGTCTTGAGGCTCCACAGACAATACACAGCTTAAGTAAATGCGTGAATCGTCGAGTAGAGTAGTGCTTAAACCGTTGATCTTCAAGATCATGCCAGCTCCTATAAATTATATCAAGTGCTCGCCGCGCATCTTCACGGATAACAATTGTGCCTGTTATTTTCTCTCGTATCTGCTGAAACATTGCTATCATTTCCGCACGTAACTTCTCATCACCAGAATCTAGGAAGGTAAACTTCTTGCCACTAGGTTCAGAGTAGACAAGGATTTCCCTGCTGATTATTCCCTGACCTAAAGACTGTGGGGGAAACATTTCCTGAAAGCCTGTATGTGTATTGCCCCCAAGCTGTGAGATTGTAGGTTGGTAAATCTTCACACTTTTACTATTCTTTAGTCTGTAGGTATAGAACATCTTAGGCTTGTCCCAGTCCCACAGGTCGCCAAGGTCAGAGAGAAACTCAAGGTCTCCTTTTGGAAGAAAGTTGTTGAACTCTGGTGCTACTATCAGTACTTCTTGTGGATCATGACCAGCAGTTTCAATAGCATCACTTCCAAAAAGATTCTCAAATACAGCATCTGTTCCTTTCTTCCCTTCGCGCTCACCTTCCAAATCCATTAGAAACTTTTCTTTCCTGGTTTTAGTCGCACTGAAAGTAGTGTACCCTGCATCAAACAAGAGACTCATGACTGTATTTGTTGCAGTGTTTTTTCTTGTTCCAGGGTTTCCAATGAGCATTACATAGTGATTAGGGAAAACTCTGAAACGCCCCATGTCTATTAGTGCCCGGCGCCCGATGAAGGCACCAATAGCAACGACTAAACTCCACCGATAGTATATCAGCGGAGGTTCCGTTTTCTCTATATACTTAAAGAACAGGTCAAACAGATTCACGGCAGTAGCCGCAGGTGGCAGTAGCTACTTCCGCAGTTTGTGTATCCAGAATCTAACTACTGTTTTCCCTTCTGCGTCCACAAAAGTAGACTGTCTAACTTCAATGTTCTCTGGCTTTGTATCTGGGTGCCGTTTGAAGTACTGTGCTACCAAACAAGTTATGTTTTGGCTAAGTGTGTCAGATGCTTGTTTTGCTATTTCTGAAGGTGTTAGTGCTGCTGCTGTCATTTTAAATCACTCCATCGTTTTCCACCGGAAGCCATGCCTATTGGTATGACCATTGTGCGCTTCACTTTGTCTGCACCAACAATCTCTACTGGAACTGTAAACATCTTCTTCACTTCTGTATTTACCCACTCTGCCCCTTCCTTATACTGGTAAGGAGTAGAATCATGGATGTTGGCCTTGATGCGAACTACACCTATGAACTTCCCATACACTTGTTCCCACCAAAGCTTGTAGAAGTTTCTATTGGTAATCATCCCAGAAAGATTCTGGGGTTTGTGTGCTACCATTGAGTTGAAGTAGTGGTGGTTATTCTTAGGATCACCAAAACACCAGCGAGTATGGCCTAATGGACTGGTAAGCCGTTTAGTAATCTCAATCTCTGTTACTACTGACTGGTAGAATAGCCCCTTTACTTGTGGGTATGCTGCCGCAGATCGCTTCAACAGCAAAGCACACACCGCCTTTAGTGTCATCTTTGGATCAAGTCGCAACAGCAGTTTCGCCTTCGTTACATTCTTTGGCCCCATTGTATTTAGCAGCGTATTTTCCTTCATGTTGTAATTATCCCCATGACCAATACGCTTTGCTAGGTAGCGAATGCCATCTGCTTCCTTATCTACAGGCTTCTCAGTTTTTTGATCCCATATTTTTTCATAAGGTATCCCGAAAAACTCTTTAACATTCCAAGCATGAAAATCTTTTCCTGACTCGACAAGCCAGAGAAGCTTGGAGTCTCCCGATAAATAAGCGACACACCTAGCTTCGGATTGCTTACAATCGGGTTCTGAAAGTAACCATCCACTATCGCTAACGAGGAATTGTTTAATGCTATCTCCCCGTGGAATGTTCTGGATTTGAAATCCCAACCAAAAACTGCTTTCACTACTAGAGAACCGTCCTGTGTCTGTGCCAGCAGGATTGAGTCGGTATAAGAGTCGAACGCCTTTGGGAGAGTGAAGAAATTTGCTGTCCAAGATATAGGTAGAAAGTAATTTTGCACCTTCTTTATACGCTTTGATTTCACCGAGAACCCTCGAATTAAGTGGATGACGAAACTCAGCCTTCATGGAGTTTGCTTTATCAGTACTAGTAAGGTCTCCACAACCTAGCACTGCAAACAACTTCAGCATCTGCTTGGGACTGCGTGGATTGAAGAAAGGAGCCTTGGTCATGCGGCGGATTCCCACTAGTTTCGACTCTACTTCCTTCTTCTTCTCCACAGAAACTACCTCAAATCTTTCCTTATCTACTTTCCACCCTTCTAGTTCACAGTGAATAGCAGGAAAGACTTGGGGGAATTCCTCAACGTAGTTTGCTATTGCCCATTCGGGTAATTCAGCCATAAGAGCAAGAAAAGCATTAATTGTAGCCCAGCCGTCAAGAGCATTATAACGGTAGTAGTCCTCAAGATTCCCAGTTTTTCCATCGTCCTTCCAGAACCGAATAGTGCGGAGTGCGAAAGCCGCCACAAAGTCAAGTCTTTTAGGACACTCAGCATACCAAGAATGAAAAAGATTAAGAGTATCAAAAAACCAATTGCGGAGAGGACAGTTAAAGCGTAGTAGATATACAGCATCGTATGTTCCTCCTTGTAGGACTTTTGGTGCGTCTAGGCTGCAAAACTTACGGACCCATGTTAGCCAGAACAGATCGGTAAATGGTATAACAAGCGAGTGAGTTGTATGGTCAGCAAAGTAAGCAGTAAAACTAATACAATTAACCAGTAAGTTAGGATTCGGGATAGGTGTTTCAATGTCCACTGAAACAAAGAGAGCTTGTTGGAAATCATTATAAGTTTCAGATATATCTCTTTCATTTGCTGTGCTCCAAGAGAAAGCTGTTTGTGGGAACCAATAGGCAGGAGCTGTTAGTTTCTTTATGAACCGGCAGAAGATAAACGCGCCATATGGCACAGTCATTATCTGCTCAGGTGGATTGAGCACAACTACAGGAATGCCACTACGGAGGGAGAGGAAGGAACCTTGGTAGTCATCAAGTGTGAGAGCCTTCCTGTTTGGTGCATGTATGAAGTCAGGAGTAGCGTCGAGAATGCGCTCCAGTAGAGACTGATTCGCGCAGAGGATTCCTGTGATTCCCGCAGTCCGACACTGGGATTCCAGTTCCGACAGTGTATCAGGTGTGCGGACTAGCACTGATACTTTGTGACCAATCAGAACTGAGAGTGTGGAAAAGCGGGATAGGTAACTCTGCTGGTCTGGTGTGGTGCAAAGAAGAAGATGCACAGGAGTCCTAGAGCTTGGAGTTCATGAAGTCATCAACAGTAACAGGCTTGCAGCGGTGAACTAGGCAAGTCTTAGGATCAATGAGTTTCCAGGTGCCATCAAATTCTTCCCAAGCAAGTCCATCTTTACCACAGAGTTTACACTCGCGGCCAAAAGAAGGAAAGTTAGTGTCATCTACATCGTAATCATCGAATAAACTATTCACGGTTCATTCTCTCTGCCCAATGACGTTCTGCGTCTGGGTGTAAGTGACAATACTTGCTGCGTTTACGGTGGACAAAAGCATACCCTCCACAATCACAATTTTCTTTGTACCGTCTGAGTCTATCTTTACACAGAAAAAGTTTGCGTTTTCCACAATGTAAACAAACAGGTGGTCGAATGTATTCCTTTGGATTCTTGTCAAGAGTTCTCCTAGTCCAACAGGCACGACAGCGACAGGGATAGCGAACCCTCACAAAAATTCCACAGAAATACGCCGGGAAGCTAATACTTTCCGGCGCACGTTGGCTACAACAGTTTACAGCAGTTCTGCGTTTACTACGTTGGCGTAAATCTTGTCCTTATCTTCCTTGTCAGGACGCTGCTTGACAGTAGCAGCAATAACGACATTCTTTACAGATGCAACAACTTCTGAAACTTTCTTGCCTTGCAGTCCCAGCCCTTCCAAGAGTGGCGCAAGGAACAGCTTGAAGTTCCCTTGACCAAACTCATTGTCCATTGTGTAGAGAGTGGAAAACTTCGTTCCATTCTCAACCGGAGCTTCAGCAAGATTCTTCAGCTCTAGGGTTTCTTGCACAACAAACTGGGCTTCCACACAGGGATGTGTGTTTACAACTTTGCGCTCCAAGGAGACTTGGAGTTTGTAGTGTCCAACTGGCGGCACTATAAACGGTGGCAAGTCTTTCAGATCGTCAATGCTTGCATCCATCAGATCTTCGATTGGTACGATGTTTTTTGCTTCAGTAGTCATGATTGCGAAATTCCTATAGGTTGATAAAAGTGATTGATGTTACTTCTGGGGTGGATACAAAAATGATACTGCTTCTCCTGCTGTATCATCTATTGCATCCGGTTTGCGAGGTGCAAGCTCAAGTCTGCGTTCTTCCTCCATTGCTAGAAACAGTAGTAAGTAAACTATTAAGTCATGCGCCCGACCTTCTATGGGTTCAGCCTTTACCCTTAGAGTTCCACTTGCAAGATCCTTGATGTGCTGGTCTATTGCATCCCAATGCTTTCCAGCGTAGACTGCCCATACTTGTTCCTTCAGAAGTCCCAGTCTGGCAGCATTGCGGCGGAAGTTAGCAAGACGGTCTTTGTCTCCACTATACTCCCCACCTTTTTCAATACCGAGTTTGGTAATTTCGTTGAAGGTTCTATTTAACAGTGCTACCCACGACTCCTGCTTGTATTCCCGTACTCTGTTGTCCATCTGTTTTCCTTGTAAGTAGTGAAAGAATGTTTTGACTACCATCTGCGAGTTTCTCAATTTCAATACCAGTTCTAGTGCCTGTCATTATCCTGCCATCGTGAACAGTACTGCTGAATGCTCTATGTTTCTTGTTCACAATATCGAGGTAAATAATATTGTCAAAGTACCTCCCAAACTGGCGACTAAAATTACGAGTGCCAGCAGCAGGGACAATCGTTTCAACATTGTTTCCAGGTGCATCTTTACCACCTCCACCAGCAGTATCTTGAATTTGTTCAATCATAATTTCATGAGAGACAGCAGCACAGTTGAAGTTTCCACTCTGCATGAGGCTGAAAATTCTATCCAGCATGAAACCTTGCGCTCGATAATCATGAAAGGTTGGTTTGTATTCCCAATTATCTTTCTGCATTTCAACCTTGATTACTGCATACATAGCAGAAAGGGATAGCTGAGTAACACTGTTGATAACAAGCCAATCATCTAGCCCAAATTCATTCAGGCAGATTCTCTCGCTCGGCGCAGAGTCTTTTGTGCATGGAACACAAGCTACCTTTCCATGCTTCCAGCAAATACTTACTGCTGCTCCCTTCATAACCTTGAGCATGGTTTCTATTGCCATTGGCACAAGCTGGTTGTCAGGAATCCTGAATACATGGATGTTCTTGTGGAACTCCACAGGAAGAATAGCAGGATTCAACAGTGTTTTGATCCCATCTTCTAAATCAAACCACCACAGTTGTTTTCCAGTTCTTGCTAGCTGACCAATGAAGGAATCTTTACCAGTCTTACTGCGTCCGTAGGCAAGAACTCTGTGAGTTTCTTTAGCTTTGTATTCACTTAGGAGCATGGATTTGTTCCTCTGCGTCAGATTGTGCAAGACGTTTTTCTGCAATTGTTCGGAAAAGGTTATGATGCCATTTTTCTTCAGTTACAAATTTTTTTCCACACAAGCAATAGTAGTAGCGATGAATGAATCTGTTTCCTTGTCTAGTTGTTTCTACTGCTGGGAATTTTCCACAACTACAAACAAAAGCTCGCTGTTGTCGTCTCACTCCATTTCCTTCATCACTTCCGAAAGCTTGAATATGTAGTCTACTTGTTCTGGAGTATCCATTCCTAGTTCCCATGTGTGGAATCTGTCTACTCTTGTGTGGTCGTGGAGGTCGCAGACACCGTAGAACTGGCAAGTCTTGTTGAAACTCCAACAAGCATTTCCACGCTTAGGAAAGAATCCAAGCTGCACGTAGGTGTTTACTGTAGTCTGATCTAGCAGCAAGTCTTGCAGCCACTCTGCGCGCTGCTTCCTAGACTTCGTGAAGGGGAAAACTATCCACTCCCGGCGCGTGGAGCTGTATGCGAAGTAGAGAACTTGGAAAGTAGTAACAGCTTTGATACTGCCTGCAATGGTATCAAGCATGACAGAGTATCCAAGTGCTTGTCCACTGTTGCCATACATAGCTTCAGAAGGATCACGCATGGAAGTAGTCTTTATTTCAACTACTGTATAGTAGCCAGACACCTTGTTTCGCAGCACTACATCTATGTGTCCTGCATGGTAGTGACCATTCTCACAGTCCAGCCAGAAAGTAAGTTCAGAAGCAGCTTTCCCATTGAAGGATGCTACTTCCCAATCCTGGCGAATCTGATTCCAGAAGTTTATGAACTTCAGAACCGCTAGGAGTGCAAAGTATAAACTTTTTCCACTCCTAGGTGTTTCTGCATCACTGTCTGTTTTCCAAGACAGGAAGGCTGCAAAGAATGCAGCTTGCTGGCTGCCTGTTACGATGTAGCACTGGACTCCCGCGCCAACAGCATGACCAAAGTTAAAGTCCAAATTAGCAATAGGATTACCAATTTCAAGCCCAGGGCGCACAATCTTGAATTGCTGGAACTTTCGTGGGCATTCATGTAGTATCTCTCGCTGTGAATGGCTGTCTATATTTATGAAACGATGGTTCCAAGCATAGTTGTCTTTGGTTGTAAGTGCTGCTTGGGAAGATGCAGAATCTGCACTCCCAACAACGGAGTCAAAGAATTCATCTGGAGAAATCATGGCGGTGTCAATTAAAGATCATCAGCGGTTATGTTTTTAAGTGACGGTTTTCTTGGTGTAGCACCTATTATCTTTAATACTTGTTCTGAGAAGTCTGGCTTTTCATAGCGTTTATACCACTTTCCTTCTATTCCACAACCACCACCCACGTTATTTCTAGCCATCAATGCTAGATTGTGAATGTAGACTATTTCTTTCTCTCCAGAAATTAGGTTGAGTCTTTTTTCATTTAAGTTTTCTGGTGCGGCACATTTCCATGTTTCCCAGCTATGAGTATTGCTTCTGTTTCCTAACAGGAATGTGCATGTGTTGCAGCATTTGTAGTAAATTGCGGGGTCTGGATTACTAATGTGTTCAGTCATTATAGATCCTCCGCTGTTACGTTCTTCAAACCTTTACCCTTACCAGGCTTGGTTGCAGTAGTTTCTGCTGCTAGAATCACACCAAGCTTTCTCTGTGCTCCATCAAGCACCACTGCTATCTGATCTTCAGTCAGCAGATGTGATAGTTCCTCATACTGTATAAGTGTGCGGTGTATTGCTTTGAGGTGTTCTGGCATTTTCGGGTCGGCAGTAGCCAATGAAAGGCGCAGGTTCTCAATTTTTTCCAGCACACCAGCCATTTGTGGATGTGGTGGAATTATGGTTGTAGGAGTAGAAGTATTACTCACGTCTTTTCTCCCTCGTCGCGGGCTGCGAGCCACATAGAGCGCCACACCCTCTCGGCTTCGTTCCTGACCGCCGACCACTGCAAGGCCGAAAAACTTTCGTCTGTGCTGCCGTCCTGAAACGACAACAGTCGTCTGCCGCCCTCGGTTTTCATATACTTGGTTGGCTCAAGCGGCATTAACTTCCGCCTCTCCTCGCTCACCCCGGCTGCGGCAGGCTGGGCGAGCAGGGCGGCGGCTTGCTCTAGTTCGCGTTTCTCCGCTGGCGACAGATGCTCTGACAGTCTGGCGCGCATGACTTCCAATGCTTCGGAGAGCGAAGCTTTCCTGCACTCCCGCAGCAACTCCCGCAAATCTGGGGCCGCGCCAGACTGACCGTTTCCGTATTGCACAGAACCTTTATCCGCAACTATCGGAGTCAGGGGCGCGGCGTTGATCTTTTCGAGTAATTCGTCAATCCTAGCAAGTGCGTAACAAAGATGGCAGTTTTGCGTACTATAATGACTGCCATTTCCTTGATGGTTTTTGCAGTAGTGACTGCCAGGAAGTGCGCTACCCATTTGGAATGCTCCTAGTGGAGAATGATGATGCTTTTCTTGGAGTGCAGTATCTGGAGGTAGGCAGTGCAAACGTCTGCTACTTCTTGATTGCCAGATACTTCTACATCCAGAAGTTTGTTCATGTTCTCAATGAACAGTGGCCAGTCGAAAGCTAGATACCACTGGACTTTTTTCCACAGCAGTGGCCAGTTGTCATGCAGTTCTTTCCTGAGCTGGTTGTAAGACTCAGGAAGATAGGATGCTTTAAGTGGAGGCATCGCTGGAGTTAGTAAGTACTTTGGTAGTACTTTCCAGGACGCTAGCAGTCATTATCTGTGCTACATCTTGTGCATTCTTGACAAGAGCACCAGCACAGAGAGCTAGAACCTGTTGAGATATTTCTGGGGCGAGTACAACTTCAACAGAACCGTATTGGTTTCTGAAGCTTACTTCTCCTGTATACTTACCTTCGTTGATACCGTAGTCTCGTAGTTCAATTCGAAGTGCTTTGAGTTGCATGTTTGATACTCCTGGGTTTGTTTACGTTGGTTGTTCACAGTTCATAACTCCGATAACTGTTTACTAGATTGAAGTAAATGATTCCAACACCGTTAGAAATCTCCGTCCTTACTTTCAGCCTTCCAAAAGACGGTATTTCTAAACTGTGGCGCGGGGCATTTTCTCTACTCTTTTCTTTCCTGACACACCTGACAATTGTGCCAATCTTTGCAGGTTTACAGGTGATTGTGCATTTCTTTGTTAGCTTTAGTTCTTGCCACACCTTTGCGTAGCGTCTAGCCACAAGATTGTTGCTGCTTTCGTTGATGCTTGTTTAACCTGTCTCTTTGGCTCTTTCCTTTGCGCCGGATTGGCTGAGACGCGCGAGCGAAAGGTGCTAGATAGTAGTTCATGGGAACACGTAGATACTTGCTAGCCTGTTCCGTAGAAGGAGCAGGAATAAAGAAGTATGGAGAGACAAACGCGCAGGCGATCATTGGAAGTTGGAAGGTTCTACAGCAGAGAGATCCACAATTTCATAATCGCGTCCCTTACGGCTAGTAGGAATCGCAATAGAAAATGTAGAGTGTCCACTAGCACTGTCGAAAGTAGCGCAAAGACCCAGATCAGTGAGTTTAAAATCACCAATATGAGTTTCACCAAGACTCTGCATAGCAGTTTTGTGAGCGGAGAACAGTTTAACCAAACGAGTTCTGAGAGCATTGTGGTTGGAGAGGGTTCCAGTTTTGATAGTTATAAAGGAAGATTCACCTAGAACTAGCTTGTTGAAAATTCCTGCTGGTGTTGTCAATGATGTTCTCCACAATGACGGTTGTTTATGGTCAGCTTAGTCACCCTTTGATTGCTCGCTGGGAAGCTTCACACTAGGTTTCATCACCGTAAGTTTGTTTATACACCTAGACTTTAAGCAAAATCAACCTGCCACCAAACAGGAAAGATTCTACCCATACAGCAGACTCGATCAGGATTCTGCTGCTGGCTAGAAACTTGTCAGTCCCTAACTTGCCGGTTGCGCTCCTTCATTCCAGAACCTGCAGCCAACTGGGGTATCAACAAACCATTGCCACACAGCTTGCTGGGAGCTAACAGATTTTCTATATATGACAAGGATTAGTAAACCTGTTTAATTAAATCTCGTCCTTGAAAGTGTCGTGACTGGCAAGAAACTTAAATTAAGATAGTAAACTCGTTCCTGCCAGTTTCGCCAGAGTTACACTGGCTCATCAGACGACTTCTCTGGGTAACTTCTGTGTCTGCTCCAGCAGCAGTTCCTACAGTGCTTCTGCCAGAACTTTTTCTTCCTCTGCCAGCAGCACATCCACGCGGCCCTTCAGATACTCGTAGACTTCCTTGTTATCTTCCATTGTGGAGGAAGATACTGCCCACAAGGAAAGCATGTCTGCAAGAACTCCCAGGGCTTTCTTGTCGTTCCGGCAGGGATAGAACTTCTTCTTGAACAACTGGATGTGTTTCTCGATTCTGTCCACATCTTTACCAGTTGCTTTCGGCATGATGGAACGGTAGTCAGCAGCGAAGGATTCCCAATCTTCGTCACTGAGGCCCAAACCACGACGTTCAGCGCGAGGAATGTTAGCAATGACTGACCACGCCAGTTTCGCCAGATCAATCATTGAAGGCTCGATATCCTTCTCTGGGTTCTTGGCGCGCAGGTCATTAATCAGATCACGGCCAGCGTTGTAGGTGATTTCTTCGACTGCATCCATCAGGAGTTCCAGCTCTTTTCCGCCTGCTTGGATAACCTCAAGCAAACCTTCTGGGGTCAGAATGGAAAGTCCCAACTTGACAGAAGGAAGCTTCTTTCCTTCGCCAATCACATCACCTTCTGCATTGCGAATCTTTTCCTTCTTGAAGTGATACTCCAACTCTTTGACTTCAGACTTGAAGTTTTTGACTTCAAACTTTTGTTCAGCCATCTTTGTTCTCCATAGGTTATAGTTACTGGGGTTCCCACCCAAAAAACAGTAGGCAGGAAAAGTATAGCACAACGCGGCGCAGGTTTACGCGGGCGCAGGGTTGGTTTCGGAAGGAGCAGACTTGTCTACTTCTATTCTGTTAGTTACAGTGTATTCGTAATACCAACCATCAACATAGATGTGCAGCTTAATTGGTATTTGTCTTGTTGCAACATCTATATCTCCGAGGTAGAGATCAGAATGACCATCAAAAATGTCGCCGTTAACTACAGCATCTGAGCGGCTTTCTTCTAGTTGAATAGGCTTTGCTACTACACCATCAAGAACAGAATCATCCTTGTTCATACCTTGTGTAGGATTCATCAATGCCAATCTCCTTCAAAACAATGTTTAACTTCATGTCCTAGAATGTGCAACTCTATGGCTTCTGTTGATACTTGTTTACCTTTTAACCGGAGCTTTTCTACTAGTTGTTCATATTCATTTTTTGCAGGAACATAGATTGTGCAGATTCCACCAACACCTACAGTAGCAGGGTTGAAGAAAGCACAGCCAATGTGTGCAAGTGTGGTTCCATGCGGCGCACGAAAACACATCTTGTTTATTTCTTCTAAGCTTACCTCGTGGCGGATGATTGTAGTTGTGGTTGTGCGAGTGGGTGCTGCTGGAAGTGTGATACATCCAGCAGCACCTAAGAGAGAGAGCAGTGGTAGCAGTGGGAAGAATTTCATTTCCACTCAATCTTGTTCGCGGTTCATGGTGGTAGCTCCTAGATTTGATCAGTAGTTGTTATGTTGTAATCATCTGCTACGTTTGCGCCTTCACTTTCTGCAAGTTGCTTCTTCCGTGATTCTACAATTCCTGCAAAACTGCTAGTCCAAGCAGGCAGAGTATTGTAATCGTAGAATTGCTTGGGTTCCCTTCCCATCAATCTCATTGCCATGCGCCAGCCAGAATCATGACCACGATCTGTGCTGTAAGTCCAAGAGACAATGTGGCAAATCTCATGGTCTAGCGTGTCTCCAAGCATTTCTTCCTTGATGACTGGATTCTCTACAGCCAGAATACACCATACTGGATTTAGCTTGATGACACGATTCTGTAAGTCAGCCAATCCGATGATATTGCTGCGTTGCAGGTTGTAGTCCAGCGTGGGCGGCGCCCCAATCTTATCCCCCCAAATTAACTTTGCACGTTCCCAACGCTTCAGCAGTTGCTGCTGTGCTGCATCTTTAAAGATGGAAGGAACAAGATCAGCCATGCGAACTAGCACAATTGGTTTGGAAGGTGCAATAGCAATAGGTTTCTTTTCTTCCACAGTGCCTTTATACTTGCCTTCTACTACCTTGCCAGCAGGAACATCAGAACCTTTCGCCATCATCTTATCGAATTCTTCTTGCTTACCTTTGAAGAACTCTGCTTTCTCTGCAAGCGTATCACCTTTGATGCGTGGGGAACGAGCAGCCTTCGTAAGTGTGCCATCCTTCGCGCCCCGATCAGGTTCCACGATCATGTAAAGTTCTTTTCTGGCACGCGTGATAGCAGTGTAGAGTAGTTCTCTGCTCCACATAGTTATGTGGGACTGGTGAGTGAGAAAGAAAACGCGCGACCACTCACTACCTTGAGCCTTATGCACAGTAAGGCAGTAAGCAAACATCATATTGTTAATATCACCAGCGCCGGATACTGTTTGCTTAACTTCAGTATCCAAGAGATTGACAGTAATAACGTGACTGGCTTCTTGCTTCCTATCTTCTTCCTCTGTGCCTTTGAGGGTGAAGTTATCAAGATAAGCATCAACGTCGAAGTCCTCCTTGCCTCCATCTTCTACAGGTTTCTGTTTGTAGTTTCCCCAGCGATCAAGATACTCCGAAGCTGGGCGCGGGCGAACAGTGCTCCAGTAGCGAGCATTCTTTTCAATCTTGGTAATTATTGCATCTTCTCTTCCTACCATCACTCTGTCACCAACTGCATAGTAGTGACGCTGGAAGCCAGCAACAATCTCAAAGACTATTGCTTTCCTGCCGTTTCCTAGTTCTTGCGCAACAATTCTGTTAAATTCTTTTGTTCCAAACGCAAGATTCGTAACTTTTTCTTGTGGGCAGAGAATGATATCTTCTTCTTCATCGTAGTTGCCCGAACTGACAAGCTGCTTTAGAAATAAGCCAGCCGTATGTGCTCCATCGAAATCAGACAAGGCTTTTTTCCACGGATGAATCGTGACCTTGCCTTGCTCCGTCTCTGTAGTCTGCTTCTCTGTGACTGGTATCTTTTCACCGTTCTTCACCTTGTGAGCAAGAGTAATGATGGGAGACTTGGCAGCTTGTCTGTAGATTCTGGTAAGTTCTACAGTAGGAAGTTCCAGAAGCTTGAACCCCAAAATTGCCTGTCCGTAGACTGGTGGAAGCTGATGCAAGTCTCCAACGAAAATGAACTGCACTTTCTTTGGCTCTGGTAATGCGTCCCAGAGCATCTTGAAAAGTGTGGTAGATGGCATTGAGCCTTCATCTATCACCACAGTGCGGAGAGTCTCAGGAAGCTTTCTCTGCATGTTCCGCTGGGGTTCAAACCGCATTGTGATGCGATTCTTACCTGCTTCTGCATCCCATACTTCGTAAAAGACGGGTTCAAACTCTAGCAGCTTATGCAGCGTTACACAGTGAGGCTTAAGATCATCGCTAACTACTCTGCGAATGTTACGCACTGCACGTCTGGTAAAACTTGTTAGCACGATTCCCGGCAGACCGCGCATCAAGTATTTGGTGCTAATGTCAATCATCGGCACCTTATTCTTGGATACAAGGATTCGCACAATCTCTTTTAGGGTTGTTGTTTTGCCTGTTCCTGCTGCACCTATCAGGTTAAAACTTTCACCCTTAGCAGCATGATATATTGCTCTGTGCTGCTCAGGATTCCAGAGCCATTCAGCTTCTGAAGCAGTCACTGGAGCACTGGAAACGTCGGAGTCTGGAAGTTCTGGCGCAGGAATGGGGGCAGCAAGCGCAGAAGTAGCAACTTTTGGAGCTGCTGGAACAGTAGTAGCTGCTGGAGTAGCAGTAACAGCAGCAAGCTGTGCTCGCGCTTGTGCTATCAGTTCTGCGAGTCTATCTTTGTCGTTTGTTGCCATGATTTACAAGTCCTCGTCTGTAATCTTTGTGATACTGCTCTTGCGTGCAGGCTTAGCTGCTGGCTGCACCACAGTCTGCACCCTATTTGCCAATCTCCATTTTGCTTCAGCAACTAGGAAGTCTTTCTTTGCAGGAAAGTCTACAGCTTTCGGCGCAGGCACACCTTTCCACTCTGGAAACTGATCTGTTACCAGAATCTCGAATGTGTCCTCGTAGAGACTCAGCCAGCGCCGGATTTCCTCAATCCTTTTGGACACTTCATGACTAATGCTGTTTCCTACTTCACAGAATTCTAGGAAGATTTCTTCCAACGTATCCACTTCACTTTGTGTCCAAGCGTGGATATTCTTCTCATCAACGAAGAACAGTTCTTTTACTTCTGGCCAAGAATCAATTTCCATTGCTGGAATCTGCACTTCCATCCAGTTCCAGAGGCGCCGGAGACTGATATTCTCGAACAGGTTCTTGCGGAGACTTTTAATTGCCATCTCTGATGCTTTTACTTTTGCTGCTTTCTGGCGTGTCCGCACCACATTTTCATATTCTTCACGGCAGGAAGCACAGACTTTTAGCCAGATAGGAACTTGCTCGAATCCAGAATCCTTTCCTATGTGGAGTCTGGGGAAATGAAGTCTGGTGCTGGCTACTTCATGTTTCCATGCAATCATCTCCAGAACTTCTGCAAAGTAGGTATCAGCAATGCGCGGTTCCGGCAGAAGTGGAAAGTCCTGCACAATTGCGTCGCCAGCATGTAGCATAGCTAGCATCATTAGCTGGCGTTGCTGCATGGGAAAGTTGAGCTTTCCTGCTTTCTGAAGCATGAAGGTTTCCCGCGCTCGGATTAGCAGCGCGGAAACAGATACAGAGAAGATTGGATGCAGTGTTACAGTTTCTTGCCAGTTCCGCACGTATGGGCTCATTCCATCCATCGTGGTCTTGTTGTATAGACCTGTGTTTGGATAGAACTTTCCAAGCAGCAGACCTGAATACTTGCAGACAAAGGGAATGTGGAATCTATCTGGCGCAGGAACTACTGCCAGTAGTGGAATAGTAGTAGCAGATTTAGGAACGGTAGTCATTGGTGGTTGCTCCGTTAGAGTTTGTGCTGCTTTGCTCGGTAACTTTTCAGTGCTCCCCCGATGCTACCACATGCGGGCGCGCAAGATTCATGCCAGCGAAAATATAGTTGAGGTTCCTAGTGTGCTACTTAGGAATGGGTGCTACTAGATTCCCATGCAGAATGTTACCGTTGTGCCTCCGGTGCCGCTAGAATCTGGTGCCGACCCCCTCCCCCTGTCTGGACACGTCAATCCCTGCTAGTTCCTTGCTACTACCAGCCTTCCACTACTCCTAGATACTATTAGCACCTATAGTAGTTGCTCCTACTGTTCATGTCTCTTTTACCCCCTCACTTTACTTTTAAGAAGAAAATAGATAGATTTACATGTAAACAAAGAACCCTAGTAAGGTGGATGAAAGGAAGGTAGCTAGTAGGATGGTAGTAGTGGAGTCTAGTTACTACCTATGGATTGAGGTGTTCAGACCCCCAAAAGGATGGGGGGGGGGTGCTGCACCGAGTTCTGGCGGCACAACGGCACAAGGGTAACATTCTGTATGCAAATATAGGAACAGTGAATAGAGAAGATTGTTTACTATACTACTGATTAGGCAAATCTGGGGCATAGGAGGTTCCACCTATGACAAAATTTTGCGTCACATTGTGACAATTTGCGGCACTTTTCCTGCATACCACGATGTGAGATGAATAGAATCAACAGGTTATCTGCTGTGCTAGCTGGCACGGCTCTTGCTCTATTCTTCTGTGCGTAAGCTATTGGCCCGGTAAGCTGGTAACCACCAGTCCGGTAACCCCAAGGATGCCGCTAGCAGGAAGAGCCAGACACACATGCATCTGGCTGACTTCTGAAACCTGCTAACAACACTCCCACCAACCATCAACCTATTAGGAGTTCCCACAGTGGAAACGATAGACGACCGCTTGCAGATTCACACCACCGAGCCGACAGCACCCAAAGGAAAGCAGGTCATCAGCTACAGCCGCAAAAGCACCAAGCAAAACCCCGTAGCAGATGCTGACAAGTTCCGGGCAGTGGTTGCTGATACCTTTCCGACTCTCCGCATCTACAACGTGGAAGGTTCCGACGATGTACAACCGCAGGATGTATTCAAGGCTGCTCTGGACAAGGTGATTGCAGAGGCTGCTGGTGATGTTTTGCAAAACTTCGTTCTGGCGAATCCTGCCGCAACGGAGATACCCGCAGACCTGCTAACCTTTTCCGCAGTAGTCGCACAGATGCAGGACGACCAGACCAGCGGACGCCTCAACGGTGACAGCATTGCCGCATGGTATGACTCTACGACCATGACAGCAGAAGCAACCACCAGATACAACGGTGATGCTGCAAAGGCTGGCACACTGCGTAGCAAATACGTTAGTTTGGCGTCTAACAATGCTGGCATAAATCCAGACCTTGCAGCCAAGATGCTCACTTACTTGGAGAAGCAAGACACCAGCAGCACAGTAGCTAAGGCAGTAACCGCAAGACTGGCGCGCTTGATGCAGGTCAAGAGCACTGGCGACGACTTGTAAGCGTGTGGCCATGAAAAACTTCATCAGTATGGCCACTTCTAACAGTGGAAAGCAGCGCGGTATCTGGCACAGCACGGAAACAAAGCAGCATCTAGCAGTTGCTAGAACCTTGAGCCACCGACTAGGCATCATTCACGGTATCCGGTATCTGGTCGGGAAAGGATGGAAGATCGAAGCCGCAAGGTTTGCACTGATGTAGGACAGTAGAGCAGCACACCAGCGCAGGAGCATATTACCGTTCCTGTGCTGGTGGTTATGCTGCATTGCACCGTAGTTTGCTCAAAAAAAATTGCTCGCTGCGCTCGAAGCCTAACAACAGATCGCTGCGCTCAAGGAAACTGCTGGAAAGTGCAAAAGCTATCGAGCCTCGCTGCGCTCGGTAGGAAACTGCTGGAAAGTGCAACTGCATTCGCAGCTTACGCTGCTCACAAGGTCAAAAGCAAGAGCTATCGTGAGCAGCTGCGCTGCTGGGAAAAGGCAGAACCTACGACAACAGCTTGGTTTGCTGACGGGGTAAGGGTCTTTTTGATGCTGTTGAACGCCAATTCCTACATGACAACCCTCCCAAATTTCTAAATTTTTTCCAAAGCTGGTTCTCCTGATGTAGTTAAAGTCTCCGATTCCTATATGTGTTGGAGTTTACCCACTCTCTCCAACTTCTAACCAATGTAAAATATATGATCGGTATTGCGCTTGGAAGGAGAAACTTGTGAAGGATAAAATTCTCGCACTCCTGGGACTCGGACTCCCTAACAATGTGGTAGCGAGTGCTGTAGGTGTCTCCGATTCCTATGTGTCGCAACTCATGGGAGTGGAGGACTTTGCGCGACAGGTGCAGGAACTGCGATTGAAGAATCTAACAGAGATTGCGGCGCGCGACAAGAAGTGGGACTCTCTGGAGGATCGGTTCCTACAGAAGCTGGAGGATCTACTTCCTATGGGAGGCTTCAGCAGACCCATGGAAATACTGAAGGCACTCCAAGTACTTAATGCTGCAAAGAGGCGCGCAAGTCCCCAAGAACTGCCTGCGGCTGCTTCCTACACAGTTGTACCACTTATTCTCCCAATAGTTATGGCTCCTAAACTTTCTGTAAACAGTCAAGGCCAAGTAATAGAAGTGGAGGGAAGAGTGCTAGCAACTATGCCTGCCGCAGTTGTCAACAAGAAACTGGAAGCTCTCCGGGGTGGTGGTAAGGACTCTGATCAGAAGCTGTTGGAAGCAGATGCTGCTAAGGCTAGGAACAGAATCGCTACTCTCCAGCGCCTGAATGCTCTACCAGTACATGATGTAATATAGATGTCACTGATGGAAACTGGTGGTACTGGTGGTATTGGTGGTTTTGCACCACTACAGGAAGAAGCAGTCTCTGTTGGTGGACACTACGACAGAGATGAAGCTATTGAAGGTTGTAAAAGCAACCCCAACTTCCTCGCAGGACTCTGTGCACCCGATATCTTTAAGTTTCTCTGGCCCCCAATCTTTCTAGCAATTTGGAGCCTATTCCTAGACGCTCTGGCTAAGCCTTCAGGACTTATACAGATTGCAATAGGTCTCCCGCGCGGGTTTGCTAAAACTTTCTTCCTGAAAATCTTCACAATCTACTGTATCATCTTTACTAATAGGAAGTTTATCCTTGTAGTCTGTAATACAGAACAGCTTGCAATGAACTTTATCGCAGATGTATGCGATATTCTCGACTCCATCAACATCAAGAGTCTCTTTGGAGACTGGAAACTAGGTGCTGAGAAGGATACTCAAGGGATTAAGAAGTTTGGATTCCGGGGTAGAGACATCATTCTAGCAGGTGTAGGAGTAGGAACCTCGCTTCGAGGCTTAAATATCAAGTTCCGCCGCCCTGACGTAATCATCATGGATGATATGCAGAAGCGGGAAGATGCTGAAAATGATCTTATTGCTACCAAGCAGCTTACATGGCTCCTTGGAACACTGCTAAAAGCTCGTAACTACAGTTCCTGCCTCGCAATCTTTGTAGGAAACCTCTATCCCTTCAAAGGCAGCATTCTTTCTAAGCTTAAGAGGAACCCAAAGTGGGTTTCTTTCATTTGCGGTGGTATTCTGGAAGATGGAAAAAGTCTTTGGGAGGAACTGCGGCCTATCGAGGACTTGCTAGCAGAACTTGAGAACGATATAGCAATGGGTCATCCAGAGATATTTTACTCTGAAGTGCTCAATGATGAGGAAGCAGGAACTGTAGCAGGTCTCGATACTGCTAAAATTCCGCCATTTCCTCCATCCTTAGAACATATTGAACCCCAAGGTGGCTTTATCATTATTGATCCTGCCTCTGGTAAGATTACGGGTAACGACGTAGCAGTAGGACTGTTCCACCTTTATGATGCAATGCCAGTACTTTCAAAAGTAGTATCTAAGAAGATGTCTCCTTTTGAAACAATTCAGCTTGCATTGCTTTGGGCAGTGCAGAATGGAATACAGGTAATTGCAGTGGAGTCTCATGCTTACCAGTACACTTTGCTGTTTTGGTTCCAGTTTGTATGTACTCAACTAAAGATTGAAGGCATCCATTTTGTGGAGCTGGAAAACAACGCGTATGCTAAGAATGCAAAAATCAAGGATATGATACAGCAGTTGGTGAAGGGTGAGATTCTCCTGCGCCCGGAAGTGCGCGCGGAGGTAGTTACTCAGATAATTCACTGGAATCCTCTGAAACGTGATAACGTGGATGATATTCTAGACCTGTTAGCTTGGTGTTACAGGGCTATTGACAAGTATGGAGTCCTGATGAGTTTGAATACTTTTGTCGAACGCCTTGCTTTAGATCTTTCGCCGCAGGCAATGACAGAAGTAGAAATTGCAGAAGCACTTCCATTTTAACTTCTGGAAACCCACACAATGAGCCAGCCAAACACGCCGTATAAAGTCGACAATCCAAAACAGCAACAAGCAATAGTAAAGTACTGTCAAAACTGTGTAGAAAGTCTTACTACTACTTGGAACCTTCGTGCTCAGTTTTTGGAGCGTGATCTCCAGTACCAACGAGAAATGGATCGCAGCGTAGAACAGCAACGTGCTCTCCAAGCAAACAAATCTGGAGATCCATTCAAGCTCCAGAATATGAATGTTCCAGTAGTTCTCCCGCAGGTGGAAAGTGCGCTTGCCTACCTTGCTGGTGTATTTCTTACCAGCTATCCAATTTTCGGTGTAGTTACTAGTCCAGCTCTTGCAAACAACGCATTGATGATGGAAACAGTAATTGCAGACAATTCAATCCATTACGGTTGGGCGCGCGAACTTGCAATGTTTTTGCGCGATGGTCTTAAATACAATTTCGGTGCAATAGAAGTTGCATGGAAGAGAAGCAGAGTTCCGTCAATCACCAATGATCCTGCTGCGAACCTTCGTACTGGCACGCCTACTACTGAAACCTACTATGAAGGAAACTGTCTCCGCCACCTAGATGTTTACAATCTGATCTGGGATAAGCGTGTTCTTCCTACGCGCGTGCATACAGATGGAGAGTTCATAGGTTACAGCGAAATAATGTCTCGTATTCAGCTAAAGCAACTTCTGCTAAATTTGAATACAGATTTTACCATGAATGGTAAAGAAGCATTTGAGTCTGGAACTCCTTCAATAACCCTTAATGGTTCAGATTCTTGGTACTACATGCCGCAGATCAATCCTTCCTCCTTTGTAGGCTCCACTCAAGCATACCCTACTACCAATTGGCTCTCTTGGGCCATGATAGATGGAAATGCTAATGGGAAGGAAGGTATTGAATATCATAACATGTATGAAGTTACTACCCTCTACGGTCGCGTAGTTCCTCAAGATTTCCGCATTGCAGTTCCGCGCCGGAACCAACCACAGATTTGGAAGTTTATACTTGTAAACAGGAAAATACTAATCTTTGTTGAGCGCCAAACAAATGTGCACAACATTCTTCCAATTCTAATCTGCCAACCTAACGAAGACGGTCTAGGGTATCAGACAAAATCTTTCCTCGACAATGCTGTTCCATTCCAGAGTATGAGCACAAGTCTTTGGAATGCCGCAATAGAAGCTAAGCGCCGCCAAGTGTTTGATAGGTTGCTCTACGATCCTTCGAGAGTGCGAAAAGAAGATATAGACAAAGTATCTTCTGTTGCTAGAATTCCTGTGAAACAATCTGCGTATGGTAAACCTCTTTCTGAGGCTGTTTACCAGATACCTTTTCGCGATGATAACATTGCATCGACACTTCAAATGGCAGAGAATGTAAACAGTATGGCAGATATTGCTAATGGTCAAAATAAAGTAGATCGTGGGCAGTTTCAGAAAGGAAACAAAACACGAGCGGAATTTACTGAAACTATGGGGAATAGCAACAGCCGCCAGCAGCTTGGTGCTCTTGTTTTAGAACACCAAGTATTCGTTCCAATGAAAGAAATGCTGAAATTCAATATTCTCCAGTATCAACCTGCAACAGAATACTACAATGCAAGTTCCAAACAACTCGTAGCAATCAAACCCCAGGAATTGCGTCAAACTGCAATCCAGTTCAAAGTTTCTGATGGGCTTCTCAACAGTGAGAAACTTATGAATCCTGAACTGCTCCAAGTATTCATGCAAACGATACAAACTTCACCTCTTATGCAGGCGGAGTTTGATATTGTTGGCGCGTTTACCTACTGGTGCAAGATGCAAGGTGCTCAGTGGTTTGATGACTTCCGCAGAACCCCTCATGAAAGAGACATAATTCTTAAGCAGATTACTGCTATGGAAAATGCTGGTAAACCCGATGCTGCAAGACCCCAAAATCAAGTCCAACCATAGGTGCTTCTATGCCAAAACCGAAAGCAACACGTTTTACTGCATTTGAATTTACAGACGATGAAATGTTTGCAGCAACGCGCTTTTCTCAACTATCTCTCATGCTTATCCAGTCTCTTGCTGCTGATGCAATAGAAAATAAAGCACAACTTAAAATTGATCTCCAATCAGGTAAACCTTTAGCTGAAGCTAATATCGAATTCATGCAACGAGAAGCAGAACTTAGTGGTGAAATTGGTGCTTATGAACACCTTTTACTTTTAGCAGCAGAAACCGTAGTTCCTCAAACCAGTAACTCTTAAGGAGTCTCACAATGGCACAAGATGGCGGAAGTGGATTGAACTTTAACATTGGAAATCTTTTTCGCAGCAGAACGCCTGCTGCAATAGGTACAACAAATCCTGGTGCTGTAAATCAACCAGCACCAGCTCCAGCACCAGCTTCAGGCATGGAAGTAGCTAATCCTTTAGCTGATCCTGGTGCTCCGAACAGAACAGCTGCACCTGGTACTGGCGCAGCTGGTGTCGAGGGAGTAACTGATCCTAATAAGAAAGTTAACCCTCTCGATTCTTTTACAGACTTGTTTAAGATAACAGAAGATGATAAGAAGAACGCACCAGTTGATCCTTTTGGTGAGCCACTTCTTACTTTTGATGCAAAGAAATTTGGTGAAGCAGCAAACAAAATGAATTTTGCTGCTGGTATTCCACCAGAACAGATGCAAAAAGCTCTCAGTGGTGATCAACAAGCTTTCACCGCTATATTAAACCGGGTTTCACAATCTACGTTTACTGCTGCTGCTCAAGTATTCACAGGAATAATGGAGCAGAGTTTCAAAAAGAACAATGGACGTTTAGATGCAGCATCAGAATCCCGGTTTAAAACACTTCAGTTAAACTCAACCCGCCCTACCAATTCCGCACTTCAACATCCTGCTGCTACCCCAATAGTAGAAGCTCTTAAGGCTACTATTGCAGCTAAAAATCCACAATTGCGTCCAGATGAAGTTGTTGCACGCGCTGAAGAGTTTTTCGGTGTTTTTGCAGAATCTTTGGTGAGTGCGCGACCGCCGAAAGATGGTGACAGAAAAACTGGCCCAGTTGAACCTGATTGGACGAAGTATCTGGAAGAAGTGGCGGGTTCTTAACATCTTTAACCTTTCAATTTTTGGAGAATCTTTCCTATGTATTCACGCGCACGAGTTGATGGTTCTGGGCTAGGTGACAGGGCTGCTCCTGGTCAACCTATTCTGGACCAATTGCAACCACAAACCAACGTAACAGTTGGTGCTGCGACTCTTACTGCTGCACAAGTTCTTAGTGGGTGGTTGCAGCGAAGTGGTCCAGTTGCAGGTTTCATTGACACCTTCCCATCAGCAGATTCTATCATTGCTGCAATGACTGCTGGTGGGCTTGGACCTCAAGTTGGTGACTGTTTCAAGTTTGTCTACCAGAATACTGTAGCACAGGCGATGACTTTTGCAGCTGGTGCTGGCATTGTTTCTGGTGTAGGCACTCTTAACGTAGCTGCCAGTGTAACACGCACATACTTCCTCACACTGCTGTCTACCAAACCAACAGTAGTTCTTGTTGGAACCACAACCAACACCACTCTCATTCTTTCTGGCTTTACTGCGGCACAAGTCGCGCAGGTAATGCCGGGAATGGGAGTCACAGGAGTTGGTATTGGTGCGGCAGCTATCGTTACTGGTGTATCACCGGATGCAGGAACGATCAACGTTTCTGTTGCCAGTACCGCAACTGCTGGAAACATCGCAATCACGTTCAATCCGCGCATCCGCCTTGATTCAATCGGCACACAAGCAGCCTAATCTGCGATCCCTTCAACTTTGAGTAGGAGATACCTCAATGCCTGGCGTTACTGGAGTTTTTAATACATCGCAGATTACGCAAGATCTAGCAAAGAAGTCATTTGCGGCGATGATCACGAGGCTTATGCCTAACGGCACTGCCCCGTTGTTTGGTCTTACGGCACTTCTGAAAGAGGAAACAGCGTATCAGTTTGAGCATGGGTATTTTTCCAAAACCATGATCTTTCCATCGCTGCAACTCGATGGTGCCATACTTGCAGCAGATTCCACGCTTACTGTGGA